>ENA-OQEN01000905-OQEN01000905.1-human-gut-metagenome-genome-assembly--contig:-NODE-905-length-11907-cov-3.453820_pt1 | contig 11907 bp, 15 predicted proteins | sample MGYA00242791_ERZ504627 | MGnify/ENA primary metagenome ERZ504627 (study PRJEB26092, sample SAMD00036316) | human gut metagenome | host: Homo sapiens | study: EMG produced TPA metagenomics assembly of... | reverse complement strand
CAAGCGTGCGATTGAGAATCTGATAAAGGCGGGAGCCTGCGATTCACTCGACGGCACGAGAAAGCAGATGGCAATGGTGTATGCATCGATTGTGGACAGGGTGCAGCATGACAAAAAGTCAACAATGGCAGGGCAGATGAGCCTGTTTGACCTGGTCTCAGATGAGGATAGGCAGTCATTTGAGCTTAAGTATCCAAATGTTGGTGAATATGACGCTGAGGAAGCCCTGGCCTATGAAAAAGAGGTGCTTGGCATCTATTTAAGCGGACACCCTCTGGAAAAATATGCAGTTACCCTAAAGAAAAACATCACAGCAAATGCGATAGATTTTGTGCTTGAAGAGGAGAGCGGTGCCGTAAAGATAAAGGACAATGCGCACGTGGTAATCGGAGGCATGATAGCTACAAAGACGATTAAGTTTACCAAGTACAATCAGGCCATGGCTTTTATCACGATAGAGGACCTGACAGGAACTGTTGAGGTAATTATTTTTCCGAGAGATTACGAGCGCTACCAGAGATATTTACAGGACGATGCTAAAATATTTGTTATCGGACATGCGACGGTCGAGGATGAGCAGAACGGCAAGATAATCTGCGAGAGAATCATACCGTTTGATGAGCTTCCGAAGCAGCTATGGCTCAGGTTTGATACGATGGAGGACTATAAGAAAAATGAGAGCAGGCTTCTTGAGACAATCCGTGAATCTGACGGAGGAGATGAAGTCATAATTTACATCGCAGATACAAAGCAGATGAAAAAACTTGGCAGAAATTATTCCGTAAATGCAAATAATGAGCTCATGGAGCAGCTTTTGGAATTTTTAGACAAAGAAAATGCGAAAATTGTTGAAAAGAATATTGAAAAAATGTGCTAAAACAAGTACAATAGATTGGGATTAGAATAAATGATAATTTTTTAACATATGGAGGTTATACCAATGGCAAAAGAGATTAACACAATAGGTGTACTTACAAGTGGTGGTGACGCACCGGGAATGAACGCAGCAATTCGTGCCGTTGTTCGTCAGGCTCTCTCAAAGGGCAAGAAGGTTAAAGGAATCAAGAGAGGATACGCAGGTCTGTTAAATGAAGAAATCGTGGATATGGATTCAAAGAGCGTTTCAGACACAATCTCACGCGGTGGTACAATCTTACAGACAGCCAGATGTAAGGAGTTCGTTACAGCAGAGGGACAGCAGAAGGGTGCTGAAATCTGTAAGAAGCATGGTATCGATGCTATCGTAGTTATCGGTGGTGACGGATCTTTCCAGGGTGCGCAGAAGCTTGCAGCACTTGGCATCAATACAATCGGTCTTCCGGGCACAATCGACCTTGATATCGCATGTACAGATTACACAATCGGTTTTGATACAGCCTGCAACACAGCTATGGAGGCTATTGACAAGTACGTGATACATCTACATCACACGAGAGATGCTCAATCATTGAGGTTATGGGACGTGGAGCAGGATACATTGCATTATGGTGTGGTCTTGCAAACGGCGCTGAGGAAGTATTACTTCCTGAGAAGTATGACAACAACCTTGAGGCACTCATCGAGAGAGTAGCTCATGCAAGAGAGCTCGGCAAGCAGCATTACATCATCATCAATGCTGAGGGCGTAGGACATTCACAGGAGATGGCTAAGGAAATCGAGGCTGCTACAGGCATCGAGACTCGAGCAACTATCCTTGGACATATGCAAAGAGGTGGAAGCCCTTCATGTAAGGACCGTGTATACGCTACAATCATGGGCGCTATGGCAGTTGATTTACTCTGCGAGGGCAAGTCAAACAGAGTTATTGCCCACAAGGATGGCAATTTCGTAGATTTCGATATCGACGAGGCACTTGCTATGAAGAAGAGTGTAGACGAGTACATGTACGATATCTCTAAATCTCTGGTTTAGTATCTAATATAGTTACGATAAATATGAATGCCCTTGTATCCGGCACATTAAATGCAGGTAATTGCGTGCATGTGCCGGTGCAGGGGCATTTATGCATTCGGAGAAAGACGAATGTTAATCATAAATGAGGGGCAAAATACTTTTTGACCCTCATATCATCAATATAGAAAGAGAAGAAAATGATTACAAGTGCATCAAACAAAAGCATAAAAAATGTGCAGGCTCTTTTAAGCAAGGCAAAGGAGCGGAAAAAGCAGGGCGTATTCGTAGTTGAGGGTCCAAAGATGAGCTTTGAGGCGCCATATGACTGGGTAAGTGCCGTATATATGTCTGAGTCATTTTTTAATGATGACAGGTTTAAGGAAGAGAAGAAGCGTTTCATTGACAAAACAGAAATAGTGAGTGACTCGGTGTTTAAGAGCATGTCTGACACGCAGACTCCGCAGGGTGTGCTTGCTATAGTAAAGATGCCGCACTATGAGATAGATGAACTTTTTAAGGGCGACAAGACAGAGCTTCTTGTGCTTGAGAGTATACAGGATCCGGGAAACTTAGGCACTATGATCCGTACCGGTGAGGGCGCAGGTGTAAGCGGTATTATAATGAATCGCACAACAGTGGACATTTTTAATCCAAAGACTGTGCGTTCAACCATGGGCTCACTCTACCGTGTGCCGTTTTACATCACAGATGACCTTCCGGAGACTATAGAGTATGCAAAGTCAAAGGGAGTTTCTCTCTACGCAGCTCATCTAAAGGGTAAGTGCTCTTATGACAGACCGGACTACACCGGAGCCTGTGGCTTTATGATAGGAAATGAGGGCAATGGATTATCAGATGAGATAGCTGACATGGCGGACACATATATCCGCATCCCTATGGAGGGAGCTGTGGAGTCGCTTAATGCCGCAATATCAGCCACTTTGCTCATGTATGAGTGCAATCGTCAGAGAAGGCTTTTGGGAGAATAATATGCGTATTTGGTTTAAGATTTATACTGACACGCACCTGATGTGTGATATTACAATAGAAAATGACAGTGACGACACACGTACACACAAGATCTTTAAGGCACTTGAGGATGCCTGCCTTGCTTTTGACCTGGGAAAGCCCATCTGGCTTGACAGCAATGTAAGTGATTTCAAGAGGCATGGAAAGACACGCTTTACGAAGGATAATTTTGTGGAGGACATCGACTTTGATTTTCTCGAGATGCACGTCATCGAGGAGGATTGATGCTTCATAATGGATATGATGAGTTATTATTGATATAAGGACGGTCCGCGCACTGCAGGCACAGAGCGGCACACAAGTACTCTCTCGTAAGCGCATAGCGAAGCTATTTAGAATCTGTTGAATTATGCTTCACAACCAGAAATGCACCGGCATGGACGCCGGGGCAAGGCGTATGCGCCATGGACGGCGCATAAAAGCCGGTTTCGTCAAGCATAGAAAACCAAAAGGCATAATTCCTACAGATTCTTAATGGCGTAGCGTAGCAAACGAGAGAGTACTTGTGTGCCGCCGTGCCTGCAGCGTGCGGACCTGTGCACATAAAAATAAGCAACATATAAAATAACAAGAATAAAAAATATATAAATAATAGGTATAATTTGCCAATTACGCGAATAAATATGCTATAATTGATTAAAAGAGTCTGATAAATATACAGGCGAATAGATCACAGGGAGGTTTTTAATGGAACAAGAGTTTGCGGAGGGCATTGATAGCTGGGAGACTATGATGTTTCTATACAATTCTGCACTGAAAGAGGTCAATACTAAGCTCGAGATACTAAATGACGAGTTTGTTCACATACATAATTATAATCCGATAGAGTACATAAAGTCGCGTATCAAGACTCCTGAAAGCATAGTTAAGAAGCTCAAAAAGGGTGGCTACGAGAGCACCATAGAGAATATGGTCACATATGTAAAGGATATAGCAGGTATCAGAATCGTGTGCTCGTTCACATCTGATATATACAGGCTTGCTGAGATGATTGGCAGGCAGAATGATTTGACCGTCATATCGGTAAAGGACTATATGAAGCATCCGAAGGCGAGCGGCTACAAGAGCTACCACATGATTGTTTCGGTGCCTATTTTTCTTTCAAACAAGGTGGTTGACACAAAGGTTGAGATACAGATTCGTACAATAGCTATGGATTTTTGGGCAAGCTTGAGCACAAGATATATTACAAGTTCGAGGGCAATGCACCTGAGTATATCAGCCGCGATCTGCGCGAGTGTGCAGGTATCGTAGGACAGCTTGATGCAAAGATGCTTTCGCTCAATGAGGCAATCCTTGAGGCCAAGGAGAAGCAGGAGCATGAGAGGGAGGAGAAAATACGAGAAGATGAACATCATTAATGTCGAAAATATAACAAAGTCATATACTGGAAGGAAGCTTTTTTCTAAAGCTTCCTTTTATGTGCAGGAAAACGAAAAAATTGGTATCATAGGTATAAATGGTACAGGAAAGTCTACACTTTTAAAGATTGTGGCTGGTGATGAAGAGCCGGATGAGGGAACTGTCACCACAGCAAATCATATAGTGATAAACTATCTGCCGCAGAATCCGGAGTTTGACCCTGACGAGACAGCACTTGAGCATGTGATGAGCCGTGTGGTTACCTCGCAGCTGGATGAGGACATGCGCTGGAGTATAGAAAGTGATGCAAAGTCACTTCTTATGAACTTGATATCACAGATATGGCGCAAAAGACCGGTGAGCTCTCAGGAGGGCAGAGAAAGAGGCTTGCGCTTGCAACAGTCGTACTTAAGCCGTGTGATGTGCTTATATTGGACGAGCCGACCAACCACTTAGACTACGAGATGGTGGAGTGGCTTGAGGATTATCTGCGCCGTTTCAGGGGTGCAATCATCATGATTACGCATGACCGCTATTTTCTAGACAGTGTCTGCAACAGAATCGTGGAGGTGGACAAGGGACAGACCTACAGCTATGATACAAACTACTCGGGCTTTCTTGAGCTTAAGGCAGCCAGAGAGGAGAGTGAGAGGGCAAGTGAGCGCAAGCGCCAGTCCATCCTTAGAAAAGAAATAGAGTGGATGCAGCGCGGCGCAAGAGCTCGTTCCACAAAGCAGAAGGCACACATCCAAAGATATGAGGCTTTACGCGATCAGAAAGGACCGCAGACAGACGGAAAAGTTGAGCTTTCATCGGTTTCATCACGTATGGGAAGGACAACCATAGAGCTTCATGATATTTCAAAGGCGTACGGAGATATCGTCTGTGTAAAGAATTTTACGTATATTTTCCTGAAAAATGATCGTATCGGTTTTGTAGGCAAAAACGGCTGTGGAAAGTCCACACTCATGAAGATAATCGCCGGTTTTATCGAGCCTGATTCAGGTGAGGTAGAGATAGGACAGACGATAAAGATAGGATATTTCGGTCAGGAAGTGGATATAGAGCCTGAGCTTCGTGTGATAGATTATGTGAAAGAAGCTGCCGAGTTTGTGCGCACGGCAGACGGACTTGTGTCAGCATCTGCCATGCTTGAGAGGTTTTTATTCCCACCGGAGCAACAGTACAGCCCGGTAGGCAAGCTCTCGGGTGGAGAAAAGAGAAGACTCTATCTGCTTCGTGTGCTGATGAGCGCACCGAATGTACTGATACTTGACGAGCCGACCAATGACCTGGATGTCGAGACACTGGCTATTTTAGAGGATTATCTGGATGGCTATGACGGAATAGTCATCACGGTATCCCATGACAGGTATTTCCTTGACAGGATCGCAAAGCGTATTTTTGCATTTGAGGGAGCCGGAAAAATCGTACAGTATGAGGGTGGATACACCGACTATATGAGTAAACGCTCACAGCCTGCATCAGGAAAAGCCGTATCAGAAAATGCAGCATCCACAGGAGCATCCGCTTCAGGAGCACAGGGAAATACTGCATCAGATGGTACAGACTCAAAAGAAGCCCGGAAGAAGAAATCCATGGAAACCTGGGGGCATGAGAAAAAGCTCAAATTTACCTACAAAGAGCAAAAAGAGTACGAGACGATAGAGGCTGACATAGAAAAGCTGGAAAACAGGCTTTCTGAGATAGATGATGAGATGGTGAAGAATGCCACTAACTTTGGTAAGTTAAACGAACTCACAAAGGAAAAGGAAGACCTCGAGGGGCAGCTGATGGAGAAAATGGAACGTTGGGAGTATCTCGAGGATCTGGCGCAGAAAATTGCTAATTTGACATAGTTCAAGTAATTCATTTTTTCTTAGGCTTCAACAGATTAAACAAACTCTGCGGTATGCCAAACCCGAATATGATACCAAGCACGATGGCACCGCCACCTCAAAGGTTTCAATACCCTTTGAGGAGGAAAGTGCTCTGTCATTCGTAAAAAGATAATATGCCGTGTAAAAAATTCCTGCTCCGGGCACAAGAGGAAAGATACCGGAAAGCAGATAAACTGTCACAGGCATAGAGCGTGCCGCAGCAAAAATGCGCGCCATTATCGTAAGGCACAGTGTCGCGATAAGCGATGGAAACACAACACCCATATCAAACTGAACCATTATATAGTAGATGATCCAGCCAAGCGCTCCTGTAAAACCGCAGTAAAACAGCTCCTTTTTTGGAGCGGAAAAAATAACTGCAAACGATAATGTGGCAAAGAGAGCCACAATAAATTGTATTATAAACTCCATAGCTTAAATCCCTCCAATATATTTCATCACAACAAACGGCAGACATGCTCCCACAGCAACACACACGGCTGTAATCAGTGCATCGAGCAGATGTATTGTACCGGACAGATAATCCCCGTTATATATATCCCTGATAGATGTTGTAAATGCTATTCCCGGAACAAGTGGCATGATAGCTCCTATAATGATTTTATCAGGTAAAAGAGAAAGCCCTGTAAGTGTACTTGCGGTGGCAAGCAGTGTCACAAAAAGACTGGCAAGGATATTGGTTATAATCCTTGTGAACTTATATTTTTTAAGACCAAACAAAAGCACCTGCTCCAGTGAGCCTATAACAAATGCAAAAACAAAGTCAAGCCAGCTTCCGCCAAAAAGATAGCAAAAGCAGGCACTTCCGAGCCCACAGAAGAAAATCTGTGCGCTTTTTTTGTAATTAGGAATATTTTTGCACTGCTCAAGCCTGTCCCATGAGTCAATCAGGGAGATTTTCTGGTCACATATGTCCCTTGCGAGCTGGTTTAACGCGCTGATCTTTGCCAGATTGACAGCACCAAGCGGTACGTGGCGCACGATGCTGCAGGCATCATCCTTGTTCTCATTTGCACTTGCAAATATTCCGTTTGACAGCACATATACGTCAAATTCCTCCACCTCATATGAACTTAGTATATGAACCACAGTGTCCTCCACCCTGTAGATTTCTGCACCGTTTCTGAGCATACAGTCGCCAATTTCCACGGCGAGAGTCAGTATTTCCTTAGTGTATGCCATTTGTTACCTCACTCTTTAGATTAATTATATTTATTTTATGATGTTTGCACGAAAAAAACAATATATCGCACGAAAAATATTGATTTAATACATGTGTATCTTTTAGTGTATAAAATCAAAATAAATGGAAAATTATATACATATGAATATTAATCGAAGGGAGCATGAAAATGCCGGAGCATACTGATAGCTCAAAGAAAAAATTCTCGTGTATATACGCGCAGAACAGCAGAAAACACTTCACCGCAGGCAGGTCTGCATCAATGACATAGCTAGTGTGTATTGCAAATATTCACGCTATGAGGGACAGATAAAGGGAATGATCGTGGATAAGATACGCGGTAAAAAGAGCGTGATATCTGTAATGAAAATAATAGAGCAGATCACGGAAATCTATGATGATGCACAGGTTATAAGCATTGGTGAGCCGGAGGTACTTGTAGAGTATGACGACAACAGCAAAAATAAGATTCTTGAAGCACTAAAGGTTGCAGCGGTGTGTATACTTATATTTTTTGGTTCAGCTTTTACAATCATGGCTTTCAATAATGATATTTCGATATCAGGTGTGTTTGAACATTTCTACAAGCAGATAATGGGAGTGGAAAAGCCAAAGGTGTCGGTGCTTGAGGTGTTTTACTGCATTGGTCTGGCGGTCGGAATTATACTGTTTTTTAATCATATCGGAAAGCGTAAGCTGTCCGATGATGTCACGCCGATTCAGGTGGAGATGGATAAGCATAATAAGGATACGTGGAATACAATAATAGACAAGGTAAAGGAAAAGCAGGATGTTTGAATATATATTGCGTGAAATATTTTTGTCAGTGATAGCGTTTTTAGCAGGGGCAGGAGTGTCAGCCGGTGTATTTGCATTCGTGCTCGTGATAGGAGTGGTGCCGCGCATACTTCGGTGCAGCAGGATAGAAAATATAATACTTATAGAAAATGTCATGATATGTGGTGTGGTGGCAGGTAATATATCATCAGTGCTTGATACGGCATATAATCTGGGCTTTGCAAATATGCCCAAAGTACCTGTAAGCAATATCTGTGGGAATATAATTATTGCAATATATGGATTGTGTGTCGGCATATTTGTCGGCTGTATTGCAGTTGCACTCGCAGAAATACTGCACACATTCCCTATTATATATAAGCGCATGAAGCTTCGCGCCGGTCTTGGGATTATAGTGATTTCTATGGCTATTGGAAAGGCACTGGGAGCACTTTATTATTTCCTGACGGGATTTGTTGCCACTTCATAGGACTCTCTTAAGTTATCTTTAGCTATATCATGTTATACTCTTGAAACAAAAAGCAAATAGGGTATAATGGAAATAACTTGGACTTAGAGGTATTCCAGCTAACTCGGAAAGGAAATAATATGATTACATCAATAGCCAGACAAAGCATCATACTCAAATGCTTACGCCAAAAATCAGTGCTTGTAAGTAACTACGAGCTGTATTATACCGCAGGTCTTGCGAAGAAGTGCTTTGGAATCGCAGTCGATGCCGACATGGAGCCAAAGCAGCTTCTTGAGGAATTGCAAAAACACATTGATAAGGTCTCGCCGGCAGATGAGCAGGAGAAGTATCTCATACATCTTCTTGGCAACTATGAGCCTGATGATACTCATGATGAACAGACTGTGGAGCTGTTTCACATGGGAGAGACCGAGGAGCATATGTGGCAGGTCTCAATTACATAACAGCATCCTTTAGAGAAGAAATAAAGACATGGGAAGAACATCACCAGCAGTCTAAATGCCGCCGTAGAGCTTGCTCTGCGGCGGCATTTTCGTATTCCGGGTCATATTTGAAGCAGTATAGAGGCCTGTCTGGTATCTCTAACCCATTGTAACCTCGACTGTAACATCGTGTCCGGTTCCGTTAATAGCCGGAATCATATTGCCATCAATAGTAGCGCCATCCACGATGAGCTTTGTCACACCCTTTTGCACGTGGGCAGGATTTCTGACCGTAATGTGGTAAGTATTGCCACGGAACTTACGCTTAGCTGTAAAGCCGTCCATAGTGTCAGGAATACAAGGATCTATGATAAGACCATCGTAGTCAGGACGTATACCGAGGATGTACTGTGAGACATCCAGGAAGGTCCATGCAGCAGTACCTGTCAGCCAGCTGTTCTTTGCTTCACCAAAGTTAGGAGCGTCTTTACCGGCAATCATCTGGCTGTATACATAAGGCTCGGTGCGGTGAATCTCGCTGATATCCTCAATGTATGCAGGACAGGTCCGGGTGTATACCTGCCATGCTCTGTTTCCACGGCCGATAACAGTCTCAGCTATAGAAATCCAAGGATTGTTGTGGCAGAAGATGCCGGCATTCTCCTTGTATCCCGGTGGATAAGAAGAGATTTCACCAAGCTCCACATGATATCTGTGGTAAGGCGGCTGCAAGAGCACGATGCCATATTTAGTATCAAGATATTTTTCAACAGACTGCATTGCCTTAAGGCAGAACCCTTCATCCTTTCCGATTTCAGCGATAACACAAAAGCCCTGTGGCTCAATAAAGATTTTCCATCCTCACATTCATTGGAACCAATCTTGTGCTTGTAGTGGTCGTATGCACGAAGATACCACTCGCCATCCCAGCCGGCATCCATGACGGTCTTTTCCATCTGTTCAATAGCCTTTTGGGCTGTATCAGCCTCGTCGCAAAGTCCCTTGTGTCTGCAGATTTTTACATAGTCTTTTCCATATTTTACAAACATGCCTGCGATAAAAACAGATTCGGCATTAGGTCCTTCAGATGGTCCAAAGGTCTGGAAGGACTCGCCAGGCTCCTCGGAGAAGCAGTTTAAGTTCAGACAATCGTTCCAGTCAGCACGTCCAATCTGTGGCAGACCATGAGGTCCGAGATGATTGATTGTATAGTTGAAGGAGCGGCGCAGATGCTCCATAAAGTCAGTTGCCTTTGAAGGATCGCTGTCATATGGTGTTGACTCGTCAAGAATAGAGTAGTCGCCTGTCTCCTTGATGTAAGCAGCGGCAGCAGCGATAAGCCACAGAGGGTCATCGTTGAAGCCTGAGCCTATGTCAGCATTGCCCTTTTTGGTGAGAGGCTGGTACTGATGATAAGCAGAGCCATCCTCAAACTGTGTGGCTGCAATGTCGAGTATTCTCTCCCTGGCTCTGTCCGGAATCAGATGCACGAAGCCCAGCAGATCCTGGCATGAATCCCTAAAGCCCATGCCTCGTCCGATGCCTGATTCAAAATAAGAAGCAGAGCGGCTCATGTTAAATGTCACCATGCACTGATACTGATGCCATACATTTACCATGCGGTCAAGCTTTTCATCCGATGAAGAGATACTAAAGTGACCAAGCAGCTTATCCCAGTAAGCCTTAAGCTCTGCTAAAGCAGCGTCGGCTTTTTCGGTGGTGTCAAATCTTGCAAGGAGTGCATCGGCAGGAGCTCGGTTTATGATTCCATCCTCAGCGCGTCCAACCCATTTTTCGTTCACAGGGTTTTCTACATATCCAAGTACAAATATATATGTTTTTTCTTCGCCCGGCTCAAGAGCTACCTTCAGGTGATGAGAGCCGACAGGAGCCCAGCCGCTTGCAACAGAGTTCTTAGACTGATCATTTACTACAACGGAAGGCGCGCTGTTTTCGCCGTAGGCACCTAAGAATGAATCCCTGTCTGTGTCAAATCCGTCAACAGAGGCATTTACAGCATATACAGCATAGTGATTGCGGCGTTCTCTGTATTCTGTCTTGTGGAAGAGCTGGGAGCCACCGGCATGAATCTCAACCTCTCCGGTAGAGAAGTTACGTTGGAAGTTGGTCATGTCATCCATGGCATTCCACAGACAGAACTCTACATATGAGAAAACCGAAAAGTCTTTTTTCTTATCAGATGTGTTTTTCAATGTGAGCTTATTGATCTCGCAGGTAGAGCCCATAGGAACGAAGTCGGTAAGCTGAGCCATTAAGCCGTTTTTTACTCCTGTGAAAACAGAATAGCCCATGCCATGACGGCATTCGTATGAGTCAAGCTCGGTCTTAGAAGCATCCAGCCCGGATTCCAGATTGTGTCGCCATCCTTTATATAGTAGTAGTGTCCGTTGCTGTCGTATGGCACGTTGTTGTAGCGGTATCTGGTGAGACGCAGAAGCTTTGCATCCTTATAGAAGCTGTAGCCACCGCAGGTATTTGATACCAGAGAAAAGAAATTCTCACATCCGAGGTAGTTGATCCATGGTAACGGAGTCCTTGGAGAGGTGATGACGTACTCTTTGTTTTGATCATCGAAGTGTCCAAATTTCATATATAAAATCTCCTTTTTTATTAAATGTACGCAAACGTTTAAGTTACTTATACATAGAAGTATATAATGCGAATATCTAAAAATCAAGCATAAAACAATAAAAAATAATGCTTTTATGACATATATACAAAGAAAACTGCATATTATAGTTAAAAATGCTGATGAGATAATATCACTTAAGTAATTATAATTGTATAATAATTAAGAACAAAAGCGTAATCGTTTTAAATACATAA
>ENA-OQEN01000904-OQEN01000904.1-human-gut-metagenome-genome-assembly--contig:-NODE-904-length-11943-cov-1.663338_pt1 | contig 11943 bp, 21 predicted proteins | sample MGYA00242791_ERZ504627 | MGnify/ENA primary metagenome ERZ504627 (study PRJEB26092, sample SAMD00036316) | human gut metagenome | host: Homo sapiens | study: EMG produced TPA metagenomics assembly of... | reverse complement strand
CAACGCCTGTGGGATTCAATCTCGCCCTTTTCTCCTGTGAAACATTCATAGAGGCCAGCAGAACCTTCACCAGCCTTGTGCCCTCCCACTCCAGCGGAATGAATGAGGCGATTTTGTAGGTGTTTTCGTCCAGAGAGCAGTATTCAAATTTATAGACATCGCTTTCTGCGGTCAGGTTCTTACGGATATTTTCCGGGGACATCGCCGTCTTCAAAGCTTCCAGCGGCTCGAACGTTTTATACTTTGCAGTCACCTGCTCCACAAAATCATGGTAGGTTCCCGTCGGCGCGTATATCATTTCACCTTGCAGATTATAGAACCGATACCGGTCATTCTCAAGATCGCAGACAACAAAGCGGTCCAGCAGACGCACCATGCTCTGGATCAGAAGCTCCATGGAGGCGTTGTCCGACGCATCTGCATCCGCCGCGCCGTCTCTGCCTTGGACTCGGTAATGTCCCGCAGGAAGATCATCGCATATTCGGAATCTTCTATCTCACCGCGCATGACGACATTGCGGACCCACCGCTCCTCGCCATTCAGCATGATGCGGCATTCCTGGCACAGCTCGGTGTCCAGTCCCTTCAATTTTTCTGCAATGTAGGCGCGGTTATAGAAATCCGTCACGGCCTTTTTGTCCTGTGCAACGACATAGTTGTCCACAAGGAACCTGACCAGCTCATCCCATGTATGGCTCTGCTCAAAGGCCGTCATCAGGGAGGCTTCCACCTTGAAGGTGTCAAATGTGTTTTCTTCAAGGTTCACATAGTATTCGCAGAGGTTTGCGCTGGTGAACGCGCGGTGAAAGGCGGCTGCCCGCTGCGCCTGCATCTGGCTTCTTTTTTCTGCGTCAATGTTGCTGAGGATTCCGGCGATCCGCTTGGCCGAGCCATCCAGACGGCGTATCACCTCCGCAGACGCCCGGAACCACAGGTATCGGCCAACCTTTGTCTTCAGTCGGTACTCCACCTTATACTTTGTCTGATTGGTTTTGTCTGCAATCGTGTCCTGCAGCAGCTTCAGGACACGGTCCTTATCCTCCGGATGCAGAAGCTCCGACCATGCAGCCAGCTCGCTCGGGAAATCCAGACTATCACGATACCCAAGGAGGCGCCGAAACGCATGGCTCCAATACACATTGACGATCTCACTGTTTTCATTGCAGTCAAAATACCAGAGCGCCGAGCGTATGGATTCATTGACCAGAGCGAGATTCTCATACGCCCAGTTGATCTGCACGGACATGACCCAGACCGGCTTTCCGGCGGCATCCGTTGTATTTTCTTTGTAGAGGCACACATAGACGGGGGCACCGTCCGCTGTGAGGATCTGCCTTCTCCCGCACCATGAATCTGACGAAAGCGGTCATTCTCAAGGAAAGTGACATTCTCCCCGTAAAAAAGCTTTTTCAGCGAGCCCTTTGTCTGCGCCATAAGGGATTCGTAGCTGTACCCCAGATTGTGCAGCAGCAAATCACCGATCGACAAAATCGACAGATCAGCGTCAAAGTACCCGGTAATGGTCCCGACACCGCCGTTTTTTTTTGAATCGTTTCCTGCATCGATTGAAGCACACTGTCTCCCAGCTTTGTCATGTCAGAAGAATAGATTCCGTCTTCATAGCTGTTTTTGTAACTCATTTTCGACCTCTGCGCCTTACCCCAAAAGAAATTGCCGGCTGATACAGCATCGCCGCGCCGTTAATCCGTGTAACATAGCCGGATATAGCATATCATTTCAAGTCCTTGAAAAGTAGCGTTTTTGAAATTTTTTGAAAAAAAACTTGTGCAGTTTGCTGCGACCTGCAAAAAAAGGTGCGTTTTCCCCCCTCGCGGAGGTAGTTTTTTGAGCTGCATGCACTGTGCGGGTAGCTGTAGGGGGGCGGCGTCCCCGACGCCCCGCAGGCGGCTGCCCCCTTGCGGGCGCATATGGAATGCGCCCCTACGGTGTGGCGGGCGTTTCCTGTGGGCGGCCAATGGTCGCCCCTACACATTCAATGGGCCAGAAATGCGATTTTTGACACGCAGAAGTAGGCCGCAGGCTCCCCCGATTTGTGTTGAAAAAGCCACCGGTTGGCGGTATAATATTCTCCGGCCGGAACAGGCCGAATGAGGAGAAAATCAAGATGACAAACAAAAAACACACTTCCCCGCTTGCCGCCGTGCAGGAGCTTGCCGTCCTGACCGGGGCGGTTGCGATCATTGCGGCGGCGGTCTACTTCTTTCTGGTTCCGAGCCACGCCTCGGTCAGCAGCATCTCGGGCCTTGGCATCGTGCTGGCAAACTTTGTGCCACTGCCGCTGTCGGCCATCACAATGATCCTGAATGTCGTGCTGCTCATCATCGGCTTTTTGACCTGCGGGCGGGAGTTTGGCGCCAAGACCGTCTACACCAGCATCCTGCTGCCGCTCTTTCTCGCCCTGCTGGAGCGGCTTTTCCCCGGCATCGGCTCGCTGACCGACAGTCAGGAGTTGGATGTGCTGTGCTACATTCTGGTAGTCAGCGTGGGCTGAGCATCCTGTTCAACCGCAACGCCTCGTCCGGCGGGCTGGACATCGTGGCGAAGATTCTGAACAAATACTTGCATATTGAGTTGGGCCGCGCAATGTCGCTGTCCGGCATCTGCGTAGCGCTCTCAGCCGCACTGGTCTATGATAAAAAGACCGTAGTGCTGAGTGTGCTGGGCACCTACTTCAACGGTCTGGTGCTGGACCACTTTATCTTTGACCACAACATCAAGCGGCGGGTCTGCATCATCACCAAAAAGGAGGAGGCGCTGCGCCGCTTCATTCTGGACGATCTGCACAGCGGTGCAACGGTGTATGAATCCTACGGCGCATACAACATGGAAAAGCACCGCGAGATCATCACCATTGTGGATAAGGCCGAGTACCAGCGCTGATGAACTTTATGAACCGCGAGGACCCGCAGGCGTTCATCACCGTCTACACTGTGTCGGACATACGGTATCAACCCAAAGCATAAGCCCGCACAGCGCCTTATCTCTCGCTGTCGGTCTTTCTGCTGCTGCCGGGCAAACGGATTTATTTCCAAAACAGGTGACAAACCCTGTCCGGGTGTGGTATACTAAATATTACAATTTGGTTAAAACGAATTTGCCGGGGCGCGGGCTGCAGACCTTGACGCCCCGGTGTTGTCGTGTGTTACCGGAGGTGCTTGACTACGAATTCCACATCGAACCGTATGCCCCGCCTGCTGGCTATGCTGTTTTTGCTGTTGGGGCTTTTTTGTGCGGCAGCACTGCCCGCCCATGCTGAGGATGACTACAATACCACGCTGGACCGTCTTTCCCGCCTGCAGGCGCTGGCGCGGGAGTTTTCCTCGTCCCAGGACGATGCGCCCGACCCCATTGTGCTGACCCTCTCCTACACCCGCACGGGTGACTACAACACCACGATCTGGCAGCTGACGCCGGCGTGCGCGATACCGAGTTTGAGAGCTATGTCAACAGCAGCGATGCCGAGCTGGCCTCGCTGCAATCCCTGAACACCGTCACCCTGCCCACCGGCGAGAAGATCGACTTCGGCATATGCTGGCTCGATGAACCTTGTCTACAACGGCATCCCCATCACCGGCAGCTGGGGCGGCGACTGCCAGCAGCTGGCGCAGCAGTATTACGGGCAGGCGCAGGACGCCGCCGGGTACGCCGCCGCCATGCGCGCCACTTTTAATATGGACGATGACGGCTCGCTGAGCAAATTCGGCGATCAGGACCTGCGCGCCGATATGGATTCGGTGATCGTCGGCTCCAAGGTCACGCAGGACACCGATCTGGCCGATGCCCTGCGCAGCTACTATGAGAATCTGACCGAGTACGACCGCGCCAAGGAGTTTATCTCGCTGAGCTTCGGCACGCAAGACACCTCCAGCAGCAGCTTTTCGGACGCTGTCTACCGCGCCTGCTGGATGATTCCGGCATGCAGCTGCTGTTTTACATGAACGGCATGTGGTCGGTCAATGGCTGGCAGATCAAGGAGGACTACGCCCCCGCTGTGCGCGGTGCGGCCGACCTGTTTGCCGAATATCTGGCCGGGGCCGTCAACCATGAAAAGGTCAAGAGCGAGACGAACGACCGCCTTGTCGCCATGGGCGGGCAGGCCCTGTCCGATGCGCTGGCCGCGCTGGGGGACAGCGATGCCGCCGCAGCCGCGCTGCTGCCGCCAACGAGCTGGCCGATGGCACCCAGTCCGCCGTCTCCTCGGGGTCGGATGCGATCTCCGCCGCACGGGAGAATTTGCAGACGAACTTAACGTGAAGGTCTTCCAGCTGATTTTGCTGATTGCGGCAGGGCTGGCCGCGTTCATGCTGGTGTTCAGCATGGTGATGTTTGTGGTGCACCGAAAAGAAAATTGAGTTTGGACTGCGTGCCGCTCTCTTGTGGGAAAGAGAGCGGCACGCTTTTTTGGTTGGGCGCGGGGCAGGCGGGCAAAGACAGGCCGCTTTTTCTGTTCACATACCGTTCACATTCCGTATATTCGCCGCAAGTTATCCACCGTGTATAACGGTTATCCACCGTGGAAATGTTGAAACTCCGTTGAAACCGTGGAAAACTCCCCGTCCTTTTCCCGTTAAAAAGCGGAAAACCGGAAATTCCACGGTGCGCAAGGGATTATTTTCAACATTTCCACCGCCCGCCTGTGGAAAGCTGTGGAAACCTGTGAAAAGCGTATTTTGCGTTTTACGCAACACAAAATACACATTTTGTAAATAAGGGGTTGTATTTACCGATTCAGAGCGCTATAATAGCAGTAACCATCACCCGCACCTGCTGTGCGGCGGTGCGCTTGAATAGATAAGGGAGAGTGTACATCATGTTGGACATCAAAATCACCAAAACAACCCATCCGAAAGAAAAACCGCAGGACGAGTCCAAGCTCGGCTTTGGCAAAAGTTCAGCGACCATATGTTCCTGATGGACTATACCGCAGGCGAGGGCTGGCATGACGCCGCATCGTTCCCTACGGCCCGTGGGAGATGGACCCCGCCACCACCGTTTTTCACTATGCGCAGGAAATTTTTGAGGGCATGAAGGCTACCGCACTGCCGAGGGCAAGGTACAGCTGTTCCGCCCTGAGTGCAATGCGAACCGCTTCAACGATTCTGCGACCGTCTGGGCATGCCCGCCATCCCGCCGGAGGATTTTGTGCAGGCTGTCAAGCGCTGGTCGATGTTGACCGCGACTGGGTGCCCCACTCTGACGGTGCATCGCTGTATATCCGCCCGTTCTGCATTGCTACCGATGTAGGCCTCGGCGTGCATGCCGCCAAGCACTACCGCTTTGCGATCATCTGCGCGCCCTCCGGTGCTTACTACGCCGAGGGTCTTGACCCTGTGCGCATCTATGTCGAGGATCAGTACATCCGCGCCGCCCCGGGCCTGACCGGCTTTACCAAGTGCGGCGGCAACTACGCAGCCTCCATCAAGCCGGTGAGCTGGCCGAGGAGCGCGGCTTCTCTCAGGTGCTGTGGCTGGACGGCGTTGAGAAGAAGTATGTCGAGGAAGTCGGCTCCATGAACATCATGTTCAAGATCGACGGCGAGATCTACACCGCCCCCTGCGTGGGCACCGTTCTGCCCGGCGTCACCCGCCGCTCCATCATCGAGCTGCTGAAGGACTGGGGCTACCCCGTACATGAGGAGCGCGTTGCCATTGCCGACATCATGAAGGCTGCCGATGAGGGCAAGCTGGAGGAGGTCTTTGGCACCGGCACCGCCGCGGTCGTTTCCCCCGTCAAGGAGCTTGACTGAGGGTAAGGTTGCCCACATCAGCGGCGGCAAGATCGGCGAGCTGACCCAGAAGCTGTACGACACCCTGACCGGCATCCAGTGGGGCAAGCTGCCCGACACCAAGGGCTGGATTGTCCCGGTTGAATAATCCATATTCAGAAACAAAGTAAAGAACCTTTCTTCGCTTGCGGTTTTCGAGGCCGCAACGCTTTTTCTATGACATTTCTATGAACGATTGTGCAATATGTACAAAACAACCATCGCACTTTACAGCACATTGTACAAGCACGCATCTTGCAAATTCGACAAAAATGATGTAGTATAAGTACATCGAAAGCGAAACGCTTTCAAACAAAAGTGAAGAGGAAGAATACCAGAGCGCCTGCCGAATCCGTAGGGAGGGTATCACTTGTAGAGGGGTGGTTCCGTTCGTATTCAGGCGCCGGCGAGACGTTCTGTTTTTCTCCTTCTTTTTAAAAAAAACGAGACGGGGCAGTGGCCGTCTCGTTTTTTTGTTTTTCCGGAATAAGGCTCGCCCCCTACACTCATTGCCGCCATCGCAAACGGCCACGGCGGCCAGAGGCTGGCCGCCCTACAACCCCGCTTAAAAACCCGTGCGTAGGGCGGGGTGCCCTCACCCCGCCGAAACTTACCGCCATATCCCGTTTCCCTGTTTTTTCCTGTTTGTTCGTCTTAACTTTCTTCTTTACATTCCCCGGGAAATACGCTACAATATAATCACCTACTTTATAGAATAACAAGGAGAAGGAGAGATCGCTTTGTTTACTATCATCAAACGGCGGGAACTCAACCCCACCGTAACCGAGCTCTGGATCCATGCGCCGCTCATCGCCAAAAAGGCGAAGGCCGGCCAGTTCATCATCGTCCGCGCGAAGGAGGACTCCGAGCGCATCCCCCTGACCATCGCCGGATTTGACCGCGAAGCCGGCACCGTTTCCATCATTTTTCAGGTCGTGGGCGCTGGTACTATGCAGCTCAACTCCCTCAAAGAGGGCGAGGCTGTGCATGACTTTGTAGGACCCTTGGGCAAGGCAACCGAGATCGAAGGGCTGAAAAATGTCTGCGTGGTCGGCGGCGGCGTGGGCTGCGCCATTGCGCTGCCCGTAGCGCAGGCACTGCATGAGCAGGGCACCAAGGTCACCGGCATTGTCGGTTTCCGCAACAAGGATCTTGTCATTCTCGAGGACGAGTTCCGCGCCTGCTGCGATGAGTTTATCATTATGACCGATGACGGCTCCTACGGCGAGAAGGGCGTTGTCACCGCCCCGCTGGAAAAGAAGATCGTGGACGGTGCCAACTTTGACGAGGTCATCACGATCGGACCGCTGATCATGATGAAATTTGTCGTCAAGAGACCAAGCCCCACAATGTCAAGACCGTTGTCTCGATGAACCCCATCATGGTCGATGGCACCGGCATGTGCGGCGGTTGCCGCCTGACCGTCGGCGGGCAGACCAAGTTTGCCTGTGTGGACGGCCCCGATTTTGACGGCTTTGAGGTCGATTTTGACGAGGCTATGCACCGCGGCACGATGTACAAGCCCTTTGAGGCCCACGCCCGCGAGGCCGAGTGCAACTTGCTGAAACAGGAGGTGCAGTGATCATGCCGAATATGGACCCGAAAAAGTGCCCCATGCCCAGCCAGGAGCCGAACGTCCGCAACAAAAACTTTAAAGAGGTTGCCCTCGGCTACACCGAGGAGATGGCCGTGAACGAGGCCAAGCGCTGCCTGCAGTGCAAGAACCACCCCTGCCGCAGCGGCTGCCCTGTTGAAATTGATATTCCCGGCTTCATCAAGCATGTGCCGAGGGCGATTTTGAGGCCGCCTACAACGTGATTGCGCAGTCCAGCGCGCTGCCCGCCGTCTGCGGCCGTGTCTGCCCGCAGGAGCACCAGTGCGAGGGCAAGTGCGTCCGCGGCATCAAGGGCGAGGCTGTCGGTATTGGCCGTCTCGAGCGCTTTGTTGCCGACTGGTACCGCAACAATGTCCACACCAAGCCCGTTGCCCCCGCGCCCAACGGCCATAAGGTCGCTGTCATCGGCGCAGGCCCCTCCGGCCTGACCGTGGCGGGTGATCTGGCCAAGCTGGGCTACAAGGTCACTGTCTACGAGGCCCTGCATGTTGCCGGCGGCGTTCTGATGTACGGCATCCCCGAGTTCCGTCTGCCCAAGGACATCGTCCAGCACGAGGTCGAGGGTCTGAAAGAACTGGGCGTTGACATCGAGACGAACATGGTCATCGGCAAGGTGCTGACCATTGACGAATTGATGAACGACTACGGCTTTGAGCTGTCTATGTAGCCTCCGGTGCGGGTCTGCCCCGCTTTATGGGCATCCCCGGCGAGAGCCTGAACGGCGTTTACTCCGCCAACGAGTACCTGACCCGCGTCAATTTGATGAAGGCGTACAGGAGGATTCCCGCACGCCCATCATGAAGAGCAAGTCTGTCGCCGTTGTCGGTGGCGGCAATGTCGCCATGGACGCCGCCCGCTGCGCCAAGCGTCTGGGTGCCGAGAATGTGTACATCGTCTACCGCCGCGGCATGGCCGAGCTGCCTGCCCGTAAGGAGGAGGTCGAGCACGCCGAGGAGGAGGGCATCGTCTTTAAGACGCTGACGAACCCCACCGAGGTGCTGGGCGACGAGAACGGCTGGGTCAAGGGTATGACCTGCGTGGAGATGGAGCTGGGCGAGCCGGACGCTCCGCCGCCGCCGCCCCATCGTCAAGGAGGGCAGCGAGTTTGTCCTCGATGTCGACACGATGATCATGGCGCTGGGCACCAGCCCCAACCCGCTGATCCGCTCCACCACGCCGGTCTGGACGCGACAAGCACGGCTGCCTGATCACGAACGGCCCCGACGGCCTGACGAGCCGCCCGATGGTCTACGCCGGCGGCGACGCTGTTACCGGTGCCGCCACGGTTATTCTGGCCATGGGTGCCGGCAAAGAGGCTGCCCGCGCGATTGACGCCGCCATCAAGGCAAAGGAACAGTAAAAATTAAATTTCAGCCCCCGTACCGCGAGGTGCGGGGGAATTTTTGTTAAAAAGGCTTCCCCGTGGGGCTGCGCCCGCAGGCGCGTGTCGGAGTGCAACCGCCGTAGGCGGCACTTGGCACGGAGACTGAAGCTGTCGCCGCAGGCGACTGATGAGGGGCAACCTTGCCATATTGTCCCATGTACGGACAATTGCGACAACCTTGCCATACTATCCCATATACGGGCAATCACGCCGCACGCTCCCCTCATCCGTCTGCGGGCGGGGCCGCAGACACCTTCCCCCTTGGGGAAGGCACTCTCACGAAACAAAGGCTGACACCATGTATCATCCATTCTTCCAATTTGTTCTTCCGCGCCTCGGGCAGGCGGCGCTGGATATTTTGCTGTATCTCAACTTTTTACAGTTGCCGCCGCTGCAGCTTGCGGCACAGTGGCCGGTTTTGTACTACGGCCTGCCGCTGGTGCTGATGGCGCTGCTGGCCTATATCAGCCGGGACCCGCTGGGCCTTGGCATCGTCTTTGTCGGGCATCTGGTGACCTTTTACTGCATCGGCACCGGCATTGCTGGTGCTGCGCCGCATCGGCGGCACGCCGCTGGCCGTATGGCATATTTTTTGGCTTGGCGGCATAACACCGTGGCTGCTGACTGCCGGAATCATGTGTGGGGCCGCCGCCGGGCGCTGCGCCTCTGTACGACAAAATACAGCCTGACAACGCGGAAAAATCTGCCGAACGGCAGGCTGACCATCGTGCAGGTCAGTGATGTCCACCCGCGCGCCTGCGCAGCAATGGATCGCACCCGCATCCCTGAGCTGCGCGAGAAGATCGAGGCCTGCCACCCCGACCTGCTGGTGCTGACCGGCGATATTTTCGACGAGTTCACCGAGCCGGAGGAGCTGGAAGCCTTCTGTGCCCTGTTCGGTGCGCTGCGCGCGCCGCTGGGCAAATACTATGTGCTGGGCAACCATGACCTGTTCCACCACTGGCGGGAGCCAAGCTTTGGCCGCGCCGAGCTGGAGCGCAGCTTGCTGCGCCGGGGTGCGCATTCTGGAGGATACCTCCGTCATGCTGCCCTGCGGGGTGCGCATCGTGGGCCGCAAGGACTACCTGTACACGAACGGCAGCCGTTTTACGGCTGCGCAGCTGATGCCCGGCGGCCCGGACGACCACTACACGGTCTGGCTTGACCATGAGCCGCGGGACTTCAAGGCCGCAGCAGCGGCGGGGGCCGATCTGATCCTGAGCGGCCACACCCACGGCGGGCAGGTATGGCCTGCGGCGCCGTAGGCATGGTTGCCAAAAACGAGCGAAACTACGGCAAAAAGGTTATTAACGACCATTGCACCGCCATTGTCAGCGGCGGCACCGGCACCTGGGGCTACAAATTCCGCACTCAGGGCCGCACAGAGATCGTCTGTGCTGAGATCACTACCGAAAAGGAAATGTAAAAGCTATGCAGGAACGCGAACGCTTGGCAGCCGCCTTGGCTTTATCATGCTGTCTGCCGGGTGCGCCATCGGCTGCGGCAATGTCTGGAAATTCCCATGGATGTGCGGCCAGAACGGCGGCGGCAGCTTTATGCTGCTCTACATCCTCTGCCTTTTGGTGCTGGGCCTGCCCGTTATGGTCATGGAGTTTGCCGTGGGCCGCGCAGCGCAGGCCAGCCCCATCTATATGTACCAGCGCCTTGAAAAGCCCGGCCAGAGGTGGGGGCTTTTCGGCGTAATCAGCCTGATTGGTAACATTGCGCTGATGGCCTTTTACACCGTTGTCACAGGCTGGATTTTGTACTATTTTGTCAAATTTCTGACCGGTAGCAACGCCGATTTCGGCTTTGCGCAGATGATCGCCGACCCGAAAGTCAATGTGACCTATCTGTTTGTGGTAGTCGTGGCGGCGTTCGTACTGCTCAGCTTCAACTTGCAGGGCGGATTGGAGCGCGTGACCAAATACATGATGACAGCCCTGCTGGTGCTGATGCTGGTGCTGGCGCTGCACAGCCTGACCTTTTCCGGCGCGGCGGAGGGGCTGCGGTTCTATCTGGTGCCGGACTTCTCCAAGATCAACGGCACAGTCATCGTGGCGGCCATGAATCAGCCTTCTTCTCTTTGTCGGTCGGCATGGGCGGCATGGCGATCTTCGGCAGCTATATCGGCAAGGACCGCGCACTGATGGGCGAATCGGTCCATGTCATCCTGCTGGACACCTTTGTCGCGGTGCTGGCCGGCATCATCATCTTCCCGGCCTGCTTCACCTACGGGCTGGAGGTCACTGCCGGGCCGAGCCTGCTGTTTGACACGATGGCCGGCGTATTCAACCACATGGCGGGCGGCCGCTGGTGGGGCACCCTTTTCTTCCTGTTCATGGTGTTTGCCGCGCTCTCCACCGTGCTGGCGTCTGCGAGAACATCCTTGCCATGATCCGGGAGCTGACCGGCTGGAGCCGCCCCAAGGGCTGCCTTGTCTGCGGTGTCGGCATCTTTCTGCTGGCGCTGACCACGGCGCTGGGCTACAGCGTGCTGCACTTTCAGCCGTTTGCGCCGGGCAGCGCGTGGCTGGACTTCTGGGATTTCATCGTCAGCAACAATGTGCTGCCGCTCGGCTCTCTGGTGCTGGCGCTCTTCTGCTGCAGCCGCTTTGGCTGGGGCTGGGACCGCTTTGTGGCCGAGGCCAACACCGGCAAGGGCCTCAAGCTCCGGCCGTGGATGAAGCCCGTCTTTCAATTTTTTGTCCCCTGCGCCATCGCCTTTATCTATGTGTACGGCATGGCGACCTTTACCTGGCGGTAACGCCGCCCAAAAAAGCCCCGCCGCCCGATTTCCCGGGTGACGGGGCTTTGCGCTTTATTTTGCCAGACGGCGGTATTCCATCGGCATCAGGCGGAACTGGTCATAAAACGCTTGGCAAATTTACCCTGACTCTCATAGCCGACACCGGCCGCTATGTCCTGCACCCGCAGCGTTGTCGTGCGCAGCAGCTCGGCGGCCTTTTCCAGCCTGCGGCGGCGGAAATAGGCAAGATACCCCTCGCCCAGCACATTCTGGCAGTACAGCTTGAAGCCGCTCTCGCTCAGGCCGAAGCCATCGGCCAGCGCCTTGGCCGTATGCCGCACCGAGAGATCTCGCAGCACAAGCGTTTCGGTTTCGCGCACCAGCTCAACTTGCCGCGCGGGGCAGCGGGCGG
>ENA-OQEN01000903-OQEN01000903.1-human-gut-metagenome-genome-assembly--contig:-NODE-903-length-11950-cov-1.897234_pt1 | contig 11950 bp, 16 predicted proteins | sample MGYA00242791_ERZ504627 | MGnify/ENA primary metagenome ERZ504627 (study PRJEB26092, sample SAMD00036316) | human gut metagenome | host: Homo sapiens | study: EMG produced TPA metagenomics assembly of... | reverse complement strand
GGTGCGCGTGAGCCATTTGCGGTAGAAGTCCATTCTTTCAAGCACCTCGCCGTAATCGAGGACCTCTCCCGAATACGGCTCACGCGCCGGGCCGACCTGCGCGCCGCTTTTCTCGTCGCGTCCGCCGTTCAGGCTCATCAGCAGCAGCTTTGCGAGATTCGCGCGCGCACCGAAGAACTGCATCTCCCTGCCTATCCGCATAGCCGAGACGCAGCAGGCTATCGCGTAATCGTCGCCGTATATCGGGCGCATAAGGTCATCGTTTTCATACTGAATGGCGTCCGTGTCGCACGACACCTTGGCGGCGAAGAGCTTGAAGGGCTCCGGCAGAGCCTCCGACCACAGCACGGTGAGGTTCGGCTCCGCGGACGGGCCTAGGTTGTAAAGCGTGTTGAGCATACGGAAGGAGCTTTTCGTCACCAGCGTGCGCCCCATCCTCGCCGACGCCTCCGAGCGCCTCCGTTATCCACATCGGGTCGCCGGCGAATAGATCGTTATATTCCGGAGTACGAAGATGGCGCGCCATGCGCAGCTTTATCACGAAGTCGTCGATTATCTCCTGCGCGCCGCTCTCGTCGAGCGTTCCGCGCGCGATGTCGCGTTCAAAATATATATCAAGGAAGGTTGAGACGCGCCCGAGCGACATAGCCGCGCCGTTCTGCTCCTTTATCGCGCGAGGTAGGCGAAGTAGAGCCACTGCACCGCTTCGCGCGCGCACGAGGCGGGACGGGAAATGTCGTATCCGTAAAGCGCCGCCATCTCTTTGAGCTTGCCGAGAAAATTTATCTGCTGGTAAAGCTCTTCGAGGAGACGTATCTGGTCCTGGAGCATGACGCCGGAATCGGCGACCGCGCCTTGTCCTTCTTCTTCTCTTCAATGAGCCTGTCGACGCCGTAGAGCGCGGCGCGGCGGTAGTCGCCTATTATGCGCCCGCGTCCGTAAGAGTCGGGCAGCCCCGTGATAATGCCGCAGTGGCGCGCCGTCTTTATCTCGTCGCTGTACACGCGAAAAAACGCCGTCGTTGTGCGTCGTCCTGTACTGGAACTCGCGCTCTACCTTATCGGAGAGCGTGTAGCCGTAGGCTCGCACGCCTTGCGCGTCATCGCGATGCCGCCGAACGGGTTCACTCCGCGGCGCAGCGGCCTGTCCGTCTGAAGGCCGACGATTATCTCCGAAGCTTTGTCGATATAGCCCGGACCGTAGTTCGTCAGCGAAGTCACTGTCTGCGTGTCTATGTCCAGCACGCCTCCGAACTCGCGTTCGAGCTCGAAAAGGCGCGAAACCTTCTTCATAAGCCCTTCCGTCCTTGCCGTCGCGCCGCTCAGGAACGATTCTCCGCCCTCGTAGGGGGTGTAGTTGGTCTGAATAAAATCCCTGACGTCGATCGAAGCCTGCCACTTACCGGCCTTGAAACCCTTCCATTCTTCGTACATAACAGCGTTCCTCCTAATGTATAAAACATCTCCGCAGCGCCCATTTTTCAATATAAAAATGGGCGGCATCGGAAGGATGCTGCCCAGACGGTCGGCTTGTTTAACCTATGAACTCACTGTGGTGCTCCACAATTATCCGTCAGAGTCCATAAGCCTCATGCATGGAGACATTATATAGTACGCGCATATATTTGTGAACAATGTTCATGATATTACGCGCGATAAATTTTTTATTGTTGCGGTTTTATCTCATCGTCGCTCTTTACAAGCTCCTTCAGCGACGCGGCGAGCGCCGCTACGCCCTGTATCGAAGCAGCCGGACGAGGCGAAAATCAGAACAACGCCACGCCGAGCGCGGCGCTGAGGCAGATCACCTTCGGGACGCTGACTTTCCATTTTATAAGCAGCGCGGCGTCGAGGATTGATATCGCGGCGAAGGGGATTATCCCTTTATCCATCATCGCGCCGTAGTTTGAGAGCGCGAGCTGGAGCGTCACGCCGAGTATCATGCCTATGCACGCGGGGCGCACTCCGACCATTGCGTGAGCCATTCCCCTGCTTTCCTTGAAAAATCCGTAGAAGAAGGCGGCGAGCGCGCCTATCGTGAAGGTCGGCGTCATCACGCCGAGGCTCGCCGCAACGGCGCCCGGCATGCCCGCGGCGTGGATTCCGGCGAAGGTCGCGCAGTTTATGCCGAGCGGGCCGGGCGTCATCTCGGCTATCGCTATTATGTCCGTGACCTCGGCCGCGGTCATCCAGCCGTGGCTCAGCATCTCGCTTGTAATGAGCGGTATCATCGACAGGCCGCCGAAGCTCGTGAAGCCTATCTTGACGAAGCTCCAGAAGAGACTAAGCAGCACCATCGCCGCCGCCTCCTTTCCCAGCGCGGCTGAGCAGCAGCCCCGCGGCTATGCCTCCGGCGATGAGCCAGACGCAGTTGACGTTGAAGAAGAAATATGCCGCGAGAGCCGCGGCCGCGACTGCGTAGCAGGCGCGCATCGGGAAGGCTCCGCGCAGAAGTCCGAGAAGGGCGCTCGCCATTATCGGGACGACTGCGGCGCGCACGCCCGTCATACCGGCCATGACCGTGGCCTGAGTGTGGAATATCGTGTAGAAATATGTGATGAAGCCGAGCACTATCATCGGCGGTATGACCATGCCGAAGAGCGCGGCGAATGCGCCGGGGTAGCCCGATTCTCTGTAGCCGTAGAGAAACGCGACATTGCCGACGAAAAGGCCCGGCAGGCTTCGCGCGACGCTCGTGAGGTCGAGCAGCTCGACGCTGCTTATACGCTTCTCCTCGTCGACGTATAGGCGCTGCATCTGCGCGATTATGTTGAGCCCGCCGCCGAAGGTGAAGCAGCCGAATTTCAGAAACTGCAGGAATATCCGAAGCGCGCCGCGCGCGTTTTTCATTGCGTATCCCCCCAATGCCGAGAGGGTAACGCCTACACTTGGTGTAAGGTCAAGCCTCCGCGACGGCAGCCACATGACGCGGTATCTTATGCCCCCGCCGTTCCTGTTTATCGAGAGGAATGTGTGCGAGACGGGGTCGCCCGTGACGGTCAGCTTTTCGCGCTCCGCGTATTTTTTCAGAGGCTCCAGGTAGGATGCCGATATGAGCGGGAAGCGTCCTTCGATACGCATGACGGCGCGGATGCATGGGCATGGCGGGTAATATATGCCGCGCCCGGCGATACGCTCCGCGCCGAGCAGCTTCGCGTCGCTTTCCATGAGGCCGAGGCCCGCGACGTTTTCGTCGAGCCCTTCGCGGAGAAACTTCTCCCAGTTGCCGCGCAGCGACGGGAATACGAACGGCGACAGCTCGCGCCATTTGCGGAATAGCGAGTAGTCCTCGGGGCGCAGTATCAGGTCGCCGCCGCGCATGAACTCGAGGCGGTAGAAGGCGGGCGCTCGCGCAGCTCCACCCTGCCGAACTCGGAGGGGGCGTTCTCTATCATCCTGCGGTTTTCGCGCATCCGCTCGAGTATCAGCTTCTTGCGGCGGATTTCGGCCTCCAGCTTCTCCTCGCGGCGTCGCAGGCTCTCCGCGACGAAATCAGGATCATCGGTATTGACGAGCGCCTCTGCCTCGCCGAGCGTAAAGCCGCAGCCGCGGTATGACATGGCGAGCATGAGCGAGACGATGTCCGGCCTTTCGTAAAAGCGATAGCTGCCGTCGCCCTCACGCTGAGAACGCACGATTCCGCCGCGCTCGTAAAGCCTTATGCCGCCCGCCGAGAGGCCGAGCAGCTTTGAGATTAAGCCGATGTGGTACTTCATTTACGCAAAAGCGGGGCGCACAGCCCCGCCTCGTTATTTTGCTGCTCCGTCTCCGAACGGCGGCTGCGGCGCCGTGTGCGCGCCGTTTACCGAGAATAATGCCGCCGGTGCTGACGCCGGTTTTTTCGCCGGCTTCGCGCCGTTCTGCGCTTTCTCCGCGCCGTCGGGGATTACCAGCTCCTTCAGCGACGCGGCGAGCCCGGCTACGCCTGTATCTCGGAGGGGATTATTATCTTCGTCGCCTGTCCGTCGGCGGCTTTTTCGAAGGATTCGAGGCTGCGCAGCGCTATGACCTCGCGCGTCGGCGCGGCTTCGTTAAGCATTCTTATGCCGTCGGCGACGGCCTGCTGCACGGTGCGGAGTGGCCTCGGCCTCGCCCGCCGCCTCGCGGATTTTCTGCTCGCGCACGGCGTCGGCGCGCAGTATCGCGGATTCCTTTTCGCCTTCCGCTATCAGTATTTTGCTTTGCTTTTCGCCCTCGGCGAGCAGTATCGACTCGCGCTTCTCGCGTTCAGCCTTCATCTGACGCTCCATCGCGGCCATAATTTCTTTCGGCGGCTCGATGTTCTTGACCTCGACACGGTTGACCTTGATGCCCCATTTGTCGGTCGCCTTGTCGAGCGTCTCGGTTATGCAGGAGTTGATGTGGTCGCGCGAGGTGAGCGTGTGGTCGAGCTCCATCGAGCCGATGATGTTGCGCAGCGTCGTCGCGGTGAGGTTCTCTATCGCGGCGAGCGGGAACTCTACGCCGTAGGTGAGCATCTTCGCGTCGGTGACCTGGAAGAATACGACGGTGTCTATCTGCATCGTGACGTTGTCCTTCGTTATGACGGACTGCGGCGCGAAGTCGACTACCTGCTCCTTGACGGAGACCCTGTTCGCTATGCGGTCGATGAAGGGCACCTTGATGTGCAGCCCCGCGCCCCACGTGCAGAGGTAGGTTCCGAGGCGCTCGATGACGTAGACGTTGGCCTGCGGCACGATGCGCACGTTGGCGGCTACTACCATCACGAGCAGGAACACTATGAACACAAGAAATATCGTCGAAAGCATCTACTTTTCCTCCTGTTTCTCTTTTTCTACTATGAGCGTCACGCCGCGAAGTTCGAGCACCTTCACGACCGCGCCTTTTTCTATCTTCGATCCGTCCGCGCTGCGAGCCTCCCAGTCGAGGCCGCCGGCGCGCACGCGCCCTGTTCGCGTATGTTGTCGATCTCCGTCACCACGCGGCTTCAGCGCCTATCATCATGTCGGCGTTCGTGGGCGTGTGTCCGACGCGCAGCACCCGCTTGAAAAACGGGCGCGTGAATATGAGCGCCGCCGCGCTGGCCGCGATGAATACGGCTATCTGCACATTGAACGACGCGCCGAGCCACGCGGGGGCCATCGTGACGAGCGCCCCTATCGCGAACCATACGGAGAAGAGCCCCGCCGTCGACGCCTCTATGACGCCCGCGGCTATCGCGACTATCAGCCAGAATATGACGGGATTTGAAGTTATAAGCGCTGCGAGTCCGTCCATCGTCTCACCCTTTCGTCCTGGGCGGCATCTCCGCCGCCCGCGCGACAAGCATATCACAACCGCGCCGCCTTTGCGATTAATTTTTACTTAAGCGGCGAATGCGCGCCGTTTTGACATTCGCGCGAAATCCGCTATAATTTTAGCGTTGCGGCGCGTCTTCGCGCCGTCGAGCGCCTTTTACAGGGGTTCCAGTCCCATGCGGCGCAAGCCCGTGAACCTCGTCAGGTCCGGAAGGAAGCAGCGATAAGCGGAATCTTGCGGGTGCCATGGGAGCGCTGGAGCTCCTGCAAAGGGCGCTTCACTTCTACGCACCTTCTAAGGACGGTAATCTCGATGAAAGAAGCTCCACGGAAATTTCTTCCGCTCAAAGCCGAGCCGGAGCCGGGCGACAGGCTCGTCGCAGTGCCGTGCTACGTCCTTTCGGCGAATATGGCCGAACGCGGGCTTCTCACGCGGCTGACTGTAAAAGAGGTCACTGCGGTCGTGGACGCCGCGCGCGGCTCCGCCGTGATAGTCGACGGCGCAGTGGAGCCGCGCGAGATGCCGGAAATCCCCGATGACATCAAATCCTCCCCACCCGCCTCAAGCCCTCCGAGGCCGAGGGCGCTGCGCTCGCCGCAGTCTCCGCGGCGTCGCCTCGCGGCTGGAAGCGCGGGCTGCGTCATTCCGAGCTTTTCTTCAAGCACGGCGGCGAGGACGTCTCCGCGCTGCGCCTCTATATAATACGCGGCCCCCTGCTCATAGACGCCTTTACGGGCGAGAGCAGCGGAGCCGCGTCGTTGATCGAATTTATTATCTAGTCTAATCCTTCGGAAGCGTTATCACGAAGCCGCGCCGCCGAGCCTGCTTTCGCCGAGCTCGAGGCTGCCGCCGTGGCGCTCCGCTATCCTGCGCGAGATGGAAAGGCCGAGGCCGTAGCCGCCGTTCTTCTTCTCCTTGCCGCGCGCGCGGTGTCCGTCGCCGCGGCGGAAGCGTTCGAAGATTATCTCCTTGTCCATGTCGTGGACGCCCGGGCCGTCGTCGTCGACGGTTATCCTCCACGAGCTTCCCGCATCCTCGACCGAGACCTTTATATGTCCCGCCTCTCCGCCGCCAAGCCCTATGTACTTATGCGCGTTCTCCATGAGATTCAGCAGGGCGCGGCGCAGGTCGCCGTAGACGCCCTTGACCGAGGCGTTATCGGGCGCGCAGACCTCAACCGATATGTTTTTCTTATGCGGAAGCGCCTCTATCTCGTCGCGAACGTCGGAGATGAGCTCGCGAAGGTTCACATCGCCGAGCGCCTGACGCTCAGGCACCGCGTCCGCGTCGAGGCGGACGAGCAGAAGCATGTCGTCTACAAGGCTGCTCATGCGCTCCTGCTGGCGCAGCAGGCTGTTTATCGTCTCCACGTCCTCGGCGCGCTCCGGCTCCTTCATCTGCGGCGCGCTCTTCATAAGCTCCAGGCCGGTCCGCATTATCGTCAGCGGCGTCTGGAACTCGTGGCCCGCGTCTATGAAGAAGTCGCGGCGAGCCTCTTCGAGGCGCAGCTTTTCCGTGAGGTCCTGCAGCACGATCATACGCCCGCGCGGAAGCACCAGCGTCGTCGCCTCGACCTCCACCCTGCCGCTGCGCATTACGGAGATCACCCGCTTTCCGTCCGGCTCGTCGAGCATCTGGAACAGCTCGCCCGAGGGGATGATGACCTCGACCGACGAGCCGCGCGCCGGAAGCTCGCCGCCGCCGTTTCCGCGGCAGATGCGCGCCGCCTCGCGGTTGATGTAGCGGATGCGCTTGTCGTCGTCGATGAGTATGACGCCGACGGGAAGCGCGCCGACTATCTGCGCGAGCTCCTCCTTGCGCTCCTGGGCCTCGTGAATCGTGCTCGCGAGCGAATCCTGCATGTTGTTCAGCGTGTTAGCGAGCGTCTGTATCTCGTCGTCGGCCGTTATCGGGAAGCGGGCCTTTTCGCCGCGCGCTATCTGCGCCGCCGCCTCGCTTAAGTTGTGGAGCGGCGTCATAATCGAGCGCAGCACGAGGTACGTCCCGAGCCATATCAGGACGAGCGCCGCGACGAAATATTTAAGGAACGGCGCGGTGATGTTCTGCACTATCGACGAAAGCGCGGAGACCGGATAGGAGAGGCGCACGACGCACTCAGCACCGCCCGGCAGGACGGCTTTGCGCGCCGAGTAGACCTGCCACGCTTCGAGCGTCTTGCTGTAGCGCAGCTCGAAGCCCTCGCCGGTCTCGAAGGCGCTTATCACCTCGCCGCGCGTATAGTGGTTCTCAAGCTCTCCCGCGTCGGCCTTGCTGTCTATCAGCACGCGCCCGTCCGAGGCTATCACCGTCATGCGTCCGTCGGGGTACATTTCCTGCCATACGTTCTCGGCGTGGGCGAGCCCGGCCAGGCTTTCGCGCTCCGCCGACGATACGGCGACGGTCAGGTAGCGTCCGAGCGTGTCGCGCGCGCCCTCGACGGCGCTTCCGCGCTGCGCGTTGTAGACGATGAACCACGCCGCGAGCCCTATGACGCAGACGGCGAAGGTTATGAGCAGCGCTATTTTCTTTTTCATTGCGAGCGAACGAACCGCCTGCATCCTATTCGCCCTCCTCCCAGGTCAGCCTGTAGCCGCGCCCGCGCAGCGTCTGCGCGGAGAGCGTGGGCTTCTTTCCGTCGTCGAGCTTCCTGCGGAGGCGCGACATGTGCACGTCGACCGTGCGCGTGTCGCAGCTCCCGAGCCCCCATATCTTGCGCAGAAGCTCGTCGCGCGAGACCGTGTGGCCCATGCGGCGCGCGAGCACCTCGAGTATCGAATATTCCGTCGGGCTGAGGTCTATTATGCTGCCGCGCAGCCAGACCTCTTTCTCGGCTGTATCGAGTTTGAAATCCCTGTCCTCGATCACCTTTTTCGTCTCCGCCGGCCCCTGCGAGCGGCGCAGAAGAACGCGCACGCGCGCGAGCAGCTCGTCGAGCGGGAAAGGCTTTCTCATATAGTCGTCGGCGCCGAGGTCGAGCCCCTGCACGACGTCCTCGGCGGAATTTCTCGCCGTAAGCATCAGTATTGGAATATGGCGCGTATCCACGTCGGATTTCACGCGGCGGCATATCTCCCAGCCGTCCATGAGCGGGAGCATGAGGTCGAGGATGACCAGATCGGGCATCTCTTCATATATCAGAGAGAGAGCGTTGTCGCCGTCGTATGCGCAGACGGTCTTATAGCCCTGCTGGCGGAGCGCGCGGCAGACGAACTGCGCCAGGCTCTCTTCGTCTCGACGACGAGTATCTTCTGTGCCATCGCGCTACATCTGCCTCTTGCGGCGGTAGTCGGAGGCCTTCACCTGACGGCCCGTGTACATGTAGGCTATCCTCTCCGCCACGTTCGTCGCGTGGTCGCCCGCGCGCTCGAGGATGCGCGAGACGCTCATGAGGCTCAGCGACTGCTCTATGCGCTCCGGCTTCTCCATGATGAGCAGAAGAAGCTCGCGGATTATCTGCTTGTCGAGGTCGTCCATGTCGTCGTCGTAGGGGAACACCTTGAGCGCCGCCGCGCCGTCGTGCTTGTCGAGCGCCTCCATCGCGGTCGAGAGCATAGTCTTGAGTATCTCGACCATGCGCGGGATGTCTATCAGCGGCTTGAGCTGCGGCTTCTTCGAGAGGTCGAGCGCCGCCTTCGCGATATTCTCGCCGTAGTCGCCGATGCGTTCGAGGTCGACCGCTATGTGCATGAGGCTGACGACGACGCGCAGGTCCTCGCCGAGCGGCTGGTAGCGCGCCGCGAACTCCATGCAGCCCGCGTCGACCTTCTCTTCGAGCTCGTCTATCAGGTCGCCGTCGTCGATGACCTTCTGCGCGAGCTCGGCGTCGTTGTTCTTGAGCGCCCAGACGGCCTGCTCAACGGACTCGGCCGCCATGCCGCCCATGCGGTAGATCATATTTTTCAGGGCCGAGAGGTCCTCCTCCAGCCTTTTTCTCGTGTTTATCGTAGCCATTTTTTACGCCCCGCTCCAATCTTCCATAAATCAGTAAAACCGTAAAATTTAACCGAATCTGCCGAGATGTAGTCTTCCGTGCGCTTGTCATGCGGGGAGGTGAACATCTTCGCGGTTACGTCATATTCTATCAAATCGCCAAGCAGAAAGAATGCGGTGTAGTCCGAGATGCGCGCCGCCTGCTGCATGTTGTGCGTGACTATGACGACGGTGTAGTCCTTTTTCAGCTCGTTGACGAGCTCCTCTATCCTCAACGTGGACATCGGGTCGAGCGCGGAGGTCGGCTCGTCCATGAGCAGGATGTCCGGCTGCGTCGCCGTCGCGCGCGCAATGCAGAGGCGCTGCTGCTGCCCGCCGGAGAGGCCGTGCCGGGGTCTTGAGCTTGTCCTTGACCTCGTCCCAGAGCGCGCGCCTTCGAGGCTCTTCTCGACTATCTCGTCGAGCTTGTCCTTGTCCTTTATGCCGTTGAGGCGCGGGCCGTAGGCTATGTTGTCGTATATCGACATCGGGAAGGGGTTCGGCTTCTGGAAGACCATCCCGACCTTGCGCCGCAGGCCGATGACGTCGGTGCTCGGAGCGAGGATGTTCTCGCCGTCGATGTTGATCGTCCCCTCGACGCGCGCCGACGATATGAAGTCGTTCATCCTGTTGAGGCACCTCAGATAGCTGCTCTTGCCGCAGCCGGAGGGGCCGATGAACGCCGTGACCTTGTTCTCGCCCATGTCGAAGGTTATGTCCTTCAGCACCTGGCGTTCGCCGTAATAGAGGTTGACGTGCTCCGTCTTTATCTTCGTGACGAAGGCCGCCTTTTCCTCTTCCTGCCGCGCGCCGCGGTCCCTGACCTCGACGCGGATGTTCTCTTTGCCTTCCATTTATCTGCCGTTCCTTTCCGCAAGCCGCGCGCGCGCTATTACGCCCGCCGCGCTAGTTCCCATGACCAGCCCTATGAGCACCAGTATCGCGCCGTACTCTATCGGCTCCGCCGCGGCCGGGTCGGTCGCGGAGGTCGCGAGCACGTATATGTGGTACGGAAGAGCCATGACCTGGCTGAAAAGGCTCTTCGCTATATTCGGGGCGAAGTACGCCGCGCCCGTGAACATTATCGGCGCAGTCTCGCCGGCCACGCGGCCTATCGCGAGAATCGCGCCCGTTATTATCGTAGAAGCCGCCGATGGCAGGACGACCTTGAAAATCGTCTGCGCCTTCGTCGCGCCGAGAGCATACGACGCGTCGCGGTAATCCTGCGGCACCGCGAGGAACGCCTGCTCGGCAACCGTCACGACGAGAGGCAGCGAGAGGCAGGCGAGCGTCAGCCCCGCAGAGAGAAGCACGAGCCGAACTGAAGGAAGACTACGAAGAGCGAGAGGCCGAACAGCCCGAAGATTACCGACGGGACGCCCGCGAGCGAGCGAATCGAAATCCTCATGAGCCGGACGAACCACGTGTCCTTCGCGTACTCGGCGAAGTAGAGCCCCGTTATCACGCCGACCGGCAGAGCGACGCCCATCGAGACGAGGACGAGCTGCATCGTGCCGATGAGCGGCGTCAGTATACCGCCCGCCATCATTCCGTCGCGCGGCGGCTGCGTCAGAAATTCTATCGAGAGCGTGCCCGCGCCCTTCTTCAGCAGATAGAGCGCGACGGCGCCGATGACCGCGACCAGCGCGAGCGCCACAAGGCAGAAAAGAGCCGTCGAGAGCCTGTCGAAAAGCCTGCGTCCGTATGTACGGTTCATCTCTTTTCACCTCTTTTTTCCACATAGAGAGAAGCTAAGTTGATTGCCAAAGTCATAATCAGAAGTATCAGGCCGGCGAAGAAGAGCGCGTGATAATGCGTGCTTCCAACCGGCGTCTCGCCCATCTCTGCAGCAATCGTCGAGGTGAGCGGGCGTATCGGTCGGTGAACATCGCGGGCAGTATAGCCGCTCCGCCCGCCGCCATAAGGACGACCATCGTCTCGCCGAGAGCCCTCATTACGCCGAGCAGCGTCGCGGCGATGATTCCGGGAAGGGCGCTCGGGAATACGACCTTGAAGATCGTCTCGAGCCGCGTCGCGCCGAGCGCGTAGGAAGCGTCGCGCAGCTCGCCCGGCACCGCGGCGAGGGCCTCGTCCGAAAGCGAGGCGACCGAGGGGATTATCAGGAATCCCAGCAAAATCGAAGAGTTGAGAAGGTTCAGGCCGCTCGGGATGCCGAGACCGACCTGCATCCACGGGGCTATTATCATCATTCCTATGAAGCCGAGGACTATCGACGGCAGGAAGCCGAGCATCTCAAAGAGAACCTTGAAGCACTGGCGCACCCTGCGCGGCGCAATCTCGGCGGAGAAAATCGCGAGCGCGATGGAGACCGGGATCGCCATCACGCTCGAAAGGAGGGTGGCCGCGAGCGTGCCCGCTATCAGGGCCACCATCCCAAGCGCCGGGGGTTCTTCCGTCGGGTACCAGTCCTTCGAGAAGAACATCTCCCCCAGCGACGTCGATTCAAGGACGGGCAGCCCGTTCGCGATCAGGAACCCGAGGATGAAGATCAGGACGACTATTCCCGTCACCGCCACGCAGAAGACTACGCGCGACATAATCCTGTCCCCAGTGCCTCCGAAAGCCTGACCGGCTCTGGACGCCGTTTTGTTTCCGCTGGTGTTCATAAGGCTGTCCGCCTTCTTCCTTCCGATTTAGACTACTTCACTTCGCGGAGCGATACGTAGCCGGTGCTGTTGACGATTTCTGTCCGGCGTCGCTCT
>ENA-OQEN01000902-OQEN01000902.1-human-gut-metagenome-genome-assembly--contig:-NODE-902-length-11954-cov-4.172487_pt1 | contig 11954 bp, 14 predicted proteins | sample MGYA00242791_ERZ504627 | MGnify/ENA primary metagenome ERZ504627 (study PRJEB26092, sample SAMD00036316) | human gut metagenome | host: Homo sapiens | study: EMG produced TPA metagenomics assembly of... | reverse complement strand
TAAACCCTGCTGTATGCGTTAACGGCGGGTTTGCGCATTGAACGCAGCACGGTGCCGAGACCGAATGCGCAAAAACATACAGCTTTGAGCAATAACGAAACCGGGAGATAAACGAATGAGAGTGCTTGACATTGATCTTGATTTTTTCCTTGCGGACTGCTGCGAACCGGCACCGGCCGGCACGCGGCCCGATGCTGCCGGGCATGAACCGTGGCAGGCGGAGAAAGTAAGGGAGTTTTTGGAAAAAACTGCGGACTGAATACGGAAAGAAAGATTCCGGGAAGGGTTTTTGAAACGCATGACGGTGCGCTGCAATTCTGGCAGGAATTGATTGCGGCCGGGCAGCTTTCCGTGCCGTTTGAGGTTACGCATATCGATGCGCACAGCGACCTCGGCATAGGCAGACCCGGACCCGGCTTTGTGCTGAATTCCGTGCTGCCCCTCAGCCTGCGGAAAGAGCGGACATCAAACGCTACTATGAAATGAAGCAGCTCGATGAAGCAAATTATCTTTTGTTTGCACTTGCATTTCGGTGGATTTCACGCCTTGAAAATGTTCGAAACCCGAAGTCTCGTCCGGACATTCCGCAATTTGCATTCCGATGTGAACAGGAAAATCAGCGCGGCTGCGGAGAATATGAATTCATTCGGCTTTCAAGCTTTGTTTCGAAACTTTTTGAAGCAAAAAACGGCATTGAACCGAGAGTGGACTTCAAAGTTTTTGATGACTACACCGAGTTTTCGGCATCGGCGGAATATGATTTTGCTTCGCTTGCCGTTTCGCCGCGCTATTCCCCTGCGGAAGCCGATGTGCTTGTGAACGTTATCAAAGAATATTTTGATTTGATTTAACGGATATAATATGTTTCAAACGGAGCGGACGGCAGGCGGCATTCGGATATGCACGGATTTCCGCAATTTCGTTCCGAAAAAAACATGAGCAAACGGCGTGAACATGTGGTATAATATGATTGGCTGAATATACCGCTGTCAGTGAATTGAACACGACTTTGCGGCGGCGGAATTCGGTCGAACAAATCCCTCTGCGGGACAGAAAGGAACGGAAAAATAAATGAGCGTGTTTTCAAAAGAATACTGTGAAAAAATGCGTGTTCGCATCGATTGCGGCAATATGCTCGCCGAGGCTGTCGGCAAACACGGCATCACGGCGGAGGAAATATCGGAAATGCTGCCGCGTGCAGAGGGTGCATTTGCGGGTGTTGAAAAAAAAAGCGGTGAAATGCGCTGGCGGCTTCTGCCCGAAACTCAGCTTGAAATCCTTCCCGCCGTTGAAGAGGCAGCGGAATTCGTCAGGTCAAAAGCGGATAATTTCGTGATTCTGGGCATCGGCGGAAGCGCACTGGGTCCGATTGCGGTGCATCGTGCGCTGAATCATCTCTATCATAACGATCTTCCTTCCGAAAAACGAAAATCTCCGCGCCTTTTTGTGGAAGACAATGTTGATCCCGAGCGCATGGCTGCATTGCTCGATGTGATTGATACTGACCGAACCGTGTTCAACGTTATCACAAAATCGGGCAGCACAAGCGAAACCATGGCGCAGCTGCTTATTATAACGCGAATGCTTATTGACCGTTACGGCGAAGAAGGGCTGCGCGATCACTTGATTGCAACAACCGACAAACAAAAGGGCAACCTGATAGGCATTGCAAAAAAATACAGCCTGCGCACTTTTATTATTCCGGACGGCGTAGGGGGAAGATTTTCCGAACTCTGTCCTGTCGGGCTTGTTGCGGCTGCCGTCGGCGGAGCGGATGTTCGTGCGCTGCTTGCGGGCGCGGGATACATGGATGAGCTTTGCTCAAACGCCGATGTGAAAAAAAACCCCGGATTGATGCTTGCCCTGCTTGAAATCATTGCGGCGGAAAAGCACGGCGCAAACATCGGCGTGCTGATGCCCTATGCGGATTCGCTGAAATTCATGGCGGATTGGTATGCGCAGCTTTGGGCGGAATCGCTGGGCAAAAAGCTCGTGAAGGACGGAAAGGTTTTGCGATTCGGACAGACTCCGGTAAAATCTCTCGGCGTTACGGATCAGCATTCGCAGGTTCAGCTTTACACCGACGGACCTTTTGACAAAACAATAACTTTCATCTCTGTTGAAAAATACCGCAGTGATGTTGCTGTTCCGCATGTTTTTGACGACATTCCGGGGATTGCGTTTCTATCCGGACACAGCTTGGGTGAGCTGATTTTCGCCGAATTCCGCGCAACCGAACACGCCGTAACCGTCAGCGGACATATGAACAAAAACATCATCATGCCCGAAGTCAACGAATTCACTCTCGGGCAGCTTATAATGCTGTTTGAAATGCAGACGGCATTCGCAGGAGAGCTGCTGGGCATCGATGCATTCGATCAGCCCGGAGTCGAGGAGGGAAAGAATGCAACTTATGCCCTGCTCGGAAAACCCGGATACGAAGCCAAACTCGACGAATTGAAAAATGCCGAAAAGGCAAAGAAAAAACTCATCGTTTGATGCGGCGGACAAAAAGTGCGGTGCGGGGAAACGGCTTTTCGTATCGCACCGCAGATCTTGTAAACACATAAACACGAAAGGATTGCCGAAGCCACTTGCGGGCGCGGCGCGGCTTTTGAATGAGCCTTTTTGATAAGAAATACCTTAAAAGAATAGACTGGGTAACGGTCGGAATCGTGCTTGCGCTCGTTGTGTTCGGCACGATCGCACTTGCCTCTGTTCAGGCAAAGCCTTTTGACGGCACGGAACACGGCATTGCGGATTATATGGACAAGCTCAACATGGAATACCTGCAGAAGCATATAACAAACTTCCTTGTCGGACTTGCTGCAATGATAATATTTCTTGTTTTTGATTACAGCATATTCAAAACTTTTGCAATGTGGGCATACATCGGCATAATAGGCTTGCTGATGCTGCTTTTCATTTTCGGCAAGGTGCGCGGCGGTGCACAGGGCTGGTTTGTTTTCGACACGCTTGAAAGGGCAATACAGCCGGGCGAGCTGAGCAAGATCGCATTGATCGTGATGCTTTCAAAATACGTCTCTGCCGCAATGGACAGGGACGGGCGATTGCTGAAATTCAAGGACGTTATGATTGCTCTCGGCATAACATTCGTTCCGTTCATACTGATAGTTCTCCAACCTGATTACGGAACGGCGATTGTATTGCTTGTTATCATGGTTGTGACATTCTTCGTTGCGCAGATAAAGTGGATTTATATAATCCTTGCCGCTGTCGGAGCCGGGGTAGGGCTTCCGCTGATGTACTTTTTTGTTTTGACCCCGAAGCAGCGCGACAGAATCGATGTTTTTCTGAATCCGTCCGCCGCAAGCGACGATGCAAAGTACCATGTCGGACAGTCGCAGATGGCAATAGGTTCCGGCCGGCTCACGGGCAAGGGCTTTTTCGGTGAGCAGACGCTGGCACAGCTTCGCTATGTTCCGGCAAGGCACACGGATTTCATATTCAGCGGCATAACGGAGGCGGTCGGATTCATCGGCAGTACGATACTGATTATTGTTTTCTTTGCACTGCTTTTCCGATGGATGTATATTGCAATAAAAGCGCGGGATAATTTCGGCACCTGCCTTGTTACGGGTGTCAGCGCAATGCTTGCGCACATATTTTCGAAAATATCGGCATGACGATGGGAATAATGCCGTTACGGGAATTCCGCTGCCGTTTATAAGCTACGGCGGGTCGAATATGCTCACAAACATGATAGGTGTGGGTATTGTTCTGAACGTCTATATGCGTCGTCCGATGAAACGAAAACGGAAGCATGACAAAATACGCGAAAACGGCAAGACGGTCGTTGTTTAAAAAACAGAAAAGCATGTTTTGCAGGGCGGTATTCGAAGTGTCCGCTCAATCGCTCGATTTGATTGAGAGATTAATCGGGTTTGAATCCATATGAATTAACGGCCATACGAATTAACGGTGAAAAAATGAATTGGGAAGGTTACAGCGAAAATGCATCCGCAGCTCTTGATGCGGCACAGGCTGCGGCGGAGGAGCTGCATCACGGCTTCATCGGCACGGAGCACATTTTGATAGGTCTGCTCCGTGCGCCGGGCACGGCGGGGAGTGCCTTCGCAAATGCGGTGCGGATGAAAGCATGGTGTTTCCGTATGCGGACACCCTTGTCGGCGGCGGAAGACATATTTTCACGGACAGCAGGGGGTTCGCACCGCCTGCAAAACGCGTATTGGAGCTTGCGCTGTATGAAGCAAAAGCATATGCAAGCCGCACAATCTGCACGAAACATATCCTTCTTGCCGTTTTGCGCGAGACGGACTGTTTTGCATCACGCATTCTCGATTCCATCGGGCTGGACAGGCAGATGCTGAAAAAGCTTTTGAACGATGAATCGCGGGAACTCGGTTCGAACGGGCGCGAAAGCCGAAAGTCGGAGCTGCTCCATGATGAAAGCGCAGCCGAAAAAACAAAAGGCAATGCGAATGATTCTTTAAAAAGTGATTCGGCCGAAAGGCAGCCGCATGATGAAAACGTAGCCGCGGGAAAAATAAGCCTCGGGGCGGACAGAGTTCGCCGATGTTGGAAAGCTATACCGATGACCTTACCGCAAGGGCGGCGCGGGGGGAGCTTGATCCGTTGACAGGCTGTGAAGCGCAGCTGAACAGGTTGATTCAGACACTGCTTAGGCGGAGCAAGAATAACCCTGTGCTTACGGGAAATCCCGGCGTCGGAAAGTCGGCTGTCGTTGAGGGATTTGCTCAAAGGATAGTTTCGGGTGATGTTCCTGTCGAGCTGCGTTCGTCGCGGGTGCTGCGGCTTGACTTGGGCGCACTCGTTGCGGGAACGAAATACAGGGGCGAATTTGAGGAGAGACTGAAAGCACTTCTTGACGAAACAACTCCCGAAACAATTCTTTTTATTGACGAAATACATACGATAATCGGCGCAGGTGCGGGCGAGGGCAGTCTCGATGCTGCCAATATCCTGAAACCCGCGCTTGCTCGCGGCGGGTTGAAGCTGATCGGCGCAACAACGTTTGATGAATACAGGCTCTATATCGAAAAAGATGCCGCGCTGGAACGGCGTTTTTTCACCGATAGTCGTAAAAGAACCCACACGGGAGGAAGCGATCGCAATCCTTCGCGGTTTGCGTCCGAAATACGAGGCGCATCACGGCGTTTCGATTACGGACGAGGCAGCGGAAGCCTGTGTTGATATGTCCGTTCGCTGCATTCCGGAGCGATTTCTTCCGGATAAGGCGATAGATATAATGGATGAAACAGCTTCCCGCCGGCGGCTTGCTCCGCAGAATACAGCGGAACTGCGGCAGGAAAGGGCCAGCCTCCGAATGCGTATTGAGGATGCATTGAATGAGCGGGATTTTACACTTGCGCTGAATTAAGAAAACAGGAAAAGCAGCTCGGCGGATCGAGAACAGCGGATGCACTTCATGCGGGAGCGGAGAATTCGGCATTCACTGCGGCTTCTTTAAAAAAGAGCTGTCGTCCGATCGTTACTGCCGGCGATGTTGCACAGACTGTTCACGAATTGACGGGGATTCCCGTAAGCAGTCTTGACGGCACGGTTCGTTCGCGGCTCTCAAAACTGGATTCGTTGATCAATGCGCACATAATCGGGCAGGAGACCGCGGTTGCTTCCGTGTGCAAAGCCCTTCGTTCCGCTTTCACATGGCGGAACGATCCCGACCGTCCGCGTGCCGCAATTGCCGTAACCGGAGCGGCAGGTTCGGGAAAAACCAAGCTTGCAGCAGTGCTTGCAGAGACATTGTATCCGGGCGAAAATGCACTTTTGCGGTTTGACATGCGCGAGTATTCCGACTATTCGGCGGTTAACACGTTGACGGGTTCACCTGCGGGTTCTGTCTCCGGCGGAAGACTGACCGAAGCCGTGCGGCGGAAGCTTTTGCAGTGGTGCTGTTTGACGACATTCAATACGCAAACGCTGCCGTGCGTTCGCTTGTTCAAAGCATCATGCGGTGCGGCGTTTTGACCGATGCAAAAGGTAAAAATGTAAGCTTCCGCAATGCGATTGTATTCGTCACCTGCGGTGAAGGCGACAGCTTTAAACAGCGCAGGGCGGGCTTTTCGGATGAGGCAAATGCGTTGAACGGCAGCCGCGACGAGCGGGATGCAAGGCAGATACTTCCGCCGGAAATCGCTTCCGATGCGGATTGCGTTGCTGCGCTTTTGCCTGCGGCTCAAGCCGCTGTTCCCGAGATTGCAAAACTGATGCTGGATGATCTGTCCGATAAACTCAAAAAAACGGGTCGAACGGTTCGTTTCGGCGCTTCCGCCGCAAATTACATTGCAAGCAAAATTGAAGAAGCCGAACTCGAAAAAAACGGTGCATGGGCTGTTGCACGCTGCGTTTCGAACGAATGCGAGGATTTTATCAGCGAAAAGCTGCTTGAGGATGCATACTGCTGCAACGACTGCACGGTAGAGGTTGAAGACGGCGGGACGGGGCTTTGCATTGTTCCGCACAATACAAAAGAAAGTTGAGGTCACAGAACTATGAATATTTCACGCTTCGGCATCGGATTCAGATTCGATTCTGTTGAAAACGGAGATGAACGCGAACATGCGTTCAACCTTATTTTTTCGGCAATTGAAATGGCGGACGTTCGTGGACTTCAATTGTTTGCGGGTCATTTTCCGGTTGATGAAAGCGACGATAAAAACATATTCACGGTTGCATTTGCAGGCGGCGGCATAAAACAAACACGCAGTCTGTTTGAAAAGCTGAACGACAATCCGCTCGTTTCGGGTGCGCTTGCGGAATACAGGCCCGTCGTTCAGACGAATGCGCTCAGACGGGCGGAGAAGCTGGCTTTTTACGGCAGATTTGACGAAAACGGAACCCTTGTCTTTAATGAAAAGGACTTGACGGAGTGCGGCTGCAAAAAAACGGAAAAACCTGTCGTGAACCCTTTTGAAGAATACGGCGGAAGGCGTATTGACCCTGTCGGCGCAGGTATTCGAATGCTTATTGCTCCGGACAAGTTCAAGGGCAGCATGGGTGCACAGCGGGTTTGCACGATTATCAAAAATGCAGCGCGGCAATACCTTCCCGGATGCAGTGTGAGAACGCTTCCGATTGCGGACGGAGGGGACGGCACGGCCGAAACGCTTACTCGTGCCTTTAACGGGAATATGCGTTCGGTGAATGTGACTGCGCCGGACGGCAGGAAAATTGCTGCCGAATACGGTGTTCTGACCTCATTCGGTGAAAAAACGGCGGGCGCCGCAGCGGTTATTGAAATGGCAAAGGCATCGGGGCTTGCATTGATGGATGAAAATGCATTGGATCCGCTTTCTGCAACGAGCAGGGGGACGGGCGAACTTATCGCTTCAGCATTGAACGAGGGGATAAGGAATATTTTGATCGGTATAGGCGGTTCCGCAACCAACGACGGCGGAATGGGCGCGGCAGCGGCTCTCGGCGTTAAGTTTCTGGATGCGGACGGCAATGAGCTTTCGGGCTGCGGCCGAGAGCTTGCTTGGTGCGTAAAATTGATTTGTCGGGCTTGCGCAGAGATGTTTTCGAGGCAAAGATAACCGTTATGTGTGATGTTGATAATCCTCTTACAGGCAAAAACGGTGCGACGTACACCTACGGACCGCAAAAAGGCGCGGACGCCGAAGCATTAAACACTCTTGAAGACGGGATGAAAAACATTGCGGCCTTGTATGACGCTGCGGCAGGGAGAAAAGTGTCCGCCGAATGCGGTGCAGGCGCGGCGGGAGGCATGGGTGCAATGCTGTCGGCTCTTTTGGGCGCGGAATTGACTCACGGCTCGGCGGCGGTGCTCAATGCGGTCGGCTTTGATGCATTGCTTGGGGACACCGATCTCGTCATAACCGGAGAAGGGCAGCTTGATGCATCAAGTGCGGACAACGGGAAGGCCGTCGGCGAGGTTGTGAAACGCTGCGCCGCAAATTCCGGCGGCGCCGTGCCCGTGTTTATTGTTGCGGGAAGGCTCGGAAGGGGCTATGAACATATTTACGAGCTTGCGAATGCGGGAGTTTTTTCAACAATTGTTACGGATGAACAGCCGAATGCGGACGGAGACTGTGATGCTGAGACGCGTCTGCGCCTTGCTTCGGAACGAATGTTTCGCTGCATCGCAAGTTCTTTTTCCGTGAATTCGCAGCACAGCGGGCGCAGAATACGGCGATAAAACAGCTTCTTGCGCAAACACCAAAGAGAGTTTCGCAATGATATGCGATTCAACCTTTGGTTGATTTGCTGATAAACGCAGATGTATCTGTGAAAAAAAGATTTCATACAGAAATAATTTTAAAGAAACACGCAAAACAAACCGAAAGGAATAAATAATTTGCGGCGGCACGGGATTCAACCAACGGTTGAGCAGATTTTTGGGGTTTTCAACCACCGCTTTATTGTCATGAAAAGCTTGCGTTGCTAAAATGAGCGCGAAATTAAGAGTTGGCGCAACACAAAAACGTTTTCCAAACGTAACAGATATGCGGTGCGGCGACTCACGAAAATCAGAAAGAGGGAAAAAACCATGAAAGAAAACTTTGCAATCAAACTGCGCGAGCTGCGTAAGGCAAGCGGAATGACACAGGAACAGCTTGCTGCCGAATTCGGAGTGTCCGTTCAGGCCGTCAGCAAATGGGAAACGGCGGCTTCCTATCCCGATATTGAGTTGATGCCGCGAATTGCGGATCTTTTCGGCGTTTCGCTGGATGAGCTGCTGCGCGATGTTAAGAACGAGAAAAACATTGATGCGGGTGAAGAAATTCATACCGATGCCGAACAGCAATGCGATGCTGCCTGCAACCCGGAATCGGCTGAAGTCGAATACGAGGACGAAAACGACGATGAAAATGCCGAGGACGATGAAGAAGACGATGACGATGAAAATGACGATGATGATGACGGCAGCTGCATCTTTGTGAAAAAGGGCAGAAACGGCATTGTAAGCGTCAACAGGGATGCCATAGAGGAATTCGGCAGAAAAATCGAGAAAATGGCAAAGAAAAAAGCTGAAAAAGCGGGCTGCGCATTTGAAAAAAACGCAAAAAAACATTCGCGTTCTTCGACCCGTAATTACGGAAATCGTTTCGAATGGAGCAATATCATGATTGACGAAATGCCGGATGACAACACCCTGCGCGTTGTGCTGATGCGCGGAAAACAGATCGTGTCAAGTCAGGAATACGATCCGGCGGTTTGCATTCCCGTTGAACTGAAATATGAAAGAGAGAACGGAATTGCGGGTATGTTCGGCAGAAAAGGCGGACGCACCGATTGCTCGCTAAATGTTGAAATTTGGGGCAATGCCGACATCAATGGCAGTGTTAACGGTGATGTATATGCGGGCGGAAATGTGAACTGCGGTGAAATCGGCGGAGATGTCGGCGCGGGCGGCAATGTGAACTGTGCTGATATCGGCGGAGACATTTCAGCGGGCGGAAGCATTGAATGCGGCAGTATCGGCGGCGATGTCAATGCGGGCGGAAATGTCGGCTGTGCGGATGTCGGCGGCGATGTTGAAACCGGCGGAAGTGTTGAATGCGGCAAAGTCAGCGGCGATGTCAATGCGGGCAAAGATGTGAACTGCGGTGATATACTCGGACATGCGAAGACAAGCGGGAGCATGAATTGTGGAAATGTTGACGGAAACGTTGACTGCGGAGGCAATATAAGCTGCGGCGATATCGCAGGACATGCGGAGGCTCGCGGCAGTATTGAATGCAAAACAATTAAGGGCAGTGCCGAAGCAGGCAGCCGAATAATTTACAAAGGCTGAGGATTGGTTCCGGTCTTTGAAAACAAGCGGCAAAGCAGCACTCGGAACGGCATAAAAAGCAATTAAACAACACTCAATTTCGTATATTCGGCAAAAGGCAGACGGGAAAAATCCTGTCTGCCGCTTCCGTTTTAAAACCAAAACATTGAAACTTTAGCAAATCGAATGCGATAAAACTAATCGGCGATTTCAACGGAAAGATTCGGATTTTCGGCTGCCGCGTCCGAAAACACGCGCAGCATCATGCTCCCGTAGCTGCCGAGGGCGGCAGTCAGCGCGCTCGTTCCGAAGAGAGTCACTGCAACGGGTTTGCATATTTCCGCAAGGCAGTCAAAGAGTGCATCAAGGTTCTTTCCGTAATGATCCGGAAACTGCAATGCCTCGGCAATACGCAGATGCGCATCGGTAATTCCCGCAATCGCCGTAAAGTCAATGCGGATATTCTTAATGCCGCCGCTTTGTTCGGAACCGGAGTTGTGTGTGAAATTGTTATCCGATATGGTCATGGTCAATTATCCTCAATTATCCCTAAAAATTCTCAAAAACCCGCGGTTTAATTGTCCGCGTCGTAAAGCTTAATAAAGCTTTGATAATGGTCATCGGTATAAAAAATCAATCCGCCATTCGAAAAAACTATGCGTTTTGCCCCACGTGAGGGTGCTCCGCAGGTGTCGATATCGCATTCGGTATAAAACCTTCCTTCCGCTTGCGGCAAAAGCCCCTCGTAGTTGCCGAACCTGTCCCCTCCGATGGAGCAGCCGGGCGCAAAATCCTGAAGCCCGCCGCCCTGCCAGCCGAGTTCCCGCGCCTGTTTCTTTGTTATGAAATTTGCGGGGAGATGTCCGAAAAGGTGGATGTACAGAGCAACTTCATCACGGGAACTGTATTTGCCGCTTTCTTTCACCGGCGATGAAGTCGGTTCCTGCGGAGGTGCAGTCGGCTTTGCGGAGAGCTCAATTTCGGCGGCTGTTCCGATTTCCGTGGGTTCGGTTGTGTGCAATACATCCGATATTGCAGCTGTCTGGGTATCGGGCGGGAAAACCTCTTCGGGTACGGTGCAGGCTGCAATGCCCGCAATGCTCAAAACAACAAGCAAAAACGCCGCAATGCGCCTTAAGATTCTTAAATCAGCATGTTTCAATATGATTTGCCTCCTCGTTCGGAAAAAGGTCAGGCCAAAAGGCATTTACGCAAAAAACTTCGCCCGCAGGCAGCCTTCATCCGGTGCGGTATCGAACCCACTCCGAATATGCTTTGAACGGAGCGAATACGGATATATGATAATGCCGAACGGAAAATTTTTCAACACCGTACACGTAATAATCGGATGAAACCGTTCGAATTTGCATGTATATGCTGAAAAAACAGAGTGTTATATATAGTTAAAAATAATTTAAAAAAGGGGTTGACAAATGAGACCCAATTGAGTATAATATGGAAGTCGCTTGAAGAGCGGCACAATGGATGGGAGCATAGCTCAGCTGGGAGAGCATCTGCCTTACAAGCAGAGGGTCACAGGTTCGAGCCCTGTTGTTCCCACCACGCGGTCCGGTAGTTCAGTTGGTTAGAATGCCAGCCTGTCACGCTGGAGGTCGAGGGTTCGAGCCCCTTCCGCGTCGCCATTTTCTTCCTTATGGATGGGGTAGGATCGATTCGGGACGGCCAGCGCGAGACGCTTTGACGATGCTGGTGTAGCTCAATTGGCAGAGCATCTGATTTGTAATCAGAAGGTTGCGGGTTCAAGTCCCATCGCCAGCTCCAATTCTTGGGAAGAAAGAAGAACAGCCAAATATCTATGGAAGGGTTCCCGAGTGGCCAAAGGGAGCAGACTGTAAATCTGCCGTCGCAGACTTCGGTGGTTCGAATCCACCCCCTTCCACCAGCGAGAATGGCGGAATTGGCAGACGCGCTAGTTTCAGGTACTAGTGAAGGTTCCTTCATGCAGGTTCAAGTCCTGTTTCTCGCACCAGGAAGGGAAACGCCGCATCTTATGCGTAAGATGCGGCGTTTTTGCGTTTCGAGGCTTGGCTAGAAGTTGGCCCGATCCAGCCGGCGGAAGAAGCGGCCCGACGCAAGGCCGATGCAGACCACGAGCAGCGCGCTCGGCAAAAGACCAGCGCCACGCGCGTGGAAAAGGCGTCGAACAGCGCGCCATAGGCGATCTGCCCCAGCG
>ENA-OQEN01000901-OQEN01000901.1-human-gut-metagenome-genome-assembly--contig:-NODE-901-length-11967-cov-1.798480_pt1 | contig 11967 bp, 10 predicted proteins | sample MGYA00242791_ERZ504627 | MGnify/ENA primary metagenome ERZ504627 (study PRJEB26092, sample SAMD00036316) | human gut metagenome | host: Homo sapiens | study: EMG produced TPA metagenomics assembly of... | reverse complement strand
CGCGCACCTGCGGGTAGCCAGCCGCGTCGAGCGCGCGGCGCAGCAGGTGTACGTAGTTGCTGGCGCGGCAGGCTCCGCCCGTCTGCGCGTAGAGGCAGTCGGTTTTGTCCGGGTCGTACTGTCCGCTCTTGAGCGCCTGGATGAACTGGCCGACGACCATCATCGCGGGGTAGCAGACGTCGTTGTTGACGTAGCGCAGGCCGAGCTCGACGGTCTCGCGCGTGCCTTCCGGCAGGACTTCAAGCTTTATGCCGGCGTTTTCAAAGGCCGCGCCGAGGAACTGGAAGTGGTAGTTCGAGAGCGGCGGGCAGAGGAGCACGCGTCCTTTCGTCTCGGTGACGTTCGGGCGGGCGATTTCCGTATGCGGCGCGTCGCTGACGGCCTCGGGGTTGTTTTTGCGCATTTTTATCGCGGCGAGCAGCGAGCGTATGCGTATCTTGACCGCGCCGTTGTTTTTGCCTTCGTCGATTTTTATCAGTGTGTAGAGCTTTCCGGCGCGCGTCAGGATGTCGGCCGTCTGCTCCGTGCTTATCGCGTCGAGGCCGCAGCCGAAGGAGTTGAACTGCACGAGCTCGACGTCCTGGAAGTCTGGGTGCGACGCGACGGCCATGGCCGCGCGGTAGAGGCGCGAATGGTAGACCCACTGGTCGACCGCGCCGACGTCGCCGGGCTTTTCTATGTCCTTCGCCATCCAGCAGACGGAGTCTTCCGTGAAGAGCGTCACGCCGTAGCTGTTGATGAGCTCGGGTATTCCGTGGTTGACCTCGGGGCTGAGGTGGTAGGGGTGTCCCGCGAGGACTATGCCGACTCCGCCGCGCTGCCTGAGCTCGTGCAGCGCGTCCGCGCCGAACTGCTCTATGTCGCGCTTGTAGCGCGCCATCTCTTCGCGCGCCGCGGCTATCGCGGATTTTATCTCGCCGTCTGTGACGCCGAACTGCGCGAGCGAGGATTTAAGCGCTATCGCCACGCTTTTGTCGGACTCGATGAATAGCTCCGGCTTGATGTAGTTGACGCCATCTTCGCGTATCCTGTCGATGTTGAGGCGCGCAACGTCGGGGGTAGCCGGTGACGACGGGGCAGTTGTAGTTTTTCTGCGCGCCGGCGAATTCCTTCGTCTCACGCAGCATGACGGGGTAGAAGATGTTCTTCACGCCGTTTTCGAGCAGCTCCGTGACGTGCCTGTGGACGAGCTTCGCGGGGTAGCAGACGGTCTGCGACGGTATCGTGTCGATGCCGAGGTTTTCGTCCGGGGCCTTCGACGAGAGGCGGACGCTGAATCCGAGCTTCGTCAGAATCGTGAACCAGAAGGGGTAGTCTTCGTACATATTGAGCACGCGCGGGACGCCCATCACGCCGCGCGGCGCTTCGGCCTCCGCGAGCGGCTTGTAGTGGTCGAAGAGGCGGCGGTATTTCTTGGCGAAGATATTCGTCGGCAGAGCGCCCTTCTCGGAAACGGATGCGCCGCGCTCGCAGCGGTTGCCCGATATGTAGGTCTTGCCGTCGCCGAATTTCGTCAGCGTCAGCAGGCATTTGTTGCCGCAGCCGGCGCAGTGGCGCGTCGTGCTCTCGGCCTTGAAATGCGCCAGCCCGTCGCGTCCGAGCAGGCCGCTCTTCTCCGCCGCGTTGTCGCGTGCGATCAGAGCCGCGCCGAAGGCCCCCATCAGCTCGGATATGTCAGGGCGCACGACGTCGCGCTTCGTGACGAGCTCGAAGGCGCGCAGCAGCGCGTTGTTTTTGAACGTCCCGCCCTGCACGACGATTTTCTCGCCGAGCTCCGACGGGTCTTTTATTTTCAGGACTTTATAAAGCGCGTTGCGGACTACGGAGTAAACGAGCCCCGCGGAGATGTCCTCGACGGCCGCGCCCTCCTTCTGCGCCTGGCGGACGCGCGAGTTCATGAAGACGGTGCAGCGCGAGCCGAGGTCTACGGGGTTGCGCGACTGCTCCGCGGCGCGCGCGAATTCGTCCATCTCCATGTTGAGCGACTTGGCGAAGCTCTGGAGGAAGGAGCCGCAGCCCGAGGAGCAGGCTTCGTTGAGGAACACGCCGTCGATGACGCCGTCCTTGATGCGCAGGCATTTCATATCCTGCCCGCCGATGTCTATGACGAAGTCCGCGCCCGGAAGCACGAAGCCTGCGGCGCGCGCGTGGGCGACGGTCTCGACCTCGCCGACGTCGATGCCGAAGGCCGCCTGTATCAGCTTTTCGCCGTAGCCTGTGACGCCGCTCGACTTTATTGTGACGGTATCGGGCATCAGCGAATAGAGCTCGGAGAGCACTTCGCGCACCGTCTTGACCGGCTCGCCGACGCCGTTGATTTTATAGCGCGAGAAGAGCAGCTCGCCCTGCGAGCCTATGAGCACGACCTTCGTCGTCGTCGAGCCGACGTCGATGCCGAGGTAGGCGTCGCCCTTGTACGACGCTATGTCCACGCGCTTCGCGGCGCACTTGGAGTGGCGCTCCTTGAAGCGTCGAGCTCCGTCTCCGAGCCGAAGAGCGGCGGCAGTATCGAGTGCTTCTCTTCCTTATGCGAGATGAAGAAATGCTCCGCGCGCTTCTGCAGCACGTCCGCGGCGACCGCGCCGTACTGCTTCGCGCTTATCGCCGCGCCCATCGCGACGAAGAGATGCGGATTCTCGGGGAAAATGCACTGCTCGGGCGGCAGCTTCAGCGTCTCGGAGAAGCGTTTGCGCAGCTCGGAGAGGAAGTAGAGCGGCCCGCCGAGGAAGGCGACGCGCCCCTGTATCCTGCGCCCGCAGGCGAGGCCGCTTATCGTCTGGTTTACTATGGCCTGGAATATCGAGGCGGCGATGTCCGGCTTTGAAGCGCCGTCGTTCAAGAGCGCCTGCACGTCCGTCTTTGCGAAGACGCCGCAGCGCGAGGCGACGGGTAGATCGTCTTGTAGCCCTTCGCCATCTCGTTGAGCCCCGCCGCGTCCGTGCCGAAGAGCGTCGCCATCTGGTCGAGGAAGGCCCCCGTGCCGCCCGCGCAGGTTTCGTTCATGCGCTGCTCCGCGCCAGCGGGGTCGAAGAAGGTTATCTTCGCGTCCTCGCCGCCGAGCTCTATGCAGACGTCGACGCCTGGCAGGAAGCGCGCGATGCTCGCCGTGCAGGCGATCTGCTCCTGCGTGAACGGCACGTCCATGCCGCGCGCGAGCTCGAGCGCGCCCGAGCCCGCCATAGCGAGCGTGAAGCGCGAGCCGGAGAACCTGTCTCTCATTTCGTTTACAAGTTTGCTGACCGCCGCTCGGATGTCCGCGAAGTGGCGGCTGTATCTGCTGAAAATTATTCTGTCGTATTCGTCGAGGACGACGACCTTCGCCGTAGTCGAGCCTATGTCAAGTCCAGCGTGAAGAAGCTGCATTGTATCATTCCTCCTGACGAGAAGCTTCACCGCCCGTCCCTGCACGCGGGGCGGAGGCCGGACGCGGGCGCGCCCGTTACGAGCGCAGCTGCGCGCTCATGCCGTTTGCCGGAATTTATTTGCCGAAAAGAGAATTTATGAGGTGGGGAAAGGGTACAGTTATTTCCTGAAAACCATGTCGGCGGACGCGCGCGCCTCCTGCGCCGCGCCTATCTCGGCGTTCCAGAAGGCCCACGCCGGAAGCTGCGCAGGAACGCGTCGAGCCCTTCGGAGAAAGCGTCGGTCAGCGGCCTCGGCTGGAGCGCCGCGCCGAACGATGCAAGGAACATGGCGAACCCGGCGCGCTGCGACACCGTCGCGTCGTCGTTGACGCTGCGGAGCGTCTGCATCATGTACATGCTCTGCACGTCGCGCAGATTGGGCGACGCGGGCCCCGCGTCGGTCAGCATGATGAACGCCTGGAGCGCGATGTAAAAGGCCGTGAGAAGGGCCGCGTAATATGACTTTCTTATTTGATTGGTAAAGTAGCCCATATTCTTCTCTCCTTCTACCGATATTATTATCGTGTTTACGGCGGGGCAAATGCAAGGGCGCGGACGCAAAATCAGTAATTTTACGAATAGGGCGCGTTTGTATTTTCCCGCGCGGCGGCGCTCGTTTACGGACGCTTTGCGGTTATTTTTGCGTAATAGATGTATAATAGGGCCGTATTTTTCGCCGCAATCGCGGCGCGAAAAATTTCTTTGGGAGGAATTTTTCATGACTCTTGGTTTGAGAGGCAGTTCAAGCTCTCGGAACACGGCACCGACGTGCGCAAGGAGATCATGGCGGGCATCACGACCTTCGTCACGATGGCTACATCATCTTCGTCAACCCCGGCATACTCTCCGAGACCGGAATGCCCTTCGGCTCCGTCCTCGTAGCAACGTGCCTCGGCGCGTCGCTCGCGACCTTCCTTATGGCCTTCCTCGCGAACTACCCGTTCGCGCTCGCGCCGGGCATGGGGCTCAACGCCTTCTTCGCCTTCACGGTCGTCCTCGGCATGGGCATACCGTGGCAGGTCGCGCTCGCCGCGGTATTCGTCGAAGGCGTGATCTTCATCGTGCTCACCTGCACCAAGGTGCGCGAAGAGGTCGTCAACTCGATACCCAAGACGCTCAAGATAGGCGTCTCGGCGGGCATCGGGCTCTTCATCACCTTCATCGGCCTCCAGGCTCCGGCATCATCGTCGACAACCCCGCCGTCCTCCTCGGCCTCGGCAAGCTCAGCGGCAACGTCCCCGCGCTGCTCTCCATCCTCGGCCTGCTGCTCATGGTCACGCTCGAGGCGCGCCGCGTAAAGGGCGGCATCCTCATCGGCGTCGTCGTCGTAACCGTGCTCGCGATACCGCTCGCGTCGCGAAGATGCCCGAGGCATCGTCTCCATGCCGCCGTCGCTCTCGCCGATATTCATGAAGATGGACTTCTCGATGCTCGCGCAGCCGGCCTTCTGGAGCGTCACGCTCGCCTTCTTCTTCGTCGACTTCTTCGACACCGTCGGCACGCTCGTCGGAGTTTCGAGCCGCGCCAACATGCTCGACGAAAGGGCCGCCTGCCAAGGCGAGCCAGGCGCTCATGTCCGACGCTATAGGGACGACCGCGGGCGCGGTGCTCGGCACCTCGACCGTCACGACCTTCGTCGAAAGCGCGAGCGGCGTCGAGCAGGGCGGACGCACCGGCCTCACGGCGCTCACCGTCGCGGTGCTATTCCTCCTCGCGATGTTCTTCAACCCGATAATCTCGATAGTCCCCGCCTGCGCCACGGCTCCGGCGCTCATCATGGTCGGCGGCTACATGATGATGGGCTTCAAGGAGATGGAATTCACCGACTGGACGGAGTTCTTCCCCGCGCTCATCTCGTTCTTCATGATGCCCTTCGCCTACAGCATCGCGGCGGGCATCGAGTTCGGCGTCCTCTCTTACGTCGCGCTCAAGGTCCTCATGGGCCGCGGCAAAGAGGTCAACTGGCTGCTCTACGGCCTCGCCGTCCTCTTCGTGCTCAACAGGGCGTTCATGTAAGGAGCGCGCGTCATGGGCTTCCGCTTCAACCACTTCAACTTCAACGTCCTTGATTTGCAGAAGAGCCTCGACTTCTACGCAAAGGCGCTCGGCCTCACTGAGGCGCGCCGCGTGGAGCGCGACGGCTTCACGCTCGTCTACCTCACCGACGGCGAGACGCCCTTCACGCTCGAGCTGACCTGCCTGCACGACCGCAAAGAGCGCTACGACCTCGGCGAATGCGAATTCCATCTCGCCTTCACCGTAAAGGACTTCGAGGCCGCGCGCAGGCTTCACGGCGAAATGGGCTGCATCTGCTATGAAAATCCAGACATGGGCATATATTTTATAGAGGACCCGGACGGCTACTGGCTGGAAGTAGTGCCGGAAAAATAACTGGCTTTGCGCTTGTTATATATCTTGCAGCAAGTTATAGCTTACGAAGCGGCGCAGTAATCGCGCCGCTTTTTTGTTTTTTTTCGTTCAAAGGCATCAAGGTCGTAGAAAATAAAAAATTACAAAATTTTCTTGAAATTATGCTGTATAATGTAAACATAGCGAAGCGGCGTATGAACGCGGCTGAGCGGAGAGGAAACGAAAATGACGAAATTACGGGTATTTATCGTATTACTGGCGGCTTTGGTCCTAGTTCCAGCTTTTACCGCATATTCACAGGAAGCCGTACTGACTATATCTGATGTCGGCGAGTTTATGGAATTCCGCGATAGCGTAAACAATGGAAAGAGCTTCGCTGGGGAAGAGGTCCTACTTGACGCGGATATAGATCTCAGCGGCGAAACATGGATCCCTATCGGAACCGGCGAAACGCCATTCGCCGGCAAATTCAACGGCGGGAATCATACTATAAGCGGCCTCAACATGACTGACGAGAATGCACAGTCTCTCACTTTGGCCGGAGCCACAGGCAAAGGTGCGGGATTGTTTCTGCATGTATCCGGAGATGGCGCTCAGATAGCGAACCTGACGGTGTCTGGTTCTATAAACTGCGCTGCGCCGGGAAGCATGTCGGCGGTTGGCGGCATCGCTGCATATCTCGGCCACGAGGCTGTAATCTACAGGTGCCTCAGCAATGTCGATGTGATTCTTGGAGGAGCAGGCGGCGAGCGTGAGTCGTATGCTTACGCCGGAGGCGTCGCCGGGTATTCGGAAGGACACGTCATATACTGCGTCAATGAAGGAACAGTGACCGCCAGTCCGGAAAGGATATACACGATGGCTGGCGGGATTGTCGGCGAACAGCATGATGGAAGCATATTGTTCACTGACAACAGCGGAGAGATTACTATTCCTGATATCGGCGGCTATATGCGCGGATATGCCGGAGGAATAGCGGGGAGCATTTTCAACGGTTCGATGTCGTCCGTACGCAACCAAGCGGCAGTCACTTCATACAATCTCGCAGGAGGAATCACTGCATACGCTATGAATTCTGTGCTGCGTGACGCTGTTAACGTGGCCGCAGTGAGCGGAACCTGGAGCGGCAGCGATATAACGGTGGGAGGCATCGTGGCGCAGCTGCATAACGGATCTTCTGCGGTAAACTGTTACAATACCGGCGAAGTGACAGCCGGCGGCAGCTCTTCGTATGCTTACGCCGGCGGCATAATAGGATGGAGCAGCGCTGGATTTTCATCATCGAATAAGATTTATAACTGTACTAACATAGGAAATGTCTCAGGCAGCGCTTCGGCGAGCGCAAGGGTGGGCGGTATTGTCGGCGACCTGGATAAAACAGAGCTCCACTCTTCAGTAAACAGCGGTGCCGTTTCGGCGAACAGTCCGTATGTCCCAGGAGGCATAGCAGGATATAAATCGGCTGATGCGAATATCCATGATGTAGCCTATTCCGGCGACGCATCGCCTATAGGATACGGAAGCAGAAATATGACGGACGTCGAATTGCTTTCAGAAGCTGAAATTAAATCGTTCGTCGTAACATCATTTCCGAGTCTCGACCCAGCTATAGTTCGGCTCCGAGAAGGAGATACGAAGACAGTCGGCATCAAGCTGCACACGCACCCCGCAGCGTTTCAGACGAGGGCGTGTATTACTCACTGAGCGAATCTTACGTAGAACCGGATCACGCCTCCGCTTCGGCATCAGATGACACGATATCGCTGACGGGAACGTCGCCAGGCGTGTCTCTGCTGGCCGCCTACGTCGACACTTATAGGAGCGGCGGCGACGGAACTGTAGATACCTCGGCCTCATCTCGATCGCTTGTGACGGCGCTTGTATGGGTCGCGGCGGCAGAGAGTGAAGAACCGTCTTTGCCCGAAAATCCAGAGATTCCCGATGAAGACATCGACATCCCAGCAGGGCCTGGAGACAGTTCAAGTGGAGACGGTATCCCCCGCTGTGGCCTGACGTTCCGCTTCCGCAGGTGCCGGAAGAGCCTGACACTGATAAGGATTGGAACGAACGCTACCCATCAGGCTCCGGCGGAGGCGGATGTTCTGCTGGATGGTGCGCGCTTACGCTGCTTGCCGTCGTTCCGCTTGCACTCAGACGCAGAAAGTAACGAATAATAATTATTATGGCGGCCTCGTCGCTGTCGGTTAGGATAGACAACCACGGCAGCGATGTACGTATTGACAATCTCCATTGCTTTTAACCGTATGGTTGTTAAAAAAGCAGTATTGCGGAGCAAACTCTTTTTATAGGCGATTTTCTACACTGTAGGAAATAAATACAACTGCAGGCGCATAGCTTGGATGGTTTGTGTTCAGCCAAAACTCACATGCTGGATGTTATGACGATGCCGGAGCCAGTGTAAAGCGTATATTTCGTTTTTATAATTTTTACTTGAGCGAGATAAGAACCGCCGCGCGTGAAAAATCTTGCGCGGCGGCAGCTTTCGTGTAGTTGTACGCCTTTTTATTTACTCATGCGTATCATGTCGCCGAGCAGGGCCTGCCCCGTCTCTTTGCGGCCGGCGCCGGGGCCTATCAGCGTCACGTCGCCGAGGTTGTCTGTCGTGACGGTTATCGCGTTGGTGCCGCCGTTGATTGAGGCGAGCGGGTGCGACGCGGGGATTTCCTTCGGCTCGACGTAGGCGCGGAGCTGCGCTCCGGAGGCGTCGAGGCCCGCTATGAGCTTGACGGCGCGTCCGTTCTTCTTCGCTTCTTCTATCTGCGCGGGCGTGATTTTCGTTATTCCCGTGCGTTCGACCTATCGACCGGAATGTCCGCGCCGAAGAGGATTTTTCCCAGTATCGATACTTTCACGGCCGCGTCCCAGCCCTCGACGTCGCCGGTCGGGTCTGCCTCGCGTAGCCCAGCGACTGCGCTTCGGCGAGCGCCGCGCCGTACTCGGTACCTTCGGCCATCTTCGTGAGCATGAAGTTCGTCGTGCCGTTGACTATCCCTTCGACCCTGATGGCGGTGCAGCCCGCCATTCCGTTCTTCATCATGTCTATAAGCGGCGTCCCGCTCATTACTACGCCCTCGTATGACAGCTTCGCGCCGTTCTTTTCCGCGAGCTCCGTAAGTTCGTCGAAGGCGACCGCTATCGGCCCCTTGTTGGTGGTCGTAACGCTGATCCCGCGCGAGAGCGCCGCGCGCAGGTGCGAGAGGCCCGGCTCGCCGGTTTTGAGGTTCGTCGGCGTACATTCGGCGAGCACCGTAGCGCCGGAGCGCTCGAGAAGTTCCTCGAAGCTTCCGTCGGCGTGCGCAAATTTATCGAATGTGCGCGTCTCGGCTATCGATTCCAGCAGCGCCGCGAGGTCTATGCCGTCCGCGTTCGCGACGACGCCTTTCGTTAGGTCGCTGACGAGGACGACCTTGTATTCGAACCCGTATTTTTCTTTGAGTTCGTCTTTTTTCTCGTGGAGAATCTCGAGCAGAGCTGTTCCTACGTTTCCGCATCCGGCGAGCGCTATTTTGTTTATCATCGGTCTGTCCTCCGTCTTTGTTTTTTGTATATCCGGTTAAAAATTATAGCACAAGCCTTTCAATGCACGGCCCGCGCCGCAATTTTCGGCGCGCAGCAAAAAAGCCCGCGCAAGGCGGGCTTTCTGCAAAGTTTCGTGATTGGGCGGACGGCCGTTACTCGTCCTTTTTCTTGATGTGTTCCTTGATTTCGGTGAGGCTGACGCGCGTGAGCTCCGAGGTCGGCAGAGTGCCGAGGATGTCCCACGCCATGTCGAGCGAGTAGCCTATCTCGCGGTCGTCCTCCTTGCCCTGCTTCAGGAAGCGCTCCTCGAATATTTTACCGAAGGCGAGGAAGGACTTGTCCGTCTTTGAGAGTTCGTCTTCGCCGACGACGGATGCGAGCGAGCGGACCTCCTGTACGCGGCTGTAGGAGGCGAAGAGCTGGCTCGACACGCTCGGATGGTCCTCGCGCGTGTAGCCCTTGCCTATGCCGTCCTTCATGAGTCGCGAGAGGCTCGTCAGTATGTCTATCGGCGGATAGATATTTTTCGCATCAAGGTCGCGCGAAAGGACTATCTGCCCTTCCGTGATGAATCCCGTAAGGTCCGGAATCGGGTGCGTGATGTCGTCGTTCGGCATCGTGAGTATCGGTATCTGCGTGACGCTGCCGCTCCTGCCGCGCACGACGCCCGCGCGCTCGTAGAGCGAGGCGAGGTCGCTGTACAGATAGGCGGGGTAGCCTTTGCGGCTCGGGACTTCGCCGGCCGCGACGCCGAGCTCGCGCAGCGCTTCGCAGTAGCTCGTCATGTCCGTCATGATGACGAGGACGTGCATACCGAGCTCGTAGGCGAGGTATTCAGCGGTCGAGAGCGCCATTCGCGGCGTCGCGATACGCTCGATGACGGGGTCGTCCGCGAGGTTGAGGAAGGTGACGATGTTGTTGCTGTGTCCGCGCGACGAGAGCTCCTGCGTGAAGTAGGCCGCGTCGTCGTGCTTGACGCCGATGCCCGCGAAGACGACGGCGAATTCTTCAGAGCCGACGACCTTCGCCTGCGTCGCTATCTGCACCGCGAGCTGGTTGTGCGGCAGTCCGTTGCCCGAGAATATCGGCAGCTTCTGTCCGCGGATAAGCGTCATCAGCGTGTCTATCGCGGAGATACCGGTGTGGATGAAGTCGCGCGGGTACTGGCGCGCCATCGGGTTCAGCGGCAGCCCGTTGATGTTGACGCGCTTTCCGCCGTATATCTCTCCGCAGCCGTCGCGCGGTTCACCGAGGCCGTTGAATGTACGTCCGAGCATGTACTTCGAGAGATGCACTTCGAGCGGTTTTCCAAGGAAACGTACCTTCGTCGTGTTCGGCACTAGGTCTCCAGTGCCTGTGAAGACTGGACGAGAGTCGCCTTTTCGCTGAGTGATTTGACCTGTCCGTGGCGGATTTTACCGTTCGCGTCGCGGATGTCTACGAGTTCGCCGTAGCCGACGCCGGTCACGTTCTCTATGAGAATGAACGGCCCTTCTATATCTTTTACGCCAATATATTCAGCCTGCGGCATCGTTATTCACTCCTCAGCTTTTTCGTGCGTTCCGCGGCGACGCGGTCGAGGTGCTCCATGATGCGCCCGCGCACTCTTTCGAATCCGTTCTCGTCCTCAGGCGGCAGCTCTCTCAAGTGCGTGATCGCGTCCACGGACTCGTCTTCTCTGATAAGCGAGATCGGGATGTCCTTGCGCACGAGGTCGAGCGCCTTGTGGTAGAAGTCGAGGATGACGGAGAGTATCTCAAAACCCTTGATCGGCGGCGAGTATGAGTCGGCCGTGAAGGAGTTCTGCTGCAGGTATCCGTTCTTGATGAGGAAGGCCGTGAAGGCGACGAGCCTCTGGTCGTCGGGAAGGACGTCTTCGCCGACGAGCTTGATGACCTGCTGTATCTTGTTGTCCTCGGCGAGGATGTTGCGTACCTCGTCGCGCACCTCGCCCCAGCGCGGGTCCACGTTCGCGCAGAACCAGCCGTCGACCTCGGCGGCGTACTCGCTGTAGGAGTCCGTCCACGAGATGGCGGGGTAGTGGCGCGCGTTCGCGAGGTTCTTGTCGAGCCCCCAGAAGCAGCGGATGAATCGCTTCGTATGGCGCGTGACAGGCTCGGTGAAGTCGCCGCCCGGAGGCGAGACCGCGCCGATGATGCTGACGCTGCCGTTTTCTCCGCCTATCGTGACTACGCGGCCCGCGCGCTCGTAAAATTCCGCGAGGCGGCTCGGAAGGTAGGCGGGGAAGCCCTCCTCCGCCGGGATTTCCTCAAGGCGTCCCGAGAGCTCGCGCAGAGCCTCGGCCCAGCGCGAGGTGGAGTCCGCCATGATGGCCACGTCGTAGCCCATGTCGCGGAAATATTCCGCTATCGTGATGCCTGTGTATATCGACGCCTCGCGCGCCGCGACCGGCATATTCGAAGTGTTCGCTATCAGTATCGTGCGTTCCATGAGCGGGCGGCCGGAGCGCGGGTCCTCGAGGACCGGGAACTGCTCGAGAACGTCCGTCATTTCGTTGCCGCGTTCGCCGCAGCCGATGTAGATGACGACCTGCGCGTCGCCCCACTTACGCGAGCTGGTGCTGCGTGACCGTCTTTCCCGTGCCGAGCCGCCGGGATGCAGGCCGTGCCACCCTTGGCGAGCGGGAAGAGGC
>ENA-OQEN01000900-OQEN01000900.1-human-gut-metagenome-genome-assembly--contig:-NODE-900-length-11980-cov-1.593268_pt1 | contig 11980 bp, 22 predicted proteins | sample MGYA00242791_ERZ504627 | MGnify/ENA primary metagenome ERZ504627 (study PRJEB26092, sample SAMD00036316) | human gut metagenome | host: Homo sapiens | study: EMG produced TPA metagenomics assembly of... | reverse complement strand
CTTAAGGCCCAATAGGGAGCCCATGGTGGGATTGACGATGGGGTAACGGCAGCAATAGAGGATGGAGCCGATGCCCGCCAGGGCGGAGCCGATAATAAAGGTATAGGTGATGGTATTGTTCACGTTGATGCCCATCAGCTGCGCTGCTTCCGTATCCTCGCTCACCGCCCGCATGGCCTTGCCCATTTTGGTTTTCTGTACAATGAAGGCAAGGAGCACCATGGAGATCACGGCAACCACGATGGTCACGATGACGTTCAGGCTGATGGAGAGGGGCGCCCAGGTTAAAGGTAACGGCCGGGATGATCATGGTGCTGGGGAAGGCCCGGGTGTTGGCGGTCCAAATCAGCTGCGCCAGATTCTGGAGGAGGAGGGACACGCCGATGGCTGTGATCAGCAGGGAGATACGGGGGGCTTGCCGCAGGGGCTTGTAGGCCACCTTTTCAATCACAACGGCCAGCACCACGCACCCTACCACCGTGGCGATCACCGCCAGGACAGGGTTGGAACTGGCCGCCAGGGAGACCAGGGCAAAATACCCGCCCATCATAATGATGTCGCCGTGGGCGAAATTTAGCAGCATGATAATGCCGTAAACCATGCTGTAACCCAAAGCCACCAGGGCGTAGATGCTGCCCAGCTGCAAGCCGTTGATCAGTTGGGACAAAAAAAGCATAGTGTGATTCCTTTCCTTCAAAGATGAAGCGGCATCGCAAGTGCTATGGCTTCATTTGCGATGCGTGCGGGGAAAACGGCTGTTTTCCCCGCAGCAGCAGTTGTTGTTCCCCCGCGAAAACGGGGAAGGGTGAAATTAATACTTGCCCCAGAACTCAGCGGCGCCGCCGGTGATGTTGATGATGGCAGCGGTCTTTTCCGGGTTGTTGAACTCGTCGTAGGTCACGTGGCCGGTGACGCACTCCATGTCGGTGGCGTTCAGGCGTCGATGACGGCGGCCATGTATTCCGCGGTGCCGGCGGTGAGGCCCTGCTCTTCGGCCTTGGCCAGAGCGGCGCACATGATCATGGCGCGTCATAGCCCTGGGCGGCAAACATGTTGGGGGAAGCGTCGTACTTCTCCTGATAAGCGCTCACGAAGGTCTGTACCGCTTCGGAAGTATCCTGGGTGGAGTAGCCGGAGCAGTAGTAAGAGCCTTCCAGCAGGGAAGCATCGGTGACCACATCCAGCACGCTGTCCCAACCATCGGAACCCAGCATGGTGGCGGTGACGCCAGCGGCATTGGCCTGCTGGGCAACCAGGGCGATCACGCTGTAGTAATCCGGGATAAAGAGCACATCGGGGGTTTTAGCGGCAATGTTGGTGAGCTGGCTCTGGAACTCGGTGGCGCCATCCGCATAGCTCTCCACAGCGACGATCTCCATACCCACGGCGGCAGCTGCTCCTGGAAGCCTCGGCGCAGCGATGGAATAGTCGGAACCCGTGTTATACAGCACGGCGGCGGTCTTTGCGCTCAGCTTCTCGCTGGCAAAGGAAGCATCTTGCTGCCCTGGAAGGGGTCGATGAAGCAGGAACGGAACATGTTCTCGTACACGGTGCCGTCCTCCGCAACGGTAACCGCGTCAGCGGTAGCGGAAGCGGTGATCATGGGCATCTGGTCGGCCTGGCTCTCCACCACAACAGCACGGTGGGGGCGGTGGTCACGTCGCCGATGATGGCGGTGACGCCTGATCCACCAGGGAATTGTAGCCGGTAACAGCCTTGGCGCTGTCGCCTTCCTCATCGTACTCGATCAGCTGGATCTGCTTGCCGTTGATACCGCCGGCCGCATTGAACTCTTCCACATACATTTTGATGCCATTGGCCACCGCTACGCCGTATTCCGCCACGGAACCGGTCAGAGGAGCCAAAACGCCAACCTTAATGGCGTCGCCGCTGGCGGCGTCTTCCGACGCAGCCGTGCTGTCGGCGGCAGGGGCGCTGCTGTCACTGTCAGCCGCAGGGGTGCTGGAGCAACCCGCGAAACAGACCAGGACCATCATAAGGGCAATGAGGGTAGAAACAATCTTCTTCATGGTTTTCCTTCTCCTTTTTATAGTTGCAACTTTATACTTAAAAAGCGGCCCCGTTCTTGGAACGCGCCGCCTAAGTATACGAACCAATGAATCTATTGGGTTCTTAGACGGCGCGGAGGCTCATGTACCAGCAGGCTAAGCAGGATGACCAGGCCGAGCAGGCGTACCATGCCTACAAGCCCGCAAATAAGAATGGACACCGCAAGCGCGGTGCCCAGTACATATACCTGCGCAGAAGCGCCGGAAGTGCGAGCAGCACCATGAGACGCACGCTTGTGCGCATCCATACGGGCCATATTGGCGTACGCGAACTGGTACATGGCTGCTCCTTTCTCCGGCTTCCCCGAATTAAATGATGGGGCAATGATAGCACAGGAAAAAACAAAAGTCAATACACGATATATTGTTTTTTTATTTTCTAACGTCTGCGAAGGCGGTATTTCAAGAAAAGGGCCCAGTCCCTAAGCATTGGGGAAAACCATTTCCCCTTTCAGAAATAGATCCATAAGCGAAGGATATGGCCCAAAGAAAAATGCAAAAAATCATATAAAAATGCCAATAACCACAATCGGGAGAAAAGGTATGCTGTTCCGTTCTCTTCACAGGAAGGGCTTGTGTTTCCACGGCGTTTATGCTACCTTAATAATTGAACAACGGATGTTGGGAATGTGTATGATTAATAAGCTATTGCGAAGCGTAGCCTTTGCGCTTATAATTGCCTTTGCCGCTTGTTTGGGAGGCTGCGCCCCGCGCTGGAATACGGCGCTGGGCTATTATTTTGACACCTTTGTAAGCCTCCAGGGCCGTTGCCCTGCGTCCGTGTTGCAGGAGGCGCTGCAAGAATGCGCCCGATACGAGGCGCTGCTCAGCAAAAACCGCCAGGGCAGCGACGTATGGCGGTTGAACCATGCCAGGGGGAAAGGGTGGCTGTAAGCGAGGAAACGCTGGCCATTTTAGAAATGGCCCAGGCCATTGCCCAAGATAGCGACGGCTGGTTTGACGTGACCATTGCCCCGGCATCTGCCTGTGGGATTTCAAGGCAGAGCAGCCTGCGCTACCCGGAGCAGAAGCGCTGGCCCAGGCGGCCGCGCTGGTGGATTATACCAGGTCTCCATCACCGCAGCAGGGGTGCGCCTGGGGGAAGGACAATCCATCGACCTGGGGGGTATCGCAAAGGGATATGTAGCGGATGCCCTGGTTTCGTTTCTTGCGGACCGGGGCGTTACTGACGCATTGATAAATATCGGGGGAATGTAAAGGCGCTAGGCCAAATGAAAACCATAGCAGCTGGCAGATCGCCATACAGGATCCAGGCGGCCAATATGGCAACGCGGCGGCATAGTTTCCCTGCAAAGCGGATATAGCCTGGTGACCAGCGGCGTATATGAGCGGGGGTTTGACCTGGATGGGGTGCGGTACCATCACATCCTGGATCCCCACACCGGATATCCCATACAAAACGGGGTGCTATCCGTCAGCATATTGGCCAAGAGCAGCCTGCTGGCGGACGCCTGAGCACCGCCTGTTTCGCCCTGGGGGCGGAGGAGGGGCTTGCCCTGGCGTCGTCCTATGGAGCGGAGGCCTTCTTCATCCTGGCGGACGGAAGTACGATGTATACAGAAGGAATGGAGGTTTGGCTAAACCTTGGATAAGAATTTGCAGCGCAGCAAGTATGAAGTGGACATGTGCCATGGCCCGCTTTTGAAAAAGATCATAACCTATTCGTTGCCTTTGATCTTTACAGGGCTTTTGCAGCTATTATACAATGCGGCGGATATTATTGTGGTGGGCCGGTTTGCCAGCAGTACCGCGTTGGCGGCGGTGGGCTCCACTTCCAGCCTGGTAAATTTAACGGTCAACCTATTCTTGGGCTTGTCCGTAGGCGTTAGCGTAGCGGTGGCCCAGCACTATGGGGCAAAAACTACACAGAGGTCAGCGAGACCATCCACACGGCCTTTTCCCTAAGCTTGATCCTGGGCGTGATCGTGGGCGCCTTCGGTTACTTCACCTCCCGCACCATGCTGGAATGGATGGATTCCCTCGCGGAGGTGCTGGAGCAATCCACCTATATCTGCGCATCTTCTTCCTGAGCATCCCGGCCAGCATGGTCTATAACTTCGGCGCGTCCATCCTGCGGGCGGTGGGCAATACCCGCCAGCCGTTGTATTATTTGTCCATAGCCGGCGTGGTCAACGTGATTTTGAACCTGGTCCTGGTGATCCGGTTCCACCTGGGCGTCGCGGGCGTTGCCATCGCCACGGTGATTTCCCAGTATATCTCCGCCGGCTGATCATCCTGTGTTTGATGCGTACGGAAGGTTGCTTGCAATTTCATCCCAAACAGTTGGCCCTTAAGCCGGATAAGGTTTGGGCGATCCTACGGATCGGTTTGCCGGCGGGCTTGCAAAGCACGGTGTTCTCCATTTCCAACGTGCTGATCCAGTCCTCCATCAATTCCTTCGGCGCTCTGGCCATGGCCGGCAGCGCTGCCGCCAGCAACCTGGAGGGCTTCATCTATACCGCTATGAACGCCATCTCCCAGGCAGCCTTGGCTTTTGTGGGCCAAAATGTAGGCGGCCGCCAATACCACAGAATCCATCGGATCACCTGGATCTGCCTAAGCGTTGTGTTCCTGGTGGGGGTGGTCATGTCCGCAGCCTTCCTTGCAGCAGACCAGTTCCTGTTGGAGATTTACCTGCCGGATGATCCCGCCGCAGTGGAATACGGCATTCAGCGGATGTTCATGGTGAATACAGTGTATTTCTTCATGGGCTTCATCGACGTGATGGTGGCTCCATGCGGGGCATGGGGTCTTCCTTTACCCCCATGGTGGTGGTGCTATGCGGGGCATGCGGCCTGCGGATCGTATGGATCTACACCATTTTCGCAGCCAACCGTACGTTAGAGATGTTATATCTATCCTATCCGGTATCCTGGATCGTGACTTTCCTGGTGGAGCTGGCATTTTACTTTGTGGTATATCGAAGGCTTATGGCCCGGCATAAGGGGGAAACGGAGCTACAAGAGGCTGATCTGGCCCAGTCATAGGCCAGGGAAAGAGAAATCAACAAAACGCGCCGCCTTGTTGGGCGCCTGGCCAAAGCAACCATGGCCGGGCCCCACATAGGCGGCGCGTTTGGATTTTGTAAACCTACTGTTTTTTTATTTTCAGGGCCCGCATGGAGTTGAGGATGGCGATAACGGACACCCCAACGTCTGCAAATACGGCTTCCCACATGGTGGCCACGCCCAGGGCGCCCATGAGCAATACGATGGCTTTTACCCCTAGGGCAAACACGATGTTTTGCCGCACGATGGCCATGGTCCTGCGGGCGATGGAGATGGCGATGGGAATCCGGGCAGGATGGTCGTCCATGATGACCACATCCGCAGCCTCGATGGCGGCATCGCTGCCTAAGCCGCCCATGGCGATTCCCACATCCGCTTGGGCCAATACCGGGGCGTCGTTGATACCGTCTCCCACGAATACCAGCGTCCCATTGCGCAACTGCGCGTAGGGCCTCCATATAGGCCACCTTGTCCTCAGGCAATAGTTCGCTATGGAATTCATCCAACCCCAGCTGCGCGGCGATATGGGCGGCCACAGGGTGGAATCCCCGGTGAGCATCACCAACTTTTCCACGCCAGCAGCCCGCAGGTTAGAAAGGGCTTGGATCGCGTCGTTCAGCTGGTCTGCGATATGGATATAGCCAAGATAGCGTCGCCGCGGGCAACATGCACCAGGGTGCCCACATGCTCGCCATGGTGGCCGGGTGAAACCCAAGGGAAGAAAGATAGCTTTCGCTGCCGGCGGCCACCCAGACCCCGCGCACCATGGCCCGCACCCCGTGGCCCGAACGCTCCTGTACCTGCTCCACCGGTTGGTCTTGGAGGGGCTGCCCCCAAGCCTCCCGCAGGACTGGGCGATGGGTGGGAGGAATAGCATTCCGCCAGCGCCGCCGTTTCCAGCAAAGTAGCCTGGTCTACGCCGGCAACGGGATAGCAAGCCTGTACGGAGAAGCGGCCCTGGGTGAGGGTACCCGTCTTATCCATGGCAACGATCTGGGCATGGGCCAAGGCTTCCAAATAGTTGCTGCCCTTGATGAGGATGCCCTGGCGGGACGCGCCGCCGATGCCTCCGAAAAATCCCAGGGGCACGGAGATCACCAGGCGCAAGGACAGGAGACCACCAGGAAGATCAATGCCCGGCGGAGCAAATAGCAAAGGGCTGGCCCGTGAAAAGGGGCGGAAGCAGGCAAAGCAGCAGGGCGCATACCACCACGCAAGGGGTATAGTACCGTGCAAAGCGGGTAATAAAGGTTTCGGTACGGGCTTTTTTGGATGCTGCATGCTCCACCATCTCCAGGATCTTGTTCACCGTGGACTGGCCAAAGGGTTTGGTGACCTGGATCTCCAACAGCCCGCTTTGGTTGATGCAGCCGCTAAGGGCTTCGTCCCCAGGGCCCAGATTCCGGGGCAAGGATTCGCCGGTAAGGGCGCTGGTATCCAGGGCGCTTTCCCCTTGGGAGACCACCCCGTCCAGGGGCACCCGTTCCCCAGGGGCCACCAGGATGGTTTCGCCTACCTGCACCTGCTCCGGCGCTACCTCTTGGGGCTGCCCATTCCGCACCACACGGGCCATATCCGGCCGGATGTTCATCAGCTCTGCGATGGAGGCCCGGGAACGGCCCACCGCGTAGCTTTCAAACAGGCTCCCGACCTGGTAAAATAGCATCACGAACACGGCTTCCGGATAGTCCCCGGTGGCCAAAGCGCCGATGGTAGCCAGGCACATGAGGAAGTTTTCATCGAAAAGCTGCCCGGTAAACAGGTTCCGGCCGGCATGATACAATACGTCGTAACCGATCAGCACATAGGCCGGCAAAAACAGATACAGGGAGAGTCCATCCGGGACCAAATATCCCAGCGCCAGCATCAGCCGCTGACGGCCACCCGCAGGGCGATGCGCTTTTGTTTCTTTGTCATAGCCGATTTCCCCCGCGCCCCATCCCTACAAGCGGATCCGACAATCCGGTTCGATCCGGCGGCAGATCTTGGCCGCCTCCTGTAGGATGCGTTCCATCTGCTCCTCGGGGGCGCTGATGGTGAGCTTTTGGGTCAGGAAGCTGATGCTGGCGCTTTCCACGCCGTCAATTTGCTGAATGCCCGCTTCCATTTTGGCTGCGCAGTTGGCGCAATCCAGTTCTTCCATGATGAAGGTTTTCCGCATTTGAGAGCTCCTCCTAAGATAATGATTGCAAGATGAAGATCACAAGGTTATTCCAATACATGTTCCATGCCGTTGCTGATGATGGTGCGCACATGCTCGTCCGCCAGGGAGTAAAATACCGCCTTCCCTTCCCGCCGGAACTTTACAAGATCCGCCGCTTTAAGCACCCGCAGCTGATGGGATACGCGCTTTGGCTCATGCCCAGCAACTGGGCCATATCGCATACGCAAAGCTCCCCTCCATGAGCAGCTGCAGTAGCTTGATCCGGCTGGAGTCCCCGAATACCTTGAACAGCTCCGCCAGGTCGCATAATACCCCCTCGTCCGGCAGGGTTCGCTGGATCCGCTGGATCAGCTCCGGATGGGCGTGGATAAATTCGCACTGGGGCGTTTGGTCGTAATGGATCATAGAACAACATCCTTTCATATGAGCAATTGTTCATATATATTATAGGATGGATCCCACCCTTTGTCAACACGAGCCGCAAAGATTTTCCAAAAAAGGGGGAATTACATGCCGCCAGGCGGTAGGATCCAGCCGCCTAGCGGCTGGGCAAAAGGGGCAGGGAAGAAAGGGCTATTGCTCTGGGACAGGGTGTGATATACTTATAATAGCATCATAGCGGGTATATATTGGCCGGCTTTGATGAAGCAAGCAGACAAGGAGGCGGTCCATTTATGAAGCGAAAGACTCGCGTAGCCATCCTCACCAGCGGCGGGGATTGCCAGGGCTTGAATGCAGCCATTCGGGGCGTGGGGAAGGCATTGACCCAATATGTGGAAAATATTGAGATCTTCGGCATGTACGACGGATACCGGGGCTTGGCGGAAAGCGATTACCGCTTTATGGAGGCCAAGGATTTTTCCGGCATCCTTAGCGTTGGAGGCACGTTGCTGGGAACGTCCCGGCAAAAATATATCCCCGGCCAGGCATTTTGGATGCGGAGGGCAACGATATGATGCCCGCCATGCTGGATACCTATACCCGGCTGAACCTGGATTGCGTGGTGGTAATGGGAGGCAACGGCACCCAGAAGAGCGCCAAGCTGCTCATGGACGCCGGCATGAACGTGATCACCCTGCCAAAAACCATCGATAACGATATCTACGGCACGGAAATGACCTTTGGTTTCCAGAGCGCGGTGGATATTGCCACCAATGTGATGGACTATATCCACACCACCGCCAGTTCCCACCGGCGGATCTTCATCGTGGAGCTGATGGGCCGGGACGCGGGATGGCTCACCCTTCATGCAGGCATCGCCAGCGGGGCGGATGTGATCCTCATCCCAGAAATCCCCTACGATCTGGAATCCGTGGCGGAGACCATTGAGGCGGCGCAAGCGCCAGGGCCGGCATTATTCCATCCTGGCGGTGGCGGAAGGGGCGGTGGCAAAGGGGGACGCCTTGCTTTCCGAGGACGAGCGCCGGGCGCTGAAGGAGCGAAGCGACTATCCTACCATTTCCTACCGTATCGCCAAGGAGCTGCAAACCCTGACCGGCCAACAGACCCGGGTCACCATTCCGGGGCACTATCAGCGGGGCGGCCCGCCTTGCCCCTACGACCGGGTGCTGGCCACCCAGTTCGGCACGGGTGCGGCCCAGCTGATCATGGAAAAACGCTATGGCAACATGGTGGCCATGCAAAACGGGGCCATCGTGGCCGTGCCCCTGGCGGAAGCGGCCAGCAAGACCAAGTTTTTGCCTACGGACATCCCCTGATCCGGGCGGCCCGGGATGTGGGCACCGGCTTTGGAGATTGAGACGGACGCCATAAAAAAGACCTGAAAAAAGTGGCCGTATCGCCACTTTTTCAGGTCTTGAACAGCGTATCCCGCTTTACACGGTGATGACTTTATCGCAGGCCTGCATTTTGGATACGATATCGTACATATTGCTTACAGTGCCCACCTGTAGCTTGTCGGCGATGCCGAAGAAATTCAGGCAGGTGCCGCATACCAGCACGGTGGTACCCTTTTGCTCCAGGGCCCGAATGCTGTCGATCACATCCGCCGCATCCCCGGCAGGCAGCTTAACGCCGCCGTTCATAAACAGAAGGGCGGCGGGGACATCCTCGCTCTGGGAAAGGGTGTAAAGGAACATCTTCATCAGGTTGCCACCTAGGGTTGTGTCGCCATCGCCTACCCAATCCTTGCCGATGAATACCCCATAGGCGCCCTTTGGAGCCTGGGCTTGGGCGGCTTGACCACTTTGCTGGAAGGTGACGGAATAGCGGCCGCCCGCTTCGGAAACCTGGGCCTCGATGCCCCGGCTGGCCGCCATACGCTTGAGGTTTTCCACGGCGGTGGGATTATCTACGTCGATGGTCAAAGGGACCTGCCAGCGTCCAGGGCTTGCTTGGCTAAGATAACGGGTTGGGGGCAGGCTTTGCCCATTGCGTCAATGTAATGTGCCATACGGAAAAAACTCCTTTTCATTGGGAATTATCTATAATAATGATAGCCCATTGCCGGACAAAACACAATATCTTATAATGAAAAAAACAGGAGGGATGCTATGCGCGCGGATACGTATTACATGCTGTCCTTTGAATCTACCCATGAGGCCATCGCCGCACAGCGGCGGTTTAAAGACCGGGTGCCTGTTTGCGTAATGCCTACGTTGCGGGCGGTTCAGGCTGGTTGCGGCATTTCGCTGCGGGTGGAGGCGCAGGATGCTAAGAAGCTGAAAGCCGCTATTCCCAACGGCCTGGAAGCAGGCTGGCGGCTGTTTTGGGTCCAGGGTGGAGCCCCGGTAAAGATTGAGGCAGAAGATCTATAAAATTTGATATAATATAGTTTTTTTCTATAATTATTTTGTGTTCCATTGCAGCTGGCCCCTTTTGCTTTGCGGCGAAAGGCAAGCGGCAGGGAGCCTAACATTGGATTCGCAGAGAGGAGGACGCCTCCGTGGGGAAAGGGACGGTTCGGTTGCTGACAGGCAAGGATATCTGGCTGCTTTTGGGGGTCTTAGCCTTGGCGGGGATCGCTGCTCTGGTGTTCCAAGGGGGCGCCGGAGGGGACCGGTTGCGGATCTATGTGGGGGAGACCCTGTACCGGGAGGTATCCTTGGCAGAGGACCAGGAGATCCAAATCCAACAGGCGGATGGAAGCTGGAACCTGCTGGTGATCCAACAGGGGCAGGCCTATATGAAGGAAGCAAGCTGCCCAAACCAGGACTGCGTGCATCAAAGCCCCTTGATTCCCGGGGAGACCCAACTGCGGCCCCTGGGGAGATGGATCGTATGCTTGCCAAACCAGGTGAGTGTAGAGCTGGTGGAGGAGGGAGAATGAAGGCCAAGAATATGGCTCGGTTTGGCCTGCTTATCGGACTGGCGTTGGTGCTGGGCTATGTAGAATCAGTCTTGCCCATTGCCCCAGGGTTGCCGGGCGTCAAGCTGGGGCTGGGAAATACGGTGTTGCTTTTCGGCTTGTACATGCTGGGGGAGAAGCAGACGGCTTGGCTGATGCTGGGCAAGGTGCTGCTCAGCGGCCTGCTTTTTGGTACGCCCAGCGCATATTTATACAGCTTGGCTGGGGGTATATGCAGCCTTTGCGCTATGTGGGGCCTTCGCCGGCTCCCTGGCATGGGCCTGATCGGCGTTTCGGTTGGCGGCGCGGTGTGCCACAATCTGGGCCAGTTAGCGGTAGCTGCCCTGGTGGTTGGCACCGCCCCGGTGCTTTCCTACTTGCCAATCCTGTTGGTTTCCGCTATAATAACAGGGATGATTACAGCGTAGCCGCCAAAGCTACCATTCTGCTATGGAAGCGATAGATCATTCAAAGCGCGAAAAAAATAACATTCCTATATCTTGCCTTCAAAGGAGCGTATTCGTTTTATGAAAAAGGACTGCCTGCATGGATCACCCTTGGCTTGATCGCCCTGGTTGCGGGGCTATTATTGGGCTTTACCAATGAGTTGACCGCCCCGGTTATCCAACAGCAGACACGCATCAAGGATGAAGAGGCCCGCCGGGCCGTGCTGGCCCAAGCGGAGGAGTTTCAAGCTGTCCAGCTGCCGGAAGGCGCCGGCCTGGATAGCTGTTACCAAGGCCTTGCTGGCGGCGAGACGGTGGGGTACGTAGCCCAGGCCACCACCAAGGCTACGGCGGCGAGATCCAGGTAACCGTTGGCATGGATACGGCGGGGATCATCACCGGCATCAGCGTGGGCGGCCCAAACTTTTCCGAGACCATGGGGTTGGGCGCCAAGACTCGGGATGCGGCCTTTACCGATCAATTTGCTGGCCTGGAAGCCCCTGTGGCTTTGGGTACGGATGTGGATGCAGTCACCAGCGCCACCATTAGCTCCAACGCAGTGGTGAGCGGGGTCAATACCGCCTGCGAATTCATTCGGACCTTACTACCCTAACGACCAAGGACTCCTTTGCCGCCGGCGATGGCCAGGCGGCATTTTATTTGTTGAATAAAGTAAATTATTTCCTATTAATAGGCGAGAGCCAAAGCCCCCGTCCGTTTCAAGAAGCCTGGCACGGCTTCTATGGCCCTATCCCCTGACCATAGCGGAGGGGCCTGTGCAAGGCCTGGAAGGGAGCTTTGGGGAAGGGGGAAGTCCTACCCATGGGGCGAAGGCGCGAACCATGGATGGGGTGGTAAGGGAATGCATATGCAATATCCCCCGCTGCCCTTAACGCACCACCTGCACCTAGACGGCGGCGGAGGAGTACCGGCCGGCAAATGACGGGGAGCGCGCAGGGACATAG
>ENA-OQEN01000899-OQEN01000899.1-human-gut-metagenome-genome-assembly--contig:-NODE-899-length-11984-cov-5.223075_pt1 | contig 11984 bp, 15 predicted proteins | sample MGYA00242791_ERZ504627 | MGnify/ENA primary metagenome ERZ504627 (study PRJEB26092, sample SAMD00036316) | human gut metagenome | host: Homo sapiens | study: EMG produced TPA metagenomics assembly of... | reverse complement strand
CAATTAGATCAAAATATGGAAAATTGTAGTTTTTAAAAATAAATATCCAGGAGGTGGTGTCAATTGATTGTGACACCTTTTAATTACACAAAGTAGGAGGTTAAAGGCACATGACTAATAAGATAGCAGACCCACTTATTTTTAGGACTAACTTTAAATAAAGGGGGATAAATAGATGGAATTATTTGGGAATTTCTATGCATTTTAAAAGGCCATTGTAAAAACTGTTCATTAAATTATGATAAAATTATAAAAAGTCCTAAATCAGGCAATAAAGACAGATTGCTTATATTAAGAGTGGATTATGGCGAAGATAAATCAAAAGTATTATTAAATGATGAACCAGCAGAAGTTCTTTTGACTGTATATCATAACGAAGATGGAAGTTTTACAGTTGTAGAAGGCAAGAATGCAAAGAAGTATCTATACGATAGTTAAAGAATAATATAATTAATTAACAAGGTATAACTTATAAAAGTGCTATGACTATTTTCTACATATACAACAAAAACTAAACAAGGACCAGGTTTAAAAACACACTGGTCCTTGTTTCAATATAATTTTTCTTTTTACTAGTTTTGATTTAGTTTAGCTAAAAGATACATACCACTAAGCATTATTAATATTCCTATTAACCAATATTTTTTATATACAGTTAATGCAATTCCTGCAAACATTAATAATATTGTCATTTGTTGTTTCATACACTTTCTATGTCATCTAGAAAAAATTAAAGTTACATCTATGTAAGCAGAGATTATTTAATCATAGGTGATAAATATTAAGTAACTCTTTATCTAGATTACTTCCTTTCTCATTACTCAATGAATATATTATATCATTGGTATTTATAAATGGAAATATTTTATAAAGTGCCCCATATTCGGCGCTCTGAAAAGCAAAATTCAATGCATAGTATTTCATTTGGTTTTATAATTATATTAGTAACTGGAAGAAATAATCATATATAAATATTTACAAAGAAGTGATGAAAATATGGCTATATAAGGCGACCCTTAAAGAAATGGTTCTATTTATAATGATTACAACAAAAAGAAAGGATGGTTCAAACTATGATGGGCAAAAAATTTATGTTTTATTGGGAAAGTAATAGAGAATGGTTCACTTTTGTTAATGATGAACCACGCTTAACTAATAAAGCTCCAGATCTCGCTAGAAAAAGTTATGAAGAATATCAAAAATACTATTCAAAAGAAATGGAAGAAAAACGTGCTGAATTTTTCAGAAAAGTTGAAGAAGAAGTTGATTATGGGGACGATGATTGAGTCATACTAACAAAGTAAAAGAAAGAAAATGATTAACTATGCGTAAAATAATTGATGAATGGCAAATCCATCAATATATTGTGTTAGTTCTAGATAAAGATATTTGGGGCATGCATCCATACAATTATTTTTGGATAAATGGACGAAAATATAAATCAGTTTATGTACATAATATGCCAAACTGTATTGCGATAGAAGGCGAGCTTAAAGATACTTTCATCGGTCAATATGTAAAGTTTGTTTTATAAAATATTTAAGATAACAGAGGTGAACTATCAATTATCAAGAAATGCAAATGAAAGTAAACAATATCTACTCCCTAAGAATACAATCTCCGACAAAAGAGAGTTTGTAGATGGAGTTCTAAGCTTAGTAGCACATGAGGATGACTTGAAAGTTATGTATGATTGGATTAATAAACATCCTGATGCAAATGAAACGGAAATTTGCGTAAAGCACTAGAATTAAACATTCCAAGAACTGAACCAGAAAGAATAATTCGTTGACGCAAGAAGGACCAAAGCTTATATGCTCTGGTCCTTCTTTGATTTCTCAAAAACTGCTTCCATAGCTTCTCTAAAAACAGCTGACTGCTTAATTCCAAGTTTCTCACATGCTTCTCTGAACTCAGTTACAAACTCAGTCTTGTAACTTACACTTACTGTTTTCATATTGCTTTTCGTCCACTGCTTAACATACTCTTTTTGATCAAACTTTTCTTTTTCCATATTGAATTACCTAAAATACTAATTGATTATTATGGCGAAGCTGACCAATAATTCCGATTTAGCCTGATCATTAATTCCGAAAGACTTGACCAATCATTCCGATTAGGTTGATCAATTATATTATACACACTCCTTTTCTAGTAAAATTAAGGTGTAGATAAGCATCGAATCTACACAATATTTTACAGGAAAGGAGTTTTTATATCCATAGACATGAGAATCTCATTATAGTTGGTGCTACAGGAAGTGGTAAATCATATATTGCATGTGCACTAGGTGTAGAGGCATGTAATGCACCCCTGAAAGTAATGTATGTAAGACTTCCTGATTTATTAGCTGAATTAGATTTTGCGAAAGTTCAGGAAAACTACAGAAAGAGAATAAATCAATACATAAAGTGTGATCTTTTAATACTGGACGAGTGGCTGTTGATAGGGACTAATAATGCTGAACAGCAGGATATTCTGGAAATACTGGAAAAGAGATATCGTATCCATTCAACAGTATTCTGCTCTCAGTTTGATGTTGCAGGATGGCACAGTAAGCTTGGTGGAGGTGGCTTAGCAGATGCGATAATGGATAGAATAGTATCAAAATCACAGACAATAAAAATCTTTGGCGATAAGTCAATGAGAAGCAGATAAACAAAAAACAATACTGACTGTACTTTATTTACAGTCAGGTTTTAGGTGGTCAGGTTCATCGGAATGGTTGGTCAACCACGTCGGAATTTTATGAAAATGGCTAGTTGGTCAAAGCATCGGAACACTTGGTCAACTCAATCGGAATGAGTGATCAGCTAAAGTGGAATAATCACTTATTTCAAAACAATTATAATCAAAAGAATTAATGTCATAATTTGAACGATGTCAGTGGTATCTTTTAAAAACTTGCTTAATTTTTTCATTCAAATCATTCCTTCCCTTTCTTGATTATATCATATTAATTATTTTTACAAATCAATCTCTTATCAAATTTCTTGTTTTGTATACACTTCTTTATATTCAGAAATTCATTTAGTTATTTTTAAAGTAAGTAATTTATAGTATAATAGGATCAGAGGTGAGAATATTGGAATATGCTATTGAAATGCTTAATATCACAAAAGAATTCCCTGGTATTAAAGCAAACGACGATATTACTCTTCAAGTAAAAAAAGGCGAAGTTCATGCTTTATTAGGTGAGAATGGTGCTGGTAAATCTACTTTGATGAGTATTTTATTTGGTCTTTATCAGCCTGATATGGGTGAAATAAAGATTAATGGACAAAGCGTTAAAATCAATGACCCAAATGATGCCAATAAATATAACATTGGTATGGTGCATCAGCATTTTAAACTTGTTCATAATTTCACTGTATTGGAAAACATTATTTTAGGTGTCGAAGAGAAAGGGTTATTTGGTAAGCTCAAGACAGATAATGCACGCAAGAAGGTGATGAGCTTATCTGAGAAATATCATTTAAACATTGATCCAGATGCAAAGATTGAAGATATTACTGTTGGTATGCAGCAGCGTGTAGAAATCTTAAAGATGTTATATAGAAATAATGATATCTTGATTTTTGATGAACCTACAGCAGTACTCACTCCACAGGAAATTGATGAGTTAATGAAAATCATGAAGGAACTTATTAAGGAAGGTAAATCCATCATTTTCATTACTCATAAGTTAAATGAAATTAAAGCAGTAGCGGATCGCTGTACAATCATTCGTAAGGGACGTTATGTTGGTACAGTCAATGTAGCTGATGTGACTAAAGAACAGTTATCAGAAATGATGGTTGGTCATAAGGTAAACTTGACAGTCACTAAAGATGATCATGAACCATCTGATGTTGTATTAAAGGTTGACCATTTGAGCTATCAGCCTAAGACTTCAGATAAACTTCTTTTAAATGATGTTTCATTTGAAGTAAGAAAAGGTGAAATTGTTTGTATTGCTGGTATTGATGGCAATGGTCAGAGTGAATTGATTTATAACTTAACTGGACTTGAACAGCCTAATATGGGTCATGTTTATTTAAATAATGAAGAAATTACACATAAGAGTATTCGTTATCGTAATGACCATGGGTTATCTCATATCCCAGAAGACCGTCATAAGCATGGGTTAGTTCTTGATTATACTCTTGGTGAAAACTTGATTTTAAAATCATATTATAAGAAAGACTTCCAGAATCATGGCATTATTAATTTTGACGCAATGAATACTTATGCTGATCGTCTTATTGAAGAATATGATGTACGTTCAGGTGAAGGAAGAAATTCTATTGTGCGTGGTATGTCTGGTGGTAACCAGCAGAAAGCCATTATTGCAAGAGAAGTAGAACAGAATGATGACCTACTTATTGCAGTACAGCCTACACGTGGTCTAGATGTTGGGGCTATTGAATTTATTCATAAGCAGATTGTTAAGACAAGAGACAACAATAAAGCAGTATTACTTGTGTCACTTGAACTTGATGAAGTTATGAACTTATCAGATCGTATTTTAGTTATGTATGAAGGGGAAATCGTTGCGGATCTTAATCCAAAAGAGACTACTATTCAGGAATTAGGACTTTATATGGCAGGTTCTAAGAGAGGAGAAGGTTATGAAAAGTAATAAACCCGCTTTAATGGAACGTGCCAGCTTCAAATCAATTGTGTCTTCTTTACTCGCAATTTTAATGGGGCTAGTCGTTGGTTTTATCATTATCTTAATTGCTAATCCTAGTGATGCACTACAGGGATTATCTATTTTATTAACAGGTGGCTTTAGAGAAGGGTTATCTAGTATTGGACAGGTTATTTATTTAGCAGTACCAATCATGATGACTGGTCTATCTGTTTCATTTGCTTATAAATGTGGTGAATTCAATATCGGTGTACCTGGACAGTATTTAGTAGGAAGCTTCACTGCTGTATTTATCGCATTAAGAGCTACTTTTATTCCAGATAATTTAGTATGGATTTTTGCTATTTTAGGAGCTGGAATTGCTGGTGCTTTATGGGCACTTATTCCTGGTATCTTAAAAGCAGCTCGTAACGTAAACGTTGTTATTTCTGGTATCATGTGTAACTATATTGGTATGTTACTTGTTATCCAAGGTATTAAGGCAACTATCTACAATTCTACAGGTGCAGAAAGCTATGCAGTACCTAGTACACGTAGTATTCCTGCTTTGGTCTCAATCAGATTTTTGGTGATCGTGTTAACTTAGGTATCATTATTGCTATCTTACTTTGCGTACTTGCTTGGTTTATTATGAATAAAACTACTTTTGGTTATGAACTAAAAGCATGTGGTTTCAATAAAGATGCAGCAAGATATGCAGGTATGAACGAAAAGAAATGTATTGTTTTAGCACTTATGATTTCAGGATTCTTTGCAGGTGTAGGTGGTGCCTTAACTTACTTATGTGGTACTGGTAAAACTTTACCAATCACTGAAACATTACCAAACGAAGGCTGGAACGGTATCCCAGTAGCCTTACTCGGCTTCTCTAATCCAATTGGATGTATCTTCGCTGCGTTATTCATTGGTTATATGAATGTTGGTGGTAACTATATGCAGGCACTTAATATTGCGATTGAAGTTATTGACATTATCGTTGCTGTTATTATCTACTTTGCTTCATTCACATTATTCATTAAAGCCTTATTAGAACGTTATCAAAGAAATAAAAAGAGAAAAACAGAAATACAGAATAAAGGAGGTAAAACAGAATGAGTTTAGTTTATTTCCTTTTTGCTCAGACTTTACTATTTGCCATTCCATTAATGATTGTTGCTTTGGGTGGTATGTTCTCTGAACGAAGTGGTGTTGTTAACTTAGCCCTTGAAGGTATTATGATCATCGGCGGTTTTGCTGGTGTATTCTATTTAAATTATATGCAGTCTAATGATATTCTTCATGGTATGCCACTTCTTTTAACAGGTTTACTTATTTCAGGAATTGTCGGTGTACTATTTAGTATGCTTCATGCCTTTGCAGCCATTCATTTAAGTGCTGACCAGACTATTTCTGGTACTGCATTAAATATGCTTGCTCCAGCACTTGGTATCTTCATCGCAAAAACTGTACAGGATGGTATGCAGAACGTTTCATTCACTAATGAATTCAGAATTTCTGAAGTTCCTGGACTTAGCAGTATTCCAGTACTTGGTGATTTATTCTTCAAAAACTGCTACTTTACTACATTCCTAGGCATTGCGATTCTTATCATTTCTTGGTATTTCCTTATGAAAACTAAGACTGGTTTAAGAATCCGTTCTTGTGGTGAAAACCCTCAGGCAGCAGATGCTGCAGGGATCAGTGTTTATAAGATCAGATATCTAGGTGTAGGTATTTCTGGTTTCTTAGCTGGTATGGGTGGACTTATTTATATCCTACCAATCTCTACAGAATTCACCTGCACTGTTGCTGGTTATGGTTTCTTAGCTTTAGCTGTATTAATCTTTGGTAACTGGACACCATTAAGAATTGCTGGTGCAGCATTCTTCTTCGGTTTCATGAAGACATTATCTTATACATATAACTCAGTTCCATTACTTGCTAAAATGTCTTTACCTGATACAACATATAAATTAATTCCATATGTTGCTACTTTAATTCTATTAGCATTCACATCTAAGAACTCAGCTGCGCCTCGTGCAGATGGTGTGCCTTACGATAAGTCTAAACGTTAATAGAGCCGGACTCCTTAGGGAGTCCTTTTTTCTTGCACTACTATACAAAAAAGTTATAATGAATAGAGAAAGAAAAGAGGTATACAATCCTGTCTTTGACAGTTGTACATATAAAAACCTTCAAAAATACTGATATATTCAGCGCTTTTTGAAGGGCTTTTTGCTTAGAAAATGTGCTAATATTTTCCTGTCTTGGTATTCTTTATAATTTTTTTCATATTCTTCTCACTATTGATCTGATAGTCGGTCCTGAATCCGAATGCCTCATGAAGAATGTCGGTTTCATCATTTCTTGTATACGTTGGGATATAGCCACTTCCCTCAATGTGCTGGAAGTTATATCCTCTTAATGTATCAATGAGCTTCTCAATGGTTAGCTTGTTGCCTGTTCTGTTTTCAAGTATTCTGATGAACATCAGCGCAATGAAGCATGTGAGGAAGTGTGCTTTTATTCTGTTATCCTTTTGAAGATATACCGGTCTTGCCTTGAATTCAGATTTCATGATTCTGAATGATTCTTCAATCTCCCATCTTCTCTTATTAACTTCAATGATATCCTTTATATCATCCTCTAATGTAGTACACACTGCATAGAATCCATCATACTTCTCTTCTTCAGCTATTCTGCCATCATTCACAACTATTTCTACATTATCTGCAATCTCGCCATTTTCAGTATATCTGATCTCATCAAGGAATCTTGAAGGACTGTTAGGATTTTTAGCAGTTGTTTTTTTATTACTTTCAGCTGATTTTCTAGCTCTTTCGATCTGCCTGCTTCTGATGTATCTCTGGTAGGCTCTGTGTTTTGGAGAGAATGAAACAATGATTCTCTGTTCAATGCCGTTCTCATTGATCCATCTTTCCTTGTACCAGATGCCATCTTCATATGTATCACCTTCATCAACAGCCTTCATTACAGAAGAAATGTCTAGTCCATTACTATCACCTTTAGTCCATCCTTCTGTATTAAGCGCCCAGTCCTTTATGTGCTTCTTAATCTTCTTAAGAGACTGTGTAACGACATAAGAGCGTTCACCCTGTGTATTGAATTCTCTATTGTCATTAGAAGCAAGCCCTGCATCAGTGCATACAATGAACTTGGTAATTCCGAAATCCTTTATTATCTTCTTCTCAAGTGGAATGAGTGAAGGCTGTTCGTTCTCATTGCCAGGGAATATGACAAATGAAAGAGGAAAGCCATTACCATCCATGAGAAGTCCCATCTGTATGATAGGAAGTGGTCTGTGTTCCTTGGATTTACCATATCTGCAGCTGCCGCGTTCTTCCTCAATCTCAAAGAAATAGTTTGTGCAGTCATAATAGAGGACAGAAGTATTTCTCTTTACAACCTTCTTTGAATTCTCGTAAAGGAATTCCTGTATTGCATCGCACTTTTCTGCAAGAACATCAAGTGATCTGTAAATATCATGAAGCTCGAATGTAGTCTGTTCAATAAAGCTTTTTGAATCCTCAAAAGTAGAAAGCTTGCTTGACGGATAGATAATTCTTGAATATATGAGTCTTGATAGAATATCAGCAAGATCATATTCAAATTTATATTCATCCTGTATATCTCTGCAGATCTTATCAAGCTTAAGACTGTGAAATATATCCTGAAGGAAAAGATAGCCACCATTATATGATGTCTGCTTCATTGGTTCTAGAAGCTTTGACTGCGACAGAGAGATAAGGACAACGTCCTTGTCTCTTTTTTCTTCCTCCGTCATCTTCTTGGCAATCTTTTTTCCCCAGGCTATGACTTCCTCCTCGCTGTTATTATGTTGAGGAAGAAGTTCTTCCATAGTTCCTAGTTTCTTGACTACCTTTGAAGTAGATTTACCATTCTTTCTAAATGATTTCTGAATATAAAGTGATTTAGAGTTCTTTGATTTTGAAATAATCAGATTCATGAACATCATCTCCTATGTCTATTATAGCACACATTAGCCCATATTAGTACATTTATTTTAACGAATTTGACAATAAAAAAACTCAAAAGCATTGATATAATCAACGTTTTGAGCGATTTGGTTAGTAAAAAATTGGAGACAACTGTCAAACTCCCGGGAGTCCTTTTTCTTGCACTACTATACAAAAAAGTTATAATGAATAGAGAAAGAAAAGAGGTATACAATGAACAAGATCTATCAAATGAATGGATATCAACTTCACTTGATTTCATCTAAGAAATTTAAAGATATTACAATCTCTGTTCGTTTTAAAGGACGTTTTACAAGAGAAACAGTCACAAGTAGAAGTGTTCTAGGATTCTTAATGATCACTGGAACTATGAAACATCCAACACAGAAGGACTTATCTAGAACACTAGAAGATTTATATGGTGCAAATCTTTCTGCTAATATTTCTTCAGCAGGTAAAGGTCATATTATTACTTTTAAAAATTCATGTGTTAATCAGGAATTCCTTCCTATCAATGAAAATCTACTCATTAAACAGGTAGATTTATTAAATGAATTAGTGAATCATCCTTATATAGTGGATAACCATTTCGATGAAGAAATGACTGAACTTAAAAAACAAGAAATCACATATCGTATTATGGCTGATATGGACGATAAGATGGGCTATGCCTTTGATCGTATGGTAGATTATATGGGAAGAGGAAGTGTTCTAGGATTACGTTCTACAGGCTATATAGAAGATATGGATAACATCAATGCTTATACTCTTGTGGAGACATATAAAGATATGATTCAAAATGATGATAAGCATGTTTATGTAGTAGGGGATATAGATGAAAGTATCGTTTCTATTTTCGAAGAAAGATTACAGTTCCCACGTGCAGTTCATGAGCTTATCCTACTGCTTATATTTATCAGAATGAGCGTATTAATCTTTTAGATATCATTGAAAAACAGGATATTGTCCAGTCTAAGCTCGTTATGGGGTACAAAGCAAACTGCTGTACCTTAAGCAAAAATACAGTTGCAATGAGCGTATTTTCTAATTTATTAGGAGGTTATTCTCAATCTAGACTATTCCAGGTAGTCAGAGAAAAGAACAGCTTATGTTACTTCATTCATTCAAGTTATGATCCAATGAATGGTATTATGACCATTGCAGCAGGTATTGATATGAATAATTATGATAAGACTAAAGAGTTAATTGGAAAACAGATCAAAGACTTGCAGGTTGGTCATATCACTGATGAAGAATTATCAATGGTAAAGACTATGTTAATCAATGCATTATCTAAAGTAGATGATGATCCAGATTCCATTATCTCATTCAATTGGAGAAGAGATATCATTAATAGTCAGGATACTATTGAAGATAAACAGAATGCAATTAAAAATGTCACTAAAGAAGATGTTATTAAATGTGCTCAAAGTATAGAACTAGATACAATCTATTTCTTGACTGGAAAGGAATTCTATGAAGAAAACTTATTATCCAACAATTAAAGAAACTCTATATCATGAAAAGATGAGCAATGGACTTAATGTCTATCTCATGCCTAAGGATGGCTTCACAAAGACATATGGTTTATTTTCAACACGTTTTGGCTCTATTGACCGTAGTTTCATTCCTCTAGGAGAAACAGATTTAATCACAGTACCTGATGGTGTCGCTCATTTTCTAGAACATAAGATGTTTGATATGGAAGAAGGGGATGCCTCAGAAAAGTTTGCCGCACTTGGTGCAAGCAGTAACGCCTTCACTTCTCATAGCCGTACTGCTTATTTATTCAATACAACCACAAATGTTGATGAATGTACTGAATTGTTATTAGACTTTGTTCAGGAATTAAATGTCACTCCTGAAAGTATTGAAAAAGAGAAGGGCATCATTAATCAAGAAATAGGCATGTATAATGATGATCCTGACTGGCGTGGTTATTTTGGTGCTATCAGCAACCTTTATCATAATCATCCTGTTAGAATTGATATTGCAGGTACTGTTGAAACAGTGGCAGAAATTGATTATGACATCTTACAGAAGTGTTATCACACATTCTATCATCCTTCTAATATGATGTTATTTGTATCAGGAAACTTTGATCCTGAACACTTAATGTCTATTATTCGAGACAATCAGGCAAAGAAAAGTTTCAAAGATATGCCACCGATTGTAAGAGGGGATCATAATGAACCTGAAACCATCTATAAGGACTATGAAGAAAACGTAATGGATGTCACCATGCCTAAAGTCAATGTGGCAATCAAGGTGGATCATGTCCCTCAATCACCTGAAGAAAAGCTTAAAAGACAGCTTTCTTTCTATATCTTCATGGATATGTTATTCTCTAAGAGTAGTGATTTAAGAGATGAATGGACTAAGAAGGGATTGATCAATGATTCATTCTTTACTAATTTCTCACAGGAACGTGATTTCTCTCATATTATCTTTGCGGGAGATAGTCCAAAACCGGATGAATTAATGGCTCATATTCATCAATTAATTGCAGATATTCCACATATGACATTAGATGAAGAAGCATTCAATAGAATGAAAAGAAACAATATTGGAACTCTTATTGGTTTCTTCAACTCTATCGAAACAATCGCTTCACTATTTAGTCAATACTATTTAGAGGGAATCAATTTATTTGATTTATTCGAAGCATATCAGGCTCTTACAATCGCTGATATCAAAAATATTTTACCTTTATTTTGTATGGATTTAACATCTAATTTTATTATCAGACCACTTAAGGCTAACGCTAGATGTTGACTAAAAAAGCGCTTATGCTATAATGGTGGTGACCTGAGAGTATATGGATTTCCTACATTTTTGATAAGGGAACCTGATTGTTTGAAAGACGGTGTTGAAGACCTGCTACGAGTAGGGATCCTAATGTTTTTCACAAGGTACCCACCTGTATTTAACAGGGATAATCAACTCCTCTTAGGTCTTTTCATTTGTTTAAATTTTACAGGGGGTCATTATGGCTATTGATCAGAAACTCATCGATGAAATTAATGCACTTGCTCATAAAAAGAAGACAGTAGGTCTTACACCTGAAGAACAGGTTCGTCAGCAGAAGCTTAGACAGAAATACCTAAAAGAATTTAGAAGAGGCTTTGAACAGCAGCTTCAGAGCATCAAAGTTGTGGATGCAAATGGTAATGATGTCACTCCTGCAAAAGCAAGAATGCACAAAAAAATAAACTAGACAGTCTTTGTGAAAAGATTGTCTTTTTTATTGCCTTTCACTTTTGTAAAAAATGGTGTCAACCGAAATTGATAATGTCTCAAAAATAATCAAACATTAGCACCACAACGGTGCTTTTGTTTTGCGGCATAATTCGCAAAGCTGTCTTTTCTCCATG
>ENA-OQEN01000898-OQEN01000898.1-human-gut-metagenome-genome-assembly--contig:-NODE-898-length-11986-cov-2.290244_pt1 | contig 11986 bp, 16 predicted proteins | sample MGYA00242791_ERZ504627 | MGnify/ENA primary metagenome ERZ504627 (study PRJEB26092, sample SAMD00036316) | human gut metagenome | host: Homo sapiens | study: EMG produced TPA metagenomics assembly of... | reverse complement strand
CAAGAACATGCTCAACCTTGCCGCCGAGCGCTATGGCGAGCACATGGACCCCAAGTTCGTGACCCAGCTCGACGAGCGCGGCAAGACCACGCTTACGACGGCCGCTCCGGCGAGGAGTTCCGCGAGCCCATCACGGTTGGCACCTCCTACATCCTGAAGCTCGGCCACATGGTCGACGACAAGATCCATGCGCGCTCGACGGGCCCCTACAGCCTCGTGACCCAGCAGCCGCTGGGCGGCAAGGCTCAGTTCGGCGGCCAGCGCTTCGGCGAGATGGAGGTCTGGGCGCTCTACGCGTACGGCGCCTCCAACGTGCTGCAGGAGATCCTCACCGTCAAGTCCGACGATACCGTGGGCCGCGTCAAGACCTACGAGTCCATCGTCAAGGGCGAGAACATCCCCACGGCCGGCATCCCCGAGTCGTTCAAGGTGCTCGTCAAGGAGATCCGCTCGCTCGCGCTCGACATCGAGCCGCTGCATGAGGCGGAGCCCGCTGCGAAGGCGCAGGTTGCGGATAAGGCCGATGAGCCCTGCCCTCGACCCCCTCGCCGACGAGGCCGTGCTCGGTGACGACGATCTGATCGCCGATGCCGCCGAGGTCTCGCTTCCCGACCTCGCCGCCACGACCACAGATAAGGAGTAGTTGACTGTGGCAGATTTCGAAGCTACTGATTTTGACGCGGTAAAGATCTCGCTGGCCAGCGCCGACCAGATTCGCTCTTGGTCCAAGGGCGAGGTCAAGAAGCCCGAGACCATCAACTACCGTACCTTGAAGCCGGAGAAGGACGGCCTGTTCTGCGAGAAGATCTTCGGACCTTCCAAGGACTGGGAGTGCTCCTGCGGCAAGTACAAGGGCATCCGTTTCAAGGGCATCGTCTGCGAGCGCTGCGGCGTCGAGGTGACCACCTCCAAGGTGCGCCGCGAGCGCATGGGCCACATCGAGCTGGCGGCTCCCGTGAGCCATATCTGGTTCTTCAAGAGCCCCACCAGCTTCCCCATGAGCCGTCTTCTGGACATCAAGTCCAAGGACCTCGAGAAGGTGCTCTACTTCGCGAGCTACATCATCACGCACGTGGATTATGAGCCCGTGAGGCTGATGCCGACGACCTGCGCGAAGAGCTCGCCGCCGACCTGGAGGAGCTCGATGCCGAGTGCACCCGCCAGATCGAGAGCCTGAAGGCCCAGGGCAACCCTGAGAACTTCGATGAGTTCAGCGACGAGGAGCCCCTGACCGAGGAAGAGATCGCCGCCGGTATCATCGATATCGAGGAGGAGACGAAGGACGAGAAGCAGCTCCGCACGGACGCCTTCGAGGCCTTCATGAAGCTCTCCGAGCGCGACCTCATCTCCGATGAGCCGCTCTTCCGCGAGATGAAGCGCTACTACAGCATGTATTTCTCCGGCGACATGGGCGCCGAGGCCATTCGCGACCTGCTCTCGCAGATCGACCTCAAGCAGGAGCCGAGACCCTGAAGCCATCATCGCCGACGAGGACGGCCAGAAGCAGAAGCGCGAGAAGGCCGTGAAGCGCCTTGAGTCGTGGACGCCTTCCTGAAGGGCGGCAACGACCCCGCCAACATGATTCTCGACGTGATCCCCGTGATCCCGCCCGATCTGCGCCCGATGGTCCAGCTCGACGGCGGCCGCTTCGCCGCGTCCGACCTGAACGACCTCTATCGTCGCGTGATCAACCGTAACAACCGCCTGAAGCGCCTCTTGGACCTCGACGCCCCTGCGATCATCGTGAACAACGAGAAGCGCATGCTGCAGGAGGCCGTGGACGCGCTCTTCGACAACGGCCGTCGTGGACGCCCGGTGTCCGGCCGTGGCGGTCGTCCGCTCAAGTCGCTCGCCGAGGCTCTCAAGGCAAGCAGGCCGCTTCCGCCAGAACCTGCTCGGCAAGCGCGTGGACTACTCCGGCCGTTCGGTCATCGTTACCGACCCCAAGCTCAAGCTGCACCAGTGCGGCCTGCCCAAGACCATGGCCCTCGAGCTCTTCAAGCCCTTCGTCATGAAGCGCCTCGTGGAGCTTGGCAAGGTCGAGAACATCAAGGGCGCCAAGCGCGCCATCGAGCGCAACGCGAGCTTCGTCTGGGACATCCTGGAAGAGGTCATCGACGGTCGCCTGGTGCTGCTCAACCGCGCACCGACCCTGCACCGTCTCTCCATCCAGGCGTTCGAGCCCGTGCTCGTCGAGGGCAAGGCCATCCACCTTCACCCGCTCGTCTGCGAGCCCTTCAACGCGGACTTCGACGGCGACCAGATGTCGGTGCACGTGCCGCTCTCGCAGCAGGCGCAGGCCGAGGCCCGCGTGCTCATGCTCAGCTCCAACAACCTGCGCTCGCCGGCGTCCGGCAAGCCCGTGAACACCCCGCGCCAGGACATGATCATCGGCGTGTACTACCTCACCCAGGCCCGCGACGGCTGGCGGGCGAGGGCCACGTGTTCGCGAGTTTCGATGACGCCATGAACGCCTACGACGCCCGCACCGAGATTGACCTTCAGGCCAAGATCCAGGTGCGCGTGGCCGGCGAGGACGCCAACGTCGAGAACGAGGACGGCACCCGCCTGTTCCGCGTGAACAACGGCGGCGGCGACGTGTTGGAGCTCGACGTGACGGGCAACAAAACCGCTCGCTTCGAGACCACGATCGGCCGCATCATCTACAACCGCCAGTGCCTGCCGCGCGACTACGAGTACGTCAACTACAAGATGGCTCGGGCGACGTGAAGAAGCTCGTGGCCGAGTGCTGCGACCGCTATCCGCAGGCCGAGGTTGCGAGATGCTCGACAACATCAAGTACACCGGCTTCCACTACGCCACCCGCTCCGGCCTCACCATCTCGCTGTGGGACGCGCTCATCCCCGATGAGAAGCCCGAGATCCTGGCCGAGACCCAGGCGAAGGCCGACCAGATCAACGAGAACTTCGAGAACGGCTTATCACGAGCCGCGAGCGCCACAACGAGGTGGTCCAGGTGTGGACCGATGCCACCGACAAGGTCTCTGCGCTCATGCTCGACATGTTCGACGAGGAGAACCCGCTCTACATGATGGCCGACTCCGGCGCCCGTGGTTCCAAGACCCAGCTGCGTCAGCTCGGCGGCATGCGCGGCCTCATGGCCGACATGTCCGGTGAGACGATCGACCTTCCCATTAAGGCGAACTTCCGCGAGGCTTGCTGCCGCTCGAGTACTTCATCTCGACCTACGGCGCTCGTAAGGGCCTCGTCGACACCGCTTCGCACACCTCCGACTCCGGTTACCTCACACGCCGTCTGGTCGACGTGGGCCAGGACGTCATCGTGCGCGAGGAGGACTGCGGCACGACCGAGGGCGTGACCTACGACCTCATTCTCGAGTCCGGCGACATCAACGCCGACCTCGTGGGCCGCTGCTTCATCGAGGACGTCGTTGCGGCGGACGGCACCGTGCTCTTCCACAAGGACGAGTACATCGAGCGTGAGGCCGATCTCAAGAAGATGATCGACGCCGGCCTCACCAAGGTGAAGCTGAGGGCGCTCCTCACCTGCCGTTCCAAGCACGGCGTGTGCCAGAAGTGCTACGGTTGGGACCTTTCCACCCGTCGCCCGGTTGCCATCGGTACCGCGGTGGGCATCATCGCCGCCCAGTCGATCGGCGAGCCTGGCACGCAGCTTACGATGCGTACCATTCACTCCGGCGGCGTCGCGGGCGTCGAGGACATCACCCAGGGTCTGCCGACCGTTTCGCGTATGTTCGACATCGTCGGCAACGTGAACGAGAAGATTCTCGGTGCCGAGGCCGTGCTCGCGCCGCACTCTGGTATGGTCACCATCGGAACCGACGAGAGCGGCTACGTGGCCACCATCACCGACATGGACGACCCGACCCGCGTGCTCGACGAGATCCACATCCCGTCCTCCGCGCACCTGAGCCCCGGGTTCCGCGACGGCGAGACCTGCGAGGTGCGCGCCGGCGACCTGATCACCCGCGGCTTCGTGAACTTCCGCAACCTCCGCAAGCTCACGGACATCGAGACCACCATGCACACCTTCGTGCACTCGGTGAAGGACGTCTACAGCTCGCAGGGCGTCGACTTGAACGACAAGCACATCGAGGTGCTCGCGCGCCAGATGCTGCGCCGCGTTCAGATTACCAACCCCGGCGATTCCAAGTACCTGCTCGGTCAGTACGTCGACCGCTACGAGTTCGCCGATGAGGTCGAGCGCGTCGCCCGTCTGGGCGGCACCGCGCCCTCGGCTGAGCCGGTCATCCTCGGTACGCTGAAGGTTGCTTCGTCCATCGATTCCTGGCTCTCCAGCGCGTCGTTCATCCGCACTGCGGGCGTGCTCACCGAGGCCGCTATCGAGGGCAAGGTCGACCACCTCATGGACCTCAAGTCCAACGTCATCGTGGGTAAGAAGATCCCCGCGGGCACCGGTCTCAAGCCGTATGCCAACGCAACGCTGACCTATCGCACCCCCGAGGGCTATGTGGATGTGGACGGCCCCACCCTGCCGACCGCGCGCAGCCTTCCGGATTGGGCTCCCGCCGAGCTCAAGGAGCTCGACGAGCAGGTGCCGCAGGAGACGAGCTACGCCGGCTACGACGAGTTCGGCAGCGCCGACGGCTCCTTCACCCGCAACGGCCGTACGATTTCGGCCGAGGATGCGCGCCTGTACCTCTTCGACGACCTCGGCGTCTCGCAGCGCTGGACCAACAAGTTCAGCGAGGTGGGCATCGAGACCGTGGGCGACCTCATGGGCAAGAGCGAGGAGGACCTGCTCCGCATCGACGGCATTGGCGCCAAGGCGATCGAGGAGCTGCGTGACGGTCTCGAGGAGCACAACCTGCTCTACATCCTCGAGAACAACGAGGACGTGGCCGACGAAGAGGACCTCTCCCAGCTGCTCCAGATGGTGTTCTCGCCGGATGGTCCGGACGACATCCTACTCGGCACGAGCGCGCCGCGCCACTACGAGGACGATGAGAGATGATCGGTGCTCCGGCGGAGAGCTCTTCTGCCGACACCGCAAGCTCGGGCATCATCAACGAGGATATGCCCTCGCTGGAGGCTCTGCTCAACAAGCTCGTGGATACCGACGACGGCGACTCGCCCGAGGATCCGAACGGCCACAACAGCACGGAGGACTAGATTTCCCGTGCGGTATAAGCCATAGCGAAACGTTCGCTCAAGGCCCGTCTCTTCGGAGGCGGGCCTTTTGTCAAATGGGGGACGGTCCCCGGTTTGGTGCGAACCGGGCCCGGTTTGACTCGGATCGGTTCCCGATACGGTCAAGGGCGGTCCCCGATATGGCCCCAAACCCGATATTCCATTCGTTGATTCCCCATTTGACATGCTTCGGCGGAACCGTGTACCGGTGAATCGTATTCATTCTCGAGAGATGATGATCAACCCCATTTGACACGTTGCTCGTCGTAACTGTGTTTCAGCGCATTTGGTTCGTGGATACCAGGTTCTGGTGTTTCATTCTCGTTCTCGGGCGATGATCTGTGGGACCGTGTTCCGGCGATTCATTTTCGGGCGACATTCGGATGCTCGCTGTGTTTTCGGGCGATAATCTGCCGCCTCAGCGCTGTGATATGGCGATATTACGCCCGAGAACGTCTGGAGTGTCCGAATTGCGCCCGAGAGCGCCGGGCGCGTCCAGAAGTCGCCCGAGAGCGCCGGGCCTGTCCAGAAGTCGCCCGGAACGTATGGATATGCGGGGCAAACGGGTACACTGGGACACAACATGTGCCAGCAGGCATGTGCAAATTGCAGAAGCGACAGGCCAGTGAAGGCGGAAGGAGGCTCTATGCCCAAGATGGACGCATCGCAGCGTTGGAAGAACCTGTTGCTCGCCGCGCTGGCGTTCGTGCTCATGATCGTGATGCCCACCCTTGCGAGCTATGTCGTTTCGTATGCCGTTATCTATGGTGTGGGCTTCGTTGGGGGAGAGCCTGCAATCGTGCGCGTCGTTGCGTTCATGAACGAGAACATGAACCTGTATTCTGCGCTCGTCTACCTCGTCTTCGGGATTCCCGTGTTGTTTTGGGTGCGAGGTATGCGCAACCGAGAGCGCACCCGCCTACGCCATGCGCAGTTGGAGCAGCAGTATTTGGAAAGCCATGATACCTATGCCGAGCAGCAGCCGTTCGAGCCGGCGGCAGCTCCGGGCGGCAGCCGTTCGGGTCAGCCGCCGCTCCCGGGCGACAGTCTCTTTCCGGGAGCGCTGATTCCTCGCAGCGCTCGATAGCATCGGCTACCGATTCCGCGTCGGCGTCTTTCCCGGAGCCGCCCCGCCCACCGGCGCGCTATATCTACTATGGTGACCGCCCGGTGGCATGGCAGCTTGCATCTCAGGGTGGGCGCGCGCCCCAAGCTCAGGATGGGGGAGCGCCCCCAAGCTCAAGCCTTTTCTTCTGTGCAAGCCGAGCTGAGCCGGCAAGGGCATTCCAAACCTACGGTGAACGCACGCATCCAGGGAGTTGACCGCAGACATTTCGTCGCGGCAGCGCTCATGGGGTATGGGATGCAAATCGTGACAACCCTCATCATGGTTCTGGTGAACGTACTGCTTCCTTCTGTTATGGAGGAGTACAACACGCTCGTCGACGGCTCGGGCATCACGACCTACGGGCTCATGTGGGTCATCTCAACGCTCGTTCTGCCACCTCTTGTGGAAGAGGCGGGGTTCCGCGGCCTGGGCCTTACCTATTTGGAGCGCGCCGGAGTGCCCTTTGCGGTGGCGAACATTGTGCAGGCGCTCGCATTCGGCATCTTCCACATGAATCTTACGCAGGCATATACACCTTCGTGCTCGGCCTCGCACTTGGATACGTGACGCATCGGAGTGGATCGATTGCTCCCGCCATGCTTATGCATCTCGTCTACAACCTCATGGGAACCTTGGGGAGTGACTCATCTACAGCTATCTGCCTGCGCCGTTCCTCATCCTCCTCATAACCAACGTCATTGCCCTCGTGTACGCTTTCCGCCTGCTTCGACCGGAGCAGGGGCGCGGTGCAGCGGCAATGCAAGCTTGACGCCCCACGGAAGCGATGATTTGAAGTTGTCGGGGCGGGGGCACGGTGCTTTCTCAAGATATAACCCGATTTAGCGCGGACCTCCGGGCGAGTGGATCGTGCAACCGCAGGTGGGAGTAGCAGCCTTTCTGCCGCACGGAGCGTGGCGAGAAAACTGGGTTTTATTCGAGGGGATTGCCGCTGCGCTGCCCGAAGACAATCATCAGCGCTTCACTAACCCTTTCGGTTCATTTTCTTGACGAATGCACCGCACAAACCTGTCGAAATGCACGAAATCGGTAACATCAGCAAAGTTATACTGAGCACTCGTCAAGAAAATGCGCACTGGGCCATGCGAGTGCGAAGCTAGGGGCGCCAATCAACCTGCACAGAGCGTATCCGGCCTCGAGCCGAGCACTCGGGTGTGCCTCGCGACTCCTCCCAGCCACAAATGTGTGAAGAAATTCAGGAACTGCAGGAAAAGAAGGAAACGCCCGGATGCGTGGTCTGTTGACATCGCTTGTCAATGCGCGTATCTTAGCGAACTGCGTGTTTCGAAGGTGGATGCTGACGCTCGATTCAAGCCGTTGCACCTCGTACAAGCTGGAATCATCTAAAGAAGGAGTACGCTTTGCCTACAATTAACCAGCTGGTCCTCAAGGGCCGCAAGTCTAAGCCCGCGAAGTCCAAGAACGCGGCACTGCAGCACAACCCGCAGAAGCGCGGCGTGTGCACCCGCGTGTTCACCACCTCCCCCAAGAAGCCGAACTCGGCTCTTCGTAAGGTGGCTCGTGTGCGCCTGGTCAACGGCATCGAGGTTACCGCTTACATCCCCGGTGAGGGCCACAACCTCCAGGAGCACTCCATCGTGCTCGTTCGCGGCGGCCGTGTGCGCGACCTCCCTGGTGTGCGTTACAAGATCATCCGTGGTGCCTACGACTGCGCTGCGGTTCAGAACCGTATGCAGTCCCGCTCCCGCTACGGCGCGAAGCGTCCCAAGAAGTAAGCAACCACCCAGATTCGTCCTGCGGCGTCGCCTGGCGAACGTCGCATGAACACTTTCACGCTAGAGGAGATTAAACTATGCCGCGTCGTGCATCTAAGACTCATCGTCGCGAGGTTATGCCGGATGCCGTGTATAACAACCGTCTCGTGACCCAGCTCATCAACAAGGTTCTTCTCGACGGCAAGAAGTCCGTCGCGGAGCGCATCGTCTACGGTGCCTTCGATCTGGTGGCCGAGAAGTCCGGTCAGGACGCCCTCGCCGTCTTCAAGAAGGCCATGGACAACGTCAAGCCCACGCTCGAGCTCAAGCCTCGCCGCGTTGGTGGCGCCACCTATCAGGTGCCTGTCGAGGTCAACTCCCGTCGCTCCACGCAGCTCGCGATCCGCTGGATCGTGAACTTCTCGCGCGCCCGCAAGGAGAAGACCATGGCCGAGCGCCTCGCCAACGAGATCCTCGACGCCTCGAACGGCGTCGGCGCTTCCATCAAGCGTCGCGAGGACCTCTTCAAGATGCTGAGGCCAACCGTGCCTTCGCACATTACCGCTGGTAATCCAGGAAGGGTAGATACTCATGGCTAAGGCTAAGTACAAGCTTTCCGAAACCCGCAACATCGGCATCATGGCCCACATCGATGCCGGCAAGACCACCACGACCGAGCGCATCCTGTACTACACGGGCAAGACGCACAAGATCGGCGAGGTTCACGAGGCGCTGCCACCATGGACTGGATGGTCCAGGAGCAGGAGCGCGGCGTGACCATCACCTCCGCTGCCACCACGTGCTTCTGGCACAAGGGCGGCGACGTGAAGAACGGCCCCGCCTACCGCATCCAGATCATCGACACCCCGGGTCACGTTGACTTCACCTCCGAGGTCGAGCGTTCGCTGCGCGTCCTCGACGGTGCTGTTGCCGTGTTCGACGCCGTTGCCGGCGTGCAGCCCCAGTCCGAGACCGTGTGGCGCCAGGCCCGCAACTACAACGTCCCGCGCATCGCCTTCATCAACAAGTTCGACCGCGTGGGTGCCGACTTCTGGCATGCCATTGACACCATGAAGGATCGCCTCAACGCCAACGCCGTGGCCATCCAGGTCCCGATGGGCGCTGAGGATAACTTCTGGGGCATCATTGACCTCGTCACCATGACCGCATGGGACTTCAAGGCCGACGACAAGGGCATGACCTATCCCGAGCCCATGGATGCCATCCCCGCTGAGTTCGAGGAGATTGCTGCGAGAAGCGCGAGGAGCTCCTTGACGCCGCCGCCAACTACGACGACGAGCTCATGGAGATGATCCTCGAGGAGCAGGAGATCCCCGTCGAGAAGCTCAAGGACGCCATCCGCGCCGGCGTGCTCGCCAACGAGCTCAACCCCGTTCTCGTGGGCTCTGCGTACAAGAACAAGGGTGTGCAGGAGCTCCTCGACGCCGTCGTCGATTACCTCCCGAGCCCGCTCGACATCCCGCCCGTGGACGGCACCAACCCCGACACCGGCGAGGAGGACGTGCGCAAGGCCGATTACGACGAGCCCTTCTCCGCGCTCGCCTTCAAGATCATGACCGACCCTACGTGGGTAAGCTCACCTTCTTCCGCGTGTACTCCGGTCACGTTGACGCCGGCTCCTACGTGGTGAACGCCACCAACGGCCAGCGCGAGCGCTTCGGCCGCATCCTCGAGATGAACGCGAACGACCGCGTTGACGTCGACGGCGCCTTCGCCGGCGACATCCTCGCCGCCGTGGGTCTTAAGAACACCACCACCGGCGATACCCTCTGCGAGGAGGGCCACGAGATCATCCTCGAGTCCATGGAGTTCCCCGATCCGGTTATCGACGTCGCCGTCGAGCCCAAGACCAAGGCCGAGCAGGACAAGATGAGCCTCGCGCTCACCAAGCTCGCCGAGGAGGACCCGACCTTCCAGGTGCGCACCGACCACGAGACCGGCCAGACCATCATCGCCGGCATGGGCGAGCTGCACCTCGAGATCATCGTCGACCGTCTGCTCCGCGAGTTCAAGGTCGAGGCCAACGTTGGTAAGCCGCAGGTTGCCTACCGTGAGGCCCCGGGCCACGATGTCGATCGTGCCGAGGGCAAGTTCGTCCGCCAGTCCGGCGGTCGCGGCCAGTACGGTCACGCCGTCATTAAGCTCGAGAAGATGGAAGAGGGCTTCGGCTACGAGTTCGTCAACGGCATCGTTGGCGGCGTGGTGCCGAAGGAGTACATCCCCTCCATCGACAAGGGCATCCAGGAGGCGCTGCAGACGGGCGTTATCGCCGGTTATCCGGTGGTCGATGTCAAGGTGACCCTCTTCGACGGTTCCTACCACGAGGTCGACTCCTCCGAGGCCGCGTTCAAGATCGCCGGTTCCATGGCCATCAAGGACGCCCTCAAGAAGTCCGACCCGATCCTGCTCGAGCCCGTTATGGCCGTCGAGGTCGAGACCCCCGAGCAGTACATGGGCGACGTTATGGGCAACCTCTCTGGTCGTCGTGGCAAGATCGAGGGCATGGACGATCGTTCCGGCAACAAGGTCATTCGCGCCAAGGTGCCGCTGGGCGAGATGTTCGGCTATGCAACCGACCTCCGCTCCCAGACGCAGGGCCGCGCGTCCTACACCATGCAGTTCGACTCGTACGAGCCGGCGCCCAAGTCTGTCGCCGACGAGGTCGTCAGCAAGGCTGGCGGCAACGCGTAAGTAGCGCGATCGCTCGATTAGGTATCAATCGCGCGTATCACGCGCACATCAAGGAGGTAACGTTGTCTACCCAGAAGATCAGGATCCGCCTCAAGGGCTATGATCACGAGATCGTCGACCAGTCCGCGAAGCTCATCGTCGAGACCGCTCAGAAGACGGGCGCCCGCGTGTCCGGCCCCATCCCCCTGCCCACCGAGCGCAACCTCTACACGGTCATCCGCTCGCCGCACAAGGACAAGGACTCTCGCGAGCAGTTCGAGATGCGCACCCACAAGCGCCTCATCGACATCCTCGATCCCTCCGCTGGCACCGTCGATTCGCTCCAGCGCCTCGACCTTCCCGCCGGCGTGGACATCCAGATCAAGCTCTAGGCTTGTAGCTGCATAACGCTGAAAAGCCCGCTTCCCCCGTGAGGGAGGCGGGCTTTTTGCATCACTGTGGGGATGGGGCGAGAAGCGCTGATCTCAACACCCTGTCCCCATCTCCAAGCGCTGCCAGGTGCCAGCTGCCGTTAGGCGAGGATATGAGCCCACTCGGGGTGCTTCTCGAACCAGCGCACCGCGTAGCTACAGGTGGGCCGTGCGCGGCGTCCGGTGCGCTCGAGCTCGTGCACGCAGGCGTCCAGAAGTTGCCTGCTGTACCCTGGCCGCGCAGGCTGGAGTCGACGAAGGTGTGATCGATTTCGACGATTCCTTCGTCGCAGGTGGGGAAGGTGACCTCCGCGAGCACGCTACCATCTTCCGCACGCAGGCGGATCGCATTTCCGTCGATGATGAAGTTCGGTTGCTCCATAGCGCGCTCCTTATCTGACATTGGGGACACCCCTTCTGCGACCATTCGGCTTAGCCTGCCGACGGCCAAAGTTACGAGAAGATGGGGCAAGCGGCGCCGTTGTCGAGCTCGGCCTGCTCTTCAGCCGTGATGCTCGGCTGGGCGCGTCGGCAAATGTGCGGCTGAGGTAGGCGATGATGTCGTCCGATTCATACAGAGGCGCACCGTCGATGAACAGGCACGGTACCTGCACCTTGCCGCCTATGCGTTCAAGGGTGTCGCGCGCCTCGGGCTCCGCCGTGATGTCACGAAGCGGCAGCTCGATGCCTTGCTGCTTCATAAAGAGTAGTACCTTGCGACAGTAGGGGCAGGTGGACATGATGTAGAGCTCGTAGGTGGCTGCCATAGTGGCTCCTTTCGACACGTGGGTACGCAGATGATCCCGCTTGAGAAGATGTTACTGTCCTTGTGCCCATTTCCGTTGCAGCTAAGCATCTGGCGTGCGAGTAG
>ENA-OQEN01000897-OQEN01000897.1-human-gut-metagenome-genome-assembly--contig:-NODE-897-length-11988-cov-2.724897_pt1 | contig 11988 bp, 16 predicted proteins | sample MGYA00242791_ERZ504627 | MGnify/ENA primary metagenome ERZ504627 (study PRJEB26092, sample SAMD00036316) | human gut metagenome | host: Homo sapiens | study: EMG produced TPA metagenomics assembly of... | reverse complement strand
AGCCGCGCTGCTGCTGCCCGAGGGGCAGCCGCGCTTTTCCGTCGCGATGCTGGACTTCGGCTACAAGCGCAGCATAGGCGACTGCCTGCTCGAACAGGGCTGCGCCGTCACGGTCTACCCGGCCAAGACCTCCGCGGAGACCATCCTTGCCGCGGGACACGACGGGTCATGCTCTCGAACGGCCCCGGCGACCCGGCGGAGAATGGATTCTGCATAGAGCAGATACGCCTGCTCATGGATAAACTCCCGGTCTTCGGCATCTGCCTCGGCCACCAGATGATGGCCCTGGCCGCGGGGGCGAGGACGCGGAAGATGAAGTTCGGCCACCGCGGCGCGAACCAGCCGGCAAAGGACCTCGCCACCGGCCGGGTCTATGTCACGAGCCAGAACCACGGCTACGCGGTCGACAACGCCTCCCTTGACGGCTCCGGCGCGGTCATGCGCTTCGTGAACGTGAACGACGGCTCCTGCGAGGGCCTCGACTACCCCGCAAGCGCGCCTTTTCGCTGCAGTTCCACCCCGAGGCGCACGGGGGACCGCTCGACTGCGGCGGCATGTTCGCCAGATTCGTAGCCATGATGGAGGGAAAAGCCGATGCCTAAGGATAAGAGCATAAAGAAGGTCCTGGTCATAGGCTCGGGGCCGATAGTCATAGGCCAGGCGGCGGAGTTCGACTACGCCGGCACCCAGGCCTGCCGCCTGCTCATGGAGGAGGGGGTCGAGGCCGTGCTGGTGAACTCCAACCCGGCCACCATCATGACGGACCCGACATGGCGGGGAGGGTGTACATCGAGCCCCTCGACCGCCGCACGGTGGAGCGCATCATCGAGAAGGAAAAGCCCGACAGCCTGCTCGCCGGCCTCGGCGGCCAGACGGGCCTTAACCTCGCCATGGAGCTGCACAAGTCCGGCTTCCTGCGCGAGCACGGCGTCCGCCTCATCGGCACGAACATCGACGCCATCCTCAAGAGCGAGGACCGCCAGCTCTTCAAGGACGCCATGGCCGAGATAGCCAGCCGACCATCCCCTCCCGCACGGCGGAGACCCTGCCCGCCGCCCTGGCCGCGGCCCACGCCATAGGCTACCCCGTTATCATCCGTCCCGCCTTCACCCTGGGCGGCACGGGCGGCGGCATCGCCCACAGCGAGGAGGAGATGGCCTCCGTCGCCGCCGCGGGCCTCGACGCCTCGCCCATACACCAGGTGCTGGTCGAGAAGTACATCTTCGGCTGGAAGGAGATAGAGTTCGAGGTCATGCGCGACTCGGCGGGCAGCGCCGTCACCATCTGCAGCATGGAGAACCTGGACCCCGTCGGCGTCCACACGGGCGACTCCATCGTCGTGGCCCCGGCCCTGACCCTGGCCGACACGGAGTATCAGATGCTGCGCAGCGCGGCCCTCGCCATCATCGGCAAGCTGGGCATAGAGGGCGGCTGCAACTGCCAGTTCGCGCTCGACCCCGAGAGCATGGACTACGCCGTCATAGAGGTGAACCCCCGCGTCTCCCGCTCCTCGGCCCTGGCCTCCAAGGCCACGGGCTACCCCATAGCCAAGGTCTCGGCCAAGATCGCGCTGGGCTACACCCTGGACGAGATCAAAAACGAGGTCACGGGCGAGACCTACGCCTGCTTCGAGCCAACGGTGGACTACGTGGTCGTGAAGTTCCCGAAGTGCCCTTCGACAAGTTCGCCGGCGCGAGCCGGGGCCTCGGGCCGCAGATGAAGGCCACGGGCGAGGTCATGAGCATAGCCCCCTGTTTCGAGGCGGCGCTCATGAAGGCCGTGCGCGGGGCAGAGATAAAGCAGGACACCTTAAACCGCGCGCCCTCCTCCCGCCGCACGCTCAGCCAGCGCATCCTCGACATGGACGACATGCGCATCTTCACCCTCTTCGAGGCCCTGAAGGCCGGCTGGTCCGTCGAGGCCCTGCACGACATGACCCGCATAGACGAGTGGTTCCTGCGCAAGCTCCTGGGCATGAAGCTGATCGAGGACTCCCTCGCCGCCGGCCTCACGGCGGAAAACTACAAGGAGGCCCGCCGCATGGGCTACACGGACGCCGCCATAGGCCGCATCTCCGGCTGCAAGACGCCCGAGCGCCCGCCGCTTAGCTACAAGATGGTCGATACCTGCGCGGCGGAATTTGAGGCGCGCACTCCCTACTTCTACTCCGTGCCGGAGGGCTACTGCGACGCGCGCGCCAAGCGCGCCGAGGGCCGCGAGACGGTCATAGTCCTCGGCTCCGGCCCCATCCGCATAGGCCAGGGCATAGAGTTCGACTACAGCTCCGTCCACTGCGTGCAGACCCTGCGGAAGATGGGCTACGACGTCGTCATCATAAACAACAACCCCGAGACCGTCTCGACGGACTACGACACCGCCTCCCGGCTCTACTTCGAGCCGCTCTGCCCCGAGGACGTCATGGGCGTCATCGAGGTCGAAAAGCCCGTCGGCGTCGTCGTGGCCTTCGGCGGGCAGACGGCCATCTCGCTGGCGAACTTCCTCGTGTCCCAGGGTGTGAAGATCCTCGGCACCTCCGCCGAGGGCATAGACCTCGCCGAGGACAGGGAGAAGTTCGACGAGCTGCTCGGCACCATGGGCATAGAGCGGCCGCGCGGCGCGGGCGTCAACACCATGGAGGAGGCCCTGGCCGCAGCGGAGCGCCTGGGCTACCCTGTCCTGCTGCGCCCCTCCTACGTCATCGGCGGCCAGAACATGGTCATAGCCCACGAGGAGGCCGACGTGCGCCGCTACATGGGCGTCATCCTCTCCGGCGGCATAGCGAACCCCGTGCTCGTGGACAAGTACATGCCCGGCACGGAGCTGGAGTGCGACGTCATCTCCGACGGCGAGCGCGTGCTCATCCCCGGCATAATGGAGCACGTCGAGCGCGCGGGCATCCACTCCGGCGACTCCATCGCCATCTATCCCCCGCGCAGCCTCTCGCCCGAGATGACGGAGCACGTCGCAGACTGCTCCCGCCGCCTCGCCCTCGCTCTCGGCACGCGCGGCTCGTGAACATCCAGTACCTCATCTACGAGGGGAAGCTCTACGTCATAGAGGTGAACCCCCGCGCGTCGCGGACCATCCCCTATCTCAGCAAGGTCACGGGCGTCCACATGGTGGACATCGCCACGCGCGTCATGATGGGCGCCTCGCTGGAGGAGCTGGGCTGCCCGGACGGGCTGCTGCCGCCCTCGCCGGTCTACGGCGTGAAGGCGCCGGTCTTCTCCTTCGAGAAGCTGCCGGATGCTAACAGCCTGCTCGGCCCCGAGATGAAGTCCACGGGCGAGGTGCTGGGCGTGGGCCGTACGCTGAAGGAGGCCATCTACAAGGCCATGTGCGCGGCGGGCTACAGCTTTTTGAGCGCGCCGGGCGGCGCGAGGCGCGGCGTGCTGCTGAGCGTCGAGAACCGCCAGCTGGGCGAGATCGAAGCCCTGGTCCGAAAGCTGGACGCCGAGGGCCTGCACATGTTCGCCACGCCCGACACGGCGAACGCCATCAAGGCCCTGGCTGCTACGCCTTCGACATCGGCGCCGTCAGCCGCACGGCGGACCTCGGCGGCTGCTGGAGCGCGCTGGCATCGGCCTCGTCATCTACTCCGGCGCCCTGCACGACGACACGATGGGCGACTACATCGAGCTGCACCGCCAGGCCATCCGCCGCGGCATCCTGTGCATCACGAGCCTTGACACGGCCCTCGCCGCCGCGAGCCTGCTCTGCGAGCACATGAGCCCGGACACGACGGAGCTCATGGATATCGGCACCGTTGGCCGCCTGCACGAGCTGAGGGCTTGACAAAGCCGCGAGCATGGATATACTGTAAGCACGGCAAAGCCGAATCCAGTGACAGACGGAGGACGTCAGTATGATAGTCACGACTACCAATTCCATAGAGGGCAGCCCCATCCGCGAGTACCGCGGCATCGTCTTCGGCGAGGTCATAACGGGCATAAACGTATTCAAGGACATAGCGCGGGCCTCCGCAACTTCTTCGGCGGCCGCAGCGCCGGCTACGAGGAGGAGCTCCAGAACGCGCGCAACGAGGCGCTGGACGAGATGTGCCGCAGGGCAGAGCGCACCGGCGCCAACGCCGTCGTCGGCGTGGACATCGACTACGAGGTCCTGGGTACCGATAACGGCATGCTCATGGTCAGCGCCTCCGGCACCGCCGTGGTCGTCTGAAGGCCGCAGCAAGCAAAAAAACCGCAGCGCCCCGTTTAAGGGGGCGCTGCGGTTTCCTGTTTTCGGGCCTCATTCCGCGCCGGTGAGCTGTACGACGGTCATCTCGTGGCCCACGGCGGGCAGAAATTTTTCGACGAGCTCGCGCGTCACGAGCTTCAGGCTTGAGGTGTTGATGCAGGGGTGGCAGCCGAAGAATTCGCCGGCCAGCACGTCCTCGTCCACCAGGAGCCGCACCCGGCCCTCGGGGTCGTTCATGAGCCCCATGACGGATGCGGAGCCGGGGCTGACGCCCAAAAGCTCCTCCATCTCCTCGCCCGTGCCGAAGGAGAGGCGGGAGGAATTTATCTGCTTTGAGAGCTCCTTCGTCTTGAAGGGCTTGTCGCCGGGCATGAGCAGCAGATAGAAGCTCGTGCGCTGGCGGTTGCAGAGGAAGAGGTTCTTGCAGATGAGGACGCCGAGCACGGCGTCTATCTCGTTGCAGGCCTCCATATTGCCGGCGGGCCTGTCGGCGTGGTCGGTGCGCCAGTAGGTCATGCCCAGGCTGTCCAGCAGGTCGTAGGTGCGCTTTTCGCGCTCAAGCCGCCCGGAGCAGTCCTCGGGGCGGCCCTTGAAAAGTTCCATTTTAATGGGGCCTCCGTTTTATCAGTTTTCTTCAGTCTCGCCCGGCTCGGGCCCGCTGCGCTTTACGAGCACCCGGTCCACCCGCAGGCCGTCCATGGCCAGCACCGTGACCTCCAGGTCCTCGTAGCGGAAGCTGTCCCCCTCCCCGGGGAAGCCGCCGAAGCGCTCCAGCGTCCAGCCGCCGACGGTGTCGGATTCGCAGTCGAAGCTCTCCTCCGACAGGCCGAGCAGCTCCAGGAAGTCGGAGATGGACATGTCGCCGTCCAGCTCGTATTCGCCCTCGGCCTTCTCGACGACCTCGCTCTCGACCTCGTCCGTCTCGTCCCAGATGTCGCCGACTATCTCCTCCAGCACGTCCTCCATGGAGATGACGCCCAGGGTGCCGCCGTATTCGTCCGTCACAATGGCGAGGTGCTTCTTCGCGTGCCGCAGCTCCGAGAGCACCTGCGGGAGCTTTATCGTCTTGTAGACGTAGAGCGGCTCCATGAGCAGGGAGCGGATGTCGGGCCGCTCGTTTTCCGTCAGGGCCTTCAGGAAGTGGTTGAGGTAGAGGAAGCCGATGACATTGTCTATGCTGTCCTCGTACACGGGCAGGCGGGAGTGGGTGGAGTTCTCTATGACCTCCAGTATCTCCTCCCAGTCGTCGTCTATGTCAATGGCCTCGACGTCCACGCGCGCGGTCATGGCCTCGCTGGCGCTGACCTCGGAGAAGTCCAGGGCGGCCTGGAGGAGCTCCGAGCGGTTCTCGTCGAGCACCTCCTCGTCCTCGGCGGTCTCTATGATGGACTGCAGCTCCTCGACGGCGGCCTCGTCGTCCTCCTGCTGCTCCTCGCCCCTGAGCGGCAGGGTGAACAGGCGCACCAGGCCCACGACTATCCAGATGACCGGCATGAGGACGTAGGTGAGCAGCCTTATGGGGTAGGCGAAGACCGGCGCGATGCGGTTGGCGTTCTTCTTCGCGACGATCTTCGGCATGGTCTCGCCGAAGATCATGACGAGTATGGTCGTCACAACGGTGGAGAGCCAGGTCCAGTGGTCGCCGGCGATGAGGATGACGACGACAGAGGCGATGGAGGAGGTCGCGATGTTCACGAGGTTGTTGCCTATGAGTATGGCCGAGAGCGAGTCGTCGAACCTGTCCATGACCTTGAGGGCGATCCTGGCCCCGCGGGAGCCGCCCTCGGCGGCGGACTCCAGCCGCATGCGGTTGGCCGAGGAGAAGCACATCTCCGAGCCGAGAAAAAGGCCGACAGGCAGATGAGGACTATGTAGGCGGCTATGTATCCGCTCATTTCTCCCCGCCCCCTTCCCCGGGAGCCGGGAGCGCCCGGCATACCAGCTTCACTATGCGGTTCTGGTGCATCTCCGAGACCGTGACGGCCAGCCCCTCGTATTCGAAGCTCTCCCGCTCGCGCGGGATGCGGTCGAACTGCTCGTAGGCCCATTCGCCCATCAGCTTGTGCTCCAGGTCCTCGTCCTCGTGCTCCGGCTCGAAATCCATGCGGTCGAAGACCTCTCCCACGGTGAGCGAGGCGTCCACCTCGTACCTGCCGCCGCCCAGGGGCACGAAGCTCTCCTCCACGACGTCGTCCTCGTCCCAGATCTCGCCCACGAGCTCCTCCAGGATGTCCTCCACGGTGACTATGCCCAGCGTGCCGCCGTAGCTGTCCGTGACGACGGCCATGTTCAGCTTCTTCTGGCTCATGACGGAGAGCAGCTCGTCTATCTTCATGCTGCGCGGGACGAAATAGGCCTCGTCCAGCAGGGCGCTCAGGCTGACGGAGGGGCCTTCTTTCAGATAGGCCTTATGTACTTGCGTATCTGCAAAACGCCGACGATGTTGTCTATGCTGCCCTCGTACACGGGCAGGCGGGAGTGGCGCTGCTCCTTTATGAAGGCGAGCACCCGCTCGCTGTCCCACTCGGAGTTTATCGCCGCGACGTCCACGCGCGCCGTCAGCACCGTCTCGACGGAGAGGTCCGCAAACTGCAGCGCCGAGCTCATGAGCTCGCCCCGCTCCGGCTCAAGCGTACCCTCGTCCGTCATGTCCTCTATGATGTCGTAGAGCTCATCCTCCGTGACCGAGACCTCGGGGTCGCCGCGCGTGAGGTTCGAGGCGGCGTGGCCTATGGCCGTCAGCGCCGCGGACAGGGGGGAGAAGAGCGCCATGAAAAAACGCAGGGAGCCCGCCGTCTGCAGGCACAGCCGCTCGCTGTATTTCTTCGCTATCGACTTGGGCAGCATCTCGCCCGCGAAAAAAACCACGGCCGTCGTGACTAAGGTGCCCGCTGTGACCGCCGAAATGCCCCATTTGCGCGTCACGAGCACCGTCACGATGGCCGCGACGGTTATGTGTACGATGTTGGTGCCTATGAGGACGGTGGTGATAGCCTTGTCGAAGTTATCCAAGACTAACAGCGCCCCCTTGGCCCTGTGATCCCCCTTGTCGAGCCTGGTCTTGAGGCGGATCCTGGAGACTGTTGCAAAAGCCGTCTCGGCGATGGCAAAATACATTGCAAAGCCGAGGAGGATGATGATCGCCGCTATTGACAATCGACTGCCTGTGTCCATTTAGGACTATCACTCCCATGTGATAAAGATTTCTTAAAATTATAGCACCCGTTCCGTATATTGTCAACGCGGGGGCCTATTTCACGACAACGTTCTCCCGGCCGAGCAGCTCCTCCAGCTCGCGCAGGAGGCTGTTTTTTATGACGCACTCGGCGCCCAGGCGGCGGCCGGTGTCGGCAAAGACGAGGATCATGCGCTCCCGGCCCGGGAACATCTCGCACAGCAGCTCTATGCGGCGCATGAGGCGCGGATCGGCCGTGGGCAGGCGCAGCCAGAGCTTGCGCTCTTTCTTTGGAGGCTCGGAGGCGCCGGGCTCGTTGAGGTCCGAAAGGGGGCGGACGGTGTCCACCATGAGCTGGGGCTCCTTCTCGTCGCGCAGGGAGATGCGCCCGCGCACCAGGAGGGCGGCGTTCTCGCTTATATAGCCGCCGCTCTCGTCCAGGGTCCTCTGGAAGGCCAGCAGCTCCATGGCGCCGCTGTCGTCCTCAAACTGGATGTAGCACATGAGGCGGCCGTTTTTCGTCGTGCGCGTGCGGGAGGAGGCCACGATGCCGGCGAGGGTGACGTACTGCCCGTCCTGGAAGCGCTCCGGCCCCTCGGGGGAGGCGAAGTCGGACATGACCGCGCCTATGCTGACGGCCCCGGCGCGGCGCGCGGCCTCGCGGTAGTCGTCTATCGGGTGGCCGCTCAGGTACAGGCCCGTCGTCTCCCGCTCCATGGCCATGAGCTCCCGGCTCGAATACTCCGCCACGTCCGGCACAGGCACGGAGGAGGAGGCCCCGCCGGGCTCCCCGGCCTCGTCCAGGCCGAAGAGGTCCAGCTGCCCGTCTATGTTCCTGCGCCCGTCGGAGGCGATACATTCAAGCACGCCGTCCGTCATCTGCATGAGCGCCTTGCGGCGGCAGCCCAGGCTGTCGAAGGCCCCGGCCTTTATGAGGCTTTCCACCGCGCGGCGGTTGAGCTCCTTGCCCGACATGCGGCGGCAGAACTCCTCAAAGCCCGTGAAAGGCCCGTTTTCCGCCCGCTCCTGCATCAGCAGCTGGATGAAGCGCTCGCCTATGTTCTTGATGGCCACGAGGCCGAAGCGGATATTCCCGCCCACGACCGTGAAGCGCGCGTCCGACTCATTCACGTCCGGGGGCAGGACCTTGATGCCCATCTCCCGGCACTCCGTGATATACTCGGCCACCTTGGCGCTGGAGTCCAGGACGCTTGTCAGCAGGGCGGCCATGTACTCGCAGGGCCAGTGGCATTTCATATAGGCCGTGCGGTAGGCTACGACGGCGTAGGCCACGGCGTGGGCCTTGTTGAAGGCGTAGCTGGCAAAGTCGAGTATCTCGTCGTAGATGCTGTTGGCCGTGGCCTCGTCCACGCCGTTTTTGACGCAGCCGGGGATGCCGCGCGCCTCGTCGCCGTGTATGAAGGCGCGGCGCTCCGCGTCTATGACCTCGTGCTTCTTTTTCGACATGGCGCGGCGTATCATGTCCGCCTGGCCCAGCGAGAAGCCCGCGAGACGCCGGAATATCTCTATGACCTGTTCCTGATATACTATGCAGCCGTAGGTGACGGAAAGTATCGGCTCCAGCATCGGGTGCTTGTAGCTTATCTTCTCCGGCTGCGCCGAGCAGGCGAGAAAGCGGGGGATGCTGTCCATCGGCCCCGGGCGGTAGAGGGCGATGACGGCGGTGATGTCCTCTATGCTCTTCGGCTTCAGGCCCGTGCACACGGCGGTGATGCCCGTCGATTCCAGCTGGAATACGCCCTCGGTCTTGCCCGCAGAGAGCATGGCGAAGGTGTCCGCATCGTCCTCCGGCACGGAGGCGACGTCGAAGTCCGGCTGCCGCCGGCGCGCCAGCTCCGCCGCGTCCTCCAGCACCGTCAGGTCCGCAGGCCGAGAAAGTCCATCTTCAGAAGCCCCAGGTGCTCCAGCGTCGTCATCGTGTACTGGGTGACGATGCTCTCGTCGTTTTTCGCCAGCGGGACGTACTCATACACCGGCCGCTCCGTGATGACGACGCCCGCCGCGTGGGTCGAGGCGTGGCGCGGCATACCCTCCAGGGCCTTCGCCGTGTCTATGAGCGAGCGGAGCTTCTCGTCGCCGGAGTACATCTCCCGCAGCTGCTTCGAGAGCTTCATCGCCTCGTCGAGCGTCATGCCTATGGCAAAGGCACCTGCTTTGCCACGGCGTCGCAGTCGGCGTAGCTGATGTTCAGCGCCCGGCCCGTGTCCCGTATGGCCGCGCGCGCGGCCATGGTTCCGAAGGTCACGATCTGCGCCACGTGGTCGGCGCCGTATTTGCGGTTTACATAATCTATGACCTCACCCCTGCGGCGGACGCAGAAGTCGATGTCTATATCCGGCATGGAGACGCGCTCCGGGTTCAGGAAGCGCTCGAAGTAGAGGCTGTATTTGATGGGGTCTATGTCCGTTATGCCCAGGCAGTAGGAGACGACGCTGCCCGCGGCGGAGCCGCGCCCGGGGCCGACGGGTATGCCCTGGCCCTTGGCGTAGCGATGAAGTCCGAGACTATGAGGAAGTAGTCCACAAAGCCCATCTTGCCTATCATGTCGAGCTCGTAGGCGAGCTGGCGCCGCGCGTCCTCGCGGTCCGCGCCGTAGCGGCGCAGGAAGCCGGCCTCGCAGAGCTTTTTGAGGTAGGCGGCGCTGTCCGTCTCGCCCTCGGGCAGCTTGAAGCGGGGCAGGTGATAGCGCCCGAACTCGAAGTCGAAGCTGCACTTTTGGGCGATGAGGGCGGTGTTGTCCGCGGCCTCCTCCTGGCCGGGGAAGAGCGCGCGCATCTCCTCCTCGCTCTTGAGGTAGAACTCCTGCGTCTCGAAGCGCATGCGCTCGGCCTCGTCCACGGTCTTGCCGGTCTGGATGCACATGAGGACGTCCTGGTAGTAGGCGTCCTTTTTGTCGATATAGTGCGCGTCGTTCGTGAGGGCGAGGGGGATGCCGGTCTCTTCGTGCAGGCGGATGAGCCGCGCGCGGCGGCGTCCTCGTCCGGGATGCCGTGGCGCTGAAGCTCAAGGTAGAAGTCCTCACCAAAGGCCTCACGCAGTTCCAGGGCCTTCCGCTTGGCCTCGTCGTAGCGGCCGGAGACTATCTTCTGCGGAATGTCGCCGGCCAGGCAGCCGGAGAGGCAGACAAGGCCCTCCGTGTGCCCGTAGAGCAGCGGCCAGTCGATGCGCGGCTTTATGTAGAAGCCCTCCACAAAGCCCATGGAGACGAGGTAGCAGAGGTTGCGGTAGCCCGTCTCGTTCTTGCACAGGAGGATGAGGTGGGTGTACTCCGAGTCCACGCCGTGCTCCCTGTCCGTGCGCCGCGCGGGGCGACGTAGACCTCGCAGCCGATGACGGGCTTCACGCCCTCTTTCACGCAGGCCTCATAGAAGGCGACGGCGCCGTACATGACGCCGTGGTCGGTGATGGCGAGGCTCGTGAAGCCGAGCTCCTTGGCGCGCCTGGCCAGGGCCTCCACGCGGCAGGCGCCGTCGAGCAAACTGTATTCCGTGTGTACATGCAGATGGGCAAAGGCCATGGCTCAGTCCTCCTTTGCGATGCCCCGGCCGAGTTCCGTGAGCTTTTTGAGCCTGTGGCTGAGGCAGGATTTCGTCACCGGGGGGTACGAGAGCTGCGCGAGGTCCGCGAGGCTGGCCTCGGGGTTGGCGATGCGCAGCAGCGCGGCCTGCTGCAGGCCTCCGGCAGGCCGTCGAGGCCGTATTCGCGCTCCACGGCGCGTATGGCGGACAGCTGGGCCTGCGCGGCGGCGACGGTCTTGTCCGCGTTCGCGGTGTCGCAGTTTACCTTGCGGTTTATCTCGTTGCGCATGTCCCGCTCCACCTTGGCGGAGATGACGTCCAGCGCCGCCACGGGCGCGCCCACGGCGGTGAGAAAGTCGGCTATCGTCTCGGACTGCTTGAGATAGCTCAGGCAGTTTGCCCCGCGCCGGGCCTGTCCGGGCTCGAAGCCCAGCTCAAAGAGCAGGGAGCTCAGCTCCCGGCTGACGCTGGCGTGGGTGGTGGCGAGCTCCAGGTGGAAGCTCTTGGCCGGGTCCGTCACGCTGCCCCCCGCGAGGAAGGCGCCGCGCACGAAGGAGGCCCGGCAGCAGTCGTTTTCGAGCACGCCCAGATTTATGTGCAGGCTCAGCGTCTCCGCAGGCTCCATGCCGAAGGCGCGGTAGATGGAGGCTATCTTCTCCGTATCCGAGACGGAAAAGCGGCTCTTGCCCGCGCGGCCGGCGGCCGGGGTCTCGTCGAAGCCGAGGTTGAAGGCGCGGCGGAAGAGCCGGGGCAGGCGCTCGGCAAAATCCTCGCTGGCCGTGACTATCCTGAGCTCCCGGCTCGAAAACTGGCTGCAATACAGCAGCACGCCGTAGGCCTCCGCCACGGCGCAGCAGCGCTTTTTTTATGGGCACACGGCAGAGCTCCGCCTTCGCCCTGCTGAAAGGTCACCTTTTCCCGCCTCCCTTCCTGCCCGGCCTCTCAGCCGTAGACCCGCGTGTGGGATTTCTCGCGGTAGAGCCGCAGCAGTTCCCGGGCCAGGTCCTCCGGCTCGTGCCGCACATAGCCCGAGGCCCAGCCGGCCACGGGCGCGCGCAAGAGGCCAACGCCCAG
>ENA-OQEN01000896-OQEN01000896.1-human-gut-metagenome-genome-assembly--contig:-NODE-896-length-11989-cov-3.209745_pt1 | contig 11989 bp, 13 predicted proteins | sample MGYA00242791_ERZ504627 | MGnify/ENA primary metagenome ERZ504627 (study PRJEB26092, sample SAMD00036316) | human gut metagenome | host: Homo sapiens | study: EMG produced TPA metagenomics assembly of... | reverse complement strand
AAATAATTATTTACAGGAAGGAAAAGAGCATGAAAAAAGTACTGGAATTTCTTGTCAGGCATAGTGGAAAGCTATGCGCATTCGCGATTGGTGTAGCAGCTATTGCACCGGAATGCTGTCGTGGAAGCTGGTATGAACCAGAAGAACCAGAGGGGCTGGAAGAAGTATTGAAGAAAAGTGGAAAAGTACAGTAGAGGAGGTAATGAATTATGAGAAAGATAATATCAAAAATAGCATTAGCATTTGCTATATTTGGATGTTTGGGAAGTGGAGTTGCTCGAGCTGGGAATATTTCGTTAGATGTTACGGCATCTAATATTTCAGGGGTAGCATCAAAGGATCCTTATTCAAGAAAAGAGGCTAAAGGAGATAATGACCAGAAATTTTATATAAAATTAACGTCATTAACCAATGGTCCATCATTAAACTTTACATCATACTCTAGCGATCACGTAAGGGTGTCTACAGCGTTGACGTACCCTGGTCATCCTTTGGGTACTACAAAAAGCCATAATTATGATTTGGTAGAAGCAAAACGTGGACATCAATATTATGTATATGCTTCCGCACCTATGAATTATGCAAATGTTCACGGAAAAGGAAATTATTGTCCATAAATTTTGAGTGAAATATAAAGCGGTTTGGAACAAAATAAAACGTCTCAAATCGCTTTATTTGTATGATGGAGGTAACTGGCTTTATGAAAAAGAAATTGGTTGTTATGTGCATGCTGTTTATAACATGCGTGGTGACTTCCTGTTCAGGAAATAATAATGGGAAAACAGAAGCTGATAATATACAAACGCAGACATTCCCGCAACAGTATCGATATAGTTCGGAACATTTACGTATTGATTTACAAGAAATAACACCTCAGGAAGTAAGCTGGAAGAATGGAACCGCGACGGAATGTTCGTTGGATTATGAAAAAGTAGGCAGAGTGTTTATGCCGGATGATGGTAGCAATACATTGGATGCGGAGGCACAAATGATATCAAGTAATGCGGTGTCGGATGCGTCAGTGAATCTTTTTTTACATGGGGATTGGATTCCTGTACCTATACGGATTTGGAATATCTGGAATTGAATGCATGTTTGAAAACGGACAGGTTTTATTCAGATTATAATTTGTCAGAATATACGGATTCGAAAGAATTTACGTTTGCTTCTGAAGAAGCTGCAAAGCAGGAAATATATGAAATCATGGATTCGTGTGGCATAGATTTAAAAAAAGATTTTACATGTGAAACGTATTATTTGGATCATGAAATTTTGCAGCAACAGGAAGAACATATAGATATGGATGGAAATCAGCAGGAAGAGGAGTATAAGACGGATTGGTCGGAAGAAAATGATACCTATTTGTTCTATTTTCATCATGTGTATTCTGGGCTTCGTGATTTTCAGGGTAATTCCTTTTGGCAGGAAAGTGCACAGGATTTAAATGCACAAATCACAGTTATGTATAATAAAAAAGGAATTATCTTTTGCTATATACAAAACTTGTATGATTATACATCAATGAATGAAAGTGAATCTTTATTGAACTTTGATGCAGTTATGCAATCTGTGATTGAATATTTTGAAGGTATTGTGGATGGAGCGGATCGGGAAGTGATTTCGGCAGACTGATAGTAGACCATATGAAAGATGGAAAAACACTGATTCCTGTATGGGCGTTCCAAATAAATGAAAAACCATTGAATGATTCGGAGTATCAATATGAATTACGTGTGAATGCAATAACAGGAAAAATTATAGTGCAATAAATGAGAGGGAAAATTATGCTATTGAGGTATTTGAAAATAGATGTGCGACGAGCATTTGGAAATTGGAGATTCCCAATATGTGTGATTATAATTAGTGTACTGCTTCTTTATAACAAAGATGAGCCAGCGGATGTTGTTTCGTGGATGAATCATGTAAATACGATGCAGTTGTTGTTTATCGCAATGGGGATAGCATCGGTACCATATGTTGGTAGTTATATAGATGACAACTGTCATAAATTTCGGATTCAAATGGAACTGCGCAGTAATCATCGGGAATATTATATTATTTCGAAGATGTTAGTTGTATTCATTTCGACACAGATCACATTTATATTAGGCTTTTTGATTACGTTACAAATAAACTATATCCGATTGGGGATGCCGGATGAAACACAGTGGTTTGAAATACTGGATTTGGAGCGCGCATATATGCAGTACTTAAAAGAAGGAAGAACAGGTCTGTATTTTGCAGTTTGTATCTTCCATATGTCAGTACTGGCAGGCTTTATGTCATTGCTTGGGTTGTTTGTGTCAGAGTTTGTGAACAATAAAATCGCGGCATATACATTTCCGCTATTATGTGTGTATGTACAGGATATTTTAATGCAAAGATTACTTGGATGGCAAAGAGGTGCAGTCATTTCGTGGAAGGCATTAGGTGAATCAGTTGGAAATGACACTTTCAGGACAGCAACCATCAACATTTTTCTTCCAAATATGTTGTTACATATTCATTGTCAGTTATTGTATTAATTATAAGAATGGAAGGAGAAAGTGAATGGCGAATGTTCAAAAAATAATAAAAACAGCTGCTTATGACAGCATTAAAAAAATGCGTTCCTTTCGATTCATAAGTGCTGTAATGATGGTAGTCGGATTAGTGTTAGCAGTCACGTCGGGAATGGATCAATTAATTGGGGATGTGAATGAAAAAGTAAGCATCTGGATTGTTCCTCATATATTTAGTAATACATTTTTTGCGGCATTTTACGGAATTATTATATGTTATCTGTTATCGGATATTCCTTATTTTAATGCGAATGAATTATATTACATTTCAAGAATGGGACGAAAAAAGTGGTTTATGGAGAAAATGCTATCCATGATACTATCCATGTTTATGTTTACAATTATTTCGTTTGCTGTATGCGTACTTGTATTTGTTCCCAAAATCAACTTTACAATGGAATGGGGAAAAGTAATACATACAATGGCATATTCAACCAATTTGTATTCCTATAATCTGATGAATCTGGTATCACCGAGTATTTTGATGAATTATAAGCCGATCACGGCAATGGAAACCTGTTTCTTGATGGTATGGCTGGTTTCGGTCATGGTAGGATGTGTGATGTTTGCAATAAGTATCTGGTTCAATCGTACAGTGTCAATCGTAGTGGTTTTGATGCTGTCTTTGTTAGGGTTATCGGAAGGCCTGTTTTTTACCCAACGCTGGCTGCCATTTCTTTCGATATTTACATGGTATCGAATATCAGTATACGGAGAAACAATATTTATGGATTGGCAGTATCCGAAACAATATGTATATGTGATTTTGATAATCTGCATAATGTGTTTATCGTTTTTTGCGGCATATAGAAGAATCAGGCATACTGAATTTGATTGGATCAATGAAACGTAGGCATGGAGGTTTGATAATGATCGAGGTAAAGAATCTGGAAAAAAGTTTTGGTGAACAAAAGGTATTGAATGATGTTTCGCTTGTTTGCCCAAATGGTGAAATTACAGGAATTATAGGGCATAATGGATCAGGAAAAACAGTACTGTTTAAATGTATATGTGGATTATTATTTGAAGATAGCGGAGAGATTTTGATTGATGGAAAAAGATATAAATCTGGTGGCGAACTAATAAAAAATGCAGGGATAATTATTGAAAATCCGGCGTTTCTGGAAAGTGAAAGTGGGATTAATAATTTAAAATATTTGTTTGAAATTCGAAATAAAAAGAACATGGAATTGTTGCATGAAATAATGAGGATGGTAGGACTTGATCCGGAATCCAAAAAGAAGGTAAAAAACTTTTCTTTAGGAATGAAGCAACGTCTGGCAATTGCGCAGGCAATTATGGAAGACCCTGCTGTTTTGATATTGGATGAGCCTATGAATGGTTTGGATCGACAGGGGGTAGAAGAGATGCGTCAAATTCTGCAAAGAAAAGCAGAAAGGAAAGACAATTCTTTTGGCAAGCCATAACCGGGAAGATATTGAAGCATTATGTGATCATGTGTATGAAATGGAGGATGGACAAATAAAACAATTGAGATAGAAAAATTATTTACTGGAAGATGCCGAGCTGTGGCGGATATTCCGTAAAGGTGAAAAATGCCGCGGTTAAGAGGAGCAAAATCGCGGAAGAAAGGATGAGCTTTTCTGCCTTCCATTTCGGTAGACATCATTTTCCACGAAGAGGGCGAAGATAACGCCTGCAAAATATAGTGCAATATTGATCCAGTCGTAGTTTGTTCCGAGGATACCATTCAGTGTATAGAAAACTGCGACAATAAAAATCATGCCGGACAAGATTCCGAGGGTACGCGCCCAGAGGTAATTGGCTGGCATTTTTTCATGGAAGAAGAACAGCTCGACCAGCGTGAGCAGAAGCATCGGGAAGAAGAGCAGCTTCAGATGCTCCCACGTGGATTCGTTGACCGCCGAGAACAGCCCGACAATGCGGTTGTCGTCCGACCATTCATAGGTGAAATGCAGCAGCACTCCGAGGATGGAGATGAAGAGAAAACGGATGGCGTTGGTTTTGAATTTCATGTTGGTTTGTCCTTTCTTGGGTTAGTTGGTTCGTGCAGATATGCATATAGTTTATGGATTTTTTGGAAATTTATACTATGTCCTGAGAAGTATATGCGTGAATTGGGTGAATTTTTCCAAAATAGAGAATTTACTCCAACGGGAAGGTTGAGAGAAGCAAGCAGGATGGGGAGAAAGTGGAGGAACGGGAAAAACTCCCCAATCGGAAGCTGATAGGAAGCAAGCGGGTTGGGGAGAAAATCAGGGAAACAGGAAAATTCCCCAACTGGAAGACAGAGAGAAGAAAGTTGATTGGGAGAAAATCTGAAAACAGAAAGATTCCCCCAATTTGGAGAATGGAGAGAGAAAAGATAGTTGAAACGGGGGAATTGCATATGTATAATAGGGATGCTTAGCAAGAAATAGAGACAGATAAGAATAATATAGAATATTTAACCTCTGTCGAAAAATAAAACAAGAATAATAGGAGAAAAATCATGCGAATTGTAATACAGCGTGTTAATCACGCGTCCGTAAAAGTAGATGGAGAGACAATCGGAAGCATCGGCAAGGGCTATCTGCTTCTGCTCGGTGTGGCAGAGGGAGATACGAAGGAGATGGTTGACCGCTATGTGAAGAAGCTTTCAACCCTCCGGATATTTGCAGACGAAGAGGGCAAGACGAACCTGTCAATTACCGATGTAGGTGGAGAAGTGCTGGTCGTATCCCAGTTCACATTATATGCGGACTGCAAGAAGGGAAACCGACCAAGCTTTGTGAAGGCGGGTGCGCCGGACTTTGCTGAGGAAATGTATGAGTATTTCAAGGCAAAATGTGTGGAGACGTTCGGAAAGGTAGAATGCGGAAGCTTCGGTGCTGATATGAAGGTCGAACTGGAGAACGATGGCCCATTCACAATCTTGTGGGACAGCGAGGAATGGTAAAACATGAAACAAGACAGCCAGATGTTTGGCACAGAGAAAATCAGTAAAATACTATGGAATATGGCACCGCCCGTGATGCTGGCGCAGTTGATACAGGCACTTTATAACATTGTGGACAGCTTCTTTGTCGGGCGGTATTCCGAGAGTGGACTGACCGCGCTGTCCATCATCTATCCAATCCAGCTTCTGATGATCGCATTTGCGGTGGGAACCGGTGTTGGTATCAATACGTGCATGGCGCATTACTTAGGCTTGTCCGAGGACGAAAAGGCAGACGAAATCGGTGGGATCGGCACGCCACTTACTTTGTTTATGTGGACAGTATTCGCCGTGTTCTGTTATTTCTTCATGCCCGCATACGCGAAGATGTCGACGGATTCCGCAGAAGTAATCAAAGAGGTTGTGATGTATGGACGGATTGTATGCGTCTTTTCTTTCGGACTTTTTCTAGAGAGCATCTGGACGAAGATCCTGCAGGCAAACGGCGACATGAAGACGCCGATGATCGCGCAGATTGCAGGTGCGGTTACAAACATCATACTCGATCCACTCTTGATTTTTGGTATGTTTGGATTGCCGAAGATGGGAATCGCAGGAGCTGCGGCAGCAACCGTCGTTGGTCAGATCGTAGCGGCGCTGATCGTCATGCGCAGAGGATTCCGGAAGTCACCGGCGTTATCTGTATATCTGCCGGACATCCGCAAGATTTATAAGATGGGAATCCCGAACATCCTGATGCAGTCTGCGTACACGTTCTATATATTCGGACTTAATATGGTACTTGCAACCTTCTCTGATCAGGCGGTGACGGTACTCGGCCTTTATTACAAATGGCAGGCGTTTTTCTTCATTCCGCTCGGTGCGATGCAGACCTGTATCGTGCCAATCTTAAGCTACAATTATGCAACGATGAAGATTGACCGCTGCAAGAAGACGCTGTCATTGGCACTTATATATGGAGTATCCTGATGATGATTGGTGTGCTTTGCTTTGAACTGATGCCGGGGCAGATGCTGCATGTATTCTCGCATGACGCAGAAGTGATCCGTATTGGGAAGGTGGCGTTCCGTATCATTGCGGTGAGCTTTATTCCGCTTGTGACATCATTGACATTTCCGGTGTTCTTTCAGGCAGTTGGAAAAGCGTTTACAAGCAGTATGCTTACGGTGATAAGAACGGTATTTTTGTTTGTGCCGCTTGGGTATGCATTCTCAAGAATCGGGCTAAACTTCTTCTGGCTGACGTTTCCGGTTACGGATATTATTACGTCGATTGCCGGATTTTTGCTGTACCGCCGATTCCTAAGATTCACCAAAAGTTCATAGAATTTGCGTTGTTTCAGCAAATCTCCTGTGCTATCATATGTAATAATTTGGAAGATATAGAATTAAGGCATAAGAAGTGTTGAAAATACAAAAAAGTATATTGTAATCTGGTTCTGTATGTGTAATTCCTGCAACTATGTTTGGAATATGCATATGTTTGAGGCTTAGAAGTTCTTAATGTTCTGGATAATAACAGCAATGTTTGAACACGATGTTCAAACAAGCCGCCACTGAGCCATGGATGGCGAGCGGAGGGCGCATATGAATCGTAGATTCATATTTAGGATGCGCCCGACAATCTGCCGACGAGCGAAGCGAGGGGGCAATACCCGGGCGGCGGTTGCGTACGATGATAATATTGTATAACAGAACATTTAGAATTTCTTGGGCTCAATACATCGCATATGCAAACATAGTTGCAGGAATATACTATACAGAATCAGATTGCAGGATGCAGCAAGGGTATTTTCAAAAAGGAGAAAACTATGGGACTTACGCAGCAACAAGTACAGGAGCGGATCGATCAGGGACTGACGAACGAGAGCGACCTGTCTACCGATAAAACAACGAAGGAGATTATCGTCTCCAATACATTCACATATTTTAACCTGATCTTTTTGATCATTACAGTCTTACTCTGTCTGGTCGGTTCTTTTCGGAACCTGACTTTCCTGCCGATTGTCATCGGCAATACACTGATTGGAATTATACAGGAGGTTCGTGCGAAGCGGACACTGGACAAGATGAATCTGCTGAATGCACCGCACGCGATCGTCGTGCGGGATGGCGTGAAGCAGAAGATTGAAACCGAACAGCTTGTACAGGATGATGAGATCATCTTAGAGGCGGGCAACCAAATCTGCGCAGATGCAGTCGTTGTGGAAGGAAGCGTGCAGGTCAATGAATCGCTGCTTACCGGAGAAGCGGACGAGGTAGAGAAAAATCCCGGCGACGAACTCTTCTCAGGAAGCTTTGTCGTATCCGGACGATGCCATGCCGAACTCACACACGTTGGAAATGAATCCTACATCGCGAAGCTCTCGCAGGAAGCAAAGACGATGGGAAGCGGCGAGCAGTCGAGATGATCCGCTCGATCAACCAGATCGTCAAATGGGTCGGTATCGTTATCATACCAATCGGACTTCTGCTGTTTTATCAGAGCCATTTTATCAACCATGAGACAATTCGCCGGAGTGTGACAGCGACGGTTGCGGCGATCATCGGTATGATTCCGGAGGGATTATATTTACTTACGACAATCGCACTGGCTCTCAGCACCATGAAGCTTGCCAGCCGGAAGGTGCTGCTGCATGATATGAAGAGCATCGAAGCACTTGCGCGTGTCGATGTGCTGTGCGTGGATAAGACCGGTACGATCACCGAGCCAACGATGAATGTCAAGCAGATCATATGCAGTAAGAACGGGAAGAATCTGTTGCACACGCCGGAGGAATTGCAGGAATTACTTGTGGATTATACTCTTGCATCGAACGACAACAATGCGACGATGCAGGCACTCCGCACATTTGCAGAAAATGATGGTGCGACACCGCATCGGATGGTTGTGGAGCGCTATCCATTTTCCTCAACAACGAAATACGGTGCAATCGTATTTACAGAAGGAACTTATATATTAGGGGCGCCGGAATTTGTCCTGCGAGATGCATATGCGACGGTGGAAGAAGAGATTACAACCTTCACGAAGGATGGTGACCGCGTCCTGCTTTTTGCAAAATACGCAGGAACAGATTTAAAGCACGGACTTACAGAAGAGGTGATTCCGCTTGGATTTGTCATACTTGCGAACCCAATTCGTGAAAATGCAAAGCAGACATTCGAATATTTTAACAATCAGGGCGTGGCAATCAAGGTTATCTCCGGTGATAATCCGGGAACAGTTTCTGAGGTTGCGCTGCAGGCGGGAATCCCGGGTGCAGAGAATTATGTGGATGCGACCACACTTGATACAGCGGCGAAGCTAGGGATGCAGTGGAACAGTACACTGTCTTTGGACGTGTGACACCGAAGCAGAAACAGAAGCTTGTGAAGGCATTGCAGATCAAAGGACATACAGTTGCGATGACCGGCGATGGTGTCAATGATATCTTAGCGATGAAGGATGCAGACTGCAGTGTGGCGATGGCATCGGGTAGTGAGGCAGCGGCACAGGCAGCCCAGGTGGTATTGCTGGATTCGGATTTTGCACATATGCCGGATGTCGTGTATGAAGGACGGCGCGTGGTTAATAACGTACAGCGGTCAGCGAGCCTGTTCCTGGTAAAGAATATATTTTCTCTGTTGATGGCGGTATTCTCGATGGTTTTGATGATCACATATCCGCTCGAACCGGCGCAGGTATCCTTGATCAGTATGTTCACAATCGGCGCACCGGGATTCCTGCTTGCATTAGAGCCGAACAAGAACCGGATCGAAGGCAGATTTATCACGAATGTGCTGCTTAAGGCACTGCCGGGCGGTCTGACCGATGTGATTGCAGTCGGAGCCCTTGTCATGCTTGGATCGGTATTCGGACTTCCGGATGCGAGTGTGGCGACAGCCGCAACACTGGTTTTGTCGGTTGTTGGATTTATGATCTTATTTAAGATCAGCGAACCTCTCAATAAGATGAAGTACGGCGTGATCTTCCTGAATATATTCGGACTTGTATTCTCCGGAATCTTCCTGAAGAAGCTGTTCGCATTAAGTGATATGTCAAACCGGTGTATATTGTTGATGGTTGTGTTCGGATTCGCAGCGGAATCCTTATTCCGGTATCTCACGCTGATTGCGGAGAAGTTACGGGCACGTTACGAGAAAAAACAGAAGTATACCGGCTATAAACGGAAGAGAAAACTACGTCGATAGTGAAAATTACAGGAAATTTACAAGAAAATGACGAAAAAGGGATGCGTAATCATTGCTATCTGCCGAAAATGATATTATAATCGGAATGGTGTTTTTGGATTATAGTAGAAAACGAAGGAGAGAGTAACATGATACGCTTCAAAAAGAGTAAGAAGATTCTTGCAGCCATTTTGACAGCGGGGATGCTGCTTGCGGGAAATGGAGTCCCGATTTGCGCAGCAGAACCAGTTTCGGTGGTACAGACAGAAGAACAGTTGAATTATCTGGTCGTCGGAAGTCCGGTTGTATGTACACCGGGAAGCCAGTTTGTTCTGGCGGATGTCGGAGATGGAACGGAGAAGCTTTCGGATGCGGTTTTGACTTACGTCAATGTGGAGACTGGTACTTCCTATGAAGTGACTGCGGATACCGTAGATGAGGGAAGCCTGCTGTTTAACATGGAGTTTGATGATACCCAGCCGAGCGGAGAATATGAAGTAACCACGATTGAGGTAGTTGCAGACGGAGAGAAACGAATTGTTCGTATGGTGGATACCGGAATTGAAGCCAAATTTGGTATCAATACGGATGTTGATTCTGAGGCGGATGCCTATGTCGTGGATGAACAGGCAGAGCAGGATGCAGAGGAAGCCTGCGGCGAAGACGGAATTACCGTGCTGGATGCCGAAGGACAGGAGATGACTTTTGATTCTCTGACCGAAGCTTTACAGGAAGCCGATGACAGTGTTGCAGACAGCGGAATCGCAACACAGTGACAGTCAATCCGAATCTGGTTGTTGTGCTTGATCCGGGACATGGCGGTTCTGATCCGGGTGCATGTAAATATGGCTTGAGAGAGGCGGATTTGACGTTGAAAATTGCGCAGTATTGCAAGTCAAAGCTGGAAGAGTATAGCCATGTTGAAGTATACATGACAAGAACTGCAGATACGGACAATAATCTTGCTAATCGCGTAGCGTATGCAAAGAAATTTAATCCAGATGTGTTTGTCAGCATTCATATCAATGCTGTTGGTGGACAACATGGCGGTGCCGAGGTGTATTATCCAAACGGCAATTACATACCGGGTATCGGAACAGAAGGAAAAGAACTGGCAGAAGTAATCCAGCAGAAGCTGGTAGCACTTGGCCTATATAACAGAGGAATCAAGATCCGGAATACAGAGGACGGCAGCCAGTACCCAGATGGTTCACCATCGGATTACTTAGGCGTTATCAAGCGTTCTAAGGAAGCTGGTTTCCCGGCAGTTTTGATCGAGCATGCATTTATCGATAATTCTGGTGATGTATATAACTTTTTGTCAAGAGAAGATAAAGTAAAGGAAATGGGGTATGCAGATGCAACCGCCATTGCAGAATATTATGGATTGTCCAAGAATGGGAATTACGGTTCTAAGGCGACAATCGCGGATACGATCCGTACAGCATATGACGGTGGTACGTCCGAAGCATTGACACCAATCATGACGACTCCGACGACATCCGTTGATCGTATGGTATCGTATTATAAGTCCAATGCAACGTTCCCGAATTACTATCAGGAGCATGATACAGAGATCAAAGCATCGTCCAATCCATTGCAGACATTTTGCCAGATCTTTTACGACGAGGCAGTTGCAGAGGGCGTAGATCCGGGTGTTGTATTTGCACAGGCAATGAAAGAAACTGGATTCCTGCGATTCGGCGGCGATGTAAAGATTGAGCAGTATAATTTCTGTGGACTGGGCGCAACCGGAGGCGGCGCTGCTGGACAGGCATTTGGTTCGGTACGTCTGGGAGTACGTGCACAGGTACAGCATCTGAAGGCATACGCTTCACAGGAAGATCTGAAAAATGCAGTGGTTGATCCGAGATTCCAGTATGTGACAAGAGGCTGTGCAACTTTTGCAGAGTACTTGGGTATTCAGGAAAACCCTTGGGGAAAGGGCTGGGCAACTGCATCAAATTATGGATATAGTATTGTAAATGATTATATGTACAAATTCTGTACGGTAAAAAAGACATCCAGTACAGCAAATTCGTTCCTGAATGTAGCGTATAGCACACATGTACAGAGTTATGGCTGGCAGGCAGATAAATTTAACGGTATGACAAGCGGAACGACCGGACTTGGCAAGCGCCTGGAGGCAATCAAGATCAAGGTCAGTGGCGCGTATGATTTGGGCGTCACATATCAGACACACGTACAGACCTTTGGTTGGGGCGACTGGGTTGCCGATGGAGATTTAAGCGGAACAACTGGACAGGCCAAACGTCTGGAAGCAATCCGTATCAAATTAACAGGCAACGACGCAGACAAATTCGATGTGTATTATCGTG
>ENA-OQEN01000895-OQEN01000895.1-human-gut-metagenome-genome-assembly--contig:-NODE-895-length-11993-cov-2.781055_pt1 | contig 11993 bp, 23 predicted proteins | sample MGYA00242791_ERZ504627 | MGnify/ENA primary metagenome ERZ504627 (study PRJEB26092, sample SAMD00036316) | human gut metagenome | host: Homo sapiens | study: EMG produced TPA metagenomics assembly of... | reverse complement strand
CTCCACCGCGAGCAGCGTTTTGGTCTTGATATACAGCAGATACGCCGCCATCTGGACAAATTCGCTGGCTATTTCAAGGTCCATGCGCTGCATCTCTCCAGATAGGCCAGGTACTGGTCCAGAATCTCCGAGATGCTGATGTCTCGTATCTCTATCTTGTTTTTTTGCAGCAGCATCAGGATGAGGCTGAGGGGACCCTCGAAGTCCTGCGCCTCGTCCCGGCTCTTTACCACGCCCTCAAGGCGGAATGTCGGGTTCTCCATCCCACGCCCCCTGTCAGACGAAGAGCTTTGCGAGGGCAAAGCCCCAGTCGCGGCGGTGAAGAGCTTGCCCATGAGCCAATACGCCGCGCGGCCCAGCGGGTCGAGGTTCGTGCGGCTCAGGAGCAGAACACCGAGGATGAGGACTATCATGCCGTAGCGCTCGTAGTACATGAGCTTTGTATAGGCCCTGTCGGACACGAAGGAGTACAGCACCTTCGAGCCGTCCAGCGGCGGGATAGGGATGACGTTGAAGATGGCCAGGGCTATGCTGAGGTAGGCGGTGATATATATCATCTCCAGGATATAGCCGCCGGTATTGCCCAGGCGTGTAAGCGGGATGAAGAGCAGCCCGTAGAAAAACAGGAACACGAAGGCGATGAGCAGGTTTGCCAGCGGCCCCGCAGCGGCGGTTATCGCCATGCCCTTCTTTGGATTTTTGAACTTCCACATATTCACCGGCACGGGCTTGGCCCAGCCGAACTTGAGCACGACCATCATGATAAGGCCCATGATGTCTATATGCTTGAGCGGGTTCAGGGTCAGGCGCCCGGCGCGCTTTGCGGTATCATCGCCCAGGCGGTAAGCCACGTAGCCGTGAGCCAGCTCGTGCAGGGTTATACACAAAAGCGCGGGCACGACCGAGAGCAGCAGATTCGTCAGGACGCTCCAGTCCAGCCCCCGCCAGATAGTCTGTAGAGTATGCATAGCTCACCTCACCTTCGACAATTATACCAATCCTGTCGGAGAATTACAAGAGCGGGATGGACATGCCGCCCATCCCGCTCCGTTTACAGCTGCGCCAGTATTTTGCCCATGAGCTCCGCTCGGCCCTCGCCCTTCTCCGCGGAGAAGGCTATGAGCGGCGTTGCCCCCGGCAGGCTCAGCGTCTCGCGTATGACTTCCAGATTTGCCGCCGCGGCGGTCTTTGAGAGCTTATCTACCTTGTTCGCCGCCACGGCGAAGGGGCGGCCCGAGCCCTTGAACCATTCCGCCATGGTCAGATCGTCCGCCGTGGGCCTGTGCCGCGCGTCCACGATGAGGACGCCGAGGCTTATCTGCTCCGGCTCGGCAAAAAGCTCTCCATGAGCCGCGCCCAGCGGTCCCGCTCCGCCTTCGCCACGGCTGCGTAGCCGTAGCCCGGCAGGTCCACGAACCAGCAGCGGCCGTCTATCTTGAAATAGTTCACGTGTATCGTCTTGCCCGGCTGTGAGCCGACGCGGGCAAAGTTCTTGCGGTTCAGGAGCCGGTTTATCACCGAGGACTTGCGACGTTGGATTTTCCCGCAAAGACTATGCGCGGCAGGCTGTCGCGGATGAATGCCTCGGGCGAGGCGGCGGATCTTACGAACTCCGCGCGGTTCACGTTCAGCTCCGCCATGCTACTGCCCTATCCTTGCCCCGGCCTCGGGCATGACGCCCGGCGGCGGGGTCTGCGCGGGAAGCTCCGGCGCTGGAGCCTCCTTCTCCTGCTCAACGGCTCGGCGGTTGAGCGCGATGTCCAGGATGGCGTCCACATGGTCTGCGGTCACGAATTTCAGCCGCTCGCGGACGCTCTGGTCTATCTCATCCAGATCAGGCTCGTTCTCGGCGGGGATGATGACCGTCGAGACCCCGGCGCGCAGGGCGGCCATGGTCTTTTCCTTCAGTCCGCCGATGGGCAGGATGCGCCCGCGCAGGGTTATCTCGCCCGTCATTGCCAGATCGCGGCGCACAGGGATGCCCGTCAGCGCCGAAATTACGCCGATGCAGATGGTTATGCCCGCCGAGGGGCCGTCCTTCGGCACGGCGCCCTCCGGGAAGTGGATATGGATATCCTTCTTCTGGTTGAAATGCGGTCGATGCCCAGTTTATCCGCCCGGGAGCGGATATAGGTTATGGCGGCCTTGCAGCTCTCCTGCATGACGGAGCGAGGTTGCCGGTGAGCTCCAGCTTCCCCACGCCATCGACCACGCCGACCTCCACGTCCAGCACTTCGCCGCCCACAGAGGTCCAGGCTAGGCCGCGCACGAGGCCGACCTCGTCCCGCGGGTACACCGCGTCCGGCTTATACTTCGGCGGGCCGAGCAGGGGTTCGAGCCTTCCGGCACGGACGGTGAGGGACTTATACTCCCCCTTGGCTATGCCCGCCGCGCACTTGCGGCAGACGGCGGCCAGCTCGCGCTCCAGGATGCGCACGCCGCTCTCGCGGGTATACAGCGAGATTATCTCGCGGATGGCCTCGTCGCTCAGCTTCAGCGTGACGCCCGTGAGCCCGTGCTTTTTCCGCTGCTTGGGCAGCAGGTGGCGCTTGGCGATCTGCAGTTTTTCCTCGTCAGTATAGCTCGTGAGGGTGATGACCTCCATACGGTCCAGCAGCGGGCGGGGTATGGTATCCGTCGTGTTGGCGGTGGTGATGAACAGCACGTCGGAGAGGTCTATCGGCACCTCCAGGTAGTTGTCGCGGAAGCGGCAGTTCTGCTCCGAGTCCAGGGCCTCAAGCAGGGCGGCCGAGGGGTCGCCTCGATAGTCGGAGCCGAGTTTATCTATCTCGTCGAGCACCATGACGGGGTTCATGCTCCCGGCCTGGATGAGCCGGAAACGAGCCGGCCGGGCATAGCGCCGATATAGGTCTTGCGGTGGCCGCGGATCTCGGCCTCGTCGTGGACGCCGCCCAGGGCTACGCGGGCCAGTTTGCGGTTTGTGGCGCGGGCGATGCTCATGGCTATGCTGGTCTTGCCCGTTCCCGGAGGCCCCACAAGGCAGAGCACGCCGCCCTTCACGCCCGGCGCGAGCTTGCGCACGGAGAGGAACTCGATGACGCGCTCCTTGACCTTTTCTAGGCCGAAGTGGTCCTCGTCCAGCATCTTCTGCGCGCGGGCAATGTCAAGCGTCTCCTTTGTGCGGGTGTTCCAGGGTATCTCCAGGCAGGTATCAAGGTAGCCGCGGATGACGCTGCCCTCTGCGGAGCCGAAGCTCTGGCGGGAAAGCCGCGTGACTTCCTTGAGGAGCTTCCCTTCCGTCTCCTCCTCCAGGTGCAGGGCGCGTATCTTCTCGCGGTATTCCTCCAGCTCCTGAGGCGCGTCGTCCTCGCCCAGCTCGGACTGGATTATCTTCATCTGCTCGCGCAGGTAGTACTCGCGCTGGTTGCGGTTCATCTGCTCCTGCGTGCTCTCGTTAAGGTCGCGCTCGATGCTCAGGAGGGTCAGCTCCCGCGTCAGCATGCGGCAGAGCGCGGCGAGGCGGCGGGAGGGGCGGAGCTCCTCCAGCAGCTTCTGCTTTTCCTCGGGCTTCAGATATATGTTTTGCGCGATAAAATCAGCGACATAGGCGGCGTCCGTGCTGGCCATGATGTTTATGACAGATTCCGGAGCTATGTTGCCCGATATCTGCGCATACTCGCTGAAAAGCGCCGTACAGCGGCGGCAGAGTGCCTCGGTCTTGACCGTCGGTTTCTCCTGCGCGTCGGGCATGGGCTCGATTTCGGCAAAAAGGCTCGGCGTATCCATCGTGACGTTCTCTATCCGCCCGCGCGCAAGGCCCTCGACCATGACGCGCACGGTCTTGGAGCCGGGCTGCCTCAGCAGCTGGCGCACGCGGCAGACGGTGCCGACCCTGTATATGTCGTCCACGAACGGGACGTCCTTCGATATCTCCTTCTGCGCGGCCAGGAAGAGTATCTGGTCCGCGTTCATGGCGAAGTTCAGCGCCGCCGCGGACATTGGCCGCTCGACGTCGAAATTCAGGAGCATCCCGGGAAATACGGACAGCCCCCGCAGCGGGAGCACGGGCATGTTCCGCCGGGCAGAAAATTCAAAATTATTGCTCATGAAAACACTCCTTTCCGGGAGTTATGGCTCAAATGCTCGCGAGGGGACGAAGTTTCCTCCGTCCCCCCTGTTATCGTGTGCAATATCAGGACACGCTCTCGCCCGAGGCTGGCTGTGTATGACCAGCGGCTCCGTCGAGTTTCGCACGCAGTCGCCCGTGACTACGACCTTGCTTATGGTCGGGTCCGAAGGGACTGTGTACATGATGTCCGTCATTATCTTCTCCATAACGCTGCGCAGGCCGCGCGCGCTATCTTCAGCTCGATGGCCTTGTCGGCAATGGCGCCAGCGCCTCGTCCTCGAAGACCAGCTCCACGCCGTCGTAGCTCATGAGAGCCTGATACTGCTTCGTCATGGCGTTCTTCGGCTCCGTCAGGATGCGGACCAGGTCATCGCGCCCCAGCGAATCCAGAGAGGTCAGCACCGGCAGACGGCCGATGAGCTCCGGGATTATGCCGAACTTCAAAAGGTCGTGCGACTGGACCTGGCTCATGAGCTCGCCCACGTCGCGCTCCTTGGAGCTGCGTATATCAGCGCCGAAACCCAGGCTCTTGCGGTCGGTGCGCTTTTCGATTATCTTGTCGAGCCCGTCGAAGGCGCCGCCGCAGATGAAGAGGATGTTAGTCGTGTCCACGTGGATAAACTCCTGATGCGGGTGCTTGCGCCCGCCCTGGGGCGGCACGCTGGCTACCGTGCCTTCAAGCAGCTTCAGCAGCGCCTGCTGCACGCCCTCGCCGGAGACATCGCGCGTTATGGAGGTGTTTTCGCTCTTGCGGGCTATCTTCGATCTCATCGACGTAGATTATTCCGCGCTCGGCGCGCTCCACGTCGAAGTCCGCCGCCTGCAGGAGCTTCAGGAGGATATTTTCCACGTCCTCGCCCACGTAGCCGGCCTCGGTCAGCGTCGTCGCGTCCGCTATCGCAAATGGGACGTTCAGCATCCTGCCAGGGTCTGGGCAAAAAGGGTCTTGCCGCTGCCCGTCGGGCCTATGAGGAGGATATTGCTCTTTTGCAGCTCCACGTCGGTCTTGCCTGCGTGGAGGATGCGCTTGTAGTGGTTGTATACAGCCACGGAGAGGACCTTTTTCGCCTGCTCCTGGCCTATGACATATTCGTCCAGGTTGGCCTTTATCTCCGCCGGCTTCGGCAGCCGTTCCTGCAAAAGCTCCGGGACCTGCTTCGTCTTTTGGGCCTTCTCGCTATCACATAGTCCTCGTCAACAATGCTCATGCACAGCTTCACGCACTCGTCGCAGATATAGGAGCCGTTGCCGGCTATGAGCCGGTCCACAAGCGACTGCGGCTTGCCGCAGAAGGAGCAGCGTATTGACTTTCTGTCGTCTGTCTTTGCCATTTTGCACCTCACAGCCGGAGGTTTGCGCCTCCCGGATTACCGCTTGTAGATGACCTTGTCGATAAGGCCGTAGGCCAGCGCCTCCTCGGCGGGCATGAAGTTGTCGCGCTCGGTGTCGATGGCGACCTGCTCTATGCTCTTGCCCGTGCATTCGGAGAGGATGCGGTTGAGCTTCTCCCTGGTGCGCAGCATCCACTCGGCCTGGATCTTGATATCCGAGGCCTGGCCCTTGGCGCCGCCGGAGGGCTGGTGGATCATGATCTCGGCGTTGGGCAGCGCGAGGCGCTTGCCTTCGTGCCGGCGGCCAGCAGCAGCGCGCCCATAGATGCCGCCATGCCCACGCAGATGGTGGACACGTCGCATTTTATATACTGCATCGTGTCGTAGATGGCCATTCCGTCGGTCACGGAGCCGCCGGGGCTGTTTATATAGAACTGGATATCCTTATCCGGGTCCTGTGCCTCAAGATACAGCAGCTGGGCCACGACAAGGCTGGCGGTGGTGGCGTTGACCTCCTCGCCCAGCATTACGATACGGTCGTTAAGCAGCCGGGAAAAGATGTCGTAAGAACGCTCGCCCCGCGAGGTCTGCTCAACAACATACGGTACTAAACTCATTTGTAACTCTCCTTTCGCGTGTTCCCTGTTTCCAAGAGAGCATAACCGCAATTACCGGCGGTTAGTCCTTATTCTCCTCCGCGGGGGCCTCCTCGGCCTTCGGGGCAGTCTTGACGGCGCTGGAGTAGATGAGGTCGGCGGCCTTGCGGCGCTCGATATCGCGGACCATGAGCTTCTCGTCTATCATGGCCTTTATCTGCTCGGCGTTCTCGCCGTAGTCCTCTTCGAGCTTCTTGTAGAAGTCGGCCTTCTCCTCCTCGGTAGCCTCAAGGCCCTCGGCCTTCACAACGGCGTCAAGCAGCAGGTCGGCCTGCACCTGGCGCAGGGCGCCCGGGCGCATCATGGAGTTGAACTCCTCTTCGCCCATGCCCATGCCCTTGATGAGCTCCTCGCGGGAGACGCGGCCACGCAGGCCCATGCTGTCCGCGTAGTTATCCAGGAACTCGTTGGTCTTCTCAGCTATCATGGACTCGGGGACCTCGGCGGTCATGTTGTCCAGGGCCTGGTTCATTATCTCGGACTTGAAGCTGCGCTCGGCCTCGGTCTTGCGGCTCTCGGCCAGATTCTTGCGCAGGTCGGCCTTGTACTCCTCAAGCGTATCGAACTCGGAGACGTCCTTGGCGAACTCGTCGTCCAGCTCGGGCAGCTCGGGCTCGCGTACGGTGTGGACCTTGACCTTGAACACAGCGTCCTTGCCAGCCAGGTTCTCGGCGTACTGCTCGGGGAAGGTGACCTTGACCTCGCCCTCCTGACCGGCCGCAAGGCCGACCAGCTGGTCCTCAAGCCAGGATGAAGGCGCCGGAGCCTATCTCAAGCGTGTAATTATCGGCCTTGCCGCCCTCGAAGGCGACGCCGTCCACAAAGCCCTCAAAGTCAAGGACTATGCTGTCGCCCTGCTGCACGGGGCGGTCAACATCGACGAAGCGGGCGTTGCGCTTGCGCGCGTCGGCCAGGGCCGCCTCGACTTCCTCATCCGTGACCTCGGCCTCGGCGTACACGCCTCCAGGCCTTATACTGGCCCAGCGTGACCTCCGGGTAGAGCTCGGTGCTGAAGGTGATGGTGAGGACCTTCGCGTCGTCAACGTTGAAGTCAACGATGGAGGGCATACCCACGGTGTCAAGCTTCTCCTCGCCCACGGCGTACTCGAAAGCTCGGGGGCGAGGCTCTCCATGGCGTCCTCATAGAAGACGTCGGCGCCGAACATACCCTCTATAACCATGCGCGGGGCCTTGCCCTTGCGGAAGCCGGGGACGTTTATGCGGCCCTTGAGCTTCTTATACGCGCCGTTTATGGCCTTGTCAAAGCTCTCGGCGTCGATCTCGACCTGGAGCATGGCGGTGTTGTTTTCTTTCTTTTCTACATTCTTGACGATCATGGGGTCAGATTCCTCCTACGCATTTATCGCTGAAATTTTTTCTTTAACAAAACACGGCTCAGGTATTATAGCAGATTGCCGCGGCAAAAGCAACGGCTATATGGAAATATTGCGCACCAAAAGCGGCCTAAACATGAGCCAGTCCGCAGAAACCAGCCGGAATGAGGTACCATTCAGCTCCCCCTGATAGGCCATGGGGCAGCTTGGGCCGTGGATATGGCCGTAATAGCACTCCCGCACGCCGTATTTCGACAGCAATTCCAGCAGTTCCGGGCACTCATAGCCCGCGTATTTCGGCGGGTAGTGCAAAAACACCAGCTTCTCCCGCTCCCCGGCGCATTTGAGCGAGGTCTCCAGCCGGCCCAGCTCGCGGAGCATTATCTTTTTGTCGTGCGCCCCGCCGCGCTCCTCCTCGTAGAACCAGCCTCGGGTGCCGCACAGCGCCGTGTCGCCGTACCAGCGGCAGTTGTTGTTGAGTATTTCAATTGTTTCTATGCCGTTTTCGGCAAAAAGCGCTCCGCCTTCGTCGCTGTTGACCACCAGTAGTCGTGGTTGCCCTTCAGGATGACCTTTCTCCCCGGCAGGCGGTCGATAAACAGGAAGTCCTCCCGCGCCGCCTCCAGCGACATGCCCCAGCTCAGGTCCCCGCAGAGGACGGTGACGTCCTCCGGTCCGAGTGAGGCAAAGCCCTCGCGGAGCTTTTCGACGTAATTTATCCACCTGCCTCCGAAAACGTCCATCGGCTTGTCGCCGCCTATGGACAGGTGCAGGTCGCCAATAGCATACAGCGCCAAAAGCGCACCCCCGTATAGTTTCGCGCCTCCGGCAAATACTAAGTGCGGGATGTTACCCAAACTAATTTGCGGAGGTCCTGATGATGAACGAGAACAAGAGGCATATGGGGACCGCGGCCACCATCGGCTGCGACGCCGAAAACTGCGCCTACAACGAGCAGGGCCGCAGCTGCACCGCCGCCACATCAAGGTTGACGGCAAGCGCGCCCAGTGCACCGGCGAGACCAGCTGCACCACCTTCAAGCAGAAGGGCTGCTGCTGAACCTCCGGGGCGGCCCTTGGACCGCCCAGGGTACATATCAGCCGAGAAATTCCTCCACGACCCTCTTCTGCCCCTCCGGGGCCACGCACATGTCGAAGCGCACCGCCCTCCCGGCGAGATTTGCCAGCGGGGCGGGCGCGCTCGTGCCTGTGGCGCGCTCAAGGCGGCCTATGAGCTCCGTGCCGGCGCGTCCGTCTCGACGCCGAGGGCGCGCAGAACGCTGTCGCAGAATTTATATGGGCTGGCCGTTGAGACGACTACGGCGGGCGTCCCGTCGCCGCTGCGGGCGCGGTATTCGCGCAGGACGCGCGAGGCAACGGCTGTATGCGTGTCGATAAGGTAGCCATTCTCGCGCCAGACGCGCGCTATCTCCTCCGCCGTCTCCGCATCGCCGCAGAAGCCGGCCTCGAAGTCCCGCCTCACGGCGGCGCGCAGCTCCGGCCCGACGTCATAGCGGCCCTCATCCGAGAGCTGCTTCATCCAGCCCGCGACGCGCTCCGTGTCCTTAGAGAGGAAGTACAGCAGGCGCTCCAGGTTGCTGGACACCAGAATGTCCATGGAGGCGAGGTCGTGACATGGAAGGGCCGGCGGCGGTCGTAGACGCCGCTGTCTATGAAATCCGTCAGGACGTTGTTGGCGTTCGAGGCGCAGACAAAGCGCAGGACGGGCAGCCCCATCTCCTTAGCCATCCAGCCGGCGAGGATGTTGCCGAAGTTGCCGGTGGGAACGCAGAAGTTCACCCTCTCGCCGCATTTTATGCGGCCGGAGCTCACAAAGTCGCAGTATGCGGAAAAATAATAAACTATCTGCGGCAGGAGCCTGCCCCAGTTTATCGAGTTCGCGGACGAGAGGAACCAGCCCTTGGCCGAGAGCCTCTCCGCCAGCTCCCTGTCCCCGAAGATGCGCTTCACGCCGGTCTGAGCGTCGTCGAAATTACCCTCCACGGCGCAGACGCCAACGTTTTCGCCCGTCTGCGTGACCATTTGCAGCCTCTGCACGTCGGAGACGCCGTCGCGCGGGTAAAAGACGAGTATCTTCGTGCCGCGCACGTCGCAAAGCCCTCAAGCGCCGCCTTGCCGGTATCCCCTGAGGTGGCGACGAGTATGCAGACGCCGCGCTGCTCGCCGCACTTTTTGAGCGAGGCGGTCAGCAGGTGCGGCAGCATTTGCAGGGCCATATCCTTGAAGGCCGAAGTCGGGCCGTGCCAGAGCTCAAGATAGCCCGTGCGCTCGTCCGTGAAGCGCGTCGGCGCTATGGCGGCGGTGTCGAAGTTCGTCCCGTAGGAGGAGGCGACGAGCTCGTCCAGCTCCGCCTCGGAGTATTCGGGCAGGTACATGGAAAGTATGCGCTTCGCCCGCGCGCCGTACCCGAGGGGCAGCAGCTCGCGCAGGGCCTCCTCCGTCACCGGCGGCAGCTGCGCAGGGACGAACAGGCCCCCGTCCGGCGCCAGTCCCTGTGCTATGGCCTCAGACGCCGATATCCGGGCGCCGGAGCCTCTTGTGCTGAAGTATTCCATTTCCCTGCCTCCTATTCAAATGCGTTCTCTATGTGATTTATTATGTGCTCCCGGCCGCCGGTGTATATCTCCACAACGTCAAAGCGCGGCTGGAGAGAGGTACCGCTCGTCATCATCCAGTGCAGAGCCGCGCGGCGGAGCTTCGCCTGCTTGGCCCTGGTGACAAACTCGCGCGCCTCGGCAAACTCCGCGCTCTCGCGCAGCTTCACCTCCACTATGGCCGCGTAGCCGCCCTTTTCCGCAATGACGTCAATTTCACCGTAGCGGCAGGAGTAGTTGAGGCCCAATATTTCGTAGCCCTTCCTTTCGAGGTAGCGGGCGGCCTCGGCCTCGCCCTCGCGGCCCAGGAGCTTTTTTCTGTCCATCAGTGCATCTTCCTCAAAAACGAGGGCCGGTGCGCCGGGCAGGGGCCAAGCTCGCGTATGGCAGCATAGTGCGCCGCCGTGCCGTAGCCCTTGTGCTTTGCGAAGCCGTAGCCGGGATACTCCTTATCCAGCTCGTACATGAGCCGGTCCCTCGTGACTTTGGCGATTATGCTCGCCGCGGCGATATCCGCGCATTTGCCGTCTCCGCCGACGACGCACTTGCAGTTATGCTCCACACCCGCGGCGCGGTTGCCGTCTATGAGCGCGAGCTCCGGCGCGCGCCGAGGCCCGCTATGGCGCGGTTCATGGCCAGATACGTCGCGCCGAGGATGTTCAGCTCCTCGATCTCCTCCACCGAGGCGAAGGCGGCGTGCCAGTGCAGGGCCTTTTGCGTTATCTCGTCGTAGAGCGCCTCACGGCGCTTTTCGCTGAGCTTTTTGGAGTCGTCGAGCCCCGGTATCACAAGTCCGCGCGGCAGGATGACCGCGGCGGCGCATACCGGACCGGCGAGTGGGCCGCGTCCGGCCTCGTCCACGCCGCAGAGCGTGCTGATGCCGCTGTCGTACAGCTCGTTTTCCAGCGCCCAGAGGTCGACTTCAGGCTTCATCGGGCGCCTCCAGGCTCATGCGGCCCAGCTTGCCGCCGCGGAACTCGTCCAGCAGCACGGCGGCCATGCGCTCCGTGTCGTACTCCCCGCGGCCGGCGAGGAAGCCTCGCTTCTTCGCCGCGGCCTCCAACAGCTGCCAGCCCGCCTCGCCGTCCTCCGGCGTGAGCTTATAGCGCGCGTTTACGGCCTCGGGATAGAGCTTGCGCAGCCTTATCAGCAGATTTGCAGCCAGGGTCTCGCGGTCGAGCACGTCGTCCTTAACAGCGCCGGTGGCAGCCAGCAGCTCGCCCACCTCCTGGCTGTCGAAGCGCGGCCAGAGGATGCCCGGCGTGTCCAGCAGTTCAAGGCCGCGGTCCACGCTTATCCACTGGCGGCCGCGCGTGACGCCCGGGCGGTCTGAAACGGCCGCGGCTTTCCTGCCCGCGGCCTTATTTATAAAGGTGGACTTCCCGACGTTCGGGATGCCCAGCACCATGACCCTCAGCGGCCGAGTAGCCTGGCCCTTGGCGGCGTAGGCGGCGAGCTTGTCCTTCAGGAGACTCCGCACGGCGGCAGGGAAACTCTGCACTCCCCTGCCGCTCTTGCTGTCCGTCTCCAGCACGTCGAGGCCCCGGGCCTGAAATATGCGCGCCACTTTGCCGTGACGGCGGGGTCCGCGAGGTCCACGCGGTTCAAGATGACAAGGCGCGGTTTGCCTCCCGCGAGACGGTCTATATCCGGGTTGCGGCTCGACATGGGTATGCGAGCGTCGAGAAGCTCGCAAACAGCGTCCACGAGCTTCACGTTCTCCTCGATCATCCGACCGGCCTTGGTCATGTGGCCGGGGAACCACTGGATATTCATTTTCTCAAAGCCGTTATCTGTCATCCGCTGTAATCGCTCCCGAAGTTTTTGAGCGGGAACACGGTGAAATACACCTTGCCCATTATGCAGCGCTCGTCCACCATTCCGATGTCAGAGGTGCGGCTGTCGGTGGAGGCGTTGCGGTTGTCGCCCATGACAAAGACGCAGCCCTCATCGACCTTGACGGGGCCG
>ENA-OQEN01000894-OQEN01000894.1-human-gut-metagenome-genome-assembly--contig:-NODE-894-length-12003-cov-4.726423_pt1 | contig 12003 bp, 13 predicted proteins | sample MGYA00242791_ERZ504627 | MGnify/ENA primary metagenome ERZ504627 (study PRJEB26092, sample SAMD00036316) | human gut metagenome | host: Homo sapiens | study: EMG produced TPA metagenomics assembly of... | reverse complement strand
CCGCCGCTCACCGTGGCTTGGTGCCGGTCAGCTCATCAGTGAAGACCGTGCCGTCAGGCGGCGGAGACAGGAGGGTGACCTGCTGTGCTTTGCCGCGGTTCAGGGCGACGATACCCATCTTGCCGGAGTCGGCCTTGCGGCTGAAGGCGTAGATATCGCCCTCGGCCTTGAGCGTATTGACATCGCCGCGCGCGAAGATATCCTTGTGCGCGTTGCGGACACCGATGACTTTCTTGTAGTAGGCAATGAGGTCTTTGTCTCCTTGCCCCACGGATAGGTGCGGCGGCAGTCCGGGTCACTGCTGCCGTACTGGCCGGCTTCATCGCCGTAGTAGATGGTCGGCATGCCCGGATAGCCCATGAGGAAGGTCGCCGCAAGTTTGAGGCGCGCCTTGCCGAGGTCGTAGTCGAAGTCCTTCTTCGTCGGCTGGGCGACACTGTCGGAGCCGCCGCCAAACTTGTAGATGGCGCGGACCGTATCGTGGCTGTCGACGATGTTCATGAGGTCATAGAAGGCCTCCTTCGGGTAGTTCTGGCGCAGGACCGTCAGCTCGTAGTCGGCCGCCTTGGCGTCGCCCTTGTTGAGGAAGAGGTCGCCGAGCGCGAACGAGAGCTTGTAGTTCATGACGGAGTGAAGGCATCGCCCGTGAAGAACTGCGAGCCGTCCTGCCAGATCTCACCGAGCAGCAGCGGCTCAGAGCCATCCTTCGTCTTGATGGACTTGACTTCCTTGCGGACATCGGCCCAGAATCCCGGCGGCACCTCCTTGGCGACGTCGAGGCGCCAGCCGTCGAGGCCCTCGTCGAACCACTTCATGATGACGCCCTTGTCCTTGCCGTTGCCGTAGAGCAGGTAGTCGCCGAGATCCGACTTCACTGTGCCCTGCTCCGAGCCCGGATAGTCAGCATCCTTGAACGGCACGAGGCTGTCATAGCCCTGCCAATCGTGGTAGGCGTACTTCTTGCCCATCATGTCCTGGGTCTTCTCGTTCTTGATCTCGAACCAGTTCTCCCAGTGCCACGGGCTGAAGACCTGACCTTCGGCCTCGAGCTCTTTCTTGGCCTCAGCCTTGGCCGCCTCCTCCGTCATGTGCTTGTCGTTCATGAGATCGTAGATGCGGCTCCAGTACTCGTAGGCGCCGACCGTCTTGTACTTGCCGTAGCGGTCGAAGTAGATGGAATCATCGCCGACGTGGTTGTAGACGCCGTCCATGATCAGGTGCATGCCGCGCTTCTGCATCTCTGCCTTCATCGTCTCGAGATCCTTGAACGTGCCGAGGAACGGATCGATCGTGCCGTAGTCGACGGCATCGTAGCGGTGGTTCGAGCAGGCATTGTAGATCGGGTTGACGTAGATGGCCGTCACGCCAAGGCCTTTGAGGTAATCAAGCTTCTTCGTGATGCCGGCGAGATCGCCGCCGAAGAAGTCATTGCACTCCCAGTTATCGCCGTCCGCCGCCGGTGTCTTGCTGTGGTTGGCTGGCAGCGCAGACCACTTGCGGTGCTGGACGGGCTGGAAGCCGCGCGCATTGGCGCGCGCGTTGTCGTTGCTCTTGTCGCCGTTGAAGAAGCGATCCGGGAAAATCTGGTAGCAGACGGCATCTTTCGCCCAGTCCGGCGTCTTGTAGTCCTTGCTGTAGACGGTGAGCTGGTACGGCTTGACACCGCGCAGCTTGAGCTCGCCCGTGCTGCCCGGCTTTGCGTCATCGCCGTACTCCTTCGTGTCGTTGAGCACGAACTTGTAGCCGTAGAGGCCGTACGTCTGCGGCGTGAACGATGCCGTCCAGATGTCCTGGTCGCCAGACGTCGAGACCTTCGTCATTGGATACGAGGTGACCGTGCCGGCCGTGTAGTCGGGGTTGTACTCATCGCCGCCATTGGCCGTGATCTTGGCCTTGTAGACGACGAGCTTCGCACTCGTGACATCGCCCTTGCCCGTGGCGAGCGAGAGCTTCACTGGCGTGCCTTCCTTGACGGCTTCAAACGGCACGCGGTAATTCGTGCTCCAGCTGTCGTGGTAGACCTTGTCCTCGCGGATGCGGCCATCGTCGGCAATCAGGTGCCTTGCCTTGCTGTCGTAGTAGAACGTGACATCGCCGTCCTTAGCGACATTGACCGTCTGCGTCAGCGCGTCCGCTCCCGGCATCGTGACCGTGACCGTGTAGTCGCCCTTCTTCAGGGGGACCGTCTTCTGGAAGAGATTGTCGAGCATCTGGTCGCGCATCAGCGGGTCCGCGACTGCGCCGAAGCTGCCCGAGAGCACCCGGCAACTCGCTGTCTGCGCGGAACGTGTAACTCGTGCTGTCCGCGATGTGATGCGACTTGTCGTTGTAGTAGAACGTGACTTCCTGCGCCTTCGGCAGGGTCAGCTGCACGTTCGCGCCATCGAAGTTGCCGCCGAGGCCGTAGTTCTCGGCCCAGCTGCCGTTGACGGAGATCTTGTAGTAATACGTGCCAGCCGGCAGCTTCATCTTGTAGGAATAGAAATCATGGCCGATGGCCTTCATGCGCGTCTCGTGTCCGACGGGTCCCAATCTTTGGCCGCGCCAGCCTTCGACTGCACCGTGCCCGTCAGCACGATGCTGCGTCCTTCAGCGGCCAGAGCCTTCGCCTCGGCATCCTTGCCCGCGTAATCGTACGTCACGGCATGCGTCGCATCGTCATAGGTGAACGTGACATCGTGGTCCTTGAGCAGGCGCAGCGCGATGTTTTTGCCATTCGCCTCGCCATTGGCGCCGTAGTTGACATCCCACGAGCCGCCCACAGCGACCTTGAAATCGTAGTTGCCCTTCGGCAGATGGCCCGTGAAGACATGATGGCCAGCGCCGTCCGACTTCATGATCGTCTTCGCATCAGCAGGGTCCCACTCCTTGGCCGCGCCGAGCTCATCCTGCAACGAGCCTACCAGAACAACATCAGTCGGCTGTACGGAGCCAGGTCGGGCTGCTTCAGCAGTAGTTGCTGCCTTTTCCTCCGCAGATCCCTGTCCAGCATACGATACCGTCGTCTTATGCGTAGCGGAATCGTACGTGAAGGTCACCTCCGTGTCCTTCGTGAGCTTCAGCTTCATATTGGCACCATCGGCCGCGCCGTCAGCACCGTAATTCGTATCCCACGTGCCACCGATGGCAATCTTATACTCGTAATTGCCCTTCGGCAGTTTGCCCGTATACTGGTACTTGCCGTTGCCGGCATCCTTCATGATCGTCGTACCGTCTCCCGGTGCCCAGTCTGCACCAGCACCGAGCTTCGACTGAACCGTGCCGACGAGAACAACATCTGAAGGGCCTACCGCCGCCGCAGCTTCAGCAACCGAAGCCGTGATGCAGGTTGGCATGACGTCTGCGGCATGACGAACGGACTGCCGAGCAGGCTAAAGGCCAACGACATGCCAATGGCACGTTTCAACGCTTTCTTATGACTCATTACGAATGCCCCTTTCACCAAAGGAATAAAATCGGGACCTCACTGCTGAGGGCAACGACTCGTCTATCACCTTAGTGGTAACCACAAAGCCCATGTCAGGTGCGAGGTTGCCCCCACTGTGAAATCCCGATACTGTCAGAAAATCATTTGCGTATCAAGCGGAGAGCACTTCATCAGAAGTGGAAGTCGAGCCAGCTGCGCAGGATATGACGCTTGTAGCTGTTAGACGGCTGGCTCTGGTTTTCTGTAAGATGCGGAGCCCACATCGTCTCCCACTCGCAGTTCTGCCACGGAACCATCTTGAATCCGTAGTACCAGCCTTTGACACCATTGACATAGGTTGGTTCACGCGTAGCCCACTCGTCATCATGACCGATATCACCCATGCAACCGAGGTTCATCCACTTTGCATAAGCGCCCCAAGAACCGACTTTGTTGAGATCCGTACCCTTGTAGTCAATACGAACAGCCCAATCTCTGTCCGCATGACCACCATTAGCCCAGCGCTGCTTACTCATATCAACATCAGATTTAACATACGAACCCGTTACAGACAAATCCTTGAGCAATTTTACCTTCAGATCTGCGCCCCAGAAGTTCTTCGCACCAGTCCAATAACCATAATCGCCGCCATCCTTGTTCGAATCCTTCTGATGCTGCACAACACGAGAATATGCAATATTAGCATCAATATATTTGCCCAGCGGCCCCCAGAAATTCAATGTACCAAGAATCGGAGCACGATGCGTAGCAGCAACAAGCTTATCTAATACAGCATTGCCATCCTTATCTTTAGTCCACTCAGGAATCGTATTCGTCCAATCAGAAGATGGTTTCCAATACTGTGCGCTCATCCACCAACCGTGACCACCTTCAATTGGATGGTACGTTGCGATACCATCTTCCTGACCGCCCCACATGAGGTTCTGCATGCCGAGGCCATTCCATTTGCGACCGATATTCGTATACCAGTCATGTTTCGGGCCAAGCTGAAGTTCAACCCAGATGTTCGAAATAGAACCATTGTGGTTATCATCGCCAAGCAGACTGTCTTTATTGATACCAGAAATATATTTATCAGTTAAGATAGTCTTGCCTCCGTTTGTATACCCTTTATCCGTCGGTACAGTTACGCGCTGGGGAATTTTGGACACCGCATACTCACTGTCACGATAGTGTGCATTTTTTCAACAGTAAAACGAGCTTGTGCATGATCATTGATTTTCATGGAACCTTCGAGATCCATATAGAAGCGGTTGTTGTAGGTGCCGTTATGACCATCTTTTACCAAGCCATTATCATCGCCAGCCTGTACACGCGCCATGCCCCAGACCTTGAATTTATCGGTCGTGTTCTTGAGGTCGTTGATGTCGCTCGTATTCTTGTTGACCTGATTCTTCAGCGTGCCGAGCTCATTCGCGTACTCTGCAGAGAGTTTATCGAGGACAGCTTTGTCACCAAAGTTGACATCGTTCTTCTGCATTGCCTTGGCTACGATAGCCGCCATCTCATAACGCGTCATGGCGCGGCCGCCCTGGAAGGTATTGTCGCCCATACCGTCGATGACACCCTCTTTGGCGAGGTAATCAAGTGCCTGGTAGGACCAGTGATCCTTCGGCACATCCGTGAAGCTGTCCGCCGTAGCAGCAAATGCTGTGCTGGACATCCCGACCGTCAGGCCGGCAAGGATAGCAAGTGCTTTCGTGTTGATCTTCATGTGATAGACTTCCTTTCCCTTTTAAGATAAATGGGTAATTTGGATTTTATAAGAATGAGACTCCCTTATCTATCCTTGTTCCGATATGAAAATCTCATCATATAAACTTTTCTGATATCTCCCGGTTAAAAAGCAGGCGATAACGGTTCTGTGTGTGATAGAGGACAGAACCGTTACACACCCAAAGGGGGAATTCCTGCAAACATGTCACAGGTCATAAAAAGAAATATATGTACACGCAAATACATGCGCGCGGGGGCGGATTAAAGGTTGGCGAGCAGCATCGCGCCGACGCTATCGTAGGCACAGCGGGCCTTGGCTTGATGGCGTCGCGCGCCGTCGTGACCGTGTAGCCGTTGAACGCTTCGATCATCGGCAGGTCGTTGACCTCATCGCCGATGGCGAAGATCTCGGCACCCTGCCAGCCCATCAGCTTGAGCGTGTGGTCGATGGCCTGCTCCTTGCTGATCTCTTTCGGCGTGATGTCGACGGCACAGCGGTTCGGATAGGCATGGACCACATCGCCGAACTTCGCATTGACTTCGTCGCTCGCGGCGAAGGCATCCTCGGGATTCGTGAAGCCGAGGGCGAACTGGTGGATGGTCTGCGGCAGATGGCCGACTTCGCTCTCCTCGATGTGGACGATCGGGAAGTCCCACTGCTTCGCCTCGCGGATGACCCAGGTGCCCTCCGACGCATGGCAGAGGTAGGTGCGGTCCGCGGCAGACAGGGCAAAATGGAAGGACTTGCGCACGCGCGGCAGTTGCGTCAGCTCGGCCAGCATCTCCGGGGCAATCTTGGCTTCCCAGAGCACCTTGCCGTCGGCCGTGCAGATGATGCCGCCGTTGTTGCAAGCGAGATAATCGTAGCCGACACCGTAATGCTGGAGCTGCGGCACGAGCATGCCGTGGTCGCGACCCGAGACGACGCCAAACTTATGTCCGGCTTCACGCCATTTCTTGATTGCTTCAGCATCGCTCTTGGCAATCCTGTCCTGGCGGAACAGGTTCCATCGTAATCACTAGCGGCTACTTTCATCATCGTTCCTCCTCATTTGACATAGACAACGGCTTCCGCCGGTCTAAGGGTTCCCTTCTTGGCATTCTCGTAGTTGCCGATCAAGACGTCGGCATCCTCGAGAACGCTGCTATCGTATGTAACAGTATCATTCGTGAAATTGACGACCGTGTACGTCGCATGCTCCCCAAGCACGCGTTTGAAGGCGTAGACGTGCTCATCCTCGTGCAGCAGCTCTTCATAAGAGCCTTGCAGCAGGATGGCGGAGGCTTTGCCCTCCGTGCGCTCGCGGTTCATCTGGCGGTAATAGCTCAGCACGGACGTGCCGTCCTCGCTCTCCGCCTCGACACAGCAATTCGAGAAATCTTTATGGACCGGCAGCCACGGCTTGCCGGTCGTGAAGCCTGCGTTCGTGTCGCGCGTCCACTGCATCGGCGTGCGCGCGTTGTCGCGGCTCTGGAACTGCACAGCCTTGAGTGCTTCTTCTGGCGAGAGGCCCTCTTTGAGGCGTATTCATACTGGCCATGCGTCGAGATATCGTTGTAGTCCTCGATCTTCGGGAAGGCCGTATTCGTCATGCCGATCTCTTCGCCTTCGTAGACGAAAGGCGTGCCGCGCAGCGTGAAGAGCACGGTCGCCAGCGCCTTGGCTGCCACCTTCGGGTCGGTGCCCTCTGGGAAGTAGCGGTGCATCGCGCGGTTCTGGTCGTGGTTCTCGAAGAAGATCGGATACCAGCCCTCTTTTGCCGTCGCAGCCTGGCTGGCTGACAGGGCATCCTTGAGCTGGCCGAGCTTCCAGGCGAAGCGCTTGCACCAGATCTCGCCCTCCGGGTAGGAGAGCTCGAGGTGGCTGAACTCGAAGAGCATCGAGAAGACACCGTCCTTGCCGACCCACTGCGGCAGTTCCTCCGGCTGACGCCGTTGGCCTCGCCGACCGTGAAGATGTCGTGGCCGTCGAAGACGTTGCGGCGGAACTCGTGCAGGAAGTCGAGGATGCCCGGCGTGTTGGCCGTCATCTCGTGGATGCCGGAGAGGCCGTCAGCACCGTCGACCGGGCCGTCCTTGAACGCCGGCTTCTTGATGTAGACGATGGCATCGATGCGGAAGCCGCCGACGCCCTTGTCGAGCCAGAAGTTCGCGGCGTCAAAGAGGGCCTGGCGCACCTCTGGGTTCTCCCAGTTGAGGTCCGGCTGCGCCTCGGCGAACGTGTGCAGGTAGTACTGCTGGCGCTCCTCGCACCACGTCCAGGCCGAGCCGCCGAAGATGGCTCTCCAGTTCGTCGGAGCCGAGCCGTCCGGCTTGGCGTCGCGCCAGATGTACCAGTCGGCCTTGGGATTCGTGCGGTCCTTCTTCGACTCGAGGAACCACGGGTGCTGGTCGGACGTGTGGTTGTAGACGAGGTCCATGACGATGCGGATGTCGCGCTTCTTCGCCTCGGCGATGAGCTCTTCCATATCCTCCATCGTGCCGTAGGACGGGTCAATCCCGCAGTAGTCGGAAATATCATATCCATTGTCGACCATCGGCGATGGGTAGACTGGCGTGAGCCAGATGGCGCCCGTGCCGAGCGACTTCAGGTAGTCGAGATGCTCGTGACCCCTGGAAGGTCACCCACGCCTGTCCCGGTCGTATCCTGGAAACTCTTTGGATAGATCTGATAGACGATGGATTTCTGCCACCATTTCAATTCACTCATGTATATGCTCCTTTCTTCTGAGAAGCTCCGAGAAATAAGAACATAACCCTTATGAGTTCCTGCCGCCTCGATTGTTATCGATTTGGCTTGCTTACCGAGCCGGGTGATTGCAATCCCCCGATCACCCTCTCGGTTATCCTGTACCTAAAGGATACAAAAAAAGCCCGCGAACGCAATAGTTTCGCGGGTTTCAGGCACAGTGCCCCTTTCGTGTACCATGGTACATTTGGCGTACATCGATACAAGCGAGGTGCTACAAGGGTTTGCGGGCATTGCCCTTCCCTCTTCCTTTATATTGTTGACTGAATGTTTTTCTCTTTCAGGCGGTGCACGTACATGCGGTACTTGACGTACCAGACCTCGATGAGCATGAAGTACGGCATCATCGACTTGAAGGAGATGTGCTTGCCGTCCTCGGCATCGTAGAGCTGGAACTCGGCCGGCGAGATGTAGAGGTTGACGGTCGAGAGGCTCGCGAGCGTGTTGTCGTGGAGCTTCGTGATGGAGATCAGTGGGATGTCGCGCAGCTGCAGCTCGCGGGCAAACTCGACGACGGCCGGTGTCTCGCCCGACAGCGAGACGATGATGAAGAGGTCGTCCTTCGTCAGGGTCTCGAGCACGGAGTAGAACTCCTCGCGGGCCGGGATGTCGTAGAGGAAGACGTTGTCGTAGAAGAACAGGCGCTTGAGCTCCTGCAGGACATTGGCCTGCACGTAGCCCGAAGCATAGGTAAAGACGCGGTTGGCTCGTGCACAAGGCGGCTCGCGCTGTCGAAGTTGCGCTTGAAGATCTTCTCCCCGTCTTGAGGTAGAAATCACTGAGGTCCTCGAGCACGTTCGAGCTGTAGCGCGGCGTCTCCGCCTCTTCCATCTTGAGAATGGCCTTGAGCTCGCCGAAGCCGTCGAGGCCGAGCTTCTGCGCGAAGCGCACGATGGTCGTGCTCGAGACGCAGCAGGCCTTCGCGAGCTCATGGATGGAGATGTGGCGCGCCACTTCCCTGTGCTGCAGGATGTATTTCCAGATGACCATGTCGGTATCGTTGAGCGACTGGCGGTGGGTATTGATGATTTCATCGAGACGCATATCCGTTCCCCCTTAACGAATGCATTTCCTACTTCCTTCATTAAATGATACCATCCCTGCGAGGATACGACAAGGTGTTCCCAAAAAGCATCAGAACATGCCGAGCGTCTTGAGCACGAAGACCCAGCCAAAGATTGTGAAGCACGAGAGCCCCGTCGTGTAGACGACGCAGTTGCCGGCGAGGTCGGCGTCGCTGCCCATCTGCTGGGCCATAGCGTAGCCAGCGACGGCGCATGGCGTCGCGAAGATGGCCATGAGCGTGACGAGCTCGATGCCGCGGAAGCCGAGGAAGATGGCCAGGCTCAGCATGATGGTCGGCACGATGATGAGCCTGCCGAGAACGCAGCCGATGAGCTGCGGCAGGTGCTCGTGGTAGCTGCCGGCCTTGAAAGAAGCGCCGAGGACGATCAGGGCCATCGGCGTCGTCGCCGCGGCGAGCTGGCTGATTGGCTTGAGGATGACCTTCGCAGTGGGATGCCGAGGACGAGGAAGAGCGTGCCGAAGATGGCGCCGAGGATCATCGGGTTCTTGAGCACGCCCAAGAGGATGGTGGGCAGGTAGAAGTGACCGCCGCGGAAGGTCTCGAGGATGAAGACGGAGACGATGTTGTAGATCGGCACGATGATGGCAATCATCATCGTCGGGATGGCCAGCTGGTCGTCGCCGAAGATGTTGCTGATGATTGGGATGCCCATGATGACGAAGTTGCTGCGGAAGATAGCCTGGATCATCGCCCCGCGCCGCTTGTTCGACTTCTCGATGAGGCAGATGATGATGCCGCCGATCAGCGCCGAGGCGAGCACACCGACAGCGCCGAACAGCATGAGATGCGGCCGGAACGTCTCGGCGAGGTCGGTCGTGTAGATGTTGTAGAACATCATGAAGAAGAAGAAGATCTTGAAGACCATGCGGTTGACATGGGCAAGCTCGAGCTCCGTGAGCAGGCGCATCTTCTTGACGGCAAAGCCGACGAGCATCAAGAAAAACAACGGGATGACTGCGCAGATTGCGACAATCAGGTTACTGACCATAATGATTCCACCTTTCGTGATGTGTTCAGTATAGCACAAAAAAAGCCGCTCTTGAAAGCGGCGATGTGGGATTTATCATTGACATAACTTGATTTTTATGGATTCTCTACAGCGCGTTCTAGATTTTTCTCGCGTAGCGGGGTGGACCTGTTCCGGCTTCGGACTTCCGTTAAATGGGCCTCAAGCTTTGCCCATACGATAAAGGACATTCGCCGCCTGACGCGGCGTTCTGACATCCTTTCTTTTAGCGCATGCTGCCTGAGCCCCATCCCTTCGGGCAATCACTCCAGTCCTGCAGGCGGTACAGGTCCACCCCGCCTGCTAGTCTCTTGCGCAGTATTCGGCATGGGCTCTGCCAGCTGTCCATATGGAGCGAAAGCTGCGGCCTGCAAGCGGCTCCCCGCTCTGTTCCTGCGTTCCGTCTGGTCTGAAACAGCGAGCCCTGTCCAGACAGGGATTACTGGTCTCGAGGGGTCGGGGGGATGTATTCTGCCTGCAGGAGCGCAGTGACCGCCCGCAGGGCTGTGCCCCAAAAACGGCTGCCGTTGGCGCCCCATTGTCAGAACGCCGCGGCAGGCGGCGAAATCACCTCAAAGACGGCAAAAAACATGGGGCACATTTTAACGGAGCGACGAAGCCAGAATACATCCCCCCGACCGTCACGCAGTCTGCCCGAGAGCGCTGAGCATAGATGGAGATCAAAGCCGAAGCCGAAACAGGTACCCCCGCCAGACAAGAATGTCACTCGACAACGTTTCACAGCACCTTTTCCTTCCCTTACCAGCGGTTCCTGATCTTCCAGAATTCGGGGCTCAGCATGACGAGCAGAGTGAAGAGCTCGAGGCGGCCCATGAGCATCTCGATGCAGAGGATGCTCTTGGAGAAGTCGGAGAGGCCGGCGAAGGTGCAGGTGGCTCCGGCGATGCCGAAGGCAGGGCCGACGTTGCCGAGGGTGGTGACGCTGATGCCGAGGCATCGAAGGCGCCGATGCCGTCGAAGGTCAGAAGCAGTGCCCAGAAGACAATGCAAAAGATGTAGAGGAAGAAGAACTGCCCGACGCGCATCAGGATGTCGCCGCTGACCTCGATGCCGTTCATGTGCGCGCGGATGACGCGGCGTGGGCTGAGTTTCTGGTGCACGACGGCCCAGGCGTTCTTGGCGAGCAGGACGACGCGCGAGACCTTGACGCCGCTGGCCGTCGACCCGGCGCAGCGCCGCTGATCATGAGCATCATCAGGACGCCCTTCGAGAAGGCCGGCCACTGGTCGAAGTCGGCGGAGACGAAGCCAGTCGTCGAGAGCGAGCCGACCTGGAAGCTCGCGTAGCGGAAGGCCTCGACGGGCTGCATGCCCATCGCATCGACGAGGTTCACGGTGATCAGAAGCATGGCCGCCGCGAGGATCACGAGGTAGGCCCGGAACTCCGTGTTGTTTCTCAGCACGCGCGGTCCCTTTTTCCAGACGCGGTAGTAGAGGCCGAAGTTGCCGCCCGCGAGGATCATGAAGAAGGTCATCCAGCCTCGAGCGCGGGGTTGTCGAAGTGCATGGCGTTGTCGTCGTAGAGCGAGAAGCCGCCCGTGCCGAGCGTGCTCATCGCGTGCGCGATGGCATCGAGAAAGGACAGGCCGCAGCAGAGGTAGATGACGCAGGCCGTCATCGTGAAGACCATGTACATGAGGAAGAGCGAGCGCGTCATCTCGCGCAGGCGCGGCAGCACGCGGTCGCGCGTCGGGCCCGTCTCTCAGCGTTGTACATGTAGACGGTGCTCTGTCCGGCCTGCGGCAAGAGCGCGATGAAGATGACGATGATGCCGAGGCCGCCGAACCAGTGCGTCATCATGCGCCAGAACAGGATGCTGAACGGCTGCGACTCGATGCTCGTCATGACGGTCGCGCCTGTACCCGTGAAGCCCGAGATGCTCTCGAACAGGCCGTCGAGGAAGCCGAGCGAGCCGCTCAAAAGGTACGGCAGCATGCCGAGGAAGGTCGCGAGCAGCCAGCCGAGCCTGTGATGGCCGCGCCCTCGCGCATCGTCAGC
>ENA-OQEN01000893-OQEN01000893.1-human-gut-metagenome-genome-assembly--contig:-NODE-893-length-12007-cov-2.609596_pt1 | contig 12007 bp, 21 predicted proteins | sample MGYA00242791_ERZ504627 | MGnify/ENA primary metagenome ERZ504627 (study PRJEB26092, sample SAMD00036316) | human gut metagenome | host: Homo sapiens | study: EMG produced TPA metagenomics assembly of... | reverse complement strand
TGGTAAACGCGGCCATCGCCGTGCTGGTGCTGTGGCTGTGCAGGAATTTGCTGCAGTACGCGGAATTGAACAGACCGGTAAAACCGGTTACATACGAAACACCCTCCCGCCAGACACGGGAGGGTGTTTTTACGCTTTGCGGATGGGGTGGCGCAGGACCGTCTTCCACTTCTCTGGCGGGGCTTTCCGGGGGTCAGAGAGGTAGATCTCATGGTGGCGGCGTGTCTGTGTCAGGTCATTGGTGTAACCGTTGGCTGCCAAAAAAGCATCCATGGCCGCAACCGTCTCCGGCTCCCTGTCGTAGGGGCCGATGTGCATGCACTGCACGCACAGTCCCTCCTCAACAGTCAGAAATTCCACGGCAGAGAAATCCTGCTTCTTTTTCGCTGCAGCCTCCTGCACCGCCCACGCGAAATCCGCCTTTGTCACAAAGTCCGGCAGACGGATAACGGATACCCACACAAAGCGTTCCTTATGCGCGTAATCTATGGCGTCCGTACCTCCTGCTGCCAGAATCCCTCGAGCGGCGGGACAACATAATCAAAGTATCCCTCGATACGGTGGTCGCCCTTTTTACTCATCTTGATGGTATAGGCAACGCCGTACAACAGGCCGATAGCCTGCTGATACGCGCCGTTCTCCTCATTCGGGTCACCCTTGCCGCGCACGGCAAGGTAGTTCATCGGCGGCACCGTAACAAGCGCCGGCTTTGTTTTGGGCAGGTAAAACTCTTTGTATTCTTTCTTGAAATCAAAGGCCATGGCCATCCCTCCTCAGCTCTTGGCCCATTATACAACACTCCCCCGCCGGTCTCAAGGCGGCTGAAAGGAAAAAAGAACGCCGGAACGGAATGAAATCCGTTCCGGCGCTGTGGCGGAGAAGGAGGGATTTGAACCCTCGCTCGGCTCAACACCGACTACTCCCTTAGCAGGGGAGCCCCTTCGGCCTCTTGGGTACTTCCGCAGGTCAAAGCTCACATATATTATCATATGGATCGCAGCTTGTCAAGATTGACATACATACAGAAATGGACTATTATTTTGAAATATGAGATACGACACTGTGATTTTTGATTTGGACGGCACACTGCTCGACACGCTGGATGACCTCACGGACGGTGTCAACCATGCGCTGCGTGAGTTCGGCTTTCCCGAGGCCTCGCGCGATGAAATACGCGCGCGCCTGGGTTACGGTTCCGGCTACCTCATCGCTCAGAGCGTGCCGGGCGGCAGGGACTGCCCGGTGTATCAGGCGGTTTTCGACTCCTACTTCGCCTATTACCGCGCCCACAGCGCGGTGAAGACCCGGCCTTACCCCGGCATACCTGAGCTTTTGGCGGAGCTCCGCAGCCGGGGCGTGCGCTGCGCTATCGTCTCGAACAAGCCCCACGCCGCAACGCTCGACCTCGCGGAAAAATACTTCTCCGGCCTCGTGGATGCCGCTGTAGGCGACAGGCCCGGAGTAGTCGAGCGCAAACCCGCGCCCGACACCGTCTGGGCCGCCATGCGCGAGCTGGGCGGAGTGCCGGAGCGCAGCGTCTACGTCGGAGACTCCGAGGTGGATATCCAGACCGCCCAAAACGCAGGAATAGACTGCATCTCCGTGGACTGGGGCTTCCGCACGCATGAGCAGCTGCTGGGCTATGGGGCCTCCTGTATAGTTTCCGACGCGGCAGGCCTGCTCGGGCGGCTCGGCTGAGCACCATACATCTATTGTTTGAAGGGGAGACATCCATGTCCGACCTCGGCTGGATAATAGTCATAACGCGATAGCCGGCGTAGGCGGTACGGGCCTCGGCGGCGTGGTTGGCGCGCTGCTGCGCAGGGACTCCAGCCGCATAGTCAGCCTGCTGCTCGCCTTTGCGGGCGGCATCATGACGGGCGTCGTCTGCTTCGACATGATAACCGGAGCGCTCCAGCCGGAGGGCGCCTCGGAGCCGGTGAACGTCTTTTTCGTTGTGGCGGGCGTCATGCTCGGCTACGTCGTCATCTGGCTGCTGAACGTCTGGATAGACCGCAAGACCAACCACGAGCTTGAGCACATCGACGCCGACCACCCCAAGACCGCCGACGACCTGGACGAGCTCATCCACAGCGACCACTATGTCCGGCACGAGAGCTGCTCCGAGGACGGCGGCCCGGCCTCAAGGTACCAGCTTTTCATCGCGGGCGTCGTCATGGCCTGCGCCATTGCGCTGCACAACATGCCAGAGGCATGGTCATAGGCGCCTCCTACGCCGCAGCCGCGCTGCCGGACCGCTCGGCGGGGCGGGCCTCATCATGGCGGTCATCATCGGCCTGCACAACATCCCGGAGGGCATGGCCGTCTCCGTGCCGCTCATAACCGGCGGTTCAAGCAGGCTGCGCGCCGTCGTTATCACGGCGCTCTCCGGCGCGCCGACGATAATCGGTGCAATACTCGGCTACTGCCTGGGCACGCTCTCGCCCATGTGGCTCTCGCTCTCCCTGAGCTTCGCCGGCGGCGCCATGTTCTACGTCGTCTTCGGCGAGCTGCTGCCCGAGGCCATACTCATGTGGCGCTCCAAGCTCCCGGCTTTTGCCACGGTCTTCGGCGTGCTGGTGGGCCTTGTGCTGATTTATATTTGATCGGCTGCAAATTTTGCTTGACAAAGAAGAAAATTCGGATATAATATCTTTTGCGCATAGCGGGATTGTGTAAAGGTAGCACAGCGGACTCTGACTCCGTATGTGAGGGTTCGAATCCTTCTCCCGCTGCCAGCGGGCGTCCCGAAAGGGATGCCCGCCTTTTCTTTTTCCATTTCTGGAGGAAACATGAAAAATATTACAGCAATTTTCATGGCCCTGATTCTTCTGGTGCTGCCCCTGGCAGGCTGCGGGGCGCAGGAGGCGCCGGAGGGGGAGGGGCTTTCCGTCGTGGCGACGTTTTTGCGCCATATGACTTCGCGCGGCAGCTCGTGGGCGAGCGGGGGGAGGTCACTCTCCTGCTGCCCCCGGGCAGCGAGGCGCACTCCTACGAGCCCACGCCCAAGGACATCATCGATATCCAGAACTGCGACCTATTCATCTACGTCGGGGGGATCTCGGACGCCTGGGTCGCGGACGTGCTTGACTCCGTGGGCGAGGGCGTGCGCACCGTGACGCTCATGGACTGCGTGGAGCTGCTTGAGGAGGAGCACGTCGAGGGCATGGAGCTCGAAGAGGAGCACGGGCATGACGAGGGCGAGGCCGAGTACGACGAGCACGTCTGGACCAGCCCCCGCAACGCCGCGCTCATCTGCGAAAAGATAGCCGCCGCCCTGGCCGAGGCGGACCCCGAAGGCGCGGAGTACTACGAGGCCGCGCTCGGGGATTACACGGCTAGTCTGGACGAGCTCGACGCCGCCTTCAAGGAGGTCGTCGCAAATGGTGCGCGGGACACGATAGTCTTTGCCGACCGCTTCCCGCTTTTGTACTTCGCCCGGGCCTACGGCCTCGAATACTACGCGCCTGGCCCGGCTGCGCGGACGAGGCGGAGCCCTCGGCGGCAACGGTCACTTTCCTTATCGACAAGGTGAAGGAGGAGGGCATACCTGTCGTCTTCCACATCGAGCTCTCCAACGAGGACATGGCGGACATAGTCTGCGACGAGACGGGGGCGGAGAAGCGGCTTTTTTCCGCCTGCCACAATGTCACGCGCGCGCAGTTTGAGGAGGGCGTTACCTACCTTGAGCTGATGCGGCAGAATGTTGACGTGCTGAGGGAGGCGCTTGGCTGATGGCGCTCATAAGCTGCAAGGGGCTCTCCTTTGCCTACGGGGGAGAGACGGTGCTCCGGGGCGTGAGCTTCGGGGTGAACGCGGGGGACTACCTCTGCGTCGTGGGCGAGAACGGCTCGGGCAAGTCCACGCTCATGAAGGGGCTGCTCGGCCTCAAGGAGCCCGAGTCCGGCAGCATAGAATACGGCGACGGCCTGAGGCGCAGTGAGATAGGCTATCTGCCTCAGCAGACGGCGCTGCAGAAGGACTTTCCGGCCTCAGTGTTCGAGGTCGTGCTCTCCGGGCGGCTCAACAGCCTGGGCAGGCGCTTCTTTTATTCAAAAGAGGACAAAAAAGAGGCGGAGCGGAACCTGGAGCGCATGGGCATGCTGGAATTCAAAAAACGCTGCTACCAGGAGCTCTCAGGCGGCCAGCAGCAGAGGGTATTGCTGGCTCGGGCGCTGTGCGCCACGACGAAGCTGCTGCTGCTCGACGAGCCGGTCGCGGGTCTCGACCCCGTGGCGACGGGGGAGATGTACAACCTCCTGAAGCTCATAAACCTCTGCGACGGCGTCACAGTCATCATGGTCTCGCACGACGTGGCGGCTGCCGAGCGCTATGCGACGCACATTTTGCAGCTGGGCCACTCGCAGCTATATTTCGGGCCGGTCTCCGGTTACAGGGGCAGCGATGCGGAGCGGCGGCTGAGAGGGGGCGGACGCGCGTGATCTTCCTCGAAATGCTCTCATACCCCTTTTTGGTGCGGGCCTTCGTCGTGGGCGTGCTGGTGTCGCTGTGCGCGGCGCTCTTGGGGACTCGCTGGTGCTCAAGCGCTTTTCAATGATAGGCGACGGGCTTTCGCACGTGGGCTTCGGCGCTTGGCCGTGGCCTCGGCGCTGGGGGTCGCGCCCTGGCCGTGGCGGTGCCGGTCGTCGTTGCGGCTGCGGTACTGCTGCTGCGGGTCTCGCAGTCAGGCCGGGTGCGGGGCGATGCCGCCGTGGCGCTCATCTCCAGCGGCGCCCTGGCCGTGGGCGTGCTCGTCATCTCGCTAACCAGCGGGGTCAACACCAACGTCTCAAACTACATGTTCGGCAGCATACTCACCATTTCGCGCTCCGACGCCGTGCTGAGCGTCGCGCTCTGCGCGGCGGTGCTCGCCGTTTTCACGCTCTTTTACCCGCGCATCTTCGCCGTCACCTTTGACGAGACCTTCGCCCGGGCCACAGGCACGAGGGCGGAGGCTACAACCTGCTGTTGGCCATACTCACGGCGGTGACGGTGGTGCTCGGCATGCGCATGATGGGCGCGCTGCTCATATCCAGCCTCATGATCTTCCCGGCGCTCTCGGCCATGAGGGTGTTCAGGAGCTTCCGGGCCGTCACGGTCTGCTCTGCGGTGCTGGCCGTGTGCTGCTTTGCCGCGGGCATGACGGCCTCCTACGCGCTGGAGACGCCTCGGGCGCAGCGTCGTGGCCGTGAACATACTCGCCTCGGCGCTTTCGCCTTGCGGGACGCTGCTGCGCAGGTGAAGCGGCTGCGGCACACCGCCGCAGGTGGATTGTCCGGAAAGCGGCATCAACAGGCAATTTCCGGGAGATTTTGGGGAATAACGTCCTTGACAGGGGAACATAATAGTGCTATGATTTCGTCGGTTAGAGGCAATGATGGAGCTGCGCGCGCAAAGCGCCGCTGCACAGAGAGAGCGCCCAAGGCTGGAAGGCGTTCCATGCGGCAGACCGCGCAGGACCGCTCCGGAGCCCGCGCGCCGAAGTGTGAGTAAGCGCGCGCGGACAGCGCCCGTTAAAGCGTGCTCAGAGTTAAACTCAGGTGGAACCGTGTGTTAAAAAACGCACCCCTGTGCCGCTTACACGGCGCGGGGGCGCTTTCATTTCAGGAGGAACGACATGGACGAGAAGAAATACACCTTTGAAAACAAGGAATACCGCGATACCTACCGCCACACGACGAGCCACATCCTCGCCCAGGCCGTGAAGCGCCTGTTCCCGGATACCAAGCTTGCCATCGGCCCCGCGATAGACGACGGATTTTACTACGACCTCGACTCCGAGACCGTGTTTACTCCGGAGCTCCTCGAGCAGATCGAGGCCGAGATGCGCAAGATATGCAAGGAAAAGCTGCCCATAGAGCGCTTTGAGCTGCCCCGCGAGGAGGCCCTCGCCCTCATGCGCGAGAAGAACGAGCCCTACAAGGTCGAGCTCATCGAGGACCTGCCCGAGGACGCGACCATCAGCTTCTATAAGCAGGGCGAGTTCACGGACCTCTGCGCCGGCCCGCACCTGGACAGCACCGGCCGTGTCAAGGGCAACGCGATAAAGCTCATGAGCTGCACCGGCGCCTATTGGCGAGGGGATTCCAACCGCAAAATGCTCCAGAGAATTTACGGAACAAGTTTTCTCAAAAAGGAGGAACTTGAAGCCTATTTGAATCGTCTTGAAGAGGCGAAGAAGCGCGATCACCGCAAGCTTGGCCGTGAGCTGGGTCTGTTCATGATGGCTGACGAGGGTCCGGGCTTCCCCTTCTTCCTGCCCAAGGGCATGGTGCTGAAGAACACCCTCATCGACTATTGGCGCGAGGTCCACAAGAAATACGGCTACGTGGAGATATCCACTCCCGTCATTCTCAACCGCAAGCTCTGGGAGCGCTCCGGACACTGGGACCACTACAAGCAGAATATGTACACGACGGTCATCGACGGCGAGGACTTCGCCATAAAGCCGATGAACTGCCCCGGCGGCATGCTGGTGTACAAGTCTGAGCCGCACTCCTACCGCGACCTGCCGCTGCGCGTGGGCGAGCTGGGCCTGGTGCACAGGCATGAGCTCTCCGGCGCCCTGCACGGCCTTTTCCGCGTGCGCTGCTTTACGCAGGACGATGCGCACATCTTTATGACCTGGGACCAGATGAAGGACGAGATAAAGAACGTCGTCCGGCTTTTCGACGAGGTCTATTCCGTCTTCGGTCTCTCCTATGAGATAGAGCTCTCGACCATGCCCGAGGACCACATGGGCGACGAGAAGGACTGGGAGTCGCGCAGGATACGCTGAAGGAAGCCATCACCGAGATGGGCAAGAGCTACACCGTGAACGAGGGCGACGGCGCCTTCTACGGCCCGAAGCTGGACTTCCACCTCGCCGACTCCATAGGCAGGACCTGGCAGTGCGGCACCATCCAGCTCGACATGCAGCTGCCTGAGCGCTTCGAGCTCGAGTACGTGGGAGAGGACGGCGCGAAGCACCGCCCGGTCATGATACACCGCGTGGTCCTGGGCTCCATAGAGCGCTTCATCGGCGTCATCACGGAGCACTTCGCCGGCGCTTTCCCGACCTGGCTGGCCCCCGTGCAGGTGAAGGTCATGACCATTACGGACCGCAGCCGCCCCTGGGCCGAGGAGGTCACGCGCCGCCTTGAGGCCGCCGGCGTGCGCGTGGAAGCGACCTGCGCAATGAGAAGATCGGCTACAAGATCCGCGAGGCCCAGAGCCTCAAGATACCCTACATGCTCGTCATCGGCGACAAGGAGGTCGAGGCGGGCCAGGTCGCCGTGCGCACCCGCGCCGGAGGCGACAAGGGCACCATGCCCCTCGACGCCTTCACGGAAACGCTGCTCTCGCAGATAAAGGCGCGCAGTCTCGACTAAGCTGAAAGGACTGGTAAACGGAATGAAGAAAACTCTCTGCATACTCCTGGCGCTGGCGCTTGTCCTGGGCCTCGCGGCCTGCAGCAACGGCGAGCCCGCCGCCAGCGAGCTGCCCGACCCGGAGTTCAGCCTGCCGCCCGAGGATGCCACGCCCTCGGACCTTACGCCCGAGGCCTCCCCGACGCCTACGCCGACGCCGGAGAGCATCGATACCCTCAAGGTCTGCGGCATCTCCATAATCACGAACGGCCAGCTCACGGGTCTCGCCTTCAAGGGCGTGAAGTATGAAAACGGCGTCCTGCTGCTGGATTCCGCCGTGCTTGATTCCGGCACCACTTCGGACATACTCATCGAGTTCTACGGCGGCGACCTTGAGGTCGAGGTTACGGGCGAGTGCGTCTTCACCTCCGCCGGCGTGAGCTCCATAATAGGCGACGGCAGCCTGAGCTCAAGGGCGAGGGCAGCCTGAGCATCACCGCCACCGAGGCCGCGGCCATTAGCGTCGAGGGCAGCGTAACTGCCGCCTGCGCCCTGAACGTCACCGGCGCGCCCGCCGCCGAGAGCGCCGGCGTCAGTGCCGGCGAGGGCTTCAGCCTCAGCGAAAACAGCGAGAACAGCATAGTCGTGGCCGCTGCGGCCTGACATATTTTAGCAAGAATAATGCAGCCCGCCCCTTCGTATTCTAAACGCGAGGGGGCGAGTTTTTTTATGCAGAACAGAAGAAAGCTCATACTTGCGCTTACAGTTGTATTCACGCTCAATATAATGATAATAGCCCTGGCCCAACGCGCCGACGCCGTGACCTATGCCCGCGGCTCCAGCGGCGGGACTGTCAGACAGATACAGCAGCTGCTGCTCGACTGGGGCTACTACTCCGGCGAAGTGGACGGCATCTTCGGCAGCGAGACCGAGGACGCGGTGGAGTATTTCCAGAGCAAAAACGGCCTGACCGTGGACGGCAAGGTCGGCCCCGCGACGATGGAGGCCCTGGGCATAGCCGAGGGCGGTGAGAGCGAGGCCTCTGGTACGACGGACAACGAGCTCGCACTGCTGGCGCGGCTCATCTCCGCTGAGGCGAGGGGCGAACCCTATGCCGGTCAGGTGGCCGTCGGCGCCGTTGTGCTCAACCGTGTGGAGCACCCATCCTTCCCGAACACCATCTCCGAGGTCATCTTCCAGCCGGGGGCCTTCAGCTGCATGCTGGACGGCCAGTGGGACGAGCCCGTCGCGGACAGCGCCTACCAGGCCGCGCGCGACGCCCTCGCCGGGGCTGACCCCTCGGGCGGCGCCATCTACTACTTCAACCCCGTCACCGCCACGAACGCCTGGATTTGGTCCCGGCCGGAGATAATCACCATAGGCAAGCACCGCTTCTGCGCCTGAGCGCGTAAAAGCCGGCGCGTCAAAAGACGCCGCCGGGCTTCGCGCTGCCGCTACCGGCCGATGTTCGAGTAGTTTATCGCGTCCGCGGCGAAGTTCACGTCCGCCTCGCTCAGGCTCCCTTCGCCGTAGACGTGCATGGCGAAGAAGGAGTCCTCCAGATAGACGTAGATGTAGGCGTCGGAGCCGTTCGAGAGGATGGTCAGCTCCGTGCCGTCGGGCGCGGTGTGGCGCCGCTCCGTGAAGCTGGAGAGGTCCGTCTCCCAGCCGCTGACCCCGAAGCCGCTCGAGAGCGTGGAGTAGACGGAGTTGCAGCCGTAGCAGCTCAGCTGCCCCGCGCCGGAGGGCGGCTCCAGATAGAAGCTCAGGCGGAAGCTGCCCTCGTCGTAATAGTAGACCTTGTCGAAGCCAGCGGGCGGCTCGTAGAAGACGCTGCCCGAGTTGCCGAACTCCGCCGTCAGTGCCGCGAGCTCGGCGTTCGTGTAGAAGCCCTCGCCGGTGAGGCCGGAGTCTCCGTGCTCCAGAGCACGCGGAAGCCGCCGAGCAGGTCCAGGCCGTATTTTGCCGCGATGTCGCGCAGCGCCTGTTCCTCCCCGGCCCAGCTCACGCCGTAGCCCTGGGCGTATTCGCCGTCGTAGCTGTTCAGCTCGTCCATCAGGCGCAGAACTCGGCATATTCCTCCGGCGTGGCGTAGCGGGTCTCAAGGCCGTCCTCGGTGTTGCACGTGAGCTCCGCCCCGCCGTCCTCGAGGTCCGTGATGCCCATGCCGAGGACGTTTTGGAAGACCTCGGGCAGGTCCTTCATTGGGTCATGCTCCTCCCGCCAGGCGGAAAACTCGGCCCAGGCGGCCTTGGAGTTTTCCACCTTTCTCAGCGATGGAGCTGTCAAGCCCGGGAGGGACGGCCTGCGGCTGGGTGAGCGAGATATTGTTGTAGGTCTGGCCCTCGAACTCGGTCGTGCCGGGCCTGAGCAGCGCGCGGAAGCCGAACCAGTCCGCGGCGTAGGCCACGGCGCAGAGCGCCAGCATCAGCGCGACCACCGCTGCCACGGCCAGAAAGCTCCGGCCCAGCGAGCCTCGCCTGCGTTTTTCTATCATATCGTATACCTCCTTGAGCGTGTCGCCGGAGGCGTGAAGCGCGGAAAAGGTGTCCTTATACGTTTTTTTGTCCAGCATAGCCTTCAGCCTCCATGAGTTTCGTTTTCAGCAGCTCCCGGCCCGCCGGAGCCGGGTACGGACCGTCGCGGCGGGGATGCCGAGGATCTCGGCTATCTCCTGCGTCGAATAGTCCTCGTAGTAGTGCAGGTGAATGACTGCGCGGTACTTCGCGGACAGCTCCATCACCGCGTAGAAGAGCTCGCTGCGCTCCGGCTCGGTGAAGGCCAGCTTCTCCGCGTAGTCCGCGATGTCCTCCGCGCGCCGCCAGGGCGAGAGCAGGGCCTTTTGCACTCGTTGGCGGCTACGCGGTAGAGCCAGTTCTTGACGTGCGCCTCGCTCTCGAAGCGCTTGTCCGTGAGATAGAGCTTCAGCAGCGCGTTCTGCGTGACGTCGTCCGCCTCTGCGGCGCTTTTCAGGTAGCTGTAGGCGAGGCGGAAGACGCCGTCCATGTGGGCGGACGCAAGGCGCTCGAATTGCTGCTTCGTGAACATAGACTGACTCCCCTCGGTGAAAAGCCTTTCACTCCTATTAGGCTTCCGGGGGCACGAAATGTTTCACTTGGCTTCAAAAAAGCGCGCTGAGCACGCTCTTGAAAAGCCGCTCGGGGCGTTATATAATGTATAGTCACAGAAAAGGGATAGGTGATAGAAAGATGAGCTATTGCAGAAACTGCGGCGCCTACGTCCCCGACTGGGCGGAGAACTGCCCGGCCTGCGACACGCCGGTCAAAGGCCCGGCCCAGGCAAAGCGCGAAAAAAAGCAAAAGAGCTCCGAGTCCGCCTCCCAGGCAAGGCGGGAGGAGCCGCGCCGCGAGACGCTAAGTACGAAGAACCTCCGCGGGACGGCGGTACCTATACATACGGCGGCAGGAAGAAATACGCCGAGAGCTACGACGCGACGTGCGAGAGAACCAGGGCCTCGGCTACCTCTGCTACCTCGGCCCACTGCTCGTCATACCCCTGCTGCTGAAGCCCAAGTCGCGCTTCCTGCGCTACCACTGCAACCAGGGCCTGCTGCTGCTCATCTTTGCCGCGCTCGTCTCGATCTGCGACGGCTTTGCGGGCATAGGCTGGCTCATAGGCATCGCGGGCAGCATAGCCTCCGTCATCTGGCTCATCCAGGGCCTCGTGAACGTCAGCAAGGGCGTCAGACGCCCCCTGCCGCTCATAGGCGAGATAACTATACTGAAATGAGGTATGTGTAATGAAGCTCCTCAGCTGTGAATACAAGGGCGAGACTTTCGCCGCCGTCAGCGACGGGAAAAAGGCATACAAGGCCGCGCCGGACATGTACGCGCTCCTGGACAGGCTCGCGGGCGCCCTGCCCGGCCCGGAGCTGCTCTTGGGCGAGGGCATCGACCTTGGCGAGCTGCGTCTGCTTGCGCCCATCCCGGAGCTCGGCAGGACGTGATCTGCCTGGGCATGAACTACATGGACCACAGCGCCGAGGCCGCCAAGTGGGGCAAGGACGACTTCGTGAAGAACGCCGGCAAGGCGGTCTACTTCTCCAAGCGCGCCGCGTATATCGTCGGCCCCGGCGGAGAGATCGACCCGCACTTTGACATCGTGGACGGCCTCGACTACGAGGCCGAGCTCGCCGTCGTGCTGGGTAAGGACGCATACAGGGTGAGCAGGGAGGATGCCTTCGACTACGTCCTGGGCTACAGCATCCTGAACGACGTCTCTGCTCGAAACCTCCAGAAGGCGCACAAGCAGTTCTACTTCGGCAAGAGCCTCGATACGCATACCACCATGGGACCGTGGATTGTCACGCGGGACGAGCTGCCCGGCGCGCCGGAGCTTGACATCCGCTGCTTCATAAACGGTGAGAAGAGGCAGGACAGCAATACGCGCTATATGATCTTTGGCGTGGCCGAGGTCATAGCCGAGCTCTCGCAGGGCATGACTCTGAAGGCCGGCACCATCATAGCCATGGGCACGCCCGCCGGCGTCGGCATGGGCTTCGAGCCGCCCAAATACCTCGCCTGCGGCGACGTCGTCAGGTGCGAAATCGACGGCATAGGCGTCCTCGAAAACCCGGTGAAAAACTAAGTTAAAAAAATCGAAAAAAAGACTTGACACGAGCGTCGCAAAATGCTATA
>ENA-OQEN01000892-OQEN01000892.1-human-gut-metagenome-genome-assembly--contig:-NODE-892-length-12032-cov-1.941033_pt1 | contig 12032 bp, 14 predicted proteins | sample MGYA00242791_ERZ504627 | MGnify/ENA primary metagenome ERZ504627 (study PRJEB26092, sample SAMD00036316) | human gut metagenome | host: Homo sapiens | study: EMG produced TPA metagenomics assembly of... | reverse complement strand
CTGCAAGTCTGAAAGCAGCCGGAAGCAGTGTGACATCCGGTATCAGCCAGCTGAGTGTCGGTGGAAAGACACTTGCATCTGGTGTGACAACTCTCAGCAATGGACTGAAAACATATACAGATGGTGTAGCTACTCTTGCCGGCAATAACAAAGCATTGACAAGTGGAACACAGCAGCTTGCAGATGGAGCAAAGACACTCGCAGATGGAGCCGAACAGCTTGCATCCGGTACACAGACACTTCATGCAGGAACACAGAAACTGGTTTCCAACAACAGTAAGCTTAACAGTGGTGCTGACCAGCTTGCAGACGGAGCCGGACAGATTCAGGATGGTTCCTCCAAGCTTTATGACGGTTCCAAAGAACTGGGCGATGGTATCACAAAACTGGAAGATGGTTCTGATACACTTGCAACCAGTCTGAATGACGGTGCAAAAGAAGTAAAAGAAACAAATGCATCTGATGATACGATCAGCATGTTTGCGACACCGATCACGGATGAAGAAACAAAGATCACAACAGTAGAAAACAACGGTCATGCAATGGCACCGTATATGATGTCTGTAGGTCTCTGGGTCGGATGCCTGGCATTCTGCCTGATGTATCCTCTGACAGAGTACAAAGGAAAACTGAAATCCGGATTTGCATGGTGGGGAAGCAAAGCTTCTGTATTATATCCGGTAGCAGTTCTCCAGGGTGTGCTTCTGATTCTTCTTCTGCATGTATTTGACGGATTTACTCCGGTAGAAATGACGAAGACAATCCTGTTTGCGGCACTGACCGGTGTATGCTTTACATCCATCATGTATTTCTTCAATATTACATTTGGTAAAGTAGGAAGTTTCCTGATGCTGATCTTTATGGTAGTTCAGCTGGCAGGATCTGCCGGAACTATCCGGTTGAGATCTCACCATCCTTTGTGGCGAAGATTCACTATTATCTGCCGTTTACTTATACAGTAAATGCATTCCGCAGCACGATATGCGGAGGAGAGAGCATCCGTCAGGCTGTAATCGTTCTGATCGGACTGACGTTGATCTTCTCAATACTGACGATTCTTCAGTTCAACCATATGGCAAGAAGAAAGAAACAGGCAAACTGGTTCTTCTCGACTGGTGGAAGAAAAAGGGTTGCATAAAGGCAGTCTTATATGCATAATAGAAGAGTGTTCTGATTATATAGAGTCACATCTGTAAAAGCGGATGTGGCTCTTTTTGGATAATGTTGCTTTTGGCGGAAGATGAAAGTTTCCAGAATTAACAATTTCATCACATTTTTCCCCACAAAGTAAACACAAATCATCTCTATACTCTTAAGCATAAAAGGAAAACAGAAACAGAGATAGCTATTCACGGGAAATGATTTATGAAGTGAACAGTAATGATCCTAAGGAGGGGATTTTGATGAGCGATAAAAACAACAACGTAATGATGAACAATGATATGAATAACAATATGAACAACGACAACGATCCGAAAGAAAGAATGAGAAAAAAAGTAAAGAAAGCAGCAGGTATTGCTCTTTGTGCAGTACTTGCCGGCGGACTTGCAGCAGGCTCCTTTGAAGGAATCAATACACTGACCGGATGGAACAGTAGCACAGTAGAAGCTGCATCCAATAAAGAAAATACAACATTTCTTCAGACAAAATCAAAGAAGAAGAGTCCGATAAGAAATCAGATGACAAAGAGAAAAGCAAAGATGACTCTGAATCAAAGACAAAAGGAAGTCTGGATGTCTCTGATATCGCAGCAGAAGGAATGAAATCTGTTGTATCTATTACAACAAAATCTGTTCAGGATGTACAGAACTATCTTGGATATTATGGATTTGGCGGAAGCCAGGGATATACAACACAGCAGGAAGTTGAAGGAAGCGGTTCCGGTATCATTGTCGGAAAGAATGATGACAATCTTCTGATCGCTACCAACTATCATGTAGTAAGTGGCGCAGATACCGTATCTGTTACCTGCATTGATGGGGAAACCTATGCAGCAACCGTTAATGGCTATGATGAAGATAAAGACCTTGCAGTTGTTTCCGTACCGCTCTCTGATATTTCTGATGACACGATGGATCAGATCGAGGTAGCTACGATTGGAAGTTCTGATGATCTGAAAGTCGGTGAACAGGTTGTTGCAATTGGTAATGCACTTGGTTACGGACAGTCCGTAACAACCGGTATTGTCAGTGCAAAGAACCGTAAAATGAACGATCAGGGCATTGAGCAGGATGAAGATTCTGATGCAACAAATCTGATTCAGACAGATGCAGCAATTAACCCTGGTAACAGTGGCGGTGATCTTCTGAATATGGATGGAGAAGTGGTTGGTATCAACTCTGCAAAACTTGCTTCCACAGAAGTTGAAGGTATGGGTTATGCGATTGCAATTTCAGATGTAACAGATACTCTGGAGCAGCTGATGAATGAAACACCTAGAGATAAAGTAGATAACCATGGTGTACTTGGTATCACAGGTATGTCTGTAAGTGATGAAGCTTCCCAGTATTATGGAGTTCCGGAAGGTGTTCTTGTATCCGAAGTAACAGATGGCGGAGCAGCAGACAAAGCCGGAATCAAAGAGAAATCTATCATCACAGAATTTGATGGTAAGAGAGTTCGCAGTATTGATGAACTGGTAAGCCGTCTTGAGTACTATGAACCAGGTGAAGAAGTAGAGGTAACTCTGGAAGTTGCAGATGGTGATTCTTATAAAGAGAAGAAAGTTACAGTAACACTCGGTGAGAATCCGGATGCAGATTCCAGCGATTCAAAGGATACATCATCTAAAGATGATGCGCAGGCTGAGGATTCTCAGGACGATTCACAGGATCAGGAAGACCAGAGTACGGACAGCCTTCTGCAGGATTTTGAGAATCAGCAGGCGGATGGAACTGCTTACGAACAGTTCTTTGGATTCCTTAATTAACTGTCATTAAAAGAGGTTTCTTGCGGGAAAATTTGTTTCCGTAAAAATATAATATTATAAGCAGGAAAGACCGGTGCAGAGAATTGTACCGGTCTTTTTCTGCTTGTGTTGAAAGAAAAGAGTCTGTCTGTTATACTAGACAACAGAGTAAATCCAAAGTAACTGTTTAAATAAAAAGAAGGAAATACTGTATGAATTATATTGTTTTTGACCTGGAGTGGAATCAGAGTCCCGGTGGAAAAATATTCCAACAGTCGTCTGCCTTTTGAGATCATTGAGATCGGTGCTGTGAAAATGAATGAGCAGAGGGAAGTTGTGGATGTTTTTCAGAGACTTGTGAAGCCACAGGTATATAACTGGATTCATGACAGCATACATGAAGTGATCCATGTGGATTATAAGGATCTTGCAGATGGCGAGCCTTTTCAGCAGGCGGTCAGAGAGTTTCTGAAGTGGTGCGGAGAGGAATATGTTTTCTGTACCTGGGGAAATCAGGATGTTATGGAACTACAGCGAAATATGAAGTATTATGGAATGCTTTCGCTGCTTCCAGGACCGGTCACATATTATGATGTGCAGAAAATATACGGAATCTGTCATGAAGAGGCCGGCGGACGAAGGAGCCTGGAATTTGCCATTGACCAGATGGGAATCCCGAAGGCGCAGGATTTCACAGGGCATTAACGGATGCCCGGTATACCGGGATATTTTAAACACTGGAACCTGCAGCAGTCTGTGTGAATTCATCTATTGATGTTTATCAGAATCCAAAGAATAAAAAAGAAGAGATTTTTATTTCATATCCCACGTATGATCAGTATGTGTCACGTGAGTTTGCAGACAAAGAAAAGGTAATGAAAGACCGGGAGGTTGCAAGTACCCGCTGTCCGGTATGTCATATGCCGGCCAAGCGTAGGATCCGCTGGTTTATGAATAATTCTCGTGCATATGAGAGCGTATCACTTTGTCAGAAGCATGGATATATCAAAGGAAAGGTGCGAATCCGCCATACGGACGAGGATGCATATTATGCAATCAAGAAGTTAAAGAGGATAGAAGAAAAAGATGCGGAAGAAATCCGTGAAAAAAGGGATTCCCTCCGCAAGAAGAGACAGGCGAAACGTCAGTCAGAGAAGCTGGTCTGAAAGGAGTCTGGTCTGGTAATATCTGGCAGAGCCGACTACATGATCGTTATACGTATACGTAACGGTCAGAAGTGGGAGACCTGCCGGATTTTTTGTTATAGAGTAAGTTTTTTCCAGAGCATTGGTATCAACTCCGGATGGGAGAGATACGCTGGCGGTGCGTCTTGTTTCAAAGAGCGTATCGTCTTTATAATCTTTTAAAATATATTTTTCAGCCGGAAGAAGATGTCTTGTTATTTTTGATGGAAGATCTTTTACCGCAGTTCTGGAAAAATTATTAAAACCATAATCCAGAAGAGCTTTTGTATCAGAGTAAGCACCGTTCACAGACTGCAGGACGACCGAAACCAGATAAGTATTGTCATTCTTTGCATAGGTAACAAGCGTATTTCCGGCAGCTTCGGTGTAACCGGTCTTTCCGCCTAAGACTCCGTTATATGCATATGCCTGATTCTTCATCATCTTATGATGGTTCAGAAGATAACGTGTCTCTGCAAACTTGTTTGTAGGAGGAATTTCATAATACTGCGTGGATGCAATTTGCGGAAGGTGGATTAAACCAGGCCGCGCGGGCAATCTTAGCCATATCGGAAGCCGTTGTATAATGGATTTCATCCGGAAGACCGTTCGGGTTGTTAAAATGAGTGTTGGTACAGCCAAGCTGGCGTGCCTTAAGGTTCATCTGTTCTACGAATTTCTTGGTGGATCCGGTGGTAAGTTCCGCAACTGCCAGTGTCATTTCATTGGCGGACTGAAGCATGACAGCCATTAATGCCTGTTCAATGGTGAATTCTTCTCCGGTGTCTGCATAAATACTGGAACTGTTAGAATCAGAGATTCCATAAGCCGCGGACTGTGACATGGTAAATTTCTGGCTTGGATCCAGGTTTTCACATCCAAGAAGCGCGGTCATGATCTTTGTAATGCTGGCTGGATACTGTGCCTTATCTGCATTTTTTGAGTAAAGAACTGCTCCGGTAAACATATCGACAAGGATAGCGGATTCTCCTTCAATCTGAGGGCCTTTTGTCCAGTCCTTGATGGAATCTGTGTCTGCCGGCTGCTTATAATATGGAGTGTGCGGATCTGGTGTAGGAGTTGCCGTCACCAGAGGAGCACCGTATTCGTCTGTGGCGAAGACCGGGACTGCCTGTGTGATGATAACCGCAGAGCAGAGAACACCGGTCAGTAGCGCCGCAGAAAATGTTTCTTTATATTCATGTGTGTACCTTTCTAATATTAAAATCCTGAAGCAGGTGCAGAAAGATATTAAGTAATGTTGGTTGATTTTATATAATGCATGAGAAATCTGATATCTGGGTCAATTCGAGAATTCAGAAATACCAGGAGTATATTCCTTTGCTAAAAGCGTATGAAAAAAAGCCAAACTCGCTACGCTCAGACAGTGTCTTTTTTTCATACAACGCAAAGATTTATACTCAGGTACTTCTACAAATTCTCTCAGGCGACCCAGAACCAGATATTCTCAGTCTCATCTACATTCAACAACATTCACAGTAAAAAAACTTCCCTGCACCAAAGGCTTCATATTGTTAATATTGATCAATCATTCGGCGGGGCGGGAAGGGTTTGAACTGTTCATGTGCTTACACACGCCCCGCGGCCCAGCCGTCGCCGACCATGAAGAAAATGATGGCGATGTAAGTATAGAGAAATCATACTAGTATTTTGGTGGTTCAGTAACTGACTTTCATGCATCATATTAGGAACACCAGCGAGGCTTTCGGAATTGGCTGTGCTAGCGATGGCTGCGTTGCACTGTTTGAGCGAAGCGAGTTTGCAAAAGCAGTCATCAATAGGCGCACAGCCAAAAAACGGAAACGTAAGCTCCGTGTTCTAAAATATGATGCATGAAATGTCAGTTACGTGAAAGTAAATACATTCGATACGGTTTCTCTATACTTAAATAGCATATTATTTTCCTCCACTATACCATTATCATATAATTATACTGTAATCATTTTCTGCGTACAAGGGTTAAATCCATGCAAAATCCTTATAAAACCCCGTGATTCTCATAAAAAGACCTTGACATATGGAAAAATATAACCTTATAATAAAACAGCACAAATAGATATAAGTAAAAACTTTGATGGAGACAGTAAATCGGAACCAAATCTGCAGAGAGCCGGGGTAAGGTGGAAGCCTGGTGAGAGTAATTTCGATGGAAGATCACTCCGGAGTTTCTTTCCTGAAATCTTAAGTAAGGAGAGACGGTGTTTCCGCCGTTAAAGGGAACATGTATCGGCATATATGATTATACTACCGGCCCGTACAATGTAACAGGTGGTGCGAATGTGGAAATTGCTTTCGTCCTTTTACAGGACGGAAGTTTTTTTATTTCATTTGACTATTGATGAAAATTTTTCTGAAGAATTTAAAGGAGGAATCTGTTGTGTATCAGAAAGTAGATACGAACCTGAATTTCGTAGATCGTGAAAAACAGGTAGAAAAATTCTGGAAAGAAAACCATATCTTCGAAAAAAGTATGGAGGACCGTAAAGACGATCCTACTTATATGTTCTATGATGGACCGCCGACAGCAAACGGCAAACCGCATATCGGTCATGTACTGACCCGTGTTATCAAAGATATGATCCGAGACTACGTACTATGAAGTACATGGTACCTCGTAAAGCAGGATGGGATACCCACGGACTTCCGGTAGAGCTGGAAGTAGAGAAGAAACTTGGTCTGGACGGAAAAGAACAGATCGAGGAATATGGTATGGAGCCATTCATCCAGCAGTGTAAAGAGAGTGTCTGGAAATACAAAGGAATGTGGGAAGACTTTTCTTCAACAGTTGGTTTCTGGGCAGATATGGAGAATCCATATGTTACTTACCATGATGACTATATCGAGTCAGAATGGTGGGCTTTGAAAGAAATCTGGAATAAAAAACTTCTTTACAAAGGATTCAAGATCGTTCCTTACTGCCCGCGTTGTGGTACTCCGCTTTCTGCACAGGAAGTTTCCCAGGGATATAAAACAGTTAAAGAACGTTCCGCAATCGTTCGTTTTAAAGTTGTCGGAGAAGATGCATACTTCCTGCATGGACCACAACACCGTGGACACTGCCATCCAACGTTGCACTCTGCGTAAACCCGACAGAAGTTTACTGCAAGGTAAAAGCTGCAGACGGTTATACTTATTACATGGCAGAAGCACTGCTTGACAAGGTTCTCGGCAAACTTGGTTCCGAAGAGACACCGGCATACGAAGTTCTTGAGAAATATGTCGGAAAAGATCTGGAATACAAAGAAATATGAGCCACTCTTCGCATGCGCAGGAGAAGCGGCAGCAAAACAGAAAAAGAAAGCTCATTTTGTTACAGCAGACAATTATGTAACTATGAGCGATGGTACCGGTATCGTTCATATCGCACCTGCATTCGGTGAAGACGACAGCCGTGTAGGACGCGATTATGACCTTCCGTTCGTACAGTTTGTAGACGGTAAAGGTGATATGACAGCAGAAACTCCATATGCGGGCGTTTTTGTCAAGAAAGCAGATCCGCTTGTACTTCAGGATCTGGATAAAGAAGGAAAACTTTTCGATGCTCCGAAATTCGAGCATGATTATCCGCACTGTTGGAGATGTGATACACCACTGATCTACTATGCACGTGAATCCTGGTTTATCAAGATGACAGCAGTTAAAGATGACCTGATCCGCAACAACAATACAATTAACTGGATTCCGGAGAGCATTGGTAAAGGACGTTTCGGTGACTGGCTGGAAAACGTTCAGGACTGGGGTATTTCCAGAAACCGTTACTGGGGAACACCACTGAACATCTGGCAGTGTGAATGTGGACATATGCATTCCATCGGAAGCCGTCAGGAACTGTTCGAGATGAGCGGTGACGAAAAAGCCAAGACAGTAGAACTTCATCGTCCATACATCGATGAGATCACACTGAAATGCCCGGAATGCGGTGGAACCATGCATCGTGTACCGGAGGTTATTGACTGTTGGTTTGACTCAGGAGCAATGCCTTTTGCACAGCATCACTATCCATTTGAAAATAAAGAACTTTTTGAAAAACAGTTCCCGGCAGACTTTATCTCTGAGGCTGTTGACCAGACGAGAGGATGGTTCTACTCCCTGCTTGCTGAGTCCACAATCCTGTTCAACCAGGCTCCATATAAGAACGTTATCGTTCTCGGACATGTACAGGATGAAAATGGCCAGAAGATGAGTAAGTCCAAAGGAAATGCAGTTGATCCGTTCGATGCACTTGAAAAATATGGTGCAGACGCGATCCGCTGGTACTTCTACATCAACAGTGCTCCATGGCTGCCGAACCGCTTCCACGGCAAAGCTGTTCAGGAAGGACAGCGTAAGTTCATGGGTACTCTGTGGAATACCTACGCATTCTTTGTTCTTTATGCAAATATTGACAATTTCGACCCGACAAAATATACTTTAGATTATGACAATCTTCCTGTTATGGACAAATGGCTGTTAAGCAAGCTGAATTCTGTAGTGAAGACTGTTGATGACTGCCTTGCAAACTACAAGATTCCGGAAAGTGCAAGAGCTCTTCAGGAGTTTGTAGATGAGATGAGTAACTGGTATGTAAGAAGAAGCCGTGAACGTTTCTGGGCTAAGGGCATGGAGCAGGATAAGATCAATGCTTACATGACTCTGTATACTGCTCTGGTAACAATTTCCAAAGCAGCAGCTCCGATGATTCCGTTCATGACAGAAGAAATCTATCAGAACCTTGTAAGAAGCGTTGATAAAGAAGCGATTGAGAGTATTCATCTCTGTGACTTCCCGAAAGTCGAAGAAGCATGGATCAATAAAGAGCTGGAAGACGATATGGAAGAACTCCTCAAGATTGTTGTTCTTGGACGTGCAGCAAGAAATACTGCAAATATCAAGAACCGTCAGCCGATTGGTACAATGTATATCAAAGCTGACAAAGAAATGGGCCAGTTCTATACAGATATCATTGCAGATGAGCTGAATGTCAAAGAAGTGAAGTTCGCAAATGATGTCGAATCCTTCATTTCCTACAGCTTTAAACCGCAGCTTCGTACAGTAGGACCGAAATACGGTAAACTTCTGAACGGTATCCGTACAGCACTTGCTGAGATCAACGGAACAGAAGCGATGAACGAGCTGAGATCCACAGGTCTTCTGACACTGGATATTAACGGAAACAAGGTAGAACTTTCTGAGGAAGACTTATTGATCGAGACTGCACAGACAGAAGGTTATGTAACAGAAGCAGATGGTGATATTTCTGTAGTTCTTGATACAAATCTGACACCAGAGCTGATTGAAGAAGGATTTGTCCGTGAGATCGTCAGCAAAGTACAGACAATGAGAAAAGAAGCTGGATTTGAAGTTATGGATAAGATTCATATCTATGCAAAAGACAATGACAAGATTCTTGAGCTCATGAAGAACCACAAAGAAGAAATCATGTCTGAAGTACTGGCAGAGGATATGACTCTGGGCACAACCGATGGCTATGTAAAAGAATGGAACATTAACAAAGAGCCAGTTGTTCTTGGTGTTGCAAAAATGTAAGAAGCTCATGCCCGGTAAATATACCGGGCATGATTTGCAAAAATTGGGGGAATAAAAAAGCGCAGCATTGCTGTGTGATTAAGGAGGAAACGCAATGATTGACAAGCAGTTTAAAAAAGAAGCTTTCAAAGAGAGCGTAAAGGAAAACGTTAAATTTCTTTATCGTAAAAAACTCGAAGAAGCTACACAGGAACAGATTTTCCAGGCTGTATGCTACACTGTAAAAGATGTTATCATTGATAACTGGCTGGAAACACAGAATGCATATAAAGAGCAGGATCCTAAGACAGTTTACTATATGTCCATGGAGTTCCTTATGGGACGTGCTCTTGGAAATAACCTGATCAACCTGACAGCATACAAAGAGGTAAAAGAAGCTCTGGATGAACTTGGTCTGGATCTTAACGTGATCGAGGATCAGGAACCGGACCCGGCACTTGGTAATGGTGGCCTGGGACGTCTTGCAGCATGCTTTCTAGATTCTCTTGCGACTCTGAATTACAGTGCGTATGGATGTGGTATCCGTTATCGTTATGGTATGTTCAAACAGCAGATCAAAGACGGATATCAGGTAGAAGTACCGGATAACTGGCTGAAAGATGGATATCCATTTGAACTTCGTCGTCCGGAATATGCAAAAGAAGTTCATTTCGGTGGATATGTTGATGTAGAATATGATCCGGCAACAGGATCCAACAAATTCGTACACAAGGGATATCAGGCAGTAAAAGCGGTTCCGTTTGATATGCCGATTGTAGGATATAATAACAAGATCGTAAACACCTTAAGAATCTGGGATGCAGAGCCAATCGTAGACTTCGAGCTTGACTCTTTCGATAAAGGTGATTATAAAAAAGCAGTTGAGCAGGAAAACCTTGCCCGCAATATCGTAGAAGTTCTTTATCCGAACGACAACCATATGGCTGGTAAAGAGCTGCGTCTGAAACAGCAGTATTTCTTTGTATCTGCAAGTCTTCAGGCTGCTATTGATAAATACAAAAAGAACCACAAAGATATCATGAAACTGCACGAAAAAGTTACTTTCCAGATGAACGATACTCATCCGACAGTAGCAGTAGCAGAACTTATGCGTATCCTTATGGACGAAGAAGGACTTGGATGGATGATGCATGGTCTGTAACAACTAAATGTGTTGCTTACACAAACCATACAATCATGGCAGAGGCTCTTGAGAAATGGCCGGTTGAGCTGTTCTCCAGACTGCTTCCACGTGTATACCAGATCATCGAAGAGATCAACCGTCGTTTCATTCTTGACATTCAGGCTAAATATCCTGGAAATTATGACAAGATCAAGAAGATGGCAATCCTCTATGATGGACAGGTAAAAATGGCTCATCTTGCAATCGTTGCAGGTTACTCTGTAAACGGTGTTGCAAAACTTCATACAGAAATCCTTAAGAAACAGGAACTGAAAGATTTCTATGAAATGATGCCGGAGAAATTCAACAACAAGACAAACGGTATCACACAGAGACGTTTCCTGCTTCACGGAAACCAGCTTCTTGCAGACTGGGTAACAGATCATATCGGACCGGAATGGATCACAGATCTGTCTCAGATCAGCAAACTGAAAGTTTATGTTGATGATGAAAAAGCACAGCAGGAATTCATGAACATCAAATACCAGAACAAAGTTCGTCTGCAAAATATATCCTGGAGCACAACGGAGTAGAGGTAAATCCACGTTCTATCTTCGATGTACAGGTTAAGAGACTTCATGAGTACAAACGTCAGCTTCTGAACATCCTGCATGTAATCTATCTGTATGACCAGATTAAGAAACATCCGGAAATGGATTTTTATCCAAGAACATTCATCTTCGGTGCAAAAGCATCTGCAGGTTATGCACGTGCTAAGAAAATCATTAAACTGATCAACTCTGTAGCAGATGTTGTAAACAATGATGCATCTATCGAAGGCAAGCTGAAAGTTGTATTCATCGAGAACTACCGTGTATCCAACGCTGAGATGATCTTTGCAGCAGCAGATGTTTCTGAGCAGATTTCTACTGCAAGTAAAGAGCTTCCGGTACAGGTAACATGAAGTTCATGCTGAAGGTGCACCGACTCTGGGAACTAATGGATGGTGCTAACGTTGAGATCGTTGATGAAGTTGGCAAAGAAAATGCATTTATCTTCGGTCTGAGCGCAGAGAAGTAATCAACTATGAAAACAATGGCGGATATGATCCGAGAGTCATCTACAATACAGATGATGAGATTCGTCAGGTACTGACAGAGCTTGTCAATGGAACATTCTCTTCTGATACAGAACTGTTCCGGTGACCTGTACAATTCTCTTCTTAACCAGAACGGTGGAGAAAGAGCAGCACCAGTACTTTATCCTGCTGACTTCCGTTCTTATGCAGCAG
>ENA-OQEN01000891-OQEN01000891.1-human-gut-metagenome-genome-assembly--contig:-NODE-891-length-12032-cov-2.671735_pt1 | contig 12032 bp, 19 predicted proteins | sample MGYA00242791_ERZ504627 | MGnify/ENA primary metagenome ERZ504627 (study PRJEB26092, sample SAMD00036316) | human gut metagenome | host: Homo sapiens | study: EMG produced TPA metagenomics assembly of... | reverse complement strand
CAACGCGGCAAGGCCCGGGGCATCCTTATGGCGCAGGTCCCGCCGCAGCAGCTCCGGGGCGGCCACCTGTGCGCCGTTTTTGCGCGCCAGCTGGCGCAGCTGCGCCGCCACCTGCTTTGCACCGGAGAACAGTTCCAGGTCCCCGGGCTGCATGGGTGCGCCGTCCTCGCACAGTGCCACCGTCACGGCGGGCAGTGCAGCCAGCATGGCGCCCATCAGCCGCTTTTTGGGCGCGTTGAAGGTGTCGAACTCATCAATGAACACCTCGCGCTCGCGCAGAAAGTCCGGCAGCTCGTCCCGGGCAAGCGCAGCTTCCAGACGGTCAGCCGCCAACTCCAGACGGTCGGCAGGATCCATGCCGGTGCCCGCCAGCAGGCTTTCGTAGCCCTGAAAGATGAGCGCCAGCTCGCCCAGCTTCGCGCTCTCGGTGCCGCAGTCCCGGGCAAGCTCCTGCAACTGCTGCCCGGAAAGCCCGGCGCTTTTCAGCTCGTCTATCGTCTCGGCCGCCATCTGGCAAAAGGCTGCGCTGCGCCGGTGGCGGTAGTAGTAGTGCACGTTATCCTGCAATTCCTCCAGCGCACGGCGCACCAGCACCGCCCGCCCGGCATCGGTCAGGGTCTGCACCGCCGCGCCGCCCTCTATCGCAAGGATATGCTCGGCCAGACTGGTGAAGGAATAGCTTTCCACCATGCCGGAAAGGGCATCCCCCAGCTCCCGGTAGATGCGTGCTTCGGTGCTGGAGGTAAACTGCTCCGGCACCAGCAGGATGCTGCGCTTCCCCGCCTCGGCACGGGCACGGATGCGGGCATACAGCAGGGTGGTCTTGCCGCTGCCGGAAGTGCCCAGAACCAGTTTCAGCATTTCGGTCTCCTCCCGCTCATTGATTTTTGCCTTTATTGTAACACGAAAGCGGAGATAAAACCACCGCTTTTCTTTGCAATCCCGCCGCCGCTGTGGTACACTGGAAAAAACATTCTGCACACCGGAAAGGGACTTTGTATGAAGATTTTAGCCGTTGACTACGGGGACAGCCGCACCGGCCTTGCCACCTGCGACCGCACCGAATTTCTTACCACCGCCATTACGCCCCAGATCACCTTAAAGGCGCGCAACAAGGTTGCGCCCGGGTCTGCGAGGTAGCCAAGGAGATCGAAGCCGAGATGATCCTGATCGGTCTGCCGCTGAATATGGACGGCACCGAGGGTGAGCGCGCCGCCAAGAGCCGCAAGCTGGCAAAGACCGTGGAGCTTTGGAGCGGCCTGCCGGTGCGGATGTGGGACGAGCGTCAGACCACCTGCGCCGCCGCTGACCTTCTGGACGAAAGCGGCACCTACGGCAGCCGCCGCAAGGAGATTCTGGATTCGGTCAGTGCCACGGTGATTTTAGAGGACTACCTTGCATGGCGCAAGGAGCACCCCGGGGAGATGTAAAAAAAGATGCCTGTGCTCACGCACAGGCATCTTTTACTATTTATCCCTGATAGGTCTCGATGCTCACGCTGTTGATGGTGATATCGGTGGTGGGCTTCTGGTTTTCGTCCACAGCGGTCTGGGCGATGGTATCCACGATGTCCATGCCCTCGTACACCTGCCCGAATACCGTGTCGGTGTAGTCCAGATAGGGTGCGCCGCCCGCCGTCTGGTACGCGGATACCACCTCGGCGCGGTAACCGGCGGCGTTCATCTGGTCTGCCAGTTCCTGCGTTACCGACTGTTCTCCCGGCAGCGATTCCACCACATAGAACACACTGGCACACGCGCCGGAGGCGTCCACGCCCATGCACAGCGCCCCGGCGTAATGGTGCAGGCTGTCCGATGCTTCCACCGGGTAGCGGCTGCCCTTCCAGATGGTAGAGCCCTTGCCGTCTGCGCCCTGCCCGGCTTCCACCACGAACTGATTCTCCACCCGGCTCACGGTAAGGCCGTTATAATAGCCCTGCTGCACAAGGCCGATAAAGTTATCGCAGGCCTGCGGGGCCTTTTCCGGGAAGAGCACCGCACGGAAAACACCCGCAGAGGTATCGAACACCGCAACCGTGTCCCCTGCTGCCGGGTGGGTGAACTGCAGCTCAGCGGATTCCACCGCCGGGCGGCTGATGCTCTGGACCTTGCTGCCGTTTTCCTGCGGCCGCAGACTGCAGCCCGTAAGCAGCAGCACCGCCGCAAGACAGACTGCCCCGAATTTTTTCAACATACTCCCGCTCCCTGTTCCATATACTGTACTACAACGCCGCACAGCGCAGCGCAAAAGCTTTAACCAGTAGTATACCATATTCTGCGCGGCAGTGCGAGAGGAAATTGCGTGAAAATTTATCCAATGATTTCTGTGCGAAAAAGCATCTTGACGAACTGCGCAAAACACGCTACACTATAAGCAGACCAAGCGGGACGCAGCCCGCTGCATCAACTGCTTTTTGTGATAAAGCAATACAGGAGCGTATTATGTCTGACGAGATCAAGAACCCCAATACTGAGGAAGAATATCAGCCCGACCTGATGACCCTTGAGGATGAGGACGGCAACGAGGTCACTTTTGAGGTGATCGATGCGCTGGACCACAAGGGCGTGCATTATCTGGCTGTTGTGGAATACGCCGAGAACGAAGAGGACCTGAACGAGGACGCCCAGCTGGTGATCCTGAGTGTCGGGGAGGACGACGAAGGCGAATATCTGGACGTTGTGGAGGACGACGAGGTGCTGATGGAAGTCAGCAAGCTGTTCGAACAGCGTCTGAGCGAGGACTACGATATCGAGTAAGTCCTTTGACGGATTGACCCGTGCAAGACTTCCTGCCCGGCTCGATTTGTTGCGGTTTGTATGATCCTACTAATCATTCAACGGGAGCCCGGAGTTCTCCGGTGGATTGCAGACCTCCCCGCCATGGGTCGACCATGGAGGCTCGATGAGGAAGCGTGATTCCGGAGACAGGGCACCCACCTGTCCGTAAGGTAGGTTTGATTGACCGCAGACGACCGGGCGGGATCTTTATAGTAATCCAATCCACCGCTTGTGCCCCTGCAAACACAGGGCACGGCTGTGATTTTTATCACCATTTGAAAGGATGTGCAATTGCGGCATGAGCTCTGAGCATCTGGTTGGTACTTCCATTCCCCGGTTTACCTTTGACACCCCCACCACCCCGGGCAACGATTTTTACGCCCTGTGTGCGGGCACCGAGCCCCTGTGCATGATCTTTCTGCCCGGGTTCGACCACCCGGTCACCCGGGAATACCTGACCCGCTACTTAAAGACCCTGCCGCGGCTGCGGGGTGTGCGGCTGGCGTGTGTGGTGCGCTCAGCCCCCCGCGCGGTGGCCGAGGCTACGCAGGGGAAGGAGTTTCCCTTTCCCATCATCTGCGATGCGCCGGGGGTGCTGTACAGCTATCTGGGGGTGGAGCAGGCACGCGGACTTTTGAGCTGGAGCTTTTCTGCCCAGCGCATCTACAAAAGTGCCCGGGATGCCGGTTATCACTACGACCGCAATGCTCCGCAGATCCTGCCCATGACCTTGATCGTGGGCCACGAGGGCAAGATCCTGTTCACCCACTCCGGCCGCAGCCAGACCGACCTGCCGGAGGACTGCGTTGCCATCCGGGAGCTTGCCCGCGAGGTAGTGCACACCAAGGCCGCCGACCAGCGCCGCGCAAGCCACCACTGCTCGGACGAGACACTGACCCTGCCCGACCTCATTGGCTGGGACGATGTGGATAACGACCAGTAAACCACACAGAAAATATTTTATATTTTCGCTGGAAAAACTATAACCTGAAAACGCTGCTGCACGCAAAGTGCAGCAGCCGTTTTGTTATTCTTCCTCCGGTTCTTCGCTGAACAGTTCCGGAATGCAGCCAAGGGCAGCCAAGCCCACCAGCGCAAACACGATGCGGGACCACACCGAGGTGCTGCCGCCCAGCAGCCAGCCCACAAGGTCGAACTGAAAAAGCCCCACGAGCCCCCAGTTCACACCGCCCACAATGAGCAGCAGCAGGCAGATTTTGTAAAAGGTCTGCACAAAAAAGACCTCCTTCCTTTGGGGCCAGTATGCCCTGCGGGAAGGAGGTTTATACTTTTTTATCGGATCACCCGTGCACCGCCGCGGTCGGGCTTGGCAACGTAGACCTGCGGCCACTGCCGCTTTGCTGCCGCTGCGGCGGTTCTGGCGGCAGCTTCGTCCCGGAACACGCCGAACACTGCCGCGCCGCTGCCGGTCATCAGCGCGGTAACAGCGCCGTGCGCCCGGAGCAGGGCTTTGATCGCCTCGTTGTCCTTTGCGCCGCTGCACTCTTCCAGCGCATTCCCGGCGGCAGCACATACGGCGTCCAAGTCTCCGGCGCGGATGGCCTTTTCCTGCGCCTCACAGTCCGGGTGGATGCTGCTGCCCACGGTATCATAGGCGGCAAAGGCCTCCGGGGTGGACACGCCGTAGTCCGGCATCACCACCGTGAACCAGCAGTCCGGCACAGGGGGCAGCGCCTTGAGCAGGTCGCCCACGCCCTGCACCCGGCAGGTGCCGCCCATCAGGGCAAAGGGCACGTCCGCACCGATGCCTGCGCCCAGCGCGCACAATTCGCTCATGGAAAGCTTTGCACCGTACAGGGCATTCAGACCCACCAGCACGGCGGCAGCGTCTGCACTGCCGCCCGCCATACCCGCCCGCACCGGGGTATTTTTGTAGATGGTGATATCCACCCCCGCCAGCAGGCCGGTGTAGTGGAAGAACGCCAGCGCCGCCTTGATGGCAGTATTTTTATCGTTGGGCTGCACAAGGCTGCCCGGCAGACGCAGACTGAGCCGGCGCTGCGGCGCAGCATCACCCGCTCGTACAGGGTGATGGTCTGCATGGTCATGTCCAGCGCGTGGTAGCCATTGGGCAGCAGCCCTACCACATCCAGTGCCAGATTGAGTTTTGCCGGGGCCAGCACGGTCACTGCGTTTTTCCGCTCTCGCCGTTCCATCTGTGTTCCTCCTCAGTTGCCGTGGTAGATGTTGTTTTCCACCAAAAACTCCCGGATGCGCTTCAGCGCCTCGGTCAGGTGCTCCACGCTGTAAGCGTAGGAAACGCGGCAGTACCCCTCGCCGGAAGCACCAAAGGCATCGCCGGGGATGATGGCAACGTGCTTTTGCTCCAAAAGCTTTGTGCAGAACTCCTGACTGCTCATGCCGGTGCTCTTGATGCAGGGGAAGGCGTAGAACGCGCCCCGGGGCTCAAAGCAGGTCAGACCCATATCGTTGAAGCTGCGCACCACCAGACGGCGGCGCATATTGTACTCGTCCCGCATCCGGTCGATCTCGCCGTCACACTCTTTCAGGGCGGTGATGGCGGCGTACTGGCTGGTGGTGGGGGCGCTCATGATGGCGCTCTGGTGGATCTTGGTCATAATTTAATGACCGCCTCCGGGCCGCAGGCGTAGCCCAGCCGCCAGCCGGTCATGGCATAGCTTTTGGAAAAGCCGTTCACCACGATGGTGCGCTCTGCCATACCGGGCAGGGTGGCAATGGAAACGTGCGGCCGCAGGCCGTAGTTCAGCTCTGCGTAAATTTCATCAGACAGCACCATGATATCGGTGCCGCGCAGCACCTCAGCCACTGCTTCCAGATCCTCCCGCTCCATCACTGCACCGGTGGGGTTGTTGGGGAAGGGCATGATGACCAGCTTGGTCTTGGGGGTAATGGCTGCCTTCAGCGCCTCGGCACGCAGACGGAACTCGTCCTCCTGACGGCAGGCAACGTGCACCGGCACGCCGCCGGACAGGGTGGTGATGGGCTCGTAGCACACAAAGCAGGGCTCCGGGATGATCACCTCGTCCCCGGGCTTGACCAGCGTGCGGATGCACATATCAATGGCCTCGCTGCCGCCCACGGTCACAAGGATCTGCCGCATGGGGTCGTAGCGCAGGTTCATGCGCCGCTCCAGATACCGGCTGATCTCGGCGCGCAGCTCTTTTAAGCCGGCGTTGGAGGTATAGCGGGTGCGGCCGTGCTCAAGGCTTTCAATACCGGCTTCGCGCACAGCCCACGGGGTCTTAAAGTCCGGCTCGCCTACGCCAAGCTGATGCACTCGGGCATTTCGGCGGCCAGATCGAAAATTTGCGGATGCCGGAGGGGCGCATGGCCTTGGCGGCAGGCGCGATCAGTTTATCATAATCCATCACAGCACCGTGCACTCTCTTTCATCAATTTCTTCATCCTGATACAGCCGCCCCTCTTTTTTGTAGGTGCGCAGCACAAAATGGGTGGCGGTGGACAGCACATCGTCCAGCGGAGACAGCCGCTTTGCCACAAACAGGGCGATCTCCTGGAAGGTCTGACCCTTGATCACCAGCTGCAGGTCGTACCCGCCGCTCATCAGCAGCACGCTCTCCACCTCGTCAAAGGCGGCAATGGTGGCTGCGATCTCGTCAAAGCCGCGGCTCTTTTGGGGCTGACGTTCAGCTCGATGACCGCCTCCACGCGGTTCACCTTGGCCTTTTCCCAATCCACAAGGGTCTTGTAGCCCTTGATGATGCCCTGTGCCCGGGCAAGATCCATCATCGCCGCCACCTCGGCGGGGGATTTGTTCAGCATGGTGGCAATGTCCTCCACGGGCAGCCGGGCGTTGTTTTCCAGAATCTTCAAAAGCTGTTCCATTGTCATATACTCCTTATCAACCCTCTACACGGAAATCCGCGGGAAATTATGTATAAGTATAGCACAAGCCCCTGCAGATTGCACTTGATTTTTATATAGAATGTCTTTTGCCCCCGTATTCTGCTCTTTTTTACAAAAAGTGTGTTCAAATTTTGCTAAATCTGCTATACTGGAAGGGTAAGCGTGTGCCGGGTCTTTGGCGGCACCAATCACTATAAGGAAAACGAGGGTGGAAACCATGAAAGCTTTCATTACCGTCATTGGACACGATACCGTGGGCGTTGTCGCAAAGGTGGCCGGTCTGTGCACCGAGTTGAACATCAACATTGAGGATGTGACCCAGAGCATCCTGCAGGGGATGTTTGCCATGATCATGCTGGTGGATCTTTCCAACTGCAATGTTGACCACGACCAGCTGCACAAGCGCACCGATGCACTTGCCGCCGAGATGGGGATGCAGATCAACGTGACCCGTCAGGAAGTTTTTGACGCCATGCACACCATCTGAGCCGGAAAGGAGCCCGCAACCGCTATGAGTATGTTTAACACCGGGGATATTCTGGAGACCATCGAGATGTTCACGCAGGATAATCTGGACGTGCGCACCGTGACCATGGGCATCAGCCTGCTGGACTGCATCGATCCGGACCCCAAAAAGGCCTGCGAGAATATCTATAACAAGATCACCACCAAGGCTGCGAACCTTGTCTCCACCGTGGAGCGCATCAGCGCCGAGTACGGTATTCCCATCATCAACAAGCGCATCAGCGTTACCCCCATCGCCATGCTGCTGGGTGCCTGCCCGGAGGCAGACCCCGTGGACTTTGCAAAGACGCTGGACGCCGCCGGTAAAAAGGTGGGTGTCAACTTTGTGGGCGGTTACAGCGCACTGGTGCACAAGGCTTTTCTGCCGGTGACCGCCGCCTGATCGAGTCCATTCCCCGCGCACTGGCCGAGACCGACATCGTGTGCAGCTCGGTGAACATCGGTGCCACCAAGGCCGGTCTGAACATGGACGCCATCAAGCTGATGGGCGAGGCCGTGAAAAAAGCCAGCGAGCTGACCGCCGACCGTCAGTGCATCGGCGCCGCCAAGCTGGTGGTGTTCTGCAACGCCCCGGAGGATAACCCCTTCATGGCCGGTGCTTTCCACGGCCCCGGCGAGCCGGACTGCGAGATCCATGTGGGCGTTTCCGGCCCGGGCGCTGTGCGCGCCGCGCTGGCACGTCTGCCCAAGGACGCCCCCATCGATGAGGTGGCAGAGCTTGTAAAGCGCACCGCCTTCAAGATCACCCGCGTAGGCCAGCTGGTGGCAAACCTTGCCTCCAAGGCACTGGGCGTGCCTGCCGGTATCATCGACCTTTCTCTGGCTCCCACCCCGGCCATCGGCGACAGCGTGGCCAATATTCTGGAAGAGATGGGTCTGGAGACCTGCGGCTGCTGCGGCACCACCGCCTGCCTTGCCCTGCTGAACGATGCTGTGAAGAAGGGCGGCGTGATGGCCTCCAACCACGTTGGCGGCCTGTCCGGTGCCTTTATCCCGGTCAGCGAGGATGCCGGTATGATCCACGCTGCCGAGATCGGCTGTCTGACCATTGAAAAGCTGGAAGCCATGACCGCCGTCTGCTCTGTGGGCATCGACATGGTCATCATCCCCGGCGACACCACCCCTGCCGTCATCAGTGCTCTGATCGCGGACGAAGCCGCCATCGGCATGGTGAACAGCAAGACCACCGCCGTGCGCGTGATCCCCGCCATCGGCCGCAAGGCCGGTGAGGTGCTGGACTTCGGCGGTTTGCTGGGCTACGGCCCCATCATGCCCGTGAACAGCCACGACCCCTCGGTGTTCATCAACCGCGGCGGCCGCCTGCCCGCACCCATGCAGTCGTTGAAGAACTAAAAAAAATCGTATAACCCCGCTGCAACAGACCCATCCTCTGGTTATCATTTCCAGAAGAGGGGTCTGTTTTTATGGTTCGTTTTTTCTTACAGCCGCTTTCCGTCCGGCAAATGCGGCTGCTGTGCGTCAGCTTGCTGGCGGGCTTTGCGCTGTGCGGCGCTTTGCAGGGGCTGTACTGGGGGCGCACCCAGCTGGATGCCGGGGCAGCGCTGTGCGCCGACACCCTGCGGCTGCACATCCGGGCGGCCAGCGATGCCGTAGCTGACCAGAGCGCCAAGCTCCGGGTGCGGGACGCGGTGCTTTCCGTGATGCAGCAGTGCCCGGCGCAAAGTGCACCGGAGGCGCGGGCGTGGGTTGCAGGGCAGCTTTTGCAGTTTCAGCTGGCGGCGCAGCGGGCGCTGACCGCGCAGGGCATCCGTGCCCCGGTGCGGGTGTATCTCGTGAATATGTACTTCCCCGCCCGGCGCTACCCCACCGGTCAGCTGCCCGCCGGGCGGTACGATGCCGTGCGCATCGACATCGGCAGCGGCGGCGGACGCAACTGGTGGTGTGTGCTATACCCGGGGCTGTGCAGCTTTGCGCAGGGCGGCTACGCTCTGCCTGCGGAGAACGACCTTGTCTGCGGGCAGTACATCCTGCGGTTCCGGCTGGTGGACTGGGCGCACCGGCTGACTACCCGGCGGCAGACAGTGCTGCTGGCGGGGTGACGCCGCACCCCGCCGGAGCATAGCATGGAGGGAAAGGAGGGATCCCTCTATGGCGATTCCCGGTTATTATTCCCTGCTCCAGCGCGGCTCCTCTGGGCCGGACGTGGCACTTGTACAGACGTGGCTCAACGGCGTGCGCGATGCGTGCACATGGTACGATGCGCTGAAGGCGGACGGCAAATTCGGCGCAAGCACCCAGCGTGCCGTACAGGAGTTCCAGCTGAAAAACAAGATGAACATGGACGGCAAGGTGGGGCAGAACACATGAACGTGCTCTACACCCGCTACACCACAAAGCACGGGCTGAAAGTGCCCTACCCCGGCATCGTGCTGCACACCGGCGCTTCCGGCGGCACGGTGCGTTTGGTACAGCAGAAGCTCAATTCTTTGGGCGAGCGGCTGAAGGATGACGGCAAGTACGGTGCCGCCACCGCTGCGCCGTGCAGCGGTTCCAGCGGCGCAACGGTCTGACGGCAGACGGCAGCGTGGGCTGCGCCACTTGGGAAAAGATGTTCTGATTGCTTGCAAAGGGTACTACGCAAGGTCAGCGTCCTCGCCCTCTCAGTCATCGCTACGCGATGCCAGCTCCCCCAAAGTGGGAGCCCTTGGCAATCCACGCAAAGTTCATCTCTTTGCCAAGGCCTCTCCCTTTGGGAGAGGTGGATGCGAACAAAGTGAGCAGACGGAGAGGGCGAGCCCGCTAAAGGCAAGAGCACCTGCATTGTTTCCAGACATTGCAGGTGCTTTTTCTGTTCTCCTTGGTTGCGCCCGCAGCGGCGGCTGCGTTATAATAGGGCAAAGCGTTTTTTTTTTGAAAGGCGGTGTTCCTGTTTGCGTTTTCTGCATTTGTCCGACCTGCATCTGGGCAAGCGGGTGTGCGAGTTTTCCATGCTGGAGGACCAGCGGTATATTCTGGAACAAATTCTAGCCCTGCTGGATGAGACCCCTGCGGACGGCGTGCTGCTGGCAGGCGACCTTTACGACAAGCCCGTTCCCCCTGCCGAAGCGGTGCGGCTGCTGGACTGGTTTTTAACCCAGCTGGCGGCGCGGAAGCTGCCGGTGTTCGCCATCAGCGGCAACCACGATTCCGCTGACGGGTGGCCTTTGGCTCTGCCCTGCTGGCCGACAGCCGGGTCTACGTCAGCCCGGTGTTCACCGGTGCGCCGCAGCCCATCCCCCTGCAGGATGCCCACGGCACGGTGGATGTGTACTTACTGCCCTTTTTAAAGCCCGCCATGGTGCGGCACGTCTGGCCGGACGAGCCTATTGAAAGCTACAATGATGCCCTTGCCTGCGTGCTGCAGCACTGCACCCCGGACCCCGCCACCGCAGCGTGCTGGTGGCGCACCAGTTTGTGGCGGGTGCTGCCGCCTGCGAGAGCGAAGAGCCCTCGGTGGGCGGGGTGGACAGCGTGGACGCCGCCCTGTTTGATGCCTTTGACTATGTGGCGCTGGGGCATCTGCACAGCCCGCAGAAGGTGGGGCGGGAGACCCTGCGCTACTGCGGCACGCCGCTGAAATATTCCTTCTCGGAGGTAGGGCAGCACAAGAGCGCCACCTTTGTGGAGCTGGGCGCAAAGGGCGAGGTGCACATCACTACCGCGCCCCTGACCCCCCGGCACGACCTGCGTGGGCTGCGGGGCAGCTACATGGAACTGACCGACCGCAGCCGCTACGAGGCACCGCCGTGGACGATTACCTGCACATCACCCTGACCGACGAGCAGGACGTGCCGGACGCGCTGGCGCGGCTGCGGGTCATTTACCCCAACCTGATGCAGCTGGACTACGACAACCAGCGCACCCGCCAGCAGCAGGAGATCTGCGCCCCGGAGCGCACCGAGAGCATCTCCCCGCTGGAACATCTGGCTGCCTTCTACCAGCTGCAAAATAATCAGCCCCTGACCGCCGAGCAGACGGCATTCTGCCAAGCGCTGATCGAGGAGATCTGGAAGGAGGGCGACACCCTATGAGACCGCTGCGACTGACCCTTTCGGCCTTTGGCCCTATGCCGCCCAGACTACCCTTGACCTTGAAAAGCTGGGCAAAGGCGGGCTGTATCTCATTACCGGCGACACCGGTGCGGGCAAGACCACTATTTTTGACGCCATCACCTACGCGCTGTACGATCATTCCAGCAGCGGCATCCGGGAGGGCTCCATGCTGCGCTGCAAGTACGCGGATGACAAAACCCCCACCTTTGTGGAGCTGGAATTTGAGGTGCACGGCGTGCGCTACACGGTGCGCCGCAACCCGGAGTACCAGCGCCCCAAGGCCCGGGGCGAGGGCATGACCACCGAAAAGGCGGATGCCACCCTGACCTACCCGGACGACCGCCCGCCGGTGACCAAAGCCAAGGACGTGACCGCCGCCGTGCAGGAGATCATCGGGCTGGACTACAACCAGTTTTCCCAGATCGTGCTCATCGCGCAGGGGCAGTTCACAAAGCTGCTCAACGCTTCTACGGAGGAGCGCAGCCGCATCTTCCGCAAGCTGTTCCGCACCCAGCGCTATGCCCAACTGCAGGAGCGTTTGCAGGCAGAAGCCGCCGCGCTGAACCAGCAGCGCACCGCTCAGAACGCCAAGCTGGACAGTCTGCTGGGCGGGCTGCAATTCAGCCCGGAGGACCCGGACGCCGAAGCGCTGCGCGCCCTCTGCGCCCAGACCGTGCCGGAAACGGCGCTTACTTTACTGGACGCCCTGACCGCACGGCAGGCTGCGGCGCTGGAAGAAGCCGGCACTGCCCTGCAAACCACCGAAGCACAGCTGGACACGGTGCAGCGGCAGCTGGGTGCAGCCGCA
>ENA-OQEN01000890-OQEN01000890.1-human-gut-metagenome-genome-assembly--contig:-NODE-890-length-12040-cov-3.209015_pt1 | contig 12040 bp, 13 predicted proteins | sample MGYA00242791_ERZ504627 | MGnify/ENA primary metagenome ERZ504627 (study PRJEB26092, sample SAMD00036316) | human gut metagenome | host: Homo sapiens | study: EMG produced TPA metagenomics assembly of... | reverse complement strand
CATTAAGGCGCCTTCCTGTGAGGCCAAACGGCCCGCGCCAAAGGCGCAGGATGGATCCACGCAGCGGTGTGAAAAACTATGTGAGACTATCCGTTTCCCTTAAACGTCATCCCGACCGAAGTGGAGGATCCTTCTTGCAGACCGGTAAACCGTGAGCGAGGGAAAGGCGAAAAAGGAAGCACCAAGGTGTCGTTTGAGTGAGGGCGCATGTGTGTATATGGCGGCAGTGCAATAAAGATCCCTCGGCTGCGCTCGGGATGACGGTGCTTGGGGAGCGGATGGTCTCACGGGGCGGCGGCATCGCTGCCTTTTTAGAAGAGGGGATTCTCGTATCGACGACCTAATCCCTAGCTACCAGTCCCTAGCTACCAGTCGCCAGTCACGCCAACGACAGGATGCGATATTTCCGATATTGTTGGATGGGCGTTTTCTATTTATGCTATAATGAGGGAAAATCCTTGAGGGTAAGAAGGAGGCGGTCGCATGGAAGAGCTGCGCGGTGGAGCGGATGTGGTGCTGAAGAAGATCATGCGACAGGCGGCGGCTGAGAGGGCGAGTGATGTCCATATCGAGCCGGGAGCTTCCTTTGTGCGGGTGCGGTTTCGGAAGGACGGGCTGCTTTCGGATCGCTTTTGTCTCTCTTCCTCCATGGCGCCGAATCTTTCGGTGCGCGTGAAGGTCCTTGGGCGGCTGGATGTGGGGGAGAGCCGTTTGCCGCAGGATGGGAGCTGGGCGGAGGAGATCGATGGGGTGCCGTATGATTTCCGCATTTCTGTCCTGCCTTCGATGTATGGGGAGACGATCGTCATCCGTATCCTGTCGGGACGGGTGAATTTTATCGAGAAGAATGAGCTGGGGATGCGAAGGGAGCAGGAGTCGCTGTTTCGGCGGGCGCTTTCCAAGGGGCAGGGCTGATCCTCACGACGGGGCCGACGGGCAGCGGAAAGACGTCGACGTTGTATGCGGCGCTGAAGCTTTTGAATCAGGAGACGGTAAGTATCATTTCTATCGAGGATCCGGTGGAGTACCGGCTGCCGGGCGTGACGCAGATCCAGGTGAATGAGCGCTCGGGGCTGTCCTTTGCGCGAGGGCTGCGTTCGCTCGTGCGGCAGGATCCGGATATCGTGATGATCGGAGAGATCCGTGACAGAGAAACGGCGGAGATCGCGATCCATGCCTCGCTCACGGGGCATCTGGTGCTGTCGACGCTCCACACGATGAGCGCGGCCGCTGCACCGCTTCGTCTGATGGATATGGGCATACCGCCCTATCTTCTTTCCGCGTCGCTGTCGCTGGTGATGGCGCAACGGCTGGCACCGAGGCTTTGTCCTTCCTGCAAAAGGGAGGTGGTCTTGACGGAGGATCTCCTGACGGCCCACGCTCTGCCGCGCTCCCTTGCCGGGCAGGTAGCTTACGAGCGGGCGGGCTGTGAGGCCTGCCGTCATCGCGGCTTTTCCGGGCGGACGGGGGTCTTTGAGATGATCGCCATCGGAGACAGCGAGAGACGCATCCTGCATCAGGATTTCTCGCAGGAGAAGCTGCAGCAGGCGATGCGGGAAGCGGGACAGAAAACGATGGGCGAGTCGGCGCTTCTTCTGATGGAAGAGGGGGAAATCTCGCCGGAGTCGGCGGCGGTCATTCTGGCCGGGGAGGCATGAGATGGATATAGAGAAACTGCTGGCAGCGAATCCTGCCATGACGGATATTCACTTGACCGAGGGGCTGCCTCTTATGATCCGTGTCTATGGGGCGCTGAAGAAGATGAAGGAGATCGCGGAGCCTCAGCTCTTTGCTGAGCTCATCTCTTCCTATGTGCCTCCCGATAGGCAGGCGGCGTATCAGCGGACAGGAAGCGCGGACAGTGCGTTTTCTTTGGGAAATGTCCGCTGCCGTCTGCATCTGTATCGCAGCGGCGGTCTGGCATCGGCGGCGATCCGCATCCTGCCGGAGCTTTCTTTGCTTGGCGCGGATCCCGACAGGACGTGGCTGGAGAAGGTATCGCAGCTTTCGCACGGGCTTGTCCTCATCACGGGCTCTTCGGGAAGCGGCAAGAGTACGACGATGGCGCGCATTCTTTCGCTGATCAGCCAGAAGAGAGCCTGTCATGTGGTGACGCTGGAGGATCCGGTGGAGTACGTGATCCCTATGGAGAAGGCGCTCATCCATCAGCGGGAGATCGGGCGTGATGTGGCGGATTTTCCGCAGGGCATCCGTGATGCGCTGAGAGAGGATCCCGATGTCATCGCGCTGGGAGAGATGCGAGACAGCGAGACGATCTCTGCGGCGCTGACGGCGGCGGAGACGGGGCATCTGGTGCTGGGGACGCTGCACACGACGCGCGCGAAAGATGTGCCTGCCCGCATCATCATGCGTTTCCCGGCGATCGGCAGGAGGAGATCCGAGGTCTTCTCGCGGCGAATCTCGTGACGGTCTCTTCTCAGATGCTCTATCGCAGCGGCAAGGAGACATGGCTCCTGCGTGAGATCCTGACGAATGTCGCTGCCGTCGCGCATCTGATCCGCGAGGGCAAGGAGGAGCAGATCCCGTCGTATATGGAAATGGGACTTTCGCAGATGCGGACGATGAAGCAGGCGATATATGCCATGAAGGGGATCAGTGAACGGGAAAGGGAACGGCTCTTGAAGAGTTTGGAATAAATTGTGCGACTCTTCCACCCCTTTTGAACCTTCTGAACCCGTTGAACCTGTTTACCAAGTCATCAGTCACTCATTTCCCACAGCAAAGGACCATTCATGAAACAATTTCACTATAAGGCTTATGACGAAGAGGGCGGGATCCACGAAGGAAGCCTTGCGGCAAGGACGAAGAGGGAAGCAGCGGCAACCCTTTTCTCTGAAGGGCTGTCGGTCATCCGCCTTTTTGAGGAGAAAGAGGCGCGTCGTTTTTTCCGTGCGCGGCCTTTTGCAAGCCGCCGCGCGCTGTCCCTTCTGGCTTCGTCCTGGGCAGCCCTTCTTTCCGCTGGGCTGACGGTGACGGAGTCGCTCTCGCTCCTCGCGTCGAAAGAAAGACCGCAGGAGAGGAGGCTCCTCCTCTCTGCGAGAGAGCGGATCGCGAGCGGGCATTCTCTGTCGGAGAGCTTTGCGGCGGGCGGCTGGTGTCCGTCTTTTTTTATTTCTCTGCTGGAAGTGGGAGAAATGACGGGGACACTGCCGTCGACCCTTACACACATCGCGCTGTACTATGAGAAGGAGGATCTGTTCCGGCGGCGCCTCTCGCGTTCTCTGGCGTATCCGCTCTTTGTGCTTGCCTTCGCGCTGGTGCTTCTTCTGGTGATCCTGCTCTTCATCCTGCCGTCCTTTGCGATGCTTTTCGAGACGCTGGGGATCACGCTGCCGCTTCTCGCTTCGGCGGGGCTGGCGCTGGGGCTTTTCCTTCGGCACTGGGGGATGCTTCTTGGCCTTATACTCTTCGCTGTCCTGATCGCCGGAGCGCTGTACCTTCGGACGCGCGCGGGGCGGCGGCGAAAGGAAGTGTGGCTCTACCGCTCTTCCTTTTATCGCCGTCTGCTGCTCATCCGATTCACTCTTTCGCTTTCCGCTTTCCTCGAAAGCGGAAAGCCGCTCTCGGAAGCGCTCGCCGCCAGCAGGAAGGTGCTGGGCAATCACGTGGCAGAAGAAAAGGTGCGCGGTATGGAGAGGAAGCTGATGCAGGGGGAGAATTTTGCGAGCGTATGGGAGGAAAGCGGGTTCTGTTTCCCGCTCCTCTTTGAGCTTTGTCAGGTGGGACTTTCGAGCGGGGAGCTGCCGCGATTTCTGGATCAGGCAGCAAGGCTCATGACGGCGGAAACGGAGGAGAAGCTCCGTCATTTCCGTCATATCGCGGAGCCTGCCATGCTGCTCTTCGTGGGCGGCCTCACGGCGCTTGTCCTCTTTTCGGTCATGCTGCCCGTTTTCCGGATGGCGGGAAGTCATTTGGGGTAGGGAAATGCGGATCGCTTCTCTGCGATCGATCCCGTGTTTCCACGATAAAGGAGGATCAACATGTCCACAGCAGTCATTTTCGACATGGACGGCACGCTTTTTGATACGGAGGCCGTCTTTCAGAAGCATTGGAATGCCATCGCAAAAGAACGGGGCATCGTACTGCCGGATGCTTTCAAGTATGAGATCTGCGGCACCTCGGGCGAGGTGATGAACCGCATCATTGAGAAGTATTACTGGGTGAAGGATGGCACGGAGATCCAGCGGGAGTGCAAGCAGCGCGTGGCAAAGGAGCTTTCGCGCGGCGTGCCTTTGAAGCCCGGCTGCCGGGAGATCCTTGCATCGCTTCACGCGCGCGGCATCCCTATGGCGATCGGGAGCAGCGGACGGCGGGCGCAGATCGAGAGCAATCTGTCTGTCAGCGGCTTTACGTCCTATTTCTCTGCCATTGCGAGCGGAGATGAAGTCCTTCACGGGAAGCCGGCGCCGGATATTTTTCTGCTGGCTGCGAAAAGGCTGGGCGTCTCTCCGGCGGATTGCTGCGTCTTCGAGGACAGTCCGAATGGCATCCGTGCGGCACACGCAGCCGGCATGAAGCCGATCCTCATCCCCGACCTCATGCCCGTCACGGAGGAGATCGCATCGCTCACGGTCGGCGTGTACAAGGTGCTGACAGATGCTTTGGAAGAATTGGTGGCTGGTGACTAGTGGCTAGGGATTAGATGCTTCAAGTAACTAGGAGACTAGGAGACTAAGAGACGTCAGACTTTAGACGTCAGACATCTAAAGTCTAAAGTCTCCCAGTCTCTACGTCTCAGGTGGGCATCACCACTATGCCATGACCCGCAGTTTATGTTATGATTAAAAACGGAAAAGATTTCTATCATAGGAGGACGCATGAAAATATATCAAACGATGGGACTGGGATTGGCGCTCCTGCTTTCTTTCCGTGACCGGCTGCGGGGTGAAGCAGGTAGCGATGAGCGGTCAGGGAGAGAGCTACACCGTGGTCGATGCGACGGGGCAGGAAGTGAAGATCCCCGGCAAGCCGAAGCGGATCTTGGGAAATTCGGCATCGATCGATACGATGCTTCTGGGTGTCGTGACTGCGGATCATCTGGTGGGAGCGACGGAGGCGGATCGTGATCCGGCGATTTCCTATGTCGCAGAGGATACGAAGGATATCCCGATGACCATTCCTCTCGCGGGACTGTCGATGGAGCTTGTGACGCAGGCGCGGCCGGATCTGGTGGTGGCTTCGACATACACGAAAGGCGAGGAGCTCACGATGTATCGCAATCTGGGCATCCCTGTCGTGGTGATCGACGGGCCTCGCTCGATCCAGCAGGTGAAGGATGATGTGCGGATCATTGCGGCGGCGGTCGGGGAGAAGGAGCGCGGCGAGAATGTGATCCGCGAGATGGATCGCCAGCTGAAAGAGGTGGATGATACGCTGGGAGCGCGTACGGACAAGAAGCCGGTGGTGTACCTGGTCTCGCAGATGACACGCTATGGAGGACCCGGCTCGATGTTCCACGAGCTTTTGACGCGGGCGCGTCTGGAGAATGCGATCGAGAAGGCAGGCGGCGCGAATGGGCAGGCCATTTCGCCCGAGCGCATCGTCAAGGCGGATCCGGATATGCTCTTCGTCTCGACCGACCGTTCCTCGGATACGACGGGGGCGGGGAAATATCGGGACGATTTTCTGGCAAATCCGGCAATCGCTCAGATGCGCGCGGCCCGGCACATCGCTCCTATCGATGACCGCTATATTTACGCCGCCTCGCAGAACTGCGTCTACGCGGTGAAGGCGATGGCGAATGCGGGCTACGGAGATCTCTTCGATCTGTCGGATGAAAAGCAGATACGCGGGTACTAAGGAAACTTCGGAGTGAGAAATGCAGGTGCGGCTGCGCCGCCATCTTATAGGAGAAAATCAGCGTTGACGGAGTGAGTGAATCGTGCTAAGATACGAATAGGCAAATGTGAATATACCCATGTGGTGCCAAAAGAAAGAACCCCTATGAGATCTCATACATCTCATAGGGGTTCTTTCTTGACGTAGGCTTATCAAGCACTGCTAGCAATTTCCGTCAAGCCATTTGCAAATGTAGTAGGCTACGATACTTGCTGCGACAGAAATCAAAAATGTGAATATACTTTCCATACAGGTGCCTCCCTCCCGTCACGATTCTCCGGGGAGTTGCAGTGTGACGCAATTAGTATAGCAGAAATGACAGGCAGCAGCCAGTGAAAGGTGATATTCCCATCCCCATCAAAAAAAGGCGATGTGAAATAACGATCATCTCATTTTCGCGTTCCATCTGCCGCGGGGGACTTGCAGCTCTCATAGGAGTGACTGATATTTCGTTTTCCACCGCTCAGGATGATGATGCATGGGATTGGAATGGCAGCGAAGAGCGTTGACGAAGCCGGGAAATCGTGCTAAGATACGGATAGGCAAAGGTAATGATGCCATAGGCATAAAAGAACGAACCCCCAAAAGATGTGCGAGATCTTTTGGGGGTTCTTCTTGTTCAAAGCACAAGTGAGCTTAGGCTTATCAAGCACTGCTAGGTTTTCCTGTCAAGCCATTTGCAAAGATAATGCGAGATCATGCTTGCTGCGACAGAACCACAAAAGGTAATGATGAAATCCATAAGGCACCTCCTTCTTGTCACGATTCTCGTGCGAGGAGTTGCAGTGTGACGCATTCAGTATAGCAGAAATAGCGGACAGCAACCAGTGGAAGAGGATATGCCCATTCCCGCCAAAAAAACACGCCCTGCGGCGTGTTTTTTATTTCCGATAGCTCATGCGTTTTCTTGCGATCTTCTCAGCTTCACGTTCAGCCTCGCCCTGATTCGGGTGGGCTTCTTCGTCCATTTCATACTGCCACATGCGCGTGGGGACCATTTCGCCCTCGGGGCTGCTGGTGTAGCGCATGGACTTCGGCATGGTCTTTACGGTGGAGAGCGGGCTTGTGAAGCCGCGGCCGATGACGTCTGTGGTATTCATGATGAAGAGAAAGGCATGCGTCGATTTCTTCGATGTAGTGACGGAGTTTCGTGATCTGTGTCAGATCGACGATGGCAAAGATGATGCGCTTATCCATGCCGGAGAAGGCGCCCTGCCCGTAGAGGAGGGTCGCACCGTGGTGAATGTTGCGGAGGATGGCGTCTGCGATCTCAAGAGGCTTGTCAGAAACGATGAAGGCGGCTTTCCGCTGGGCGAAGCGATGACGAGACGGCTTGACAGATTCGCATTGATGTACATCGCGATCAGGGTGCAGATGGCGAGCTCCAAGGCAAAGATCCAGGCACTGGCCATGACGATCAGGAAGTTCAGCGCAAAGACGACGTAGCCGATCTCCAGATTGAAGTATTTCTTCAGGATCGCGCCGATGACATCGAGGCCGCCGGTGTTGCTGTTGTAGCGGTAGAGGAGCCCCATGCCAAGGCCAAGGATGACGCCGCCTGCGATGGCAGAGACGAGCGGCTCTTTCACGGAGGACATGGCGGCAAGCGGCGCGGTGAGGTCGATGAAGACGGAGCAAAGCACGGTGCCGATGATGGTGATCAGGGTATAGAATTTTCCCATGAACTTCAGGGCAAGAAGAAGGATCGGGATGTTCAGGATGAGGTTTGCGATACCGATGGGAAAGCCCGTCAGGTAGTTCAGGATCATCGCGATACCGGTGAGCCCGCCTGCGAGAAAGTGATGGGGACATAGAAGGCATTGATGCCGACGGAGTAGAGAAATGTCCCGACCACGGTGATGGCCAGGATGAAAAACAGCCGCTGCCAGAAAGTGGGGCTTCTGTAGTCAGCCCCCAACGGGGTGTTCATGAGTGGGTCCTTTCTTTGAAAAATGGAAGCACCAAGGGTGCGGTGAGAATATTTACATCATATTATATCACGGAGAGCAAGGAAACATGAGGCATGGCGCATAGAGCAGAAACGCTGCGGAGCATCCATCGGGCTATGTCCGAATGTCTCTTAGCCACCAGTCCCCAGTCCCTCATCCCCTCAAAAAATTTCCTTCGCCCTTCTGACTGCCACTTGTGACAGGGTCAGAAGGAAAAATCTCCTGTATAATAGATACAGAATAGGGATCTTGTACCCTTTTTTGAAAAAGCAGACGGTCTTCTGCGTGCCCCCTTTTTTCCGATGGAGGATCTTGCCATGAAACGTACGATACAATCACTATCTCTTAGTCTTTTGACAGCCCTTCTTTTTTTCAGGCAGCGTGAGCGCTGCGCCGGCACTGCCGCAGCTCGATCCGACGGATCCGGCGGTGTAGAAGGTGACGGATCAGGCGTCGCGCATGAGCGAGACGAACCAGCAGGTGGCGTCGTATTACCAGAAGAGCCGCTACCGCACGCTGGATGCCGTGCATTCTTCGGAGGCGAAGGCCGAAGAGGGCGGGCTGGTCTTTGAAGTGAAGGAGATCCGTGTGACGCCGTCGAAATTTCTTTCCGCAGAGGAGATCCGGAAGGCATCCATTTCAAAGGCGCAGGGCCTGCCACCGTGAAGGAGCTGACGGACATGGTGGCCCGCCTGAATGCGCTGTATCAGGAGAAGCATATCGTGACGGCGCAGGCCGTGCTGCCGCCGCAGAAGGTACAGGACGGCGTGGTCTACATCCGGCTCATTGAAGGGAAATTCGGAAAGACGGTCGCCACGGGAAATCAGCGGATCTCCGAGAAGTCGCTCCTCTCGCGCATCCATGGAAAGACGGGCGAGCTGGTGGACGTGGATCGGCTCGAGGATGAGCTCCGCGTATATAATTCGACGAATACCTATCAAGTGCAGGCAGAGCTGGTGCCGGGAGAGGAGGAAGGGACCTCCGACCTCCACCTGGTGCTCGGGGAGAAGGAGAATCCGTTGACATCCTTTATTTTCACGGACAATGCGGGCCAGAAAGAGAGCGGCCGCTATCGCATCGGCGCGTATACGGAGTACCGCGGGATCGGTGGGCATGATGCGAGCCTCGCGGTGAGCCCGGTGTGGACGGAAGGCATCTGGGGCGGCTCGGTGATGTACGATACGCATGGGGCATCACGGGACGCGGGCGCAGATTTCCTACAGCAGAAATCTGGTGGATATCATCGACGGCGCCTTCAAGTTTGAACCTCTTAAACCTATAGCGATGAGTAGCTAGGGATTAGAGATTGGGGATTAGGAGTGACTAGTGACTGGTGACTTGAATACTGCTTTCGGGCATCGCCCCATACATATTCGCGGCGAAGCCGCCACCACAACCCTGAACCCTGAACCATTCAACCGATCTTCATGATCTTCTCACCAAAAGGAGGACCGTCTTATGAATAAAATATACAAAGTCGTATGGAATGCCACGCGCGGCTGCTATGTGGTCGCTTCGGAGCTGGTGAAGACCATCAGGGGAAGAAGAGTACGCGCCGGGGGGGGGAACATCCTTTCCCGTACAGGGACGGCACTGCTCCTTGCCATCGCAGGCTGGGGCGCGGCTTGCAATTTCATCTATGCGGACGTGACGGTGGCGGATTCTGGCAAGGTGGATAAGACCAAGCTCGCAGACGGCGGCATACAGTATGACATCTACAACCAGCAAGTCAACAAGGGCAGTGCCCTGAACAAGTTCACGGATTTCGGTATCGGACAGAAGGACGTGGCGAATCTCCAGCTCGGCTCCTCGGTCGATCGCCAGATCAACCTAGTCAAGAACCGCATCGACATTGATGGTGTCGTGAATGCGATCAAGGATAACAAGATCGGCGGCGACGTGTATTTCTTCTCCGATGCCGGTATCGATGTCGGCGCGACCGGTGTATTCAATGTGGGCCGCCTGACGCTGGGGACGAATGCGGCGTATGGCGAAGCGCTGTACAATGGCGGGATGGAGAAGCATTTGGCGCAGTCCGCTGCGTCGCAGGCGAAAGCAGTCGCCGGCGGCAGTGACATCACGCTTCAGGGGAAAGTCTATGCCCAGGGCGATGTCGTTCTCGGCGCGGGCAGCGTGAATGTCAAGGGCGGCGAAATCCGCACGCATAGGAATAACGCGGACACTTACGCTGACAAGAAGGCAGTGGAGGCGTATGGAAATCAGCTGGTGAATGTCTCACCATCGGCAACGGTTGCGAAGGCTCTGGGTCATGGTGACATTGCGCTCGCAGCAGTCGGCGCATCTTCTGTGGCAAAGCCTTTCGAGACGAAGGGCGCGATCGTCATTGACCAGGCATACATGGACGCGGCAGGCGGCGACACGTCGGTCATCGCCAGCGCAGAACGGAATGGCGGAAATCTCATGGGCAGTAAGGCGGATGCTTCTGTCGAGATTTCGAATGCCACCATCCAAGGGCAGAATGTAGCGATTTCCGCGGAGACAAAAGTCAGCGGCAAGGTCGGCTCGGCGGATGCGTACAAGACAGGTGCAGAAGAGGATGGCATCCTCGGACTGCTCCATGAGACCTTTGGTGAACAGGTGGGAAGTCTGGCGTCTGTCGTGAAGACGGGCGCAGACTCTCGCGTGACGGTCAAGGATTCGAAGCTCACCGCAGCGGAAGACCTTACGATTTCCTCGAAGGCAGAGTCGGAAATCGGCAGTGAGACGGGCGGCGCTCTCGGCGTCGGGATCAATGTCGGCATCGCGGACGTTTCTTCGAAGTAGAAATCCAGGGGAAAAGTGTGCTCACGGCAGAGAAGGATCTCGCGATTTCTGCGGAAGGCAGTAACGCCATCGATCTCCAACGGCAGGGCAGCGTGGAAGATCTTCCGATCGCGATCGACCTTGGATGGGCGGAAGCGAAGACAGATGCATCCGTCACTGTAGCGAAAGATGCGACGCTGAAGGCGAAAGAAAATGTAGACGTATCGGCGAAGGCAGAGAGAAATCTCTCCGTTGAGGTCGAGAACAGCAGCGGCGACGGCACGCTGGGCCTTGCGGTCGGCGTCATCCAGTCCAAGACGCAGGCAACGGCCGATGTGCAGGGCAAAGTCTATGCAGATGGCAAGGTCAGTGTCAACGCGGAGAATACGGTGTCGGACGAAAATGGAAAATATGACCCCGATACGCTCCACATCACGAGCGAGAGCGAAAGCGATGATGGCACCAGCTCGGATCCCATCCACGACATCGTGGACGTAGCGACGACCAAGGGTAAGGGCAATCAGCTCATGGCGGGCATCAAGAAGCTCTGGGGCGATCAGTCGACCGAGAAGAAAGCGGCGGACGCGGGAACGAGTGCGGCTGATCAGACCGCTTCGACAAGTGCGGGCGGCGGCCTCGGTCTCAATGCCGCGACGGCTTTCCTCTTCAGCGACAATAGTGCAAAGGCATCCCTTGCGGGCGAAGTGCGCGGCTATGATGGAGCAAGCGGTGCGGGCGCAGTCGATGTACACGCGGAGACCTTGTCGCGGACGAAGGTGAAGGCAGGTGTCAGCCAGGGTGCGGACAAGAGCGCCGGCATCGCGGCGGCGGTGAACTATATCGACCAGAATGACAAGGCAGAAGCCGAGCTGGCGGGCGATATCAAGTCCAAAGGAAATGTGGATGTCAGCGCGGAGACGAAGCGCCCCTGGCAGTCGAATCTCGAAGGCTTCGGCGAGAATCTTGCAGATGACCTTAAGACCATTTTTGATCCGAACAATGGCTTCGAGCTGTCGTATCTGACGGACTCCTGGACACAGACGGGCGGCGCGGGTGAGAAAGTCTCCGGCGCGGCGGCACTGAATATCATGGAGTACAACCACACCGCGAAAGCGACGGTAAAAAAGGATACGAAAGTAGAAATCGACAATGGCGATCTCGCCGTCAGCGCGAAGAATGACATTCACACCGTGAATTTCAGCGGTGACATCAAAGCGCCGATCGGCGACCAGCCGGGGAGTCTCGATTTCTGGGAAGACATCGGGGGAAGTCCTTTCTCCGGCGGTGGGAAAGCCGCATTGGGCGGCGCAGCCTCACTGTGCATCAGAAGAATACCGCCGAAGCCACCGTGAAGATGGCGTGACTGTGACGAAGGCGAAGGATGTCAGCGTTTCGGCAGAAAACAAAGGCTGGAACCTCTCCGTGGCGGCTGCGGGTGGCAAAGGGCAGACCGTTGCCATCGACGGGAC
>ENA-OQEN01000889-OQEN01000889.1-human-gut-metagenome-genome-assembly--contig:-NODE-889-length-12068-cov-2.880496_pt1 | contig 12068 bp, 15 predicted proteins | sample MGYA00242791_ERZ504627 | MGnify/ENA primary metagenome ERZ504627 (study PRJEB26092, sample SAMD00036316) | human gut metagenome | host: Homo sapiens | study: EMG produced TPA metagenomics assembly of... | reverse complement strand
GCCGACAGCTTGAGCGCATCGCGTCTCAGCTTGCGGAGGAATACTGGCGGGACTATAAGCGGGATATCCTCGCCATCGTTGACGATTCCTTTCTTTACGGGTATGATGAGTTCAACGTAGGAGCGGCCTTCCAAAGCGCCGCCGCCGTCAGCATCGCCTACTCGCTCATGTCCCGCTGCGGGCTTGAAGCGGACGACCGCTTCGAGCATGAGGATTTCCTGAGCATCTTCGATTTCAACACCCCGGAAGCCGCCGCCGAGCTGGGCACGGCGGTGAGCAGGATCAACGGAGAGGTGCTGCGGCAGATCGAAGTCACCATCAAGAATTACGAGCGCGAGAAACTCGCGGAAAGGAGCCATAGCCATGACAGAACTGACCTACACCAAGAACGGGGACTACCTGATTCCCGACCTGACGCTGAGCGAAACGCCGGAGGAAGCGAGACCCCTGGGCAAGTATGGGAGACTGCGCAGGAGCTACCTTCAGGAGCACAGACCGGGGCTGTACAGCGTCTGGTGCTGTCGGAGAAGCTGTTCCCGCACCTGCGGGAGATCGACGAGACGGCGAACCGGAGGCTGGAGCAGATGATGCCGGAGCTGATGCAGTCGGCGGGCGTGACGGAGGAGCTGAAAGCCCGCGACCAGATGAAATGGGTGGGGCTGATGAACAGCCTGAAAGCGCAGGCCGAGGAGATCATCCTCAGCGAGCTGGTATACAGCTGACCAATGACACGCCGGAAGCGGAACCGGCGCAGCCTCCGATACCGCAGGCATACCAACTGAGCCTGTTCCCCACGGAGGAAGAGCAAATCGCATATATCGCAGAAGCGGAGAGCTGCACGCCCTCCGCTTTTTCCATGTCCATCCCGCAGTCGGATATCGACCACATTCTGCGCATGGAGGGTAACGCCGACTATGCCCGCATGAAGATCGCCACGGAGTTCTCCAAGGGCAAGAGTGCGGAAGAAATCGCGGCGTTTCTTCAAAGCAGCTTCCACGGCGGCAACGGCGTTGTCACCGAGAACGGCAGATATTCCGCCTGGTACGCCGAGGACGGCATCCACATCGCCAATGGGGACGCGGCAAGACACCTGGCCTCTGCAAAGGTCGTAAGCTGGCAGGAGGCGGCGGAGCGCATCGGGCAGCTTTTGGAGCAGGGCGAATACGCAACCAACGTAGAGCTTGCGGAAGCGCCGGGGCACGAGCGCACGGAGCTGGCGCAGTCTATCTGGTATCTACGGCAGGATTTAAGTGAAAAGGCGCGGGCGCAGGGCTATCTCTCCTGCCTGTCGGATATGCGGGGCGGCGGTTTCCCGGAGGAAACGGCGCGGCTTGCCGAGCGGCTGAGAGACCCTGCGTTCCGCGAAGTCCTCATGGACGATTTAGCACAGCTCCGATCCGACTGCCGGGAGGACAGAAGCCTGCTGCGCTTTCACTACCACAAGCCGGACAAAATCGAGCAGGGTTTACGGGAGCTGTCCCTGCCCCGCAGGGAGTACCGCGCCGAAATGGCGGAGATCCCCGCCGTGCAGCGGTTTATTACCGAGGACGAGATCGCCGCGACCCTGACCCGCGGCAGCAATATTGAAGGGAGCAAGGGGCGCATCTACGCCTATTTCAAAGAAAAGCATACCCCCAGGGAGCAGGCGGATTTCCTGAAAGACGAATACGGCATTGGGGGACGCTCCCACGCGGTATCCGGCGCATCCCACAGCGGTGAGGATCACAGCGGCAAGGGCGTCAGCCTGAAAAAACAGGACTGTCCGGAAATTCAACTGAACTGGGCGAACGTCGCCAAGCGTATCTCTGAGCTGATCCGCAAAGACCGTTTCCTGACCCCGGAGGAAAAGGCGCGCTTTGAGCAGCTTCAGCGGCAGACCGCAGCGCGAAGCGCAGCATGGAATGACTACAACGCCGTAAAGGAAGCCACCCGGACGACCTCGTGCTGTTTCAGGTGGAGGATTTCTTTGAGATGTACGGCGAGGACGCAAAGCAGGCGGCGGAGCTGCTGAATATGAACCTGACCACCCGCAACATCCCCGGCGCTGGCCGTGTGGAGATGTGTGGTGTTCCGTCGCACAATTTAGAGATGTATGTAGAGAAATTGCGCGATAAGTATGATGTGACGATTGCCGAAGCGCCGGACTTTAGAGGTGAGCGCCACATTTACACGCTGCGCTCTATCGACCATGAGGCCGAAGCCGCCATCAATGCTTATGAAGCAGAGTTCGGCGCGGACGGCACGAGGGTGTTCCGCGACCCCGCCGCAGAGCAAGTTCAGCCCACGGTGCAGGAGCTGTTCGAGAGATACCGCCTGAGCGTGGGCAACGCGCTTTCCAAGGATGAAGCATTTCTCAACGCCTGCCGCAACTCCGACCGTCAAAACGCCTATCTGGAGGGCGCGGCGGCAATCCGGCGCATCGTCATGGCGTCTGAGGATTTACAGCTCACGCGGCTCTATTTTGATATGCCCTCCTTCCACAACCGGCTCCATCAGGAGCTTTTGGACGAGTTGTATCCCACGCTGGCAACCACGATAACGCCCTCTCCCTACAAGGTGACGCAGGAGGACATCGACGCAGCCTTGCAGCAGTGGAACGGCAGGATTGAAAGCAAGCACGCAGTTGTCCGCTATATGAAGGCTCACGCCCGCGACCGGGACACCGCCGCATGGCTGGCACGGGAGTACGGCTTGAAGGATACCTCTAAACCGCTGCAAATCTCCGTGGGAAATTCCGAGCCGGTCACGCTGTCATGGGCAAAGGTGCAACGGCGCATTGCGCAGCTCATTCAATCCGATGGTTTCTACACCGAGCAGGAACAGGACAACTTTGACAATATTGACCCCATCGCCATCCGGGAAGCGCTTGCTGAACGAGGTATTGTAAATGGGCAGATTGTGGATGCGGAGGCTAATCGCAACAGCCCCTTCGTCCGGCAGGTTATGGCGGATGTGGAGCGGATCGCGGCGCTGGAAGCGCAGGAAAGAATGGCACAGCAGAAAGAACCTGCCCTCGACCCCGCAGACCGTTTCCATGTGGTAAGCCTTGACCGGGGCTTTCGTACCCTGTACGCCGTGTGGGACGACGAAACTCATGGCTACTATGTGGACGCGGACGGCGTGACCGAGGAATTTACAAGCGAATGGCAGGCAGAGGCGTACCGTCTGGAGCTGCAAAGACAGGCAGAGCAGGCGCTTTTAGAGCGGGCAAAGGGGCTGATCTCCGACTTCTGCCGGAGCGAATACGGCTCAGAGGCGGATTTCAGCGACCCTACCAAGATCGGCGTCGCCTACACCACCGTCACCGACGATGAGATTCCCGTTCAGGTGAATATCGACCTTGTGAACTTCCGGCTGGAACGCTATCTGGATGACGCGCATCTGGAAACCCGGCAGTGCGCCTCTTTGCAGGAGCTTATTGCCAACGAGCTGGAAAACCTCGATTTCAGCGATCTCATCCATGTTTCGGATGAGGATGTGGAGCAGCACCGATGGCACGAGCCGGAGGAAGCAGTTGCGGAAGATCCCGAAACGGCTCCTGCCCCGCAGAGAGAACCGTTCCCGTATTCCGTAGGCGATACGGTGTATCTGGAAAACGGCAAGCCCTATATTATTGAGAGCGTCGGCATCTTTGATATTACCCTCAGCGACCCGACGCTTTTCTATCCCATCTCCCGTGCGGAGAGCAGGGAGAGCTTCGCGCGGCTCATGGAGCGGTATCCGCAGCCGGAAAAGACCGCCGCAGAGAATACGGCTGTCCCTGAAAAAGAACCAAACCACACCTACACCGAGGAAACCGTGGCGGTATATCCCGCCGACAAAAACAACCTCCCCTATGACGTGGAGATTCGCACCCTGCGCTTTGATGAGCCGGAGCCTCCTTCTTTTGATAATGTCATGGACGTCAATCCCATTTCCGTGCAGGTAGGCGGCGAGTGGCAGACCTTCCCCAACCGTGAAGCCGCCGAAAAAGCCATGTACGAGGAGTATAAGGACAATCTTCGCCGGAACGCAGAAAACTTCCACATCACCGATGATGCCTCGGCGTCGGCGGCGCAAAAGCAAAGTTTCGGGCGAATATGGCGGCAATCAATCTTCTGAAGGAGTTGGAATTTGAGGACTTGCAGGCCAGCCCGGAACAGCAGGAGGTCTTATCCCGCTACGTCGGCTGGGGCGGCCTTGCGGACGCTTTCGATGAAAGCAAGGATAACTGGAAAGCCGAATTTGCGGAGCTGTACGCCGCGCTATCCCCGGAGGAATACGCCGCCGCCCGCGCCTCTACCCTCAATGCCCACTACACCAGTCCCACCGTTATCCGCGCCATTTACGACGCGGTGGAGAACATGGCTTCCAGACCGGCAATATTCTGGAGCCAAGCATGGGCGTGGGCAACTTCTTCGGTATGCTGCCGGAGAGCATGAAAAGCAGCAGGCTCTACGGCGTGGAGCTGGACAGTATTACCGGCAGAATCGCCAAGCAGCTCTATCCAAAGGCGGATATTACCGTGGCCGGCTTTGAAACCACCGACCGAAAGGACTTCTTCGACCTCGCCGTGGGCAACGTGCCGTTTGGACAGTATCAGGTCAGTGACCGGGCTTTTGACAAGCTCGGTTTTTCCATCCACAACTACTTTTTCGCAAAAGCGCTGGATCAGGTGCGTCCGGGCGGCGTGGTGGCCTTCGTCACCTCCCGCTACACCATGGACGCCAAGGACAGCGCCGCAAGGAGGTATATCGCCCAGCGCGCGGACTTCCTCGGCGCGATCCGCCTGCCCAACAATGCGTTCCGCGCCAACGCCGGTACGGATGTCGTTTCGGATATTATCTTTCTCCAAAAGCGGGACAGACCCATTGAAATCGAACCCGATTGGGTACACACGGGTATCTGGCGAAACCCGGGAGCGAACGCGGACGGCTTTGCCATCAACCGGTATTTCATCGACCACCCGGAGATGATTTTAGGCAGACAGACCTCGGAAAGCACGCAGTACGGCAGGCAGGACTTTACCGTTGCGCCCGCTGAGGGCGCAGACCTTGCGGAGCAGCTCAGCGGCGCAATTCGGAATATCCGTGGAACCTATGCGGAAGCGGAGCTGCCCGATCTGGGCGAGGATGAGACCATCGTGGAGACCATCCCGGCAGACCCGAATGTGCGGAACTTCTCCTACACCGTGGTGGACGGGGAGCTGTACTACCGTCAGAACAGCATCATGACCAAGCCTGACTTCAACGCCACCGCAAAGGAGCGTGCCAAGGGCATGGTGGAGCTGCGGGACTGCGGAAGCGGCTGGCAGCGTTCAGCAAGAAGCACCCTGACCTTTGCCGTTTGGAAAAATCCTTCGCCCAGGACGGCTTGATCTATGTGCTGGACAAGTCCAGACTGTCTATCCGGCTGCAAGCACCGTACAGCGAGGAACGCAGGAGGAAAGCAAGCGAGAACGCCAAGCAAACCGGGTTCAGGAGCAGGACGGAATAATGTAGCGTTTAGGGGTGATATGCGGTCAAAATGTCGGGTCTGCATCCGATATTTTGACCGCCTCCACATCGCAAGGGTAGAGGCGTCGGCTATGTTGCTTTCTAAAGAAACGGTCTAAGCGCACCACAAAAATTCAAATTTGACCGTACCTATATGCTTGAAATATTCACACTATCGTGATATAATAACAATAAGTGATTATTGCGGGCGGAGGACGATATGGCTGTAACTTACAAGAAACTATTTCATTTGTTGATAGAGAGAATTTGTTTAGCTTTAGATTGCAAGGTTGATGACATTCTTGAGTTTAATCAGCAAAAACAATAAGAGATGAAGTTGCACTGGAATTGTACAAAACCGGACGAACGAATGCCAACGACGGTGGTATAGATTTTGTTATGCGACCCGTGGGAAGATTCTTTCAAGTTACCGAAGTTAATAACTATGACAAATATCTTTTGGACATTGACAAAGTCATGCATTTTCCAATTAGTTTTGTCATCAAGACAAGGCTTGGCAAGGAGAGAGTTTTAACTGATATAGAACAATATATTACTCATCGTTCAAGTGGTATGGCGGTATTGGAGGAACGGTACCATAAGGCAATCGAAGAAATCATCACCATAAACGAACTACAAGCATGGACAGAAGAATTGAACGATTCTGATGTTGATGGGATTATCAGGGACATTGATATATACTACAAACTTGAGATGAACCTTGAGGCTGAAGATGAGGAATAACAAATGATACAGGGGGTATTAATGCAAAAGGGAAACCCTTTATCTGCGGATATACTGACAAATTTGTTTCGCACAAGTCCAAAAGATCCTCTACGGATAATTAATCGTGAAGGCTCGACCATTGAATTTAAGGAATCATATAGCCATGCTGGCATGGCACAATATTTTAAAACAATTGCAGCGTTTGCCAATAATTCAGGTGGCTATATCATTTTTGGTGTTGGAGACAAACCACGGCGTTTACTGGGCTTGAAAGAAAAAAATCTGTCTCAATTTGAAGAATTAAAGGTTGAAGAATTTACTAAGAATCTATTAGAATACTTTTCTCCCGAAATCCGGTGGGATCATTGTACTTTTGAATATAAGGGTATGAGCTTTGGTGTAATTTATACTGAACCTCTTTTGAAGAAACCTTGTATTTGTAAAAAAGCATATGATGCGCCAAACCCAAAGTATACATTAAAAGAAGGTGACATATTTTATCGTTACGGCGGTCGATCAGAACGAATAAGATACGAAGAGCTGTCCTCTATTATTGATCATGCAAGAAAAATAGAAGAACAGCTATGGCTTAACTTTGCACAAAGAGCTGCTAAAGTTGGTATTGAAAACGCGTGCCTATTGGATTTGGGGACAGGGAAAATTACAGGAAATGGTGGTTCTATAGTTATAGATGAAAACCTTTTATCCAAGATAGCCTTTATCAAAGAGGGCGAATTTGTTGAAACCAAAGGTAAGCCAGCAATTCGTCTTGTTGGTGATATTGAGAATGTAAGCGCAGGAAAAATTGTTGTTCGGGAAACCACACGAAAAGTGGTCAAAGCAATCGAACCAAACGACTTAATTAAAGCATTCCTTAAAGACATGAATGTTGAAGACCCGATGGAATACATTAGAGCCGTTTGTTCTGCAACAACAGGAAATTATCCGATTTATTTTTTGCTCCAACAAGCAAATGCTTCTATAAACGATGCGATTAAATGGTAGATGATACTACTGCTCGTGGGGCAGCAAAGAAAAGCCTTCGAGAACGATTGGATGGAAAGAGAATTGTCCCAACTTCCGCTTCTGCATCTAAAAGCCCTGCTTCTATAAAAAAGTCGTTATATCGAGAAGCGTGGAAAAGCGAAAAAGTTGTTCTTGAGCAGGATGAACTCACATATTGCATTACCGCTCTATTATCGCTATCTGAAGAAGATATTAAAAAACACGAACGGTATATAAAAATTATGCTGCTTGAAATATTTGAAAAACATTACGAGAAAGCATCGTCTATTCTTGCATCCAACATCAGAAAAGCGATCTGTAGAGTAGATGAAGTCCTTTTCCTTAATGAATAACGCCCAAGCCAAAGGCGATCAACCGTAAAAAGTTGATCGCTTTTGTTTTGCCCATTATCAGAAAGGAGAAGTTGCCCATGAGTGAAGAATTGGAAAAGCTGAGACACAAGCAGTATGTTGCGGAGAGGAAGCTGACCGCAGCCAAGCACAAGGAGAAGCGTTTGCAGAACGAGCTGAAACGGCTGACCAGAAGCGAGAGAACCCATCGGCTTTGCACTCGTGCCGGAATGTTGGAGACATTTTTGAAAGAGCCGACCGTCCTGACCGATGAAGATGTGATGGAGCTGCTGACCTTCATCTTCCAGAGCGAAGCGGTTCAAAAGAAGCTGAATCTGCTGATTGAGAGCCGGAGAGAAACGCAGGAAGCGGACGAGGGAGAAAACCCTTGACGGAGACAAGGGCGCAATTATACACCACCTAAAGATGGTGATTGCGTTCTGCCGAAAGCCCCTTGCAGGGAGCCTGATGATTTCCGCAAAAGTCCCTTGCTCCATTCATCCAGAGGAAGCTACACTTCCCCTGCGCTGGCTTTGCCAGCTACCCTATGCACAGGCTTGTGGCGCTTCACGACCTTGACTGCCCGTGGCGGCCGGGCGATTTGGAGCAGCGCAGCGGGCGCATCATCCGGCAGGGCAACCGCAACAAGGAGGTTCACATCTATCGCTATGTCACAGAATCCACCTTCGACGCCTACCTCTGGCAGACGGTAGAAAATAAGCAGAAGTTCATATCCCAGATCATGACCTCAAAATCCCCTGTTCGCTCCTGCGAGGACGTGGACGAGACTGCTCTTTCCTACGCAGAGATCAAGCGCTGTGCGCCGGAGACAAGAGAATTAAAGAGAAGATGGACTTGGACGTGGACGTTGCCCGCCTGAAGCTCATGAAGGCCAGCCATCAGAGCCAGCAGTTCCGTCTGGAGGACAATCTGCTCAGGCATTTTCCCGAACAGATCCGGCAGAACGAGAGCTTCGTGGAGGCTTCACCGCCGATATGCAGACGCTCGCCGGGCATCCGCACCCTGTGGACGGCTTTGCGGGCATGGAGGTCAAGGGCGACCTTCTCACCGACAAGGACAACGCAGGCGCTGCCATTCTGGAAGCCTTCAAGGACGCAAAGGGCATGGAGCCCGTTCCCATCGGCAGCTACCGGGGCTTTTCCATGTCCCTGACCGTGGAGGACTTCGGGCGGGACTTTGTTCTCACCCTCAAGGGCAAAATGAACACCGCGTGACGCTGGGCAAGGACGCGCGGGGCAATCTCACCCGCATCGACAACGTCCTGAACGCCATTTCTCAGCGTATGCAGCGGTGCAGGATAAGCTTGCCGCCATTCGGATGCAGGAGGAGACAGCAAAGGCAGAGCTGGGCAAGCCCTTCCCCCAGGAGGATGAGCTGCGGACAAAATCCGCGCGGCTTGCGGAGCTGAACGCTGAGCTGAACATCGACGAGCGCACGCCCATGGAGCAGATGGCGGAGGACGCGCCCGCCGTGCAGAGCGCAAAGGCGGAGCGTCCCTCCGTGCTGGCAAAGCTGAAAGCGCCGCTGCCCCAGCCCTGCACCGAGGACAAAATCAGGCACAGGAACAAGGAGGAACGCTAAAAAACGGCGGCTCCGACGAAGAACGGATTTTGTCGGAGCCGCTTCACTACAGCTTAATGAAAGGAAGGATGCACCAATATGAAGGATATTCCCGTTTACAGATTTCCCGCCGAGCACGCCCGTGAAAACGGCGAGCTGGAGCTTTACCGCGCCTCCAATAAGGCCAGCGCCGCCTGCAAGGAGGCCATTGAGAAGGCGATCTCCGAGCATTATTGCGATAACGTCCTGCACAGGGAAGCCGTTGCGCAGGTGGCGGAGCAGTTCGGGCATGAGCGCATCTTGTATGTGCTGGCGATTACCATCCGGCAGAAGGATTGGGACGCACGGTTCTCTGCGGACAACAAGCAATGGGCAAAGACCGTTCCCGTTTCGGAGAACCCCGACGCATGGGGGACGGATCGGAACTGCTATCTGGCGGTGAACAGCCACAGCGGGCTGGTTGATTTGTTTACCAAGCTGGCGCGGGAGGACGCAAGGGCGCATGAGCGCAAGCCATCGGTACTCGGCAGACTGAAAAGCAGACCGCCCGAAGCGGCAGCGGAGGCAGTCAAAAGCAAAGGAGCCGTCCCTGTGAGCGCGCAGTTCATGCGCCGGAACATCCGCATCTCCGTTCGCCTGACGGAGGAGGAGCACCGGCTGCTGAAGGAAAAGATGGCGCGGATCGGCGTTACCAATCAGGAGGCGTTCCTGCGGAAGATGGCGCTGGACGGGCTGGTGATCAGGCTGGATTTGCCGGAGCTGAAGCAGATGATCTCGCTCCTGCGCTACACGAGCAACAACATCAATCAGATCGCCAAACGGCTCAACGAGAGCGGCAGAGCCTATGACACCGACCTTGCGGAGATTCTGGAAAAGCAGAAGCAGCTATGGGGACTTGCCAACAAAATTCTTATGAAGCTGTCCACCATTCAGTGAGCAGGCAGAAATATACGATAAGCCCATGCTGCCGGCATCCTTGTTTTAGGGCAGCTCTTTCTGTATAATGAAATCAAAAAGGACGGAAAACGACTATGAAATTCATTTTGAAACTGCTGCTTGCGCCCCTTATGCTGGTTTTGTGGATCGTGGAATGGGCGCTCACGCTGGCGCTCAAGCTTCCGCCGTGGTCTGCGTCATCGCCTCCGCCCTGTTTCTGCTTTCAGGTGTTTTTTACTTTGTGGACGGCAACGTGCAGAACGGCTGCATCTGTCTGGGCATTGCGTTTCTGCTCTCCCCCTACGGACTGCACTATTTGGCGGTGAAGCTCACAGCGCGGTTTATCGGCATGAGAATGCTGCTCAAGGAGCGAATCTACGGATAAACGGAATATGCGGAATGTGAAAAGGCGCAGGCTCTCTCCTGCGCCTTTTTCCATGGAGGGAATATGGCGACCACACGAATCATACCCATGCACTTAAACAAGGGCAAGACGCTGGCGCAGTGCCTTGCCGACCGGACGGAGTACGGCATGAACCGGATAAGACCGAGGGCGGTGCGCTGATCTCCGCATTCGCCTGCGAGCCGGAGACCGCCGTTTCCGAATTTGCCCTGTCCAAGCGGGAGTACCGGGAGCTGACCGGACGGGTGCAGGAAAGCGACGTCATCGCCTATCAGGTACGGCAGTCCTTTAAGCCGGGAGAGGTAACGCCGGAGGAGGCCAACCGCATCGGCTACGAATTTGCCAAGCGCTTCCTAAAGGGCGAACACGCCTTCCTCGTCTGCACCCACACCGACAAAAAGCACATTCACAACCACATCTACTGGAACTCCACGGCGCTGGACTGTACGCGGAAGTTCAAGAACTTCATCGGGAGCTACCGCGCGTCCGCAGGCTGTCCGACCTGATCTGCGCCGAGCACCGGCTGTCCGTGGTGGAGAATCCACAGAAACACGGCTGAGCTACAACAAATGGCGCGGCGGTCACGACAAGCTCTCCAACCGCGATCTTCTGCGCATGGCGATAGACGCTGCGCTTGAAAAGCAGCCCGGGGACTTCGACGCGCTTTTAGCCCTTTTGAAATCCTCCGGCTATTCCGTCGCCCGAAAGGCAGGCTGTCGCTGCGGCACGAAAACCAGAAACAGAGCATCCGTCTGGATTCTCTGGGCGAGGGATATTCCGAGCAGGAGCTGCGCGCCGTCCTCGCAGGAGGCAGAACGCACAAGCCCTTCGTCAAAAAGAAATATCCGAAGCGCAGGGAGCGCGCCACGCTGATTGCCGATATTGAGGCGAAGCTCAATGCAGGAAAAGGCTACCGCTACGATCAGGCGATGAAGGTGGTAAAGCTCAAGCAGATGGCAAAGACGCTGATATATCTGGAGGAAAACGGCTTTGCGACTTTGATGCGCTGGCCGACGCCGCCGCCGATGCGGAAAAGCGGTTCTATGCTTTGAAGGCGACCATAAAGGCGGCGGAAGCACGGATGGGCGAGATACAGACCCTGCGGACGCACATCATGAACTATTCCAGAACCCGCAGCGTTTACACCGGCTACCGCAAGGCGGGGTACTCGAAAAAATACCTTGCGGAGCATGAGGGGGATATCCTCATCCACAAGGCGGCGAAGAAAGCCTTTGATGCGTTCGGTCTGAAAAAGCTGCCCACGGTCAGGAGCCTGAACGAAGAATTTGCAAGGCTCATGGCAGAGAAAAAGGCGGCCTACGCCGAGTACCACCGGGCGCAGGAGCAGATGCGGGAGCTGCTGATCCACAAGGCCAACGCCGCCTATCTGCTGGGGCTGGACGAACAGAACCGGCAGACCACCGAGCGGCAGCGCGAGGAAAAATAGCGATGGCACATCGCGCAGCCACAGATGAAATCTGTGTTACAGGGGGTATGGGGAACGCCCCATCAAGCAAAAGGCGTGGACTCGTCAGAGTCTCCGCCTGGTGTCTTTGGCTCCAAAAGACCTTGCTTGCCACGGTATCTCTTTCT
>ENA-OQEN01000888-OQEN01000888.1-human-gut-metagenome-genome-assembly--contig:-NODE-888-length-12079-cov-6.431978_pt1 | contig 12079 bp, 18 predicted proteins | sample MGYA00242791_ERZ504627 | MGnify/ENA primary metagenome ERZ504627 (study PRJEB26092, sample SAMD00036316) | human gut metagenome | host: Homo sapiens | study: EMG produced TPA metagenomics assembly of... | reverse complement strand
TGCTCATCGTGGTCATGCTCGTGGTCATGCTCGTGGTCATGGTCGTGATGATGGTGCTCGTGCTCGTCCTCATCCTCGTCATGATCATGCTCGTGATGATGGTGATGCTCGTGCTCGTCGTGGTCGTCATCGTGGTCATGCTCGTGGTGATGGTGATGGTGCTCGGCCTCCTCGGCCTCGTGCTCGGCCCGCATCTTCTCCAGCAGCTCGTCGGCCAGAGACACCTTTTCCACGGCGGCCAGAACGGTCTTGCCGTCCAGCTGGTCCCAGGGGGTGGTCAGGATGGCGGCGGTGGGGTTCTTCTCCCGCAGCAGAGCCACGGCGGCCTCCAGCTTCTCCTGGGTCAGCTTCTGGGTCCGGGACAGGATGATGGTGCCGGCGGCCTCGATCTGGTTGTTATAGAACTCGCCGAAGTTCTTCATATACACCTTCACCTTGCCGGCGTCGGCCACGGTGACAAAGGAGTTCAGCTTCATATCCGGGATATCCGCCACGGTGTTTTCCACCGCCACGATCACGTCGGAGAGCTTCCCCACGCCGGAGGGCTCGATGAGGATGCGGTCCGGCTGGAACTGCTCCTTTACCTCCGCAGGGCCTTGCCGAAGTCGCCCACCAGGGAGCAGCAGATGCAGCCCGAGGACATTTCGGAGATCTGGATCCCCGCGTCCTTCAGAAAGCCGCCGTCGATGCTGATCTCGCCGAACTCGTTTTCGATCAGCACCAGCTTTTCGCCCTGATAGGCTTCCTTCACCATCTTCTTGATGAGGGTGGTCTTGCCTGCGCCCAGGAAACCGGACACGATGTCAATTTTCGTCATAACAGTACCTTCTTTTCTTTTCCCGCCGTGCGGGACATATTATTTCCTCTATATCATAGCCTATTTTTCCAAAAAAGCAAGGGCAGCGAAAAAAATTCACATTTCTGCCCCGGTAATCTGCGGTTTGTCCCATTTTTTCCGGGAATTTTCCCGGTTTTCTATTGGGATGGGGCGGACCGGAGAATGGGGGTAGCCATTTGCCGGAAAATGCGGTATAATGGCGAAAATACACAGAAGCGAGGTACCCCCCTATGTCCGTGAAAGAACAGCAGACCGGCGCGTGGGCGCCGGAGTGGGTCCAGGAGACGGAGCCGGAATACACCCCCCGGCCCCGGCGCAGCCGGAAGCAGCGCCGCCCCCGGTGGCCGGGGATCGCCCTGGCTCTGGTGTGCCTGGCCACCATCGCCGCACTGGTGTGGCATTTTACCCGGCAGAAGGAGATCCCCCTGGAGACGGCGGCCGGTTATGTGGCCTCGGAAGCGGAGACGGCTCCGCTGTACGACGAGGAGGGCAATGTCCTGCGGCAGCTGGTCCGGGGCAGCCAGGTCACCTATGTGGTGGAGGAGGCCCACAAGGATCGTCCGGACCAGGTTCGGGTGCCCCAGGAGGACGGCAGCTTCGCCTGGCTGGACCGGGAGAACCTGACCGATGACCTGAGCGGCGTGGTGACGCTGAAAACCGTGTATGTCCGCCGGGCCCAGAATCTGACGGATGAGGCGGCGACCCCACCGGCCCCCTGGTGCTGCGGGGCCAGGCCCTGACCGTTACCGGCTACCGGGACCTGGCGGCCGACGGCAGCGTATCCTATTACCGGGCCGACGGCGGGTACATCCCCGCCCGGTATGTCCGCCTGACGGAGGACCAGGCCACGGCGCCCTATGACGCGGACATGGCCCGGCTCCACGCCGACCGGGGCGACAGCTGGGGCGGCGGCGACGCGGCAGGGCTGGACTATGACGCCTATGAAAAACCCAAGTTCGAGAATAACGTCATGCCCGGCACCGTGAAGGCCCTGTATCTGAACAACGAGGCCATCCGGAATCCGGAGGCATACATCGCCGTGGCCGACGGGTGCGGCATCAACGCCTTTGTGGTGGACATCATGGACGGCGGGGCCATCGGCTACGCCTCGCCGGTGATGCAGAAATATTCCCCTAGCGCCTATGCGGATGCCTACAACACGCTGGAGAGCTATCAGGCGGCGGTGAAAAAGCTGAAGGACGCCGGGTATTACGTCATCGGCCGCATCACGGCCTTCAACGATCCCAACCTGGCCGCAGATCATCCGGAGTGTGTGGTGGCGGACCTGGGCGGCCAGCCGCTGAAGATCGGCGGCATGTACTGGCCCAGCGTATACAGCCGCCAGGTGTGGCAGTATAAGGTGGACCTGGCCCTGGAGGCCGCCGAGACCATGGGCTTCAACGAAATTCAGTTCGACTATGTCCGCTTCCCCGACGGCACCTGGGACTATGACGAGGCGGGCACCATCGACTATCACAACGACAATGACGAGAGCAAGGCCCAGGCCGTTCAGCGGTTTTTGCAGTACGCCGCCGACCGGCTCCACGGGGCGGGGGTGTATGTGTCTGCCGATGTGTTCGGCGAGTGCGCGGAAAAGTACGTCACGGCCTACGGCCAGTATTGGGCGGCCATCAGCGGCGTGGTGGACGCCATCAGCGCCATGCCGTACCCCGATCATTATTCCGCCTCCGGCAGCTGGCTGCCCTGGGAGCACCCCTATGAGACCATGAAAACCTTTGGCGAGAAGCTGCCGCCCGGCAGCAGGAGACTCCTTCCCCTGCCGCGGTGCGCACCTGGATCCAGTGCTACAACGCCATCCGGGAGCCGTACAACACCTATGGCCCCGATGAGATCGCCGCCCAGATCCGGGCCCTGAACGACACCGGCAACACCGGCGGCTACATGACCTGGAATGCTGCGTCCAGCCTGGATAAGTACCGCTATGTCAGCGGCGTGCTGAACTGAACGCGCTGAAACGTGCTTCGCAGACTGTCAAAAAAGCAGGATTGCCTCTGCCTTCGGAAAGGAAAATAGTTACGAAAGAAACCCATCAGGGGTGTCTTTCGTTTTCAATCACCGCATTTTCAGAACTTTTATGAAAGTTCTGAAAATGCTTGCTCAGCTTGTCAAAAAGGATTTTTGACAAGCTGAGAAGCAGCAAAACCTCCGGGAAAACCGGAGGTTTTGCTGCTTCAGCTATTCTGCTTGCTGCCCCAGCAGCTGCTCCAGCTCCTCCGCCGTCAGAACCTGTCCGCCCACCCGCTGCATATCCGCCAGATTGGCGGCCTGCACGGCAGGGGTCACGGAGGAGGTGCAGTCCGACAGCACCGCCGCGTCATAGTCCAGGGACAGGGCGTCGTAGAAGGTGGAGCGGATGCAGTTGGGCGTGGTGGTCCCGGCCAGCAGCACCGTGTCCACCCCCAGCCGCCGGAGGATCAGGTCCAGCTCCGTGTGGAAAAATGCGGAAAACCGGGGCTTTACGATAACATAGTCCGTGTCCGCCCGGTGAAATTCCTCCGGCCACGCGTCGGACATGGACGGCGGGCACGTCTCGGACAGGGGCCTTCCGCCCCGGGCCCACACGTCGTACCGGGCCCGCTCCACGTCGGAGCCGTCCGCCCGGTAGTGCCGCACGGCGAACACCACCGGCACCCGGCCCTGTGGCAGCAGTCGATGGCCCGGGCGCAGGCGGGCACCGTGTCCGCCGCCCCGGGGATAAACAGGGGGCTGGACGCGTCCAGAAACCCCCGCTGCATGTCAATGACCACCAAAGCGTATCTGTGCATGAGATGACCTCCTGAAAAGCGCAATAAAACCGGCGGTGCTCCGCCGGTTTTATTGTACCGTCTTTCCCGGGAAATTGCAAGGTCTACAGGCCGTAGCTGTCCACGGCGCTGTACAGGTACGCCAGAGCATCGGCATCGGATATGCCGCCTACCAAGGAGCCGTCCATCAGGATGGAGAGATCCAGCTGCACCACCACGGGCCCCTCACAGAACAGCGCCCGATAGTAGTTGGCATAACCGGGTGTGGTCTCCCGGAAAATATACGCCTTGCCGCCGCCCGGGGCCTTGTAGTCCTCCAGCTGCTCCAGGTTTTCCAGTTGTCCCTGAGAATAGATCCAGGAAACCACATCGTCCTCCGGGGTCACATCCGTCAGCACATACATCAGAACGTGCATGTAGTCGCTGTATCGGATCCCGCCGTCGGGATCTTGAAGCTCATCACAGTACGCAGTGCGGATATACATCCGCACCAGCTGTCCCTGCTGGTCGCACTGGGCTTCTATGGACACCTGACCGCGCTCGCGTGCCTCCTGCTGGGCGCTGCGGGGCAGAACGCCGCCGCCCAGGAACGCGTCCGCCGCCGCCATGTCCGGAAACTGCAGATCCTCCGTCGAAGTCCGCGCCGCCTCCTGGCTGGCCTGGGGAATATCTGCCAGCGGCAGCCGCCGGTCCGTGCTGTAGGTCCAGGTGCCGCCGTATTCGGTGCCGTCGTAGAACAGCCCCTCCACATTGAGATCGCCGGGGGTCCCAAACCGGGCAAACACCCCGCTCTCCGCCGCCAGCACCGCCCCCGTCAGCATCAGCACCAGGCAGGCTGCCAGCAGCACCGCCCGGGGGATCCTGCGCCGCTTCCGTGCGGGAAGCTGGGCCAGGGTCCGGGTCAGATTTTCGTCAAAGTTCTTGGGCACCGGGGTCTCCTCCTCCCGGGCCATATGCCGCAAACGGGTATCCAAATCGTTCATGTTCGTTCCTCCTTCCGCGTGACCTGCGGGTCCGACAGCGCCAGCCGCAGCTTATCCCGGGCCCGGCTGAGCCGGGATTTCACCGTGCCCGCCGGCACCCGCAGCAGCGACGCAATGTCCGCCACCGGCAGGTCCTCATAGTAATACAGCACCACCGCCGCCCGCTGGTCCCGGGGCAGGGACAGCACCGCGTCCCACAGCTCCGGCCGCGGGTCCTCCCGGGCTGCCGCCTGGGGCGGCAGGTCCTCCAGATACACCTCCCGGCGGCTGCGGCGGTTCAGCTGCCGGGCACAGTTCACGCTGATCTTCACCAGCCACGCCCGCACTTCAGGGTCCCGCAGCCGGTCCAGGGACTGCAGGCCAGCAGCACCGCCTGGCCCACGGCGTCCTGGGCGTCGGCATCGCAGGGGGTCAGGGCCCGGGCGGCCCGGTACATGTCCCGGCTGTAGGTCTGCACCCCTCGAGTAAATTCCTCTTGTGACAGGCGCAAGGCCATCACCGTCCTTTCCTGCGCCGGGGCCGCCCATTTGTCATGACGTATATTAGATACTCCGGCCCGGCCTTTGGTTCCGCGGTCCGGAGAAAATTTCAGATTTTGAAAAAAGGACGCGCCCCGGCGCGTCCTTTTGCTCTTATTTGCAGCTCACAGCCACTTTTTCCACTTGAAGATCACCAGCTCCACGATGATGCACACCACGCTGATGATGCACACCGCCAGGTATCCGTGCTGTGCGGTAAGCTCCGGCATGTTTACGAAATTCATGCCGTACCACCCGGCGATCAGGGACAGGGGCAGAAACACCGTGGTGACGATGGTCAGGATCTTCATGATCTGGTTTTGCCGCATGTCCAGCTGCGTCTGGTGCATTTCCCGCAATTGCAGGGCGTACTCCTTTTCCAGCTCCGTGGCCGACAGCAGCCGCTGAGCCCGTCCCGTCAGGCGGTCAAACAGCCGGGAGGCGTGGGCGTCGCTCTCCTCCGTTTCGTCCGACAGCGCGGCAAACAGGTCGTCCAGCTGCTCATAATACGCCGCAAACACCGACAGCTCCCGGCGGATGCGAAAGAGCTTCTTGTCCAGGTCCTGGGCCTGATCCTGCATCAGGGCCTCCTCCAGAGCCGTCAGGCGCTTTTCATATTTTTGCAGGGTGGGCATATCCTCCTGCAGAAGCCGGGCAAACAGCTCCGCCAGCGCCTGAGCCGGGGTCTGGGACTCCAGGTCCCCTGCCAGCCCCCGCAGAAAGCCGCCCTCCTCCGCCAGCAGCAGCCGCCGGTCCGTCAGGTAAAAGCCGAAAAAATGCTTGTCTCCGGTGGGTGCCATAGGCCGGGGCATGGCATAGGTCCCGGCGCTCCGCCGCCCTTGAGCCGCTCCGCCCGGCAGAAGGCTCCGCCGGTGGGGGCAATGCGGTGCTGCTCCAGCTGGGGATACCGCTGGCGCAGCTGGTCAAAGGTCACCAGCTCCACGCAGGAATCACTCATTGCGCCTCACCGCCTCAGATAAAGAATTTCCGGTGCAGGGACCGGCGCAGGGGCTTGCACACCGCGATGATCAGCAGCATGATCCCCAGCAGCACTCCCGCCGCCAGAGGGTAAAACGACCAGATAAACGTCCGATGGACCTGGAAAGTGATGTTCAGCAGGAACTCGATGAGCACCGCCAGGCCGCCGCCGGCCATCAGCGCCCCGCCGAAGATGTAGAGATACCCCCGGCTGAGATACCGCAGCAGCGTCACCACCGTGGTCACCAGCACCCCGATGGTCCCCGTCACCGGAAGGGCAAACGTCAGGAACCAATGCCCGCCGGTGGCAAAGTTGATATACAGCAGATACAGCCCGATGGCCGCAAAGTCCGCCGGAACAAAGATCACCGGGTTGGGCCTTCTGAACCACAGGGGCAGCACCGCCAGGATATACAGCAGCGCCACGCCGCCGGAGGCAAACCCGGACCACAGGATGGCCCCGTTGACGCTCCAGTCGCACAGGATGCAGATGACGATGGGCAGCACCGCCAGCATGGTCAGGATGAACAGCGCCCCGGAGCGGTTCACCTCCTCGGGGTGGGCCGACGGCTCCGGCGGGAAGGGGGGCTCCCCCTGCTGCCGGGGCAGATCCGGATGGAACACCCGGGTGCCGCACAGGGGGCACACGGTCTCGCTGTCAGACAGCTCCACGCCGCAATGGATACAATACATGGATAACGCTCCTTTCCCTTATCCCCGGCCCCGCTGGTTGCTCTCCACCTTCACAGGCAGACCCAGCCGGTGCAGGACCCGGTAAAAATGCAGCTCCAGCTCCGGCTCCTGGATGCTGCGGATACAGTTGATATACATGGTGCCGTTCCAGGACACCACGCCGCAGTCGTGAGGCGCGGCAGCCTGGACGCCGATGATGAAGTCCACCCGCCGGACATAGGGGGCCATGACCTCCGGCAGCTCCACCGCCCCCAGATTGGACAGGCACAGACAGGATTTGCGCTCGCCCACGGCGTTAAACACCGCCTTCATGGCAATGTTTTTGATGAACAGGGGCATCACCTTCAGCACAGGGGACTTTTCGCTGGCCACATTGGCGGCGAATTTGGCCCGCAGGGTGTGGGTGTTGTTCTCCAGTCCCATCCGATGGTGGACGGCGGCGCAGATCTCGGAGAAGGTATAGTCCCCGGTGCGGGGATCGATCTCCGGGGTGATATACGAGGCAAAGTTCCGCAGACTGCGGCTGGGGAACAGGTTCCGCAGGTTCACCGGCAGCAGCACCTTCACCGGCTTGCGCCGCTGCGCCGGGGTACCTTCTCCGCCTGCAGGTCGGCAATGGCCTGCATCATGGCCGCGCCCAGCAGCTCCGTAACGGATACGCCGTACTGCCTGGCACAGGCGCGGACCCGGTCCACCGGCACCATCATGGTGATGAGGTTTTTATATCCGTCCTTTTCCGGCGTGCCGCTGAGGTGATAGGCAGTGCTCTCCGCCCGGCTGGCGGTAACGTCCCCGGCATAGCGCAGGAAGCTGTCCTCCAGCTCCTGCGGACTGGGCTCCTCCAGGCGGCCCAGCACACCCTTTTCCGCCGGGATGCTGATGCCGTATTTCTGGCACAGATACTCCGCCGTCAGGGTTTTCAGAAAAATCAGCCCGCCGGTGCCGTCGGTGACGGCGTGGAAAAACTCCACCGCCATCCGGTCATGGTACACCAGCACCCGGAAGGCGCACTGGCGCACCTGGCCGAAGCACATGGGCCAGGGGGCAGCTTTTCTCCGGCTGGATGTCCGGCGCCTTGGGAATTTCCTCCAGATAATACCAGAATGCCCCCCGCCGCAGCCGCACGGCAATGGAGGGGAACCGCCGCACCGTCACGTCCAGCGCCGCCCGCAGCACCGCTGTGTCGATGGGCTCGGTCAGGGTGACGGACAGGCGAAAGAAGTTGTTCCAGTTCCGGCGCTTGGCGGCAGGATAGATCTTGGCGGCGTTGTCCAGCCGCATCCACCGCAGGCTCCGGGCCGGGGACAGGGTCCGGTCCAGGAAGTGGTTGATGGCCTCAAAGTCCTGAGCCATGTTCTCATTGAGGCAGTACAGCACATAGGCGTGCCACCGCTCCGGGGCAATGTGCAGCTTGCTGCGGCATCCGGCGGACAGAAGCCGGTTATGCAGGGCACGGGTGTCGTCCAGCATCACCTCGTCCCCGCCCACAAACAGCAGAGACGGCGGCAGCCCCGTCAGGTCGCCGAACAGCGGCGAGCACAGAGGGTCCGTGGGGTCCTGCGTATAGCACTTGGCGTAAAATTGCAGCAGCTCCGGAGTCATGGAGGGGTCCTTCTCCCGGTTGTCCCGATAGGAGTCCCCGGACCCGGTCAGGTCCGTCCACGGGGAGATGCCGATCAGGCCGCAGGGCAGGGCCATGCCCAGCTGCTTGAGCCGCAGACACAGACAGTAAATGAGCCCGCCTCCGGCGGACTCCCCCGCCAGCAGGATCTGCCGGGGCTCATAGCCCTTTTTCAGCAGGTATTGATAGCTCTCCAGCGCATCGTCCAGGGCCGCGGGATACGGATGCTCCGGGGCCAGACGGTATGCCGGGCAGAACACCCGTACACCGCATTCCGAGGCCAGGGTGGCTGCAAAGCCCTTGGCATATTCCAGGCTGCCGCAGGTATAGCCGCCGCCGTGGAGATACAGGATCACGCCGCTGCGGCGCTGATCCTTGGGCATGACCCACGCCCCCTGAAAAGCGCCGAAGTCGTGGTCCCGCACCAGCACCTCCGCCGGTGCAGGGCGGTCATCAGCTCCCCCAGCTTGTCCTGCCCCTTTCGGGTGACCTCCAGGGACAGACCGGCCACGAAGGGCTTGAAAAATGATAGCTGAGAACGAACCAGCTTTGCGTGCAGCTCCATGCAATGTCGTTCCTTTCCTGAAAATGTTCTGAATCATTTTATTATACCAGAAATCCTACCGCATAACAAGGTTTGGCCGGTAAAAAGCATATGAAAAAGGGGCGCTGCGATGCAGCGCCCCTTCAGACTGCCAGAAATACTCCAACGGGCTGTTAATTCGACTTTATACGATTATTGAATTTTTAACGGTATATTAATGTAACAAACCGCTGAAAATGGAAAAATTGTGATACTTTTACAAAATGATTGTTAATAATTCGGCGAAACATTAATTGTAAACAGGCCGCTCCTATTATACAATAGAACCAGAGACGTCCCTGCTCCGCACAGAGACCGGGACAGAATTGCGGAGGCGGGACACCCCTTCCGGACAAAATAAAGGAGAGTGAGTCTGTGTTCAAGAAATTCACCAACGGCTGCGTTCGCGTGGTCAACCGGTGGCTGCCGGATGCGTTCCTGTTTGCCATCATCCTGAGCATCATCGTTTTCATCGGCTCCATGTGCGCCACCAAGATGGGCCCCCTGCAGGTGCTCAACGCCTGGGGTGACTCCAAGGGCTTCTGGGGCCTGCTGAGCTTCTCCATGCAGATGGCCCTGGTGCTGGTATTCGGCTCCGCATGGCGGCTGCCAAGCCCTGCAAAAAGGCCCTGCGGGCTGCCGCCGGCTTGTGCCACAACAACATGCAGGCCATCGTGGTCACCACCTTCATCTCCACCCTCTGCTGCTGGCTGAACTGGGGCTTCGGCCTGATCGCCGGCACGCTGCTGGCCAAGGAAGTGGTGCGCCGGGTCCCCACTGTGGACTATCCCCTGCTGATCGCCTCCGCCTACTCCGGCTTCGTCATCTGGCACGCAGGTCTGTCCGGCTCAATCCCCCTGGACCTGGTGGCGGGCAAGAAATTCGGCGAGGTCCTGTATCAGGCCCCCATCACCGACACGGTGTTCCACCCCATGAACCTGATCATGGTGGGCGTCATTCTGTTTGTCATGCCCCTTGTGAACTACGCCATGCATCCCGATAAGGCCCACACCGTGTGCATCGACCCCACCCTGCTGGAGGATGAGGCCGAGCGAACCTATGAGGTCAGGACCCCTGCCGATAAGCTGGAGCACTCCAAGCTCCTGTGGGCCATCACCCTGGTGGGCGGCTTCGTGTACATCATCTATTACTTTGTGCAGAACGGCTTTACCCTGGGCCTGAACATCGTGAACATGATCTTCCTGTTCCTGGGTATTCTGCTCCACGGCGACCTGCGCCGCTATGTGGATGCCATCTCCGACGCCGCCGGCGGCGCAGCAGGCATGCTGCTGCAGTTCCCCTTCTATGCCGGTATCATGGGCATGATGGTGGCAGCCAATGACCAGGGCGTGTCTCTGGCGGGTGTCATCTCCCAGTTCTTCGTGAGCGTCTCCAACAACGTCACCTTCCCCATGCTGTCCTTCCTGGCAGCCGGTGTGGTGAACTTCTTCGTTCCCTCCGGCGGCGGCCAGTGGGCCGTGCAGGGCCCCATCATGATGCCTGCCGGCGCGGCTATGGGCATCGAGAATGGCCGCACCGCCATGGCCATTGCCTGGGGCGACCAGTGGACCAACATGATCCAGCCCTTCTGGGCTCTGCCTGCTCTGGGCATCGCCAAGCTGTCCGCCCGGGACATCATGGGCTATCTGGTCATCGTCACCCTGTTTGTGGGCGTGGTGGCCTGCCTGGGCTTCCTGGCCTGGGCCGCGTGGTTCTGAGCGCTTGCATAAAATTGGCTGCCTTCGGGCAGCCAATTTTTTTCAGCCTGTATTTATACAGTCTCCTGCGCCTTCCCAAAATCGCACAGATCCCGCAGGGTGCAGCCGGCGCAGTCGGGCCGCCGGGCCACGCACACCGCCCGGCCATGGAGCACCATCCGGTGGCAGAAATTGCTGGACTCCTCCGGCGGGATGCAGGCCCGCAGCTGCTGCTCCACCTTCAGGGGGTCCTTGGACCGTCCGTCAGCCCCAGCAGGCCGGTGATCCGGATACAGTGGGTGTCGCAGACGTAGCCCGCCTGACCGTATACGTCCCCCAGGATCAGGTTGGCGGTTTTGCGGCCCACGCCGGGCAGCCGCAGCAGGTCCTCCATGTTGTCCGGCACCCGCCCGCCGTAGTCCGACAGCAGCATTTTTGCCGCCGCCACGATGTCCCGGGCCTTGGCCCGCCAGAAGCCGCAGGAGCGGACGTATTCGCCCACCTCCTCCGGGCTGGCGGCGGCAAAGGCCTCCAGGGTAGGAAACCGGGCAAACAGCGCCGGGGTCACCTGGTTCACCCGGGCGTCGGTGCACTGGGCCGCCAGCCGCACGGAAAACAGCAGCTCGTAGTCCTTATCGTAATCCAGGGAGCACGCCGCGTCGGGATACAGCTCCTTCAGCCGCCGGATGATGGCGGCCACCTCCTGGGGAGATTTCATAACAGATCACCTCGCCCCCTATTGTATCAGACAGCCGGGAAAAATGCAAATCGGGGGGTGCAAAGGGCGGCGGGATGTGGTATAATAGCTGTGATTTTCCCGGAAGGAGGTGCCGCTATGCGGCCATTGGCAGACGAAATACGCCCCCAGACCCTGGACCAGGTGGCGGGCCAGAAACACCTGCTGGGCCCCGGCGCCCTGCTGCGCCGCCTCATCGAGGGCGGGACCTCCGCCAACATGATCTTTTACGGGCCTCCGGCACCGGCAAGACCACCATCGCCTCCATCATCGCCAAGCGCACGGAAAAGGCCCTGTACCACCTGAACGCCACCACCGCGTCTTTGCAGGATGTGAAGGCCATCATCGCCGATGTGGACACCATGCTGGCCCCCAACGGGGTGCTGCTGTACCTGGACGAGATCCAGTATTTCAACAAAAAGCAGCAGCAGAGTCTGCTGGAGTTCATGGAAAACGGCAAGATCACCCTGATCGCCTCTACCACGGAGAACCCGTATTTCTATGTATACAACGCCCTGCTGTCCCGCAGCACGGTGTTTGAGTTCAAGGCCCTGACGGCGGAGGAGACGCTGCCCGCCGTGGAGCGGGCCCTGGACATCGTCCGCCGCCGCAGCCCCCTGCCCCTGACCTGGGAGCCGGAGGTGCCGGGCCTCATTGCCGCCGGGTG
>ENA-OQEN01000887-OQEN01000887.1-human-gut-metagenome-genome-assembly--contig:-NODE-887-length-12087-cov-3.137876_pt1 | contig 12087 bp, 12 predicted proteins | sample MGYA00242791_ERZ504627 | MGnify/ENA primary metagenome ERZ504627 (study PRJEB26092, sample SAMD00036316) | human gut metagenome | host: Homo sapiens | study: EMG produced TPA metagenomics assembly of... | reverse complement strand
TTAAAAAAAGTTGTTGACAACATGTTATATATTTGTTATAGTAACAAAGGTTTCAAGATGGTTCGTTGGTCAAGCGGCTAAGACGTCGCCCTCTCACGGCGAAAACAGGGGTTCGATTCCCCTACGAACTGCTTTTAAAAGGATACAGATTGTATCCTTTTTTTTTTTCGCAATTTTCCTTTCATAAGAAAAGAATCACTTGAAGAAAATGCCTCCGTGAGATATACTATACTACATATGATACAGAAGAAAGGGGTTAGTAATATGGCTGTATGTGAATCATGTGGAGCAAGGGTGCAGGATGGAATTACGATCTGTCCGGAATGTGGGCGCCCGGTGGTGAAGATGAAGACAAGTCTTGGCTGAAAGGTGAGAACGGAAAGAAGCCGGTACAGCAAAGCATATACACCAACCGATGATTATGGTGACATCTATGATGGGAACAGTATCGGGGGAACAGATCCTGTCAAGATTACGAAGGAAGACGTAAAGGAATACAAAGAGCTGAACAAGAAACAGGGCGGCGGAAGCGGCGTCGGCAAAGTGTTTGGCACGATCTTCAAGTTCATCATATTTGCAGCAATCGTATTTGGTATTTATATGTTTGTGACAAAGGTTGTGTTAAAGCCGAACGGACCGGAGACTTATGAGGATGCAGTCAAAGCATTCCAGACAGCGGTCAATGAGGATGACAGTGAGAAATTACAGGCATTAGTACCGGAATACATAACAGCAAACAAAGCCTTGGTTGAGGAAATCTTACCATATGTGCAGGAGACAAACTACACATCGATCAAGATATTGATACATCCATCTGGGGCACTTCTGAGGTAAATGCATTCAACGATAAGATCCAGCTGGAGCATGGTAAGACTGCAGATGCAAGAGAGGGTGTTACCCTGAAGCTTGGACTGCGTGGAACGATGAAGGATCGCAATGGCGTGAAGAGACAGTATCTGGAAGTAAATATTGATTTCATCAAGATCAAAGGCGTCTGGTATCCGGATATCGAAGAGGTACAGGATCAGTTGTTTAAACAGGATTAAGAAAAAGCCGGGAGCGAAAAACTTCCGGCTTATTTTTTTGACGGAGGAGTACATGGCGTTACAGTTTATCCTTGGCCCAAGCGGGGCAGGAAAATCAGAATATATTTACGAGGACATTATACGTCGGACAATGCAGGATGAGCGGGAAAATGTGATCGTGCTTGTCCCGGAACAGTATTCGCTGGAGATTCAACGAAAGCTTGTGCAGAAGCATCCGCGCGGCGGCAGCTTCCAGATTGACGTCATCGGGTTTAATCGGCTGGCATATCGGATATTTGATGAGCTGCATATCAAGCCGAAGAAAGTGCTGGAGGATTTCGGAAAATCTATGTTGCTGCGAAAGGCAGCACAGGAGCACAAAGAAGAGCTGTCTCTGTATGCCGGAAGTCTGGATAAGGCAGGATTTATCGACGAGGCAAAATCGTTGATGTCAGAGATCTACCAGTATGATATTCCACGGGAACGGCTGCGGGAGGCGTTACAGAAGCTGGACGATTCGGAGGAGGCACGTGTGCTTGCGAGAAAGCTGCAGGACATGCTGGTAATTTTCGATGCGTTTGAGGAGAAGAAAGGGCAGTCTTTTATCGTAGCAGAACAGATGCTGGAACTCCTGACCGCGGCAGCGGAACAATCGGAGATGATTGCAGGCAGTGAGATCGTATTAGATGGATTTACCGGATTTACACCGATTCAGTGAATCTGATTTCCGTGTTGCTGCGCCGGGCGAAAAAAGTGACGATCGTATTGACGATTGACGCGGCAACCTATGAGAAAAAGCACGTGGCAGAGCACGAACTGTTTGCACTTACGAAGCAGACAATCGAGCATTTGCTGCTTACTGCCGAGCAGGCACATGTGGTTGTGAAACCGGTATTGCTCTTAGGAAAGGATGGCTGTAAACGGTGGAGCAAGGGACATCCGCTGGCACATCTGGAGCAGAATCTGTTCCGCTATCCGTACCGTGTCGGGAAAGACGAGGAACAGGCGATTACGATTACGGCGTATGATACGCCGGCGCAGGAGCTGACCGGCGTTGCAGAACAGATTCGTACCCTTGTGATGGAGCAGGGCTATCGTTACCGGGATATTGCGATCGTGAGTGGAAATCTGGAGGAGACGGCGGAATTTGCGAAGCGGATATTGCCGCAATATGAGATTCCATATTTTATTGATATGACGATGCCGGTGAAGAATCATCATGTGTGGATGCGCTTATGCATGTGCTTCGAATCGTCGATGAGAATTTCAGTTATGACAGTGTGTTCGCGTTCTTAAAATCCGGAGTTGTAAAGTCGTTGGAACAATCGGAGATCGAGATGCTGGAAAACTACGTGCTGGCGCGTGGACGAAAGGGAATCCGGAGCTGGAGCCAGCCATTTCTAAACGGCGAGGATGACACCGTGGATGAGCTGCGGCAGGTTGTGATGGAAATATTGCAGCCATTTTACAAGGCAGTCTCCGGTGGAAAAAAGAAGATTTCCGTGTTTGTCGAAGCCATCTATGCGCTTATGGAGACGCTTTCGATGGAGACGCAGTTTGAAGATGCCGGACTGTATGAGAAGGTGCGGCAGATCTTTGACAAGATGGTGGAGATCATGCCGGAGGACACGGTCAATGTACAGGAGTTTGAGGAACTGTTTGCCGTAGGAATGAAGGATGTCACACTTGGTATGGTGCCACCGACACTGGATATGCTCGTAGTCGGCGATATCACGCGAACCAGACTAGGTGATATCCGGGCGCTGTTTATCGTGGGTGTAAATGACGGCGTCATTCCGAAACGTGCCGGACGCAGTCAGATCATCAATGACCGCGAGAAAGAACGACTGGGTGCATTTGGTATCCATATGGCGCCGACAGAGCGGGTGAACAGCTACACCGAACAGTTTTACCTATATCAGAACATGACGAAGCCAAAGGATTGTCTGCATTTATCCTATGTGTGTATGAGTGCCACGAATGAGACAATGCGGCCATCTTATATATTAGACCGGATTCGAAGAATTTTTCCGGACAAGAAGGAATTACAGGGACAGCGGATGGAGAACCGGATTGTGACAGACAAATCCGGGCTGGAGGTTTTAATCATAGGAATCCGGGAATTGCTCGAGGGTAATCACAGCCACGAGAAAGAGACACTGCAGTTATATAAGCTGTATCTGAAGCATGGAGATGCCCGGACACTCGAACGGATGAAACAGGCGATGCAGTACCAGAATCTGCCGGAGAAGCTGGCGGAACAGGTCACACAGCTGATCCGGTTACAGGATATGGCGATGTCCGTATCGAAGCTGGAACAGTATGCAAGCTGTGCGTATGCATTTTTCCTTCGATACATTCTACGGTTAGAGGAGCGGCAGATTCATGGTATCGACAACCGGAACGTCGGTATGATCCTGCACGGTGCGATGGAGCAGATGTTTTGCTATGTGCGGAATCAGAAGGACAATGCATGGGAGACACTGTCCGAGCAGGAGCGGGATGCGAAGACAGAGGAATTCGTGAATGAAAACTTTGCGAAGGAATACGCCGGACAGGAGCTGGATGCCGGACAGTATGAAGTGCTACGGAAGAGTTTGATCCGAATCGGAAAACGGACCGTGCAGAAGCTGCAGGCGATGATGGATGCGTCTTACAAACCGCGGTATTTTGAGTATGCATTCCGAAAAAACTGCAGGTTGGAGATGAACAGTTGTCCTTAGTTGGCGTGGTGGACCGCGGAGATTTGTATGTGAATGAAGCAGAGCAGACGATTTCCCTGCGTGTGATCGATTACAAATCCGGGGCACATGAGTTTGATCTTGGTGATCTATACGAGGGACTGGAACTGCAGCTTGCAATCTATACAGATGTGATGCGTGAACTGGTCGATCAGGAGTGGAATAAAAACCGCGCGGAGACAGAACGCTATAAGATTGTGACGGATAGTATGTATTATTATCATATGCAGGATCCATATGTGCAGGCGGAAAATGAGACAGAGGCGGAGGAAGCACGGGAGAAGCAGCTGACATACAAAGGACTGGCACGGGATGACGCGGAGGAATTTGACACAGTGCTTGCCTATGCCGAGTACAAGGCATCTGCACTTGCCACGCAGATGAAATCGGGAGTGATCGACAAAAATCCGATGCGGGAGTCCAACAAGACCGCGTGCGATTACTGCGCATACAAAGATGTGTGCCGGTTTGATGAAAAATACGGAAACAACCGTTATCACTACACAAAGCACAGCGCAAAGGAGAAGGAACAGTTATTGGAGGAGATGCATAGCGTATGCCATGGACAGAAAAACAGGAACAGGTAATTAAAGAGAGAGACAAGACAATTCTTGTATCGGCAGCCGCAGGCTCCGGTAAGACGGCAACGCTCGTGGAACGTATCTACCAGAAGATGATTGATCCGGAGCATCCGGTCGATATCACGTCTTTTCTGGTCGTGACTTTTACTAAGGCGGCAGCGGCGCAGATGAAAGAGAAGCTTTTGAAAAAGCTGGAGGAAGCACAGGAACAGTATCCGGAATCAGAGCACATTGCAAAGCAGAACATGTTGATCCAGAGTGCGGATATCACGACGATCGATAGTTTCTGCCTGAATATCGTAAAGGAGTATTTCAGTTATCTGAATCTGGATCCGGCGGTTGGAATCGGTGATCCGGGTATGCTGGAAATGCTGAAATATGATGTGATGACAGAACTTTTTGAGGAAAAGTATGCGCAGCTGCAGGAACAGGGCGATACGGAATTTGGTCGGCTGCTGGAAGTGTTTTGTGATGGAAAACGGGACGACAATCTGAAGGATGTGCTGGACAAGATCTATCGGCAGATCACAAGTTTTCCAGCAACGGAGCGGTTTTTAGAGGAAGCGAGAATGGGACTGCAGATTGACACGGCGGAGGATTTAAACCATGCACCGTGGATGCAGGCGATGCTTGATATCCTGCATAAAAAGGGCGGCGGCAGCCGTACAGCTTGCAGAGCGGTGCCTTGTGATCTGCGAGGAGCCGGATGGACCGGATCAGTACCGGGAGCAGATCGAATCGGATATCGAGAAGCTGCAGGTAATCGGGCAGGCGGACAGTTATGCTGCGATGAAGGGGGCAATCGAGAGTAAATGGGCGACGCTTTCGAGAAAGAAGTTTACCGGAGACAAAGAATTACAGGAAGCCTGTAAGACGCTCCGCAAGGAATATAAGGATGAATTTGACAGCAAAAAGCTTGACAGCTTCAAGCAGTCGGAAGCACAGATCTTAGAAGATATGCAGCTGTTAAAAACATATCTGCTTCCGTTACTCTCCCTGACTGAGGAATTCATGACGCGGTTTATGGAAGAAAAGCAGAAAAGGAAGATGCTGGAGTTCTCGGATATCTCACATATGGCATACCAGCTTGTGTGTGCCGGCTATGATGAGGATGGTACAGCAGTTCCAACAGAAATCGGAAAGACGATTGCAAACCGGTATGAGGAAATCTATATTGACGAGTATCAGGACAGCAATTATCTGCAGGAGGATATTCTGACTGCAGTATCGGGCAAATCCCGCGACGTGCATAATATGTTCATGGTGGGCGATGTGAAACAGAGTATCTACCGTTTCCGTATGGCGCGTCCAGAGATATTTGTCAAAAAATATAACCGATATCAGGCGGAAGGAAACGATATTAAGATCGAACTGAATCATAATTTCCGTTCCCGTGCGGTTGTGCTGCGCGCAATCAATTATTTCTTCTATCAGTGATGGGAAGCGATTTAGGTGGTATCACATATGATGAGAAACAGGCACTTGTACCGGGCAAGCAGTTTCCGGAGCCACCGGAGGGCGTCCATATTGCCGAGGATGTGGAACTGTTGTTTGCTGATGTAGATGATACCGGGGATTTGAGCGAGGAGCAGCTTCGCCAGTATGGATCTCCGGAGAAAGATACGGTGGAGGGCTATATGATCGCGAACCGGATTCGATCGCTGATGCAGCCGGATACCGGCATGCAGGTCTATGACGAGGAAGAAGAATGTTACCGCCCGGTTCGGTATAAGGATATTGTGATACTGGCAAGAAGCCTGAAGGATTATGGCGATGTGATCTACAATGCGCTCACGGCACAGGGGATTCCGGTATATCTTGAAAAGTCCAAGGGATATTTTCAGGCAGTGGAGATACAGGTGATCATGGCAATGCTTTCCGTGGTTGACAACAGCCGGCAGGACATTCCACTTTCGGCAGTGCTGTTGTCGCCGATCGGCGGCTTGAATGAGTCAGAACTTGCGCAGATATGTGCTGCGGTGCGGAATGCCGTATCTGAAAAATTGTGTCTGTACAATATCTGTGAGTATTATGCAGAGGATCAGGCAGATACAGAACTTGGCGGAAAAGTCAGACGCCTGCTTGATCTGATCGAAGATCTAAAAGAGAAAAAACAGCATTTATCAGTATCGGATCTCATCTGGGAGCTGTTGGAGCAGACGGGATATTATGAATACGTGACAGCAATGCCGGCAGGCGATATCCGCAAATCCAATGTCGATATGCTATTGCAAAAGGCAGTGCAGTTTGAAAATGGATATTACAAAGGATTGTTTCATTTCTTGCGCTATGTCGATAAGCTGAAGCTGATGGAAAAGGATGAGGGCGAAGCAAGCGTGCTGAGCGAGGATGCGGATGTTGTGCGGATTATGAGTATCCACAAGAGTAAGGGACTTGAATATCCGGTCGTGTTTGTCGCAGGGATGGGACGGCAGTTTAACCGGATGGAGTTAAAGGATAATGTGCAGGTGCATCCGGACTATTATCTGGCTGCAATGGCGATGCACATAAAAGGACGGTATAAACATAATACTGCGATTCGGAGCATCTATGCGGCACTCGAGGATGCGGAGATGATGGCAGAGAATCTGCGGGTGCTCTATGTGGCGATGACGCGTGCGAAGGAAAAGCTGATCCTTACAGGTGCAATACGCGGTGCGGACCGTCTGCTTGCAAAATATGCCTATGTAGAAGATATGGAGCCGTTGCTGCTTCCGTATAATGTCCGCAAAAATGCCGACAGCTATGCGAAGCATCTGCTTGCCTGTATGGTGCGTTATAACCGGCTGGCGGCAGCCTGCGAGGTGCAGGGGAAAATCCGTATGGAAATTTGCAACCAGGAGGAAATTCTGACAGCGATGATTCCGATGGAGCTTCACAAACGGTTACAATTAGAAGACATCCGCCGTATGGCGGAGCAGGCAGAGAAAGATGTATTCTATGCAAAAAACGAGGCGAGTGTATCCTACGTATATCCACATATGCCGATGACGACACTGGGAGCGAAGCTGTCAATCTCGGATATTAAGAAGATGAAAGCCTATGATGGAAAAGGGTATGATATCAATACGGAATTTGCCCTTCCGGATACTGCGGAGCAGGAAATAGAAAAAAACCTTCCGAAACGAGCACAGTCTGCAGGAAAACAGGCACACTTACCGGTGCGGAGCGTGGTACGATCGTTCATAAATTTATGGAAATGCTGCCATTTGAAGCGGTGGATACAGACGGAGATCTGGATGCGTATATCGCACAGCAAAAGGCGGCATTGCTTGCGCGGGGCATTTTCGAGGAGCGGGAACTTGTGGCAATCCGGGAAGCAAAATCAGGAAGATGTTGCAATCTACGCTTGGATGCCGTATGATAGAAGCTGCGCGCCTGGGCAATCTGTACAAGGAACGGCAGTTTTCTGCTGGTATTCCGGCATCGGAGGTGTATGATGTCACGGAGCCGGATGTACTAGTTGTACAGGGAATTATTGATGCATACTTTTATGAGGATGACGACGTGGTGGTCATGGATTATAAGACCGATGCCGCAGACGAGGAGACTCTGGTTGGCAGATACCGGGCACAGCTTGCCTCGTATGCAGAGGTGCTGGAACGATTGACAGGAAAAAAGGTGAAGGAGCAGGTGATTTATTCCTTCCACTTAGATAAAATGATTCGATTATGAGGTGATAGAAATGGCTAGAACAGAGGAAGAACAAAAAGGAATTTCTTTGCTGGGAAACCAGCACGTAGCGTATCCGTCTGATTATTCTGCGGATATTCTGGAGACATTTATCAACAAACATCCGGACAATGATTATTTCGTAAAATTCAACTGCCCAGAATTCACAAGTCTTTGTCCGATTACTGGACAGCCGGATTTTGCGACAATCTACATCTCCTATGTGCCGGATGTGCGCATGGTGGAGAGCAAGTCGTTGAAGTTGTACCTGTTCAGTTTCCGAAATCATGGAGATTTCCATGAGGATTGCGTGAATACGATCATGAAGGATCTGATCAAGGCAATGGACCCGAAATATATTGAGGTCTGGGGGAAATTACTCCACGTGGAGGAATCTCCATCGATCCGTATTGTAACTACGGACGTCCGGGCACGAATTGGGAAAAGGTCGCTTACGAACGTCTGGTACATCATGATTTATATCCGGAGAAAGTGGATAACCGCTAGGTGATTGCGGGACAAAAAGGAAGTAATCAATTATGAACAACAGTATGAAAGAGGCAGAAGATTATATTAACCAGATCCCACTGTTTGGACCTCATACAGAGGGAAGAAATAAATCAGGAAATGAGAACTTAGAGGCGGTTATGGCATTGCTTGGCAATCCACATCTTGCACATAAGGCGATTCATGTGGCTGGTACAAACGGAAAAGGTTCTACGGTACAGTTCCTGCGTGCGATACTTACAGAGGAGGGATACCGGGTGCGGACCTTTACGTCCCCACATCTGATCTCCATCACAGAACGGATCGAGGGAATCACAGAGGAAGAATTCGTCGAATGCTACCAGATTGTACGGAATGCATGCGAGCAGGCGGTGCAGAAAAATCTGCAGCATCTCTCGTATTTTGAATTCCTGTTTGCGATGGCGGCGGTGTATTTTTCCAAGCTGGAGCTGGACTATGTGATTTACGAGACCGGACTTGGCGGCAGACTGGATGCGACCAATGTGCTTGTGCCGGTGTTGACGATCATTACAGAGATTGGGCTCGATCATATGAAATATCTCGGCAACACGATCGAGGCGATTGCCGGAGAAAAAGCCGGGATTATAAAAACAGGCGTTCCAGTTGTGTACCACACGGGCAGTCTGGAAGCGGATGCCGTCGTAAAAAATCAGGCAGAAGCACTTGCGGCAGAAGCAATAAATGTCGCAAATGTGGAGTATAATATCGATGAATTTACAGATAAAACCATTGATTTTTCAATGTATAGCCGCTATTATAGTTACAATGGTTTGCGGCTTGATAGTGTGGCCACCTATCAGGTAGACAATGCCGTGACTGCGATCACAGCAGGTACGGTGCTGTTAGGCAGGCAAATCGCACAGGAGAAAATACAGCTTGCGCTGGATGCGTTTTTCTGGCCGGGACGTATGGAGAAGCTGAATGGGAATATCGTGATCGATGGGGCACACAACGAGAGTGCCATCGAGCGATTTACTGAGAGCGTGAATGCCGGGTATGCAGACCGGGAGAAAACACTTCTCTTTGCAGTCGCCGGGGATAAGGACTACGAACCGATGATCGCATATCTGATGCAGAATCTGGAAGTGGAGGCGGTCTATGTGACGTCGCTGGATTCTGACCGCGCAATCTCCGCAGAGTATATTGCGGCATTGTTCCGCGATTGTGCGAAGAAGACGGAACGCAATGTACATGTCTATGCAGATAATGACATCCGAAGCTGTTTCGCGGAAGCATATGCAGCTGTGGAGGCACGCGGCGGCATGCTGTTTTGCGTGGGCTCTCTGTATCTGATAGGAAAGATAAAAGACATATGGGAGGAAACCGTATGATAAATTTTGAAGAAGAATTGAAGCGTTTCTCGCCGATTCCGGAAGTGAATCAGGCGGAGGAAGCCATTTACAGCAATGATTTGAAGGATATCAGTGATATTGTATTACAGATGACACAGGACTTGAGAAATACAGGCAGCATATTGGATAATGCAGTATCTGTGCGGGCAAGGAGAAGATAAGATGGCAACAACAATGCGACCGGTGCTGTGCCCCCATTGTGGTGCACAGGTGCGGAAAAATGGATATTGTTCGGAATGTTATCTTCCGTTGTCGATGCTTAAAAAAGCGCAGAATACATCCAATTATTATTACAATATTGGGTATGACCGGGCATCGGCGAGAGATCTGTCCGGTGCGATTGAATCTCTGTTGCAGGCACTGCGGTATAACAAGCGGAATGTGCCAGCACGCAATCTGCTGGGACTCATCTATTATGAGATGGGTGAGGCTGTGCAGGCGATGAGCGAATGGGTTATGAGCATCAACTATCAACAGGAAAATAACCTTGCGACAAAATACTTAAAAGAACTGAAAAAAGATCCAGCCCGGTTGGAGAGTGTCGATCAGCTTGCGCGGAAGTTCAACATGGCAATCCAGTATGCGCACAGCGAAGATTATGATCTTTCAATCTTGCAGCTCAAAAGTGCACTCTCGGACAATCCACATTTTGTGAAAGGATATTTGCTGCTTGCCCTTTTGTATATCGGGACAGATAACTATGAGAAGGCAAGAGTGACTCTGCGTCGTGTCTTAAAGATCGATAAGGCGAATTCCCTTGCGGTGCATTATCTGCGGGAGATGGGAGATACCGAGGAAAACATCATTGAGATGCGTAAACAGAACGTGGATAATGATGGACTCTTAGACGACGATTACCTTGAGGAGATCGTTGTGACCGAGGATGGCAGAGCACCGAAGAAGATCGAGAAGAAGAATCTGTTTCAGGAGATCAAGGCAAAGAAAGATACAAGCGTTGTGCGAACCGGACAGTTTGGACAGGTCAGCCTTGCAAAATACTCTGGGTTGTATATGTTGCTTGGGCTGGTGTTTGGCGTCCTTCTTTTCAGCTTTTTCATTCTGCCTGGACAGAAAAAGAAGCTGCGGGTAGAAAATGAACAGCTGATTAAGACATACAGTGAGGAGCTTGCCGGGAAAAATTCCACGATCAACAGCCTGAGTGCAGAGGTGGACAGTCTGACAAAACAGATTGATACACTGCAAAATGGAGCCGCACAGGGGGAGACGGATCTTCCTGATTATTCCAATGTTGTGTCGGGCATGTCAGATACAGATTTACAAAATATGATAGACAAAGAGTAATCGATGATTATTCGAAATTACGAAAGAAAGTGAAATGATTTCACTTTCTTTTTCTTTTGCATTTTTTTCTGGATATATGGATATAGGAGGCAATTTATGGTGTATGAAGTAGCAAATGGTGTGCTGATTTATTATCTGCCGGAGGAGCTTGATCACTATGCGGCGGATATGCTCAAGCGAAAGACGGCACATGTGTTTGATGAGGAAGAGATCAGGTACCTGATCTTTGATTTCTCGAAGACGCAGTTCATGGACAGTTCCGGCATCGGGCTGATTACCGGACGGTTTCGGATGGTGCATGACAAGGGAGGATGTGTATATGCGGTGCATGTCAATGAAACGATCGATCGCATTTTGTTGATGTCAGGAATCTATCGCATCTTAAAGAAGATGGATTCCCTGGATGCGATAAAAAAGGAGATGGTAAAGGGAGGATATTATGAATAGTGCAAACGAAATGAATGTGGAATTTGATAGTGTGGCGAAAAATGAGAGCTTTGCCCGTGTGATCGTGGCATCATTTATCACGTCGACGAACCCAACGCTCGAAGAAGTGTCGGATATTAAAACGGCAGTTTCCGAGGCGGTCACAAATGCAATCATTCATGGCTATGAGAAAGGTGCGGGAAAAATCTGGATTCGTACAGTCGTGGAAGACCGTTCGGTGTACATAGAAGTGCGGGACAAAGGAATAGGCATCGCGGATGTCAAACAGGCGATGGAGCCACTTTTCACAACAAAACCGGAAGAGGAACGATCTGGTATGGGGTTTTCCTTTATGGAGGCATTTATGGATCGGCTGGAGGTTGAATCCGCCGCAGGCGAAGGTACCGTGGTAAAAATGTGGAAGGAGATCGGTGCACCGGCACCACATTATGAATAAATG
>ENA-OQEN01000886-OQEN01000886.1-human-gut-metagenome-genome-assembly--contig:-NODE-886-length-12090-cov-2.911728_pt1 | contig 12090 bp, 16 predicted proteins | sample MGYA00242791_ERZ504627 | MGnify/ENA primary metagenome ERZ504627 (study PRJEB26092, sample SAMD00036316) | human gut metagenome | host: Homo sapiens | study: EMG produced TPA metagenomics assembly of... | reverse complement strand
AGCACCTGTAGCGCCAGTGGGACGTGGGACCCGTCGGGCCAGTAGGACCAGTGCCGGAGGGGCCTGTCGCACCCGCAGCTCCGGTGGGACCGGTGGGACCAGTAGGACCAGTCGGACCAGTGCCTGAGGGACCAGTCGCACCAGTAGCGCCGGTGGCTCCTGTCGGGCCCGTAGCTCCCGTGGGGCCTGTTGGACCAGTGGGGCCCTGAGCGCCGGTAGCGCCTGTCGGGCCGGTGACTGTCACCAGCGTGAAGTCCGGCGAGGTGCCTGGCGTGCCGGTGGGGTTGTTGGTATTTACGTCGTACAGTGCGCCGCTGTAATACACCAGGTCGCCTATAGAATAAGGCGTGCCGGGGACGAACTGCTCTATAGTGTCAATGCCCGCGCCGGTAGCGCGGTGGGACCGGTGGGACCCGTCGGACCTCTGGCCCCGGTCGGGCCGGTGGGCCCAGTCGCGCCGGTAGCGCCGGTAGCGCCCGTGGGCCCTGTGGGGCCGCTAATGCAGCAGACATGGCGGCAGCCGCGAGTGCAGTTGCAGTCGTGGTCGCAGGGTTTGACCACGTTCATATCGCAGCACTCAAGCTTGTCGCGCCAGTCTGAGTCGTTGCACTTCCGCATATGCTTACTCCCTTCACCATGGTTTCAAGGAAAATTCGGCACTTTCAACGTACCTGTATCATTGTATGCCGCCTCCGCCCCATTGTGACGGCACAAAAAACCGCCCCCTGCATGTAGGGGGCGGCCCATGGTCATTTTATTCAGCTGATAAACATCGCGTCACCAAATGAGAAGAAGCGGTAGCGCTTTTCAACGGCCTCCTTGTATGCCGCAAGGACATGTTCGCGGCCGGCGAGAGCGGAGACAAGCATTATCAGAGTGCTCTCAGGCAGGTGGAAGTTAGTGATAAGGGCGTCGAGGCACTTAAACTTGTAGCCGGGGTAAATGAAGATGTTTGTCCAGCCGGATTTGGCATCCATCGTACCGTCTTCATTGGCAAAGCTCTCGACCGTGCGGCAGGAGGTAGTGCCGACGCAAACGATTCGGCCTCCCGCACGCTTTGTCTCGGTTATTATACGCGCCGTCTCCTCCGGAATGATGCAGAATTCGGAGTGCATCTCGTGCTCCTCAATGTCCTCCGCCTTCACAGGGCGGAAGGTGCCGAGGCCGACGTGCAGCGTGACGAAGCATTCACGCACTCCCTTTTCAGCAATCTTCGCCAGTAGCTCTTTGGTAAAATGCAGGCCCGCCGTCGGCGCGGCGGCGCTGCCCAGCTCGCGGGAGTACACGGTCTGGTAGCGCTCCCCGTCCTCCAGCTCCGCCTTGATATACGGAGGCAGAGGCATACGTCCCAGGCGCTCCAGCACTTCGAGGAATATGCCGTCGTACTTGAACTCGATAATGCGGTTTCCACCTCCGCGACCTCAAGAACTTCGGCTTCGAGCTCGCCGCCGCCGAAGATGAGGCGCGAGTCGGGTTTCGCCTTGCGTCCCGGGCGGGTCATGCACTCCCAGCGCCCGCCGCCGAGGTCGCGCAGAAGCAGGACTTCCACCGCCCCGCCGGTCTCCCGAGCGCCCATTAGCCGCGCAGGGAGCACGCGCGAATCATTCATCACCAGGCAGTCGCCCGGGCGGAGCAGCTCCGGCAGCTCGGAAAACACGCGATGCTCCGTCGCGCCGCTGACCTTATCCAGGCAAAGCAGCCGCGAGGCGTCCCGCCGCTCCAGCGGCGTCTGCGCGATGAGCTCTTCGGGCAGATAGAAACTAAAATCCGATGTCTTCATGCGCTGTGCCTCTGTATCAATAGGTATAGGTAGCCGACGCGAGGGTGATGTCGGTGTAGTAGAAGTTGACTATCTGGTCGTAGGTAAAGCCGTAAGTCTTGGCCATGGCGTAGGCGCCGAACTGGCTCATACCGAGGCTGTGGCCCCAGCCGCTGCCGATGAAAGTGACGCTGTCGCCATTTTCGCTTATCTCAAAGGAGATGCTCTTCAGGCCCAGCGTAGAGGTGCAGAATTCATAGCAGGCCTTTCCGCTGAAGCTGGCGCTGCGGCCGTTGGAGTCCGTGAGCTTCATGCCGATGACGTTGCCGGTGTCGGAGTAAGTGATCTCGATGCTGTCCGCAGAGGCGATGGAGAAACCAAGGGTATTCGCCTTTTCAGCCAGCTGGCTGCGTGTCAAGGTGTCGGTCCAGCTGCTGTTGCGTTTATGCTCGCGGCAGCAGCCTCAAAGCTGTCCACCTTGCCGCGCAGATAGCCCACGGCGTTGCCTGTGATGTTCTCGCTGTCCTCCGTCGCGCCGCCGTTGGAGGAGCAGTACATGGCTGAAATAGGCTCGCCCGCGTAAGTATGTAGATGCCGGCGGTCTGTTCCACAGCGGCGTCCGAGGTACTTGTCGCGCCGGTGAGTCCGCGGTAGACCTGGCTGTAGGTGTCGTTCGTCACGTCAAAGCCGTAGTAGGAGTTGGCGTTGAAATGGCTGGCGGCGTAGGTGCGTGCGCAGAGGGCCTGGGCCTTGAGGGCCTCTATGGGCCAGCTGCCGCTCATCTCGTAGGGGATGACGCCTTTGACGTAGTCCTCGATGTCAACTATGTTTATGACGGTGAGCTTGTCTCCGCTGCGGCGGACGTATTCAAAGTCGCCGTGGTAGCGGTAGCCCTTGAACCAGGTGACGGCAGGCTCATAGCTGCTCTGCGGGCTGACGGCGAGGTTCAGATCCTTGCCGCAGTCGAACTCAAATAGTATGGTCCCGTCCGTCGTGCGGCATACTGTGACGCAGTACTGCGAGGCGGTGTAGACCTGGCCGCCGGTACCGGACCAGCTGAGGGCGGCCTGCGCCTCGGCAGAGGTAGCATAGCTGCCGTAAAGGGCGTAATAAGCGCCGTTGTAGTAGGCCGGGAAACCGCCGTATTGCGAAGCGGCGTTGGCCGCCTCCTCAAAGCTCATGTAGCTGCCCGGCAAGAGGATGTGGTAGCAGCCAAGCTCGCGCCGCTGCTGATGGTGACGTTTTTGTCCATCGCCATGGTTATGGCCGTCTCGGCCGTGTAGCCGACCTGGTGAAAGACGCGGTTGGAGTCGTAATACCCGAAGAGATAGCCGCTGCCGACATCGTTTTCAAGGTTGGCGGACTCAAGCGTACTGTTGCGGATGCTGCTCGTGCCGTCGTAGTAGTAGAGGCCGACACGGAACTTGGAATAGGGCAGGCTTATCCGCCCGGTCACGGAAAGGTGCTCCGGCGTAGGCGAGACCTCGTCCCTGCCCGGGCGAGTCGAGGAGCCGGAGGAACCGGAGCTGCCGCCCACGGTGGTAAGGCCGTCCGCCGTCATGACAGCGGCGTCACCCGAAACAAAAGAGGTGCCGCCCTCCCCTATCGCGTAGGCGGAGCCGAGGCCCCCGGTCAGGACGCTGTTCGAGTCGTTAACATAGATATCCCCCGCAGCGGCCGCCGGAACAGCCGGAAATAGCCCCGCGATGAACAGCAGGGCCAGTATAAATGCGGGTATGGCGTTCAATCTCTTCATTTTCATTTGTTCACCTTTTGACGTTTGTTGACTGGCATAAATGCAGGTGGTAAAATATTAAATTGCTAAAGGGCCAACAGGTTATTGCCTTTTTCGACTTATTATGTCATTATAAAGGCTGATACCGAGAAATGCAAGCGTTATGTCACCCGGTATTATTTAACTGGCCGGCGAATATACTGTTTTGCATGGCTGAAAGGAAGGAATTTGGCATGGAGAAACTTAAAGTCGGAGTCATCGGAGGAACCGGCATGGTCGGCCAGCGCTACGTGACGCTGATAGCCAACCACCCGTGGTTCGAGCTGGCCGCCATCGCGGCGAGCGCCGCAGCGCGGGCAAAACCTATGAGGAGGCCGTGGGCGCCAAGTGGGCTCTTGACGACCCCATGCCTGAGTGCGCGAAGAAGCTCGTCGTCAAGAACGCCGCGGACGTCGCGGACGTGGTAAAAGACGTCGATTTTGTCTTCTCCGCCGTCGATATGAAGAAAGAGGAGATCCTCGCGCTTGAGGAGGAGTATGCCAAGGCCGAGTGCCCCGTCGTCTCCAACAACAGCGCCAACCGCTGGACCCCGGACGTGCCGATGGTCATACCCGAGATAAACCCGGAGCATCTCGCCGTCATCGCGGACCAGAAGAAGCGCCTTGGCACCAAGCGCGGCTTTATCGCCGTCAAGTCCAACTGCTCCATCCAGAGCTATGTTCCCGCCCTCTCCCCCTTCAGGGATACCTTCGGCCTCGACAAGATCCTTGTCTGCACCTACCAGGCAATATCCGGCGCAGGCAAGACCTTCAAGACCTGGCCCGAGATGGTCGATAACGTCATCCCCTACATTGGCGGCGAAGAGGAGAAGAGCGAGCAGGAGCCCATGAAGGTCTGGGGCCGCGTGGAAAACGGCGTCATCGTGAACGCGAAAAAGCCGCTCATCACCGCCCAGTGCCTGCGCGTCGCCGCAGCGAACGGCCACATGGCCGCAGTGTTTGTGAGCTTCGACAAGAAGCCCACGATGGACGAGATGAAGGCCGTCTGGGCGTCCTATAAGGCCGCGCCCAGGAGCTGGAGCTGCCCAGCGCGCCGAAGCAGTTCCTGCGCTATTTCGAGGAGCCCGACCGTCCGCAGACGAGGCTCGACCGTATGAACGAGGGCGGCATGCAGATAAGCATCGGCCGCCTGCGCCCCGACACGCAGTATGACTACAAGTTCGTCTGCCTCTCTCACAACACCCTGCGCGGCGCCGCCGGCGGGCGTCGAGCTGGCCGAGCTGCTCTGCGCCGAGGGTTATATAAGCGCAAAGTAAGCCCTAACATCTGAAGGAGGTTTGTAAAATGGCCAAGACACCGATATTCACCGGCTCATGTACCGCCATAGTCACGCCATACCTCGAAAACGGCGTCGATTACGAGAAATATGCCGAACTCATCGACTTCCAGTACGAGGGCGGCACCTCCGCCATCCTCGTCTGCGGCACGACGGGCGAGAACCCGACGCACACCGAGGAAGAGCACAACAAGCTCGTCGAGCTCACCGTCAAGAAGTGCGCCGGGCGCATGAAGACCATCGTCGCGTCGGCGGCTATAATACCGCCCACGTCCTGGAGCAGGCCAAGCAGGCCGAAGCCTGCGGCGCGGACGGCATCCTCATGGTCACGCCCTACTATAACAAGAGCACACAGAAGGGCCTAATAGAGCACTTCACCTACGTCGCTGACAGGGTCAGCGTGCCGATGATCCTCTACAACGTCCCCGGCCGCACCGGCATAGGCATCAAGCCCGCCACCTACAAGGCCCTCTCCAAGCACCCGAACATCAACGGCGTCAAGGAGGCCAGCGGCAACATCGCCGAATTCGCCCTCACCCGCTCCATATGCGGGGATGACCTGGTGTTCTGGTCCGGCAACGACTCAGACACCGTGCCGATGATGGCTCTTGGCGCCGTTGGCGTCATATCCGTGGCCTCGAACATCATCCCAAGGACGTGGCTAAGCTCTGCGAGCTGGGCCTCGCGGGCGACTTCAAGGCCGCCGCCGCGGAGTATTTCCGCCTGGCCGACTTCTTCGACAAGCTCTTCATCGAGACGAACCCCATCCCCGTCAAGACCGCCATGAACGTTGCGGGCATGAACGTCGGCAAGCTGCGTCTGCCCCTCGTTGATATGGACCCGGCCAACCTTGAAAAGCTCAAGGTCTCCATGCGCGGCGTGGGCCTCGAAGTGTAATCCACAGATACAAAGAGGGAATCCATATGCTAAAGATGATAGTCTCCGGCTGCAACGGACACATGGCCAATGTGTCGTGTGCGGCTGCGCGGAGCTGGAGGGCGTGGAGATAGTCGCGGGCTTCAACCGCACGCCGGTGAAGAAAAACTGCTTTGAGGTCTACTCCGACCCCATGAGCTATGAGGGGCCCGCGGATGTCGTCGTCGATTTCTCGAACCCCGCAAATCTTGACGGGCTGCTGGAATTCTGCCTGCTGCGGAAAATACCCATCGTCCTGTGTACGACGGGTTACTCTGAGGAGCAGCTGAAGGATATTGAGAAAGCCGCGGCGCGCATACCGGTGTTCAAGTCCGGCAACATGTCGCTGGGAATAAACCTCATGATGCAGCTCGTGAAGCGGGCCTCCGCCGTGCTGGGCGAGAGTTTTGACGTCGAGATAGTGGAAAAGCACCACCGCCGCAAGGTGGACGCGCCGAGCGGCACGGCCCTGATGCTGGCAGACGCCGCCGCCTCTTCCCTGCCCTATAAAGCCGAGGAGGTCTTCGAGCGGCACAGTGTCCGGCAGCCTCGACGGCGCGAGGAGATAGGCATCTCCTCCATCCGCGGCGGCACCATCGTCGGCGAGCACGAGGTCATCTTCGCCGGGCATGACGAGGTGTTCGAGATGAAGCACTCGGCGCTCTCCCGCGAGGTCTTTGCCAGCGGCGCAATAGCCGCGGCGAGGTTCATCGCCGGGGTAAAGGCTCCGGGCATGTATAACATGGACGACTTGCTCAGAGATGTCATGAAATGAAAAAGGCGCCCTCCGGGAGTTCCCGGAGGGCGTTGCTTTTATATCTTATTTCACTCCGCAGTCATGGCTTCGAGCGTCATGGCGGCGAGCTCAGGCATCGTTATTCCCAGTAGCTCCGCCCCCTTGGCAATGATGTCTCTGGAACAGCCTGCGGCGAACTTCTTGTCCTTGAACTTTTTCATAACGGACTTCGCGTCCATGCCTTCAAAACCAGTGGGGCGCATGAGGGAAGCGGCCCAGATGAGGCCCGTGAGCTCGTCCGTAGCAAAGAGTATCTTCTCCATGTAGCGCTCCGGCTCGGCGTCGCTGCATATCCCCCAGCCGTGACTGACTACGGCGTGAACAACGCCTTCGTCTATGTCCAGCTCGCGCAGCAGCACGTCAGCGCGCTTGCAGTGCTCCTCGGGCCATTGCTCGAAGTCTATGTCGTGCAGGATACCGACTGCCTGCCAATAGTCCTCCATGCCCGGGTCATACTTGCCGGCCAGGTAACGCATGACCTTGCCGACGGTCTCAGCGTGCTGGATGTGGAAGGCTTCTTTATTGTAGCGCTTGGTCAGTTCGAGGGCCTGTTCCGGCGTGGGAATATAGCTCATATGTCCTTACCTCCACAAAACTTGATTGCATAATATTACGCCAGTTTTGCGGAAAATGCAAGCTATTTCCCATCCTTATACCCGCACACGGCGCGGTTTGACACGGCGTCGAGCCAGCAGCGCAGGCCCTTCGGCTCCGTCACGCGGAACATATGGGCAAGCTCCGGCATGTTCGGGCATATCTCCGGAAACTTGTCTGGAAGCTCATCAAGCAGCTCCGGGCGGTAGCTGAGGGTGCGGCGGTCGTTCCATATGGCGCAGTAGAAGATCTCCGCCTCTACGAGGTCCTGAAACATGTGGCTGCCGTAGCTCAGCTCCGGCATGTAGCCCGCCCTGTCGTCCGACACCTCGCAGACCCCGGCAAAGCCCGAGATGTCCGCAAAACTGCACGGCACGCCCAGCTCCGGAGAGCTGGTGCCGAGCCTGCCCGGCGCGAGCAGGAGGATTTTCTTGTCCTTGCCCTTATAATAGCGGTTTATAAGCCCACAGCTGTGGCGGCCATGCGTTTTTTGGAATAGGGATATTCGTAGTACGCCTTGGCGTCTATTTGGATAACGACGTCGATGTCCGTCACCGTGGACATGCCCATGGAGGAGTCGTCCAGGCTGAAGAAGGTGTCCTCCTCCGGTAGCTCCGGCACCACCACCTTGCCGCCCGGCTGGCCAACGTATAGCGGGCGGCATTGGAGCAGGTTTATGACAAAATCGCCGTATTCGTCCGTGTTGACGGCGTATTCTATGTCAACCGGCGTGCCGTAGACGTTTTCCAGCGTCTTGAGCAGGGACTGCATGATTTGCGGGAAGCGCGTGCGCTCCAGCAGGCCCTGGCAGCTTATGAACCAGACCTCGTCGCGGATGCCTATTTCACGCAGGGAGCTTCGGCCTCATAGTCGCGCTCGAACATCAGGTCGTGAAACCAGTCGGGCAGGAAGTGGTGGACGACGTCCATGCTTACGCTGCGGAAGGCCTGGCGTTCGCGGTCGATGACGTCCACGTTGTGCTGGGAGAAGCGGTGCATATCCGCGACATTTGCGTGAGTGCGCGCAGCCGGGCGGTCGAGGTTTACGAGCCGCGGGTAGTCGTCCTCCGTCCTGTCCACCGCCTTGGTGCCGAGGCCGACGACAAGGCGAAGCATGCCCGCCGTGGGGTCGGCGTCGTGGCTGGTCTTGTAAAGGCAGCGGCTGTAACCCACGCCCGCGACTCCGGGTAGGTAGTACGGCCCGGCCCAGGAACCTGAGACGCGCTGGACGAGGATGGACATCTGCTCGTCCTTCTTCTCCAGCCCGCGCTGGAGGCGGTATTCCAGGGCGGAAATGTCCATTGTGCTGGCGTAGACCTTGCGCACTGCGTCTTCAAAGGCGGCCAGGCGCTTTTCCAGCGGCCCGAAGTTCACGCAGAACACGGACTCATACTTCCCCGCAAAGGCGTTGCCGAAGCCGTCCTCAAGAAAGCTCGAAGAGCGTACTATGATGGGGCTCTGCCCGTAGTACGAGAGCATGGCCTTGAACTGTTCGCGTATGTTCTCCGGGAAGCTGCCGGAGAGCAGGGCCTGCTTGAGCTCCTCCGCCTTGGCAAAGTAGCCCTCTTCAGTGCGCTGCTCTATGCGGGTCTTCCAGCAGTTGTTGCTGACGATGTAGGTGTAGAAGACATCGGAGCCTATATAGAATGAGTCGTGCGGCTCGTTGTGCTCCCGGAACTCGGGCAGGCAGACGTCGGCTATTTTGCGGGCCAGCAGCATGCCGCAGGCCTTGCCGCCTATGGCGCCGCTGCCTATCATGCGGTCCCGCAGGGAGAAATAGTCCTTCGGCTCGAAGAGCTGGTGGATGAGCTTCTGGACGTTGGGGTCCTTGGACATCATGCTCTCGAGTATCTTGCGCTCCGTCTCGTCCCGGAAGCGGCCGCGGCCGAACTCCAGCTTGGCAAGGGCGAAAAAGCGGTCGTGGCTGTCCAGGTTCTGGTCCTGCGTGTGGGCCGAGATGTCGTCCAGCAGCTTGTAGTAGCGGCTGAGGGCAACGCCGCCGTCCAGGGGCTTGAACGGGCCTCCGCTGCGGCTGACGTGCGGCAGGTAGATGTTGACGGACTCGCGGTCCATCGCCTTGAGCGTGTGTATGTACACAGCGCTGTCGCTGGTGTATACGTCTATCAGCACCTGTGTCGTGTCGCGGATGCTGGCCATTGTCTCAAACGAGTGACGCCCGCGTATGACCGGGAAATAGGCCACAGTGTTCAGCTCATAGAGGTAGGGACAGGTGACGCGGAAGAAGTTGCCCATCATCTGGTCCGTGTGCCAGGCGACCTGAAGCTCTGACAGGCAGTCGAAAATGTAAAATGCGCCCTCCCCTTCCTCGGTTATGCGGTTGTAGATGTCAACGGTGAAGGGCTCAAATCCCTGCATGGGGTCGAACTCAAATACCTTCAAGCCCGGTCCGGGGCTGAACATACTCTCATGCCGCGTGTAGTGCATGTAAATAAGGTTGCGTCCATCCTTCATCGCCTGCCTTGCGAAAGCCTCCGCAAACAGGCGGTATTCATCCAGTCCCGACACCTGCCAGACCACGTTGTCGCCCATGCGGATGTAGTCGAACACCTCGTCCACACCGGGATATCCGCTCGGTATCCTCTCAAAAGCCACGTTCTCGCCTCCCTTTTTGTCTGCTTTGCATATATTCTACTATATATCGAGAGGAATTTCATCACATTTTTTACACTTTTTTCACAGCGGCAAAATAAAAAAGCCCCGCTCATATGCGCGGGGCCAAGTCAGGCTTAGTTATTTACCCAGGCTCTCGTCCAGGGCGCGGCGCACGGCGCGGAAGATGTTCTCGTAGCCCGTGCAGCGGCAGAGGTGTCCGGCAAGCTGCTTGCGGAGCTGCTCGTCCGTCAGGTCCTCGCCGCGGTTCAATATCTCCTGCCCTGTCAGCAGGAAACCAGGCGTGCAAAAGCCGCACTGTATGGCGCCCTCGTCCACAAAAGCCTGCTGTATGGGCGAAAGGCTCCCGTCCGGGCGGGTCAGGCCGTCAACGGTGAGGATGTCCTTCCCGTCCGCCCATGCGGCAAGGTAGATGCAGGAGTTGTAGGTCTCCCCGTCAACGAGCACGGTGCAGGCACCGCACTCACCTACCTCGCAGCCTTTTTTCACGGAGGTGAGCGAAAAGTCGTCCCTCAAAAGGTCGGTCAGCGAGGCGCGGACGTCCACCATCTTGTCCACCGCCCCAGGCCCCAGCACCTGAACGCCCAGCAGCTGGTGGGTGTTCCTGTCCGCCAAAAGCTTGGTGATGAAGAAAGCGGCTCCGGGATAGTAGTGGGCCTTGTCGTCGGTGACAGCCACCACGGTTTCCACGTCGTAGCCGGCCTCTTTGGCGGTGGATTCCGGCAGGCCCGTGCGGCCACGTTCAGCCGGGCAGCTTCACCACGCCGGTGCCAGCACGCCGGGGTACGTCTTGTTCTCCCCGTTGAGGTTCTGGGCCAAAGTGCGGCCCTCCAGGTTGGCGGAGGAGCCATGGGGGAGTACTGTGCCTTGCCGGTCAGGCGGTTCTTCACCAGGCACAGTCCCCGGCGGCGTAGATATCCGCCACGCTGGTGGCAAGACATTCGTCCACCACAATGGCGCCCTTTTCCATCTGGATTCCGGTGCCCTCTAAAAAGGCGGTGTTGGGCCGGATGCCCGCGGACACCACCACCACACCGCAGGGCAGCAGGCCCCCGCCGGTCTGCACGCTTCTACCTTGCCGTTGCCCACAAGGGCCGTGGCCTTTGTGCCGGTGAGCACCCGGATGCCTTCTGGGCCAGGTGGCGCTGGACATATCCCGCCATCTCCGGGTCCAGCACGCCGGAGAGGATTTGAGAGGCTGCCTCCACCACAGTGACGGACACGCCCCGGTCAAAGAGGTTCTCCGCCAGCTCCAGGCCGATGAAGCCGCCGCCGATGACCACGGCCTTCTTCACGCCGTTGGCTTCCAAATAGTCCCGCATGGTGATGGCGTCTTCCGGGGCGCGCATGGGGAACACGCCGTTTAAGTCCACCCCGGGAATGGGCAGCTTTACAGCGGAAGCGCCGGTGGCCAGAATCAGCTTGTCATAGCTGTAGGTCTCCTCCTGGCCGTTTTCCAGGTTCTGGACGGTCACCACCTTGGCGGCAGGGTCCACATGGGTGGCCTCCCGCAGGGTGAGCACCTCCACGCCGGTAAGGCCCCGGTACTTCTGGGGGGTGTTGACAATGAGCTCCTCCCGGTTCTCAATGGAGCCGCCCACATAATAGGGCAGCCCGCACCCCGCGTAGGAGATGTCCGCGCTTTTGGTGAGCAGCACCACCTGGTCGGCGCGGTTCTCCCGCTTCCATTTGGCGGCAGCCTTGGTGCCGGCTGCTACGCCGCCGATGACTAAAATCTTCATGTTACCCTTCCTTTCCCTGCCTGTGGCAGCAATGAGGTTCCCCGGCGCACTCTGGCCGGGGGCTGGTACATATCATCACATCCCCGCCCTCTATGCGGAGCCCGCGTCCCTCCACCAGGGCCTGGGCCACCTTGCGGCGGCCCTCCTCGTAGATACGCGCGACCGTGGCGCGGGAAATGTTCATCCGTGCCGCGCACTGCTCCTGGGTAAACCCCCGGTAGTCCAGCAGGCGGATGGCCTCCAATTCATCCACCTGCAGCACCACGCTTTCCCCGGCTTCGGGGACAGCGCCCCGGGGCAGGAACTCTGTCACCTGGGGCATAGAGCAGATGCAGCGGCATTGCTGGGCCTGGCCAAACAGCTCCCTCCTTTCCATCGGTCCTTGGCTCTATCATACCCTGGTTTTGAACATATGTCAACAAAAATCTGGGAGGGGCGCACACATCTGCCTCTCCGGGAATAAAGTGGCATACAAAGGTTTTTGCAGCCAAGCGGGGAGGGGAGAACATGGAGGACGCCAGAAGCCTGTGGAAGCTGGCCCCGGGACACCAGGCTTGGGTGGGGGAGCTTTCCGCCCAAGGGGA
>ENA-OQEN01000885-OQEN01000885.1-human-gut-metagenome-genome-assembly--contig:-NODE-885-length-12100-cov-1.684707_pt1 | contig 12100 bp, 15 predicted proteins | sample MGYA00242791_ERZ504627 | MGnify/ENA primary metagenome ERZ504627 (study PRJEB26092, sample SAMD00036316) | human gut metagenome | host: Homo sapiens | study: EMG produced TPA metagenomics assembly of... | reverse complement strand
TACACGCGCATATACTCTGCTTAAGGGACTTCTGGTCATTGGCGCATTTCTTATTATTGCTTATATATTTAAGATGAATACGATCCTGTGGATCGTATCAAAACTGGCCAGTGCACTGATCACGGCGATCGTTGTAATATTTCAACCTGAATTGCGAAAGGTCGTGGAACAGCTGGGACAGAAAAAATCATGGCATCCATTTTTCCTTTTGATTCCGGCAAAGAAGTAAAAGAAAGATTTACAGATAAGACGGTCAATGAACTGATCAAAGCATGTTTTGATATGGCTGAGGTTAAGACAGGCGCACTGATCGTGATCGAACAGGAGATCAGACTTGATGAATATGTCAGAACGGGAATCAATGTGGATGCTCTTTTGACCAGTCAGCTGCTGATCAATATTTTTGAACACAATACACCACTCCATGACGGTGCAGTGATCGTAAGAGGAAATCGTATTGTTGCTGCAACCTGTTATCTTCCACTGTCTGACAATATGGAACTGAGTAAACAGCTTGGAACCAGACATCGTGCAGGTGTTGGAATCAGTGAAGTGACAGATTCTGTTACGATCATTGTTTCAGAGGAAACAGGACAGGTTTCTGTGGCACAGAACGGTCGGCTGTTGAGAAATATCAGCAGCAGTCAGCTTCGTGAAGTGCTGGAAAAAGCACAGAATAAGAAAATTGTGGATAACAACAAACTGAGACAGTTGTTGAAGGGAAGAGTGAAACATGAAGAAAAAAATAGGAAATAATCTTTCTTTGAAAATTCTGTCTCTTGCAATTGCTATTCTGGTATGGCTTCTGGTTGTCAATATAAACAATCCGATCAGTACAAAGTCATTCATTGTGTCAGATGTGGAATTGCTGAATGAGGCATATATCGATGCAGACGGAAAAATGTGTATGCAGGATGAAGAACAGGTTCCCATCCGTGTGACGATCAAAGCTCAGAGAAAGATCCTGGACAGGATCTCACTCAATGATATTCGTGCGGTTGCGGATCTTCAGCAGGCGGTGAGCCTGAAAACAGATCGGTCATGGTTCCGATCACTGTATCCTGTGGGCGGATTTCAGCAGACAATATTGAAGTGAGTCCGCAGAATATGAGCCTTCATCTGGAGGATAAAGATACACAGGAGTTTGTAGTAAATGTGAATACAAACAACACAAAACCTGACAGGGGCTATGAAATTGGAGCGCTGACTTCCAATCCGGAGAAATCAAAATTACAGGTCCGGTGTCTCTGATCAATAAAATAGATAAGGTAAATGCTTCCATCGATGTAGATGGAGCAATGGAAGATGTGACTCAGGAGACCGATGTCAAGATCATTGATAAGAACGGTGAGGAATTTACCGATACAGACATGGGTTATCTGAATGTTTCGAAAGTATATGTAACTGCAAAATTATGGAAAGTTCAGTCGAATGTCAGAATCAGTGCAGAGTATTCCGGTACTCCGGCAGCAGGATATCAGGTGGAGAGTATTATGACAACACCGAATGTGATCAGTATTGCCGGAAGTGAAGATGCACTGGCATCACTGAAAGAGCAGAATAATACGATCTGGCTGCCGGGTTCTGTGGCGGATATTTCGGATCGAAACAGTGATTTTGAAGAGAAAATCAATATTTCAGATTATCTTCCGGATGGCCTGAAGCTTACCAGCGATTCCAGTGAAGATGTATTTGTCAGAGTAAATATTCTTCCGGAGGGAAGCAATGTATGTGAGGTTCCGACAAAGAATATAATTGTGAATGATTCACCTGAGGGAATGCAGGTTTCATTTGATACTGCAAAGATAGAAATTCGTGTTAAGAAAACTTCCGATGATCTTGCAGATCTCACAGAAGGCGATATTAAAGCGTCAATAGATCTTAAGGGAATGAGCGAAGGAAGTTATGAAGTGCCTGTCAGCATAGAAATACCGAAGGGATATGAGCTGGTAGACGAAGTAACGACAGGGGTGGAGATTTCCAAAATTTCTACAGCAGATGAAAGCAATTAACAGGAGATTTCAGAATGGTAAGTCAGAAGATAACAGTCAATAATCCATCGGGACTTCATTTGCGCCCGGCTGGTATATTGTGTAATGAAGCTATAAAATACAGTTCCGCGATCACATTCACTTTTGAAGGCGGTACAGCAAACGCGAAGAGTGTATTGAGTGTACTGGGAGCATGTGTAAAATGCGGAGATGAAATTGAACTGGTCTGCGAAGGGGCAGACGAACAGGAAGCATTGAAAGCTTTGACCGATGCGATCAGCAGTGGTCTTGGTGAATAGAAACATATGTAAAGAAGTTTAAGGAGGAGTAGTCGTGAAAAAACAAGTTGTGGCAGTAATGTTGAGCCTTGCAATGTGCGCATCTACCGGTGCAGAAGCAAGTATTGTCAGTGCAGCCGAATTTTCTTCTGAGGTGTCAGCAGCAGAGGAAACGGAATCTGATGAAGCGTCCGTTGCGGACGAGAACGATGGTTCTGCAGTAGTAGATGATTCCGCAGTAGTAGATGATTCTGCAGTCGATATCGATTCAGATGCGGCAGCAGATGATGCAGATCAGGCAGAAGATAGCGTTCCGGCAGATACGGAAAATCAGGCAGATGTTGATTTCAGTTCCGGTGAGGAAGAGGTTGTGACTGAAGAGGCAGAGGATGAGGCTCCGGCAGTGACAGAAGAAACTGCAGAAGAAGCTGGTAAAGCAAATGAATCATCTGATGCTAAATGGTAAGTAGCTTCCCTTGAGTATACAAGATGGAAATTTGTAAATGGCAAATGGAAACTGGAAAAGTACTCACCTTCCAGAATACAGGAAACTGCAGCAGCTGTCGGAACAGAAGAAACTGCAGAAGCAGCAGGAACTGATGAGAATGCAGCTGTTGATACAGCAGCAGAAACTACAGAAGCTGTAGCAGATGAATCACAGGCGGCTGTTGATACAACTGCAGAAACTACAGAAGCTGTAGTAGATGAATCACAGGCAGCTGTTGAGACAGCAGTAGAAACACAGCAGACAGATGAGACACAGCCGGCTGCAGATGAACAGCAGGCGGAGGAAGCAGGTGCAAGTGCTTATTATACATCAGCAGATGGCCTGGTAAAGATTACAACATTGAATGTTAATAACAGTGTTCTGGCTTCAGGATATTATGCATTTGATAAAGATGGATATCTTCTGACAGGAAGAAATGCTGTTGGAAATGATTTCTATTATTTCCGTACAGAAGGCGATGTTCAGATTGTGAATGCACTTTCTGCAGATAAGAAGACACCTTATAATTCTCAGCTCGGTCAGGCAATTTCCGATACATGGATCTGGGATGCAGGTCAGGGAGCATTTAACTATTATGGTCATGATAATGGTAAACAGGTAAATCTTGAAGCAAACAAGATTTACAGTATCAATGGAGCTTCTTACTATCTTCTGAATGGTGGTAAGCCATACGTAGGAGATCAGAAGATCAGCGGAGGCATCTGCTATTTCCAGCCCGCAGCATCTGCAGGAGATATTCCTGGTAAGATGGCAGTCAACGGATGGTTTGGAAAGAGTACCAATAAGGGTACACAGTGGCGTTATTTTAATGCAAACGGAGATTACCAGAAAAAAGGAATCGGAGCATACAAGCTTCTGAGTAACAGCGACAATCTTTATCTGCTGGATGCAAATGGTTACCTGATCAGAAAACAGAAAACCAGTCAAGGGTGCTGACAGATACTTATTATATGGCTGACGGTAATGGTGTTGCATACAGAAACAAACTGATCAAATACGGTAAATACAGATACTATTTCACCGGCAACGGACGTCGCGCTACCTGGAAAAATCGTTGGGTGAAACTTTCCGGAGCAGGAAACCGCTATTATTATTTCGGAAAAGTAGCAGGACGTGTTCAGGAACAGAAGGGAATCAGAAAGTTACTGTCAATGGTAAATTTGTCGGATGGTTCTATTTCTCTTCCAAAGGTAACTCTTTTATAAACTGCTGGAGGAGCGGAAGATATTATCTCGCAGACGGACGTATGGCAAGTGGTGTTACCAAAATTAATGGTAAATATTACTTCTTCCAGAGATCCAGTTCCAAATCATATAGAGGTAAAGTATACAAAAGCAAATGGGTTAAGTATAATGGCAGATACTATTATGCTTCCAAAAGCGGTGTACTTGCAGAAAATGGCTGGAAACGTATCAAGACAGACGGAAGATTCTATTACTTCTATTTCAAGAATCTGACAGCTGTAACAAATAAAACCGGTGTAGAACACAATGGAACTTACGGAAGCCTGGATGGCAGAGGTCGTTTCATTGAGGCTGGCTGGGTTGTTGTAAATAACAACAGAAACTATGTACGTTATATCGATCCGAAGACTGGTAAATATGTCAAGAATACAACCAGATGGATCAATGGTATGCAGTACAGATTTAACAGCAGAGGATACAGAGTCAACGACAGAACAAATGAGTTCAGACGCAGCAGCTATTATCTGACCTGTGATCGTGTGAACGGAGTGCTGACTGTTTACACAGACAGCACCATGAGAATTCCGATCAAAACAATCCGCGTTTCTGTTGGTAAAGCCGGTACAGAGACACCTACCGGTACATGGACAATGCACAGAGCAGGACGCTGGCAGGAACTGATGGGACCATCCTGGGGACAGTATGGAACACATGTTGTGAATGGTATTTTTGTTCATTCCGTAGCATGTGGTCAGGCAAACAGTTATAATCTTCCGGTTGGAGAATACCTGAGACTTGGAAATCCGGCATCTCACGATGCATCCGTGCCTGTGTAGCTGATGCAAAATGGGTTTGGGACAACTGCAATGGTTCCAGATCCATATCTTTGATGGCACATATACATCCAATGAAGCACTCAAAGGACCTCTGGGCAGAAAAGCACTCACACCTTTAAGAGGCAGCAAGAACTTTGACCCGACGGACCCGGCTTGTAAGTAAATAATAAAATACAGCGCTCTCCCAAATGGAGGGCGCTTTTCAGGAGGAAGTAAAATAATGAGAACATACCTTGTAACTGGTGGTGCAGGATTTATCGGATCCAACTATATTCATTATATGTTTAAAAAAATATGACAACGAGATCCGTATTATCAATGTAGATAAACTGACTTATGCAGGAAATCTTGAAAATCTGAAAGATATTGAAGACCGTGAAAATTACACATTTGTGAAAGCTGATATTTGTGACAGCGAAGCAATCATGAAGATCTTTGATGAAAATGACATTGACAGAGTCGTTCATTTTGCAGCAGAGAGTCATGTAGACAGAAGTATCCGTAATCCGGAAGTTTTTGTTAAGACAAACGTACTTGGAACTCTGGTTATGCTGAATGCAGCAAAATCTGCATGGGAACTTCCGGACGGAACATTCAAACCGGACAAAAAATTCCTGCATGTATCAACGGATGAGGTATATGGATCTCTGGAAGAGAACGGCGGATTTTTCTATGAGACAACTCCATATGATCCGCACAGTCCGTATTCTGCAAGTAAAGCATCCTCTGATATGCTGGTAAAATCCTACATGGATACTTACAAATTCCCGGCAAATATCACAAACTGCAGTAATAACTATGGTCCATACCAGTTCCCGGAAAAACTGATTCCGCTGATCATCAACAATGCACTTCAGGGAAAGAAACTTCCGGTATACGGAGATGGAAAAAATGTTCGTGACTGGCTTTATGTTATGGATCATGCAAAAGGAATCGATATGGTACAGGAAAAGGGAAGACTTTTCGAGACATATAATATCGGTGGTCACAACGAAAAACAGAATATTCAGATCATCCATATCATTCTGGATACTTTGCAGGAGATGCTCCCGGAAGGGATCCTCGTAAAGAACTTGTCAGTGAGAACCTGATCACATATGTAGAAGATCGTAAGGGACATGACCGTCGTTATGCGATCGCACCGGACAAGATCAAAGAGGAAGTTGGCTGGTATCCGGAAACCTGTTTCGAAGATGGTATCCGTCTGACAATCCAGTGGTTCTTTGAGCATGAAGACTGGATGAAAAATGTTACCAGTGGTGACTATCAGAAATATTACGAAGCAATGTATAAAACAAAATAATATCTCATAAAAGATGAGATCAGAAACGCTGTATATTTCAGGAATTCTCCTGATCTGTACAGCGTTTTTTATGCACAGAGATATGGAAAAAGATTTTAGCGAAAATAGGCATTGAATTTACAGAGCGATTGTGAGAAAATAATATGAGATATGTCTAGCTCTAAAAAGCAGAATCTGACAGGCTACATAAGATAACAGTTTATGACAATGGAGGTAAATAGATGAACAAAGGAATATACCGGATTGCGGCTGGTGTTGGTGCGGCAGTGATCCTGGTGTCTTCTGCGACAGCACAGGCAGCAACCGTAACTGCCAATGGAACTCCTGCACCGGTAGCGAGTGACAGCATTGCAGGCTGGCCGGCAGCTCCTGCTGTCACGTCAGAAACCGCAGTTCTGATCGATGCAGATACGGGAGCGGTTTTGTATGACAAAGGAATGGACGAATATCGTTATCCTGCCAGCACGACAAAGATCATGACGATGTTGGTTGCGATCGAGAACAGTTCCCCAAAGGATATTGTTACTTTTACAGAAACAGGAATCAGGGATGTCACCTGGGACAGCAGTAACATCAACGCACAGCTTGGTGAAACGATGACGATGAAGGACTGCTGGATGGCTGCATATATTAAATCAGCCAATGAAGTCTGTGCACAGATTGCTGAGACGGTAGGTGGGACAGAAGCAAATTTTGTTGAAATGATGAACCAGAAGGCAAAAGAACTTGGATGTACACATACACATTTTGCCAATGCCAGTGGCTGCCGGATGAAAATCATTATTCCAGTGCTCATGACCTGGCAAAGATCATGCGTGCATGCCTTCGAAATAAACGTTTCCGTCAGGTGATGAAATGTTCGAATTATAAGATCCCGGCAACGAATTTAAGCGAAGCAAGGGTTATGCATACGCATATGCCGCTCATGGCAAAAGAGTCCAATCTTTATTATGCAGACTGCATAGGCGGTAAGACCGGATTTTCAACGGATGCACAGCATACACTTGTGACAGCTGCCGAACGAAACGGACGTACGTATATAGCAGTTACCATGCGTGCGGCAGATCTTGGAATCAACTGTACGGACAGTACATCATTATTTAATTATGCATTTGATAATTTTGATACGATCGATGTGGACGGAACAGCAATGACAGTGTCAAAGGTGTTACGGTTAATGATCTGACAACCGATACAGCAGAGCGAAATGGTAAGACGTTGACAGATATTACTATAGTGGACAGTTTGTCGGCTATGTGGCAGAAGCACAGCCGACAGAAACTCCGGCCGTGGAAGAGACAGCTGAAACAGCAGCAGAACCTTCAGAAACAGAGGCGGCTGAAACTGTGACAGATTCGCTGGAGACGACGGAAAATGATTCTCAGGCAGAGGTTCAGACTGGACAGAAATCCATGTCCGAGCAGATTCAGGAGATTCGTACCGAGGGATTATCCGGTATGATGAAAGCTCTTTTGATCGCAATGGGAGTCATGGCAGTGATCCTGATCGCATTATTGATCGCACTTTATATAAAGAATGGATGAAAATAAATAAAGAACTTGAAATAAAGGAGGAAACATAATGAAAGGTATTATTTTAGCAGGTGGTTCAGGAACCAGATTATATCCATTAACAAAGGCAATTTCCAAACAGATCATGCCGGTTTATGACAAACCGATGATCTATTATCCATTGTCTACACTGATGCTTGCCGGAATCCGTGAGGTTCTGATCATTTCTACACCAAGAGATCTTCCGGTTTTCCGTGATCTTCTGGGAGATGGAAGCCAGCTTGGAATGAGATTTGAATATGCAGTACAGGAACAGCCGAGAGGACTGGCAGATGCATTTATCATCGGTGCAGATTTCATTGGCAATGATGCAGTTGCCCTGGTACTTGGAGATAATATTTTCTACGGACAGAGCTTTTCCAGAGTCCTTCAGAATGCTTACAGACGCACAGAAGAAGAAAAAGGTGCGACTATTTTCGGTTACTATGTAAGAGATCCTAGAGAATATGGTGTTGTAGAATTTAATGAGAACGGCAAAGCTCTTTCTATTGAAGAAAAACCGGAACATCCGAAGTCAAACTATGCAGTACCGGGCCTGTATTTCTATGATAATGATGTTGTAGAAATCGCCAAAAATGTAAAACCGTCTGCTCGTGGTGAGATTGAGATCACCAGCATCAACAACGAATATCTGAGAAGAGGAACTTTGAAGGTAGAGACTCTGGGACGTGGATTTGCATGGCTGGATACAGGAAATCATGATTCTCTGCTTGATGCAGCAGATTTTGTTGCAGCATTCCAGAAACGTCAGGGACTGTACATTTCCTGCATCGAAGAGATTGCATACAAACGTGGATTTATTACAAAGGAGCAGCTTGTTGAACTGGCACAGCCTCTTCTTAAGACTGCTTATGGAAAATATCTGATTGAAATAGCGGAGGGATTATAAAATGGGAAAAATTACAGTAGAGACATGTCATATTGAAGGCCTGAAAGTGATCACACCGGCAGTATTCGGTGATGAACGCGGATATTTTATGGAAACATATAACTACAACGATTACAAAGCAGCCGGAATCGATATGGAATTCGTACAGGATAACCAGTCCAGTTCCCGTAAAGGCGTACTTCGTGGACTTCATTTCCAGATCAACTATCCACAGGATAAACTTGTTCGTGTAGTGAGCGGAGAAGTTTTTGATGTTGCGGTCGATCTGCGGGAAGGTTCCCCAACATATGGACAGTGGTATGGAGTTCTTCTTTCTGCAGAGAATAAGAAACAGTTCTTCATTCCGAAGAATTTTGCTCACGGATTTGTTGTTCTTTCTGATTCAGCAGAATTTGCTTATAAATGTACTGATTTTTATCATCCGAATGATGAGGGCGGCCTTGCATACAATGACCCGGATATCGGAGTAGAATGGCCGATTCCGGAAGGCATGGAACTGATCCTCTCTGACAAAGACCAGAAATGGGGAAGTTTTAAGGAATATACTGCCAACAGGAGTAAAAAGGATTGAAAAAAGAAACATGGCTGCCTGGGGAAATCTACAAAAACCGCAAATTAGTGTTTTCTCTGGCAAAAAATGATTTCAAAACAAAATATGCGGGTTCCTATTTTGGAACAGTCTGGGCATTTGTTCAGCCGATCGTAACGATCTGTGTTTACTGGTTTGTATTCGGACTGGCGCTTCGCAATGGTTCGGATAAAGGTGTTCCATTTGTACTTTGGCTGATCGCAGGTCTTGTCCCCTGGTTCTTTATTCAGGAGGGCCTGACCGGAGGAACGAATGCACTTCTGGAATATAATTATCTGGTAAAAAAAGTAGTATTTAACATTCGGATCCTTCCGGTAGTGAAAGTATTTTCAGCGGTATTTGTACATTGTTTTTTTGTTGTGATCGTACTGGTGATCTATACCTGCATGGGATATCCGCCGAGTCTGTATGCACTGCAACTGGTATACTACAGCTTCTGCATTTTTATGCTGATTCTGGCAGTCACATATATGACAAGTGCGGCGGTTGTATTCTTCAGAGATCTGAGTCAGATCATCAATATTATGCTTCAGGTTGGTGTATGGGTTACCCCAATCATGTGGGACTTTAATGATCTTGGTCTTGGAGGCTTCTGGCAAATATACTGAAACTGAATCCGGTATTCTATATTGTGCAGGGATACAGGGATTCTCTGATCAACAAAGTAGCAATCTGGGAGCATCCGGTGCTGACACTTTACTTCTGGGGATTTACTCTGGTCGTATTTGTGCTTGGAACCAGACTGTTTAAAAAACTTCAGGTACATTTTGCAGATGTACTGTAAGCGGAGAGTAGAATGAGTGAATTTGCAATTCAGGTAAAACATCTGGATAAGATGTATAAATTATATAATAAGCCGTCTGACCGGTTGAAAGAGGCTCTGGGAATGAAAGTTCCTGTAAGAGAGCATTATGCACTACGGGATGTCAGCTTTGATGTAAAAAGAGGAGAAACAGTGGGAATTATCGGGACAAATGGTTCCGGTAAATCCACGATCCTCAAGATCATTACCGGTGTATTGAATCCTACTGGCGGAGAAGTCACAGTAGATGGGAGAATTTCCGCTCTGCTGGAACTGGGAGCCGGGTTTAATATGGAGTATACCGGGATTGAGAACGTATATCTCAATGGAACTATGATGGGTTTTTCCAAAGAGGAGATTGATGCCAGACTGCAGGATATTCTGGATTTTGCAGACATCGGCGATTTTGTACATCAGCCGGTCAAAGCATATTCCAGTGGTATGTTCGTTCGTCTGGCTTTTGCCGTTGCAATCAATATCGATCCTGAAATTCTGATCGTTGATGAGGCACTTTCTGTAGGGGATGTGTTCTTTCAGGCAAAATGTTATCGTAAATTCGAAGAATTTAAAAAATGGGCCGGACGATCCTTTTTGTAAGCCACGATCTGAGCAGTATTTCCAGATACTGTGACAGAGTTATCCTTCTGAATAAGGGTGTGAAGCTGGAAGAAGGTTCTCCAAAGCAGATGGTAGATATGTACAAGCAGCTTCTGGTAGGCCAGGATCCGACCAGGAAAGTGGAAAAAGAAGTAAAGAAAAAGGAAAACTGGAGTGAAAAATTCCAGGTAAATCCGAATATGCTGGAATATGGCAGCAAACTTGCTGAGATCACAGATTTTGTTGTGATGGATGAAAAGGGCCGTTATACCAATACCATCGACAAGGGAACAACCTTTACGATCAAGATGAGGGTTGCATTTCATGAGAATATTCAGGAACCGATCATGGCATATACATTTAAGGATATTCGTGGAACAGAAATTACAGGAACCAACACGATGTTTGAAAAAATGCATATTGAGCATTCTGAAGCCGGAGATGTATGTACCGTAACCTTTACACAGGATATGTTCCTGCAGGGTGGGGAGTATCTGCTTTCCTTTGGATGTACCGGCTATAAGGATGGAGACTTTACGGTATTCCACAGATTATATGATGCATGTAATATTACGGTGATCTCAACGCAGAATACCGTAGGATTTTATGATATGAATTCAAAAGTAGAAATTCAGTACGGAGAGGAATAATGGAAAAAATCGGACAGGTAATTCTGGATGATACACTATATCCGGGCAAAGATTTGTATACAGATGGTGCAATTGAGGATGAGATGCTGGAAATAGCACGCAATTACCGGGAAAAACAATGGAACGGAGTTATTGCAGAGCGGGCGAGCTGGCCGATTCTCTATCATTTTTCTCATATCAGGGAAAATATACTGAGCTGGATTCCGTTTACAGGTGAAGAGAATGTTCTTGAAATCGGTTCCGGATGTGGCGCTGTGACCGGCGCTCTCTGCAAAAAAGCCAAAAAAGTTACCTGTATTGAACTTTCAAGAAAGCGAAGCCAGATCAATGCATGGAGACACAGAGACTGTGACAATCTGAAGATCCTTATGGGGAATTTTCAGGAAGTCGAGAAGACGCTTACCGAAAAATATGATTATATTACATTAATCGGTGTGTTTGAATATGGAGAAGCCTATATACAGAGTGAGACTCCTTATGTGGATTTCCTTAAGATCATATCCAGACATCTGAAACCGGATGGTAAGATCGTTCTTGCAATCGAAAATCGTCTGGGGCTGAAGTACTGGGCAGGATGTACGGAAGATCATTTTGGAACTCTCTTTGAAGGTCTGGAAGGTTATCCGACAACAAGTGGCGTTAAGACATTTTCCAGAAAAGAAATGTCAGCAATCCTGAAAGAGGCAGGAGATCTTAAAGCATCCTGGTATTATCCATTTCCGGATTACAAATTACCAATGACGATTTATTCAGACCGTCGCCTTCCTTTGAAGGGAGAACTGAATCGTCTGGAAACAAATTATGACAGACTGCGTTTGCAGCTTTTCCAGGAATCTGCGGTATATGATTCACTTCTTGCGAATGATATGTATCCGGATTTTGCCAATTCTTTTTCTTCTTCT
>ENA-OQEN01000884-OQEN01000884.1-human-gut-metagenome-genome-assembly--contig:-NODE-884-length-12104-cov-2.619103_pt1 | contig 12104 bp, 13 predicted proteins | sample MGYA00242791_ERZ504627 | MGnify/ENA primary metagenome ERZ504627 (study PRJEB26092, sample SAMD00036316) | human gut metagenome | host: Homo sapiens | study: EMG produced TPA metagenomics assembly of... | reverse complement strand
GGAAAAAATAGACAATCTTAAGGAATACGTGATTAAATTTCTGACCCGTAAGCTGCATTTTACAGAATTTTGGGCGCTGCGTGATATTTCTTTCTCTCTCCAGAAGGGCGAGCGGCTCGGCGTACTGGGGTTTAACGGCGCGGGAAAGAGCACGCTGCTGAAGGTGCTCTCCGGCGTGATGAAACCCACGAAGGGCTCAGTGACCGTCCATGGCACGATTGCGCCGCTTTTGGAGCTGGGCGCGGGCTTTGATATGAACTACACGGGGAAGGAAAATATCTTTTTATACGGCGCGACGATGGGCTTTTCTCGGAAGTTTATGGAAACAAAATACGACGAAATTTTGGAATTCTCTGAGCTTCAGGAATTTATTGATGTGCCAATGAAAAACTATTCTTCCGGGATGCGCGCGCGCCTTGGGTTCGCGGTAGCCACTGTGGTTGATCCGGAGGTTTTGATCCTCGACGAGGTGCTCTCTGTGGCGATGCCCGGTTCCGCCAGAAGAGCGAAGCAAAGATTATGAATATGTTTGACAAGGGGACAACGGTTGTTTTCGTATCGCATAATACGGACCAGGTGCGCCGCATCTGCAATCGTGCCATCCTCCTGCAAAAGGGCCAGATCATCGCGCAGGGAACCACAGAGGAGGTCTGTGCGATTTATGATGAAATGACCAAGAAAAAATAAAGGAATCAAGGATGCCAACTGTCTGATTTTCAGCGGGCGGCTTTGTCGGAGCCGGCCTTCCGGAAAGAAGGATCGTGAATCAAATGGTTTTTGCAGTGGTGCTTGCCGGCGGCGTGGGCAGCCGGATGGGAAATACGCAGACACCAAAGCAGTATTTGCCGCTTGGGAGTAAGCCGATTATCGTTCACACCATCGAAAAGTTTTTTGTGAACGCCGCGTTTGAAAAGTGCTGGTTCTATGCCCCAAAGCCTGGGTTGCACATACGCGGAATATGGTTGTAAAAAGCCTAGGGAAAACAGACCGCGTAGAAGTAATCGAGGGTGGCTCCTCCCGAAATGATACGGTTTATCGCGCGCTCTGCCATATTGAATCCAACTATGGTATGGATGAGGAAACGGTGATTGTTACGCATGACGCGGTGCGCCCCTTTGTAACCCACCGGATCATCTCTGAAAATATTGCCGCCGCCCGGCAATACGGCGCGTGTGATACGGTCATTCCAGCCACAGATACGATTGTAGAGAGCCAAAACGGTTCAGAAATCTCCAACATTCCGCCCCGCTCCCAGATGTATCAGGGGCAAACGCCGCAGTCCTTCCGCGCCAAAAAGCTCAAAGAGATCTATGAAAGCCTCACACCGGCGGAGAAGGATAGCTTGACGGACGCCTGTAAAATCTTTGTCATGAAGGGAGAGCCGGTTTATCTGGTAGAAGGCGAGGTTTTCAACATTAAGATTACCTATCCATACGACCTAAAAGTGGCTCAAACGCTGCTGGGAGGGGATGCAGCCGATGATTAACGCGGTTTATCAGCTCATTGCGCCCCGCATGATTGATGTGACCTATCAGGAGATGCATCTGTCTGGCAGCCAGGTCTTGATTCGGCCGCTTTATCTCTCTATCTGCCATGCCGACCAGCGCTATTATCAGGGGATGCGTTCAGAGGCCGCCTTGAAGGCGAAGCTGCCGATGGCGCTCATCCATGAATGTGTTGCCGAAGTCATCTATGACCCAACCGGCGCCTTTCAGGTGGGCGATCGGGTGATTCCGATCCCCAATTCCCCCACACAGACGGATGATATCATTGCAGAGAATTATCTGCGCTCTAGTTTTTTCCGCTCCAGCGGATACGATGGTTTTTTGCAGGATTATGTGATGCTTAAGCCTGATCGGCTGGTGCCGGCGCCGAAAAGCGTGCCGCTCCAGGTGGCCTCTTTTACGGAGCTCATCAGCGTTAGTCGCCATACGATTTCCCGCTTTGATTCTATTGCGCATGCGCGGCGAGATCGCATTGGCGTTTGGGGCGATGGCAATCTCGGCTTTTTTACAGCGCTTCTGCTGCACTATCTCTACCCGGAAACGGAGCTGTATGTGTTCGGTACGGTGGCGGAAAAGCTCGCCTATTTCACGTTTGCTCAGGAAACCTTTTTGGTAGACAAGCTGGAAGATAGCGTTATGGTCGATCATGCGTTTGAATGTGTTGGGGGCTCCGGCTCCCGCAGCGCAATCAATCAAATCATTGACCATATCAATCCAGAGGGCACAATTGCAATCATGGGCGTCTCCGAAAATTTTGTGGAGATTAACACCCGCATGATGCTTGAAAAGGGGCTGCGCATGTTTGGCAGCAGCCGCAGCGGCCGCAAGGACTTTTTGCAGACGGTTGAGCTGCTCGACCGCTATGAGGAGCTTGGTCATTATTTTGAAAACCTGGTGGGCGCACAGGTAGACGTTCGTGAGATTTCAGATATCCACAACGCCTTTAATTTGGATTTTAATCGTAATTTCGGAAAAACGGTTTTGAAATGGGAGAAATAACACAACAATTTTGATATAGAAAGGGCGTATTGCGAAAATGTGCATGGCTACATTTTGCAGCGCCCCTTCCTGTTATACGCGGGCTTGACGCTTTTGTCTGAGGATGGAAAGGAGAGGATGGCAGCTTGACGCCAAAAGTATCCGTTGTGATTCCTGCCTATAATGCGCAGCAATATTTGGGAGAAACCCTCGACTGCTTGGCCGTTCAAACACTGCGGGAGATTGAGGTGCTTGTGGTGGATGACGCTCCGCCGACAGCACGCCGGAGATCCTGCGGGAATATAGCGAAAAATACCCCTTTATCCGGGCGATTCGTCAAGAAAACGCTGGGGTTGCCGCCGCGCGCAATCGGGGGATTCAGGAGGCAGCAGGAGAATATCTCTACTTTTTGGATTCCGATGACCTGATCGAGCCGGATGCGCTGGAGCAGCTTTACCAAACCGCCAGGCAGCACGAGGCGGAGCTGGTGATCTGCAAAATTCAAAATTTCAGCCGCACGGGGACAAGCTGGCAGGAGCATGCCGGCCTGTTGTCGCAACGGGATACGATCAATCCCTATGATTATGATCTCCTATGGAATTATCTGGTCGGCAATAAGCTATATCTGACGCGGCACCTGCGGGAGAGCGGTGTGCTTTTTCCGCCGCTGCGCTACTCGGAGGATGGCGCGTTCAATATGCGCTATGCTTACTGCTGCACCCGCATCAGCGGCTGCCCAAACACTTTTTTGCGCTATCGCCGCCGGGTGGCGTCGGAGGGTTTTTCCGTCAGCCAGACGATTAGCCTGCCGCTACTACGGGATTATATGGCTGCCAACGGGATGATTTATGATGCGGCGGCGGAAGCCCTCAAGCTGCCTACGCAGGGGGTTGACCGGGAGGCCTATCTGGACGAGGTGCTGTATAAAACGGCCTATGTGCTAATCGCGCAGTTTTACAGGCTTTTTTGGCGGGCGGATGAGGCATGTATCACCTATATCGCGCAATCCCTGCGCAAATTGCGGGAGCAATGTCGGCCGACCGTTTTACACAGCTCTGTGATTTCAACAGCGATATCGAGGTGCGCGAGCTGATTGAGGATCGGGAAATGATGGCGAAGCATGCCCGTGTGTCATTTTTTGTAACGGCGAAAGGGTCGCGGGATCAGATGGAGGCTCTTTTTGAATCGCTCTACATGCAAACAATGCCGTGCTTCGAGGTGTTTGTGCCGCATCCACAGCAGATGCGGGCTGATTCCGGCACAATGGGCGGCCTGCGCCAACCTGCATGTGCTGCCGGATCACAGCTTCCTTTCCACGGCCAAAAAGCAGGCGCGTGCACGCCTGCATGCCGTCTGCGCACCTGTAATGCGCTTGATCCGCGCCTGCTGCGCTTTTTATACCGCTTCCCGATCCCGGCAGGGCTGAAGCAAACGGCCTTCAGTGTGCTTGTACAGATGCTGATCGTTTATTTTAAAAGGCAGAATGCCGCTTGAAGCCATAGAGCTAGAAGCGCACGAAACGAAGCGTAAGGAAAGGGGCGTTATCTGTGAAGCGGCTGTTTTTTACTCTGTATGCCGCAATGTTTCATCTGTTTCGGGTTTTTCCGGTGCAGAAAAAGCGCGTTGCATTGATCTCAATGCATAACGCGGATTTTCACGATGGCTGGGTGAGGTGGAACGGGCGTTTCAGGGCAAAAAGGAAGGCTATTTTTTTACCAAAATCACGCGCCGGGATCTTTGCCTGCAAACAAATGCGGGCCCGGCCGCCTTTTTGCGCTCTGTTTGTCGTGCGATCGGTTTTTACCCGGAAAGCCTATGGGCTAGCCCGTTCTCGTTATATTTTTCTCAATGATAATTTTATGCCGCTGGCAAGCCTGCATTTGGGTAAAAAGGTGGTTGTAACGCAGCTTTGGCATGCAGAGGGCGCCTTTAAACGCTTTGGGCAGGATATCAGCCAACCGCCGGAAATCCGTGCGCGCGAAGCAGCGGGCAACGCCAAGCTGACCTTTGTCATTTGCTCTTCTGAAAGTGTTGCGCCGCATTATGCAAGCGCCTTTCATGTGCGCCCGGAGCAGGTGCTTCCGCTTGGCTCACCGCGGACCGATTTTTTCTTCCGTCCGCAGGATATCACGGCTCTGCGCGCCCGTTTTAATGAGCAATACCCGCAGTGCAGGGGAAAAAAGCTGGTGCTCTATGCGCCAACCTTCCGGGATGACCCGGAAAAGGATCGGGAGCTGCTTTCCCGGCTGGATACGGGGCTTTTCAACCGATATCTGGGCGAGGAGTATGCGTTGTTGGTGCGGCTGCACCCACAGATTCATGCGGATACACGCACGCTGGAGGGAGCAGTCGATTTAACCGCATATCCGGATGTGAGCGAATTGGTGCTCCTATGTGATGTGTTGGTGACGGACTATTCCTCCATTGTGATGGATTTTGCGTTGCTGCGCAAACGCTGCATCTTTTATGCGTTCGATTTGGAGGAATATGAGAAGGACCGGCCGTTTTATTTTGACTATGAATCCTTCGTGCCGGGCAAAATCGTCCGGACGATGCCCGAATTGCTCGATGAGATTGAGCATGGCGTCCTTGACCTTGCGCGGCTGGAGCGATTCCGCGCGTTCCACTTTGGTCGGCCGGATGGCGGTGCGGCCGTTCGCGTTGTGGATTACGTAACAAAAGCTCCCTATCCTTCATAAGCTTTTGTGAGTCCCACCGCGGGGCTCACATTTTGTATTTTTGCAGCCGTTTTTAAAAAAGGCGGTTTTTTTATCAAACGGAAAGGATGCGTTGTGTTGATGCTGATGCGGGAGATTATCCGGAAAAAAAGGGATGGAGAAGCGCTGACAGATGCGGAAATTGCATTTTTTATCCGCGGGTATCTGAACGGAAAAATCAGAGATTTTGAAGCTTCCGCGCTGCTGATGGCGATCTGTTTTCAGGGGATGGATGAGCGGGAAACCCTCACGCTGACGCTTGAGATGGCTCGTTCCGGCGAACAGCTTGATCTGTCCTCTCTTTCGGGCGTAGCGGCCGATAAACACAGCACAGGCGGCGTGGGGGATAAAACGACGCTGATCGTGGCGCCGCTAGTCGCTGCAATGGGTGGCCGTGTGGCAAAAATGTCCGGGCGGGGGCTCGGCCATACGGGCGGCACCATTGATAAACTGGAAGCGATCCCCGGCTTTCAAACGTCGCTTTCCCGCAAGCGATTTTTGCGGCAGGTGGAAGAGATCGGCCTGTGTGTTGCCGGGCAGACGGGTGAACTCGCCCCGGCGGACAAAGCGCTATATTCCCTGCGGGATGCAACTTCCACGGTGGAGAGCATCCCTCTGATTGCCTCCAGTATTATGAGCAAAAAGTTAGCGGCTGGCGCGCAGTGCATCGTTCTTGACGTTAAATGCGGCAGCGGCGCCTTTATGAAAACAGAAGAGCAGGCGCGTCAGCTTGCGCAAGAGATGGTGCGCATCGGCAGGGGCGCGGGGCGGCGGGTTTCCGCTCTGATTACCAACATGGATATTCCGCTGGGCTATGCCATCGGGAATGCGCTGGAGGTGATTGAGGCGGCAGAGATCCTGCGCGGCAGGGGGGATCAAGCATTGACCGGCTGTGCGTGGCTCTAAGCGCGCAGATGATGGCTCTAAGCGCGCAGGGGAGCATAGCCTTTTACGAGAAAAAGGCGGAGGCGGCGCTCCAGGATGGCTCTGCCTTTCAGAAGCTGCGGGAGCTAGTGCGCGCGCAGGGCGGGGATGATTCTGTTTTGGAGCACCCGGAGCGTTTTCCACAGGCAAAAGTAAAAATGCCCGTATTATCACCTGAATCCGGGTTTATCATCCATATGGATGCAGAGCTGATCGGCCGCGCCGCTATGCTGCTCGGCGCGGGGCGTGTCGAGAAGGAGGGTGCGATAGACCCGGCGGCGGGAATCGTTCTGCGAAAGAAAACGGGGGATTTCGTCCACCGGGGGGAAACGGTTGCGCAGCTGTTTACCAATCTTGAATCAGAGGGGCAGATTGCACAGGCGGCGGCGCTGTTTCTTACGGCGATCCATTTTTCACAAATCCAGCCGGTCGAAGAAGCGTTGATTTACAACGTAATTGGAGAAAATCGGGAATAACGGCGTAAAACGTATTTACCTCTGCTTCTCAGATATGCTATACTAAAAAGAGATACTATCGGAGAGGAGAATAGGGCGAGATGAAGCATCGCTTGGAAGATTATCCGGGTGCAGGTGAGCTGACGCTTTGGTATGAAAAACCCGCACATACGGATTATAAAGGCTGGGAGCAGCAGGCGCTGCCCATCGGCAATGGATATATGGGAGCAAAGGTGTTTGGCGGCATTCGCCGCGAACAAATCCAATTTAATGAAAAACGTTGTGGACAGGCGGCCCCGGCACGCCGGGCTATGCGCTCGGCTGCACAAGGGATGATAACGGCCAGGCGATGCATGAAATTCAAAATATGCTCGCAGCAGGGGAAAATGAAGCGGCTGAGAAAGCGATGCGCGGCCTTCAGGGCTCTGAAGCGGGCCTTGGCGCCTACCAGAATTTTGGAACGATGTTTTTTGATTTTCCCGGCCTGCGTGAGCGCTCCTGTAGGCAATATCGCCGCACGCTTGATCTGCGCACGGCTGTTTCCTGCGTTAGCTTTGCGCACAAGGGGCTGCGCCACACGCGCACCTGCTTTATGAGCTATCCGGATCATGTGTTCGTTGCAAAGTTTGATGCGGACGGCAGTGAAAAGATCAGCTTTCGCTTTTGGGTGGAGTCTGCGCAAAAAGGGAAATGCCGTGTCAAAGGGGCGGATACGCTTCTCCTTTCCGGTTCCCCACGCGGCTGTGTGGGCGGAAAGGATAGCCCGGATGCAAACAACTTGCGCTATGCTGCGGCCTTCCAAATCGTTGTCAATGGTGGAACGGTAAAGCCGCACGGGGAGGATTCCCTAGTGGTCAGCGAGGCGGATAGCGCTGTGCTCTACCTCTGCGCGCAGACGGATTATGAAGATCAATTTCCGCATTACCGCAGCGGGATTGACCCGGTCCCGCAGGCGTTGCAGCGTGTGCAGGTTGCGGCGGAAAAGGGTTATGAGGCGCTTTATCAGGCGCATCTGGCGGATTATCAGGCGCTTTTTGACCGAGTGGAAATCCAGGTGGGGCAGGAGGAGGAGACCGCCCTACCGACCGATAAGCTGTTAAAAAAATATAAAAAGGGGCGGCAGAGCAGGTTGTTGGAGATGCTCTATTTTCAATATGGGCGCTATCTCTTGATCGCCTCTTCCCGTGTGGGGAGCCTGCCGGCGAACCTGCAAGGCGTATGGAATGCCAAAAACAACCCGGCCTGGCAGAGCGATTATCATCTGAATGTAAACCTGCAAATGAATTATTGGCCAGCTCACACCACGAATTTGAGCGAAACCACTTTGCCCCTCTTGCGCTATCTCCAGGCCATGCGTAAGCCTGGCCGTATTGTGGCGGCGAAATATGCAGGCGTTGGCGAACGGCTCGCAAACGGTGAGCCGGATCCGTCCAAGCGACTGGATGGATGGCGCATACGCAGACCAGCCCGATGGGAATGGTTGGCCCCGGCAGCGACTGGCGCTGGGGCTGGGCGCCCGCAAACGGCGCCTGGATGCTGCAAAATGCTTATGATTGCTATACCTTCAGCGGCGATGTGACGCTGCTTGCCAAGGAAATTTATCCAATGATGGAGGAATGCGCGCGCCTGTGGACACAGCTGCTGATTTTTGATGCAAAGAGCGGCCGCATGGTATCCTCTCCGAGCTTTTCCCCGGAAAATGGGCCGGTTACCGCAGGGGATACTTATGATCAGGAGCTTGTGTGGCAGCTCTATACCGATGTGCTGGATGCTGCGCGTGTATTGGCAGAAAACGGTTGGGAGGGCTTGCCGGATCAGGCACTGCTTGAAACAATTCGCAAGCAGCTGCCCCTTTTAAAACCGCTTCAGGTGGGCAAATGGGGACAAATTAAGGAATGGTTTTTTGAGGATCAGTGGCCTGACCGCGGCTTTAAAACCAAAAAAGTGCAGAACCATCATCGTCATATGTCGCATCTGCTTGGCCTCTATCCTGGCAGCCATATCACTGCGCAAACGCCGGAATATCGGCATGCCGCCCGTGTTTCTATTGAGGATCGGGGCGACGGCGGGACCGGCTGGTCAAAAGCGATGAAAATCTGCGCTTGGGCGCGCCTGCTTGATGGCAATCACAGCTATAAAATGCTTGGAGAGCTTTTAAGGCACAGCACGCTCGATAACCTCTGGGACACCCATCCGCCCTTCCAGATCGACGGGAATTTTGGTGCGGCTGCGGGCATTGCGGAAATGCTTTTGCAAAGCCATGCGGGTGTGATACAGCTTTTGCCCGCCCTGCCCGACGCATGGGCAACCGGCAGTTTCAGGGGCCTTGTGGCGCGTGGGAATTTTGTGATTGATCTAGCCTGGCAGGAGAAAAAGCTCGTGGAGGGCAGTATTCATGCCCGCGCAGGCGGTGCGTGCAAGCTCTCCTATCCCGGCATCCACACCGTGCATATTTTGGATCAGAACGGCACGCCCGCCGCTTTTGCAGTGCTCGATGCGGATACGATTGTGTTGGATACCAAACAGGGAATGTCCTATTCCATTCGGCGGTGAAGGTGACACGCCTTGATTTACCGCCTGTAAAATAACGCGGTAAAAGGGGCAAATGTCCATGGGCTCAAAAGGCGTGTTGGGCTGGCGGCGTTTTCTCTTTACCGCAAAAGGTTGACGGTTTCTATGGAGAAATTGCTAGAGCTGCAATTTTTAGATATTCTTCCAACCCGCTCCGGTTTTCTCTTTGTACGGAGGGAGATTCTCGATGAAACGCAAATCCGCCTCTCCTTTCACGAATTTTTGTTGCACACGCGGGAAGAGGTTCCTGTGCGGCGGAGCGTATATCTGCGCCGTAAGTTCGGCGCAGGTTATGAAACGCTTGTGCGGAGCTTGGCGACTATGTTTCCTGCGATACGGCCCGGCTTCCGGATGGGAATTTGGCCGTGCTTTATCCCGGAGGAGAGCTCGGATTTTTTTCAAAAGAGGGCCGGCCGGTCTGGCGCGGGGAATTGGACCTATCGCGGAGCAGGGGTTTCCGACTTGGCAGTAGATGGGGATTTTTTTGGTCGGCTGTGCCGGAGCAAATGCTGTGATCTGCTTTTCCACGGCGACGAAACGGATTGCTCTACGCATCAGCGGCGGCACGCAGCGCGCGTTTGACGGGCCGTGTTCGCTTGTGCGGTATGGACGGGTGCTGTATGTATGTAATGAGCGTTCACACCAAATTAGCACACTTAGCCTCGACCGGTATGCGGTGCGGGATTATCAGCACTTTCAGGAGCCTGTTTATAAATTTTTTCGTTGGCAAAAGGAGGAAATTGCCGTTTTAGCTTCTGGCGTATACCTCCTGTAATCCCTTCCCAGCCCGGATAAAACGGAGAAAAGGGAAAATACTATTCCCGAATCGTTTTGACGGGCGGGGATGAAATAGATGGAAATCAGCGAAGTAAAAATCAGGCGCATTTATCACCAGGAGGAACGGTTGTGCGCGATGGCCTCCATCGTGATTGACAATGCGGTGGCAGTGCATGAGGTGAAAATCATCAATGGGCCGAATCGCAAATTTATCGCAATGCCCAGCCGTAAGGAAAAAGACGGCACTTACCGCGACCTTGTGCACCCGCTCAATCGGGCTGCGCGCGAGGAGATTGAGCGTGCCGTATTCGCAGCTTATGAGGCGGCCTTGCAGGAGGAACAGCTTCAGCCTCCACAACAGGATCAGCAGGCAGAGCCTGCGCAATAGATGAATTCATCAAAGGGGAGGGAGAGAGCAATGGTTTTGACTCTCCCTCCCATGTTTGCGCCTGCATCGATCAATTGGAGCAGGCGGGCTTTGAGGCTTGGGCGGTTGGCGGGTGCGTGCGTGATTTGCTGCGTGGCGTCCAGCCGCACGATTATGACTTGACGACGAGCGCCCTCCCGGAGGAGACGCTGCGCCTGTTTCCGCATACGGTTCCAACCGGCATTACATATGGTACGGTCACGGTCATCGCCCAGCGGGAGCCTCTGGAGGTGACGACCTTTCGCACGGAAGAAGCTTACCATGATTTTCGAAGGCCTTCAGGCGTTCTATTTGCGTCGCGGCTTGAGCAAGACCTGGCACGCCGGGATTTTACAGTGAACGCAATGGCTTATGCTCCGTCCAGAGGTCTCACCGATCTGTTTGGCGGGCAGCATGACCTGGAGACGCATGTGATCCGGGCGGTGGGAGATCCATCCGACCGTTTTAAAGAGGATGCCCTACGTGTTTTGCGCGCCTTCCGGTTCGCTTCGCAGCTTGATTTTGCACTGGAAGAGCACACGCTCTGCGCAGCGCTTCTGTATGGGGAAAATCTTGCAAAGATCAGCGCAGAGCGTGTGGCGGCGGAGCTGATGAAATCGCTGGCGGGGCAGAGGCCCTCCGCGCTGGCGCGTTGCTATGCAACGGAGCGCTTTCCTTTTGTGGGCTTACCTCTACAGAGCATGGCGTTTTTCCATTGCTGGACACGCTTCCGCCGGACGGCGCTTTGCGTCTGGCCGCCCTGTGCCGGATCTGCGGCGCGCAGGTGCATGCCGTCTGCGCCGCGCTGAAGCTGAGTAACGCAATGAATCAATCTGCCGGCGCGTATGAGCGGCAGTTCGCTCAGCCGCTTCCCCAAAGCAGAGCGGAGCTGAAATCGCGTTTTCCAAGCCTGTCGCCGGAGTGCTGGGGGGATTTGCTCGCGGCAAGAGCATGTTTATTCGGGGAGGATAATGCATCCCTGCGCGATCTGTTGCAGGATATTCTAGCGAAGCGCGAGCCATGGCGCACCGGCCAGCTCGCCGTGAATGGACATGATTTGAGAGCGCTCGGCATTCCCGCCGGCCGGGAAACGGGCAAGGCATTACAAATGCTTTTGCAGGCTGTTTTGGAGCATCCGGATTGGAATACAAGAGAGCGGTTGTGCACAATGGCGTCGCAATGGCTGGGAGGGTGATACGATATGTTTGAAAACTATGAGAAGGACTATATCATGCGGCAGATCAAAATGCTCGGCCAACTACTCGCCCGGTTGCTGCTGCGCTCCGATGGTGTGAAATATGAGTTGCCTTTGAAAGCGCCGTATTCAAAGGCGGATGAATTGCATCAAGCGCTGTGCCGCCTGTTGGCAGAGGGAAAGATCAACGAGGCGGAAAACTGGCTCTATGAGGAGGTCGGCCAGTTGGGTCTCCCCGGCCTGCGCGTGGCAATTGATTTCTATTTGCAGCTCAATGAGCGGGACGACGCCTATTTGGAGGCGCATAATTTCACACGCGCTGAGATTGAGGATGGGCTGAAAATATTGCGCAGCAATATGGTGTGGTGCTGTAACAGGCAGTGCTTAAACTCTCGTTTACCTCTTCAGATGTGCAGAAGCGGCTTAACTTCCAGTGGATGCGATATCAAAAATATGGGTTCGGGATTTGGGCAGTCAAACAGAAAAGCGATGGCGGACGGAATTGGAATGGCAAGCGGGAGGATCCATATGGATGCTGAATTTATCAACATAACAACAGAAAACCTGGCTCAGGAG
>ENA-OQEN01000883-OQEN01000883.1-human-gut-metagenome-genome-assembly--contig:-NODE-883-length-12114-cov-3.801952_pt1 | contig 12114 bp, 14 predicted proteins | sample MGYA00242791_ERZ504627 | MGnify/ENA primary metagenome ERZ504627 (study PRJEB26092, sample SAMD00036316) | human gut metagenome | host: Homo sapiens | study: EMG produced TPA metagenomics assembly of... | reverse complement strand
GTCCGTATCACATAGGCACTGGCAGGGAAACGACGTCTTGGTGCACCGTATTTCTGCGTTCACACATGCATCGTTTATCGGTCTGCAAGGAAGATTTCTCGCTTCGCTCGAAATGACGATACGAGAGCCTCCTAATCCCTAATTCCTAGTCACCAGGCACTCATCCTTGTTTTCAAACTTTTGGGGGTATCCTTTTCCTGTATCGTCATCCCGAGCGCAGCCGAGGGATCTTTCTTGCACTGCGGTCCGTATCACATAGGCACTGGCAGGGAAACGACGTCTTGGTGCACCGTATTTCTGCGTTCACACATGCATCGTTTATCGGTCTGCAAGGAAGATTTCTCGCTTCGCTCGAAATGACGATACGAGAGACTCCTAGTCCCTAATCCCTAGTTACCAGTCATCAGCCACTAGTCCCTAGCCACCAGCTGCCAGTCCCTGTCATTTCCCCTCCATCATCCTCCGTATCCGTTCGCGCCGCCTTCTGGCAGCTTCTTCGTCGACGATGATGAGATGGCCGGTGTCAGTGACGATCTCTTTGCGCTTCATATCAGCGGGCTTGACAGGCGCGGTGCTTTTGTAGTCGAAGCCGCCGGCGAGGTGACAGCTGGCGCAGTCCCTGCCGCGCGCGCCGCGCAGCATGCGGTAGAGGCAGTAGAGAAACCAGCCGCCGATGGCAAGGCCGATGAGGATGGTCAAGAGTGTGTGCATAAGGTCCTTTCTTACAGAAGCTATGGGGGATCGGGGAGGAAATCACCCCTGGGAGTGCCGTTTCGCTCGCTCCGCGGCAAGCTCGTCCAAAAGGTTTGGCGGGGTGTCGCTTTGCCATACCCAGTCAGGACGGAGGGCGGCGGCGCGTTCCTTGGCGGCTTTGAGGTCGTAGTAGACCTGCCATTTCGCATCGACCAGTGCGCGGCCGCTCTGGCGGAGAAGGTAAGCGGGATGGAAGGTCGGCATGACGGGGATGCCATGGAAATCGATCCAGTGACCGCGGGAGCGGATGATGCCGGCTTCGCGGCCCAGGAAGAAGCGGAGTGCGACTTTGCCAAGACCGATGATGACGGCAGGGCGTGCGAGTGCGATCTCCTGCAAAAGCCAGATGCTTCCGCAGAAATGCCCTTCGTCCATGGTGGGGGTGCGGTTGCCGCGCGGACGGCATTTTACGATGTTTGTCACGTAGACATGGTCGCGGGTGATGCCGACGGAGGCGAGCGCCTTGTCCAGCAGCTGCCCGGAGGGGCCGATCAGAGGGCCGCCGTAGTCATCCTCGACACCCCCGGGGCCTTCGCCGACGATCATGAGCGGGGCATCCGCAGGGCCGGTGGAGAGCACGGGGCCAAGACCGCCTTCGCGGCGAAGCGGGCAGCGGCTGCAGGAGGTGATGGCTTCCTTCAGCGCTTCGTGCGTGGCAAAGCCGGCGGGGCGCTCCATCTCCTGCCTGCGGCGGACGATATATTCTTCCGGGTCTTCGTGTCCGAATAGATCCATAAGCGATGCTCCTTAGAGGAAATCAATAAAGGGACAAGGTTCAGGGTTGCGGTGGCGGCTTCGCCGCAAATAATATAGGGCGATGCCCGAAAGTAGTATTCAAGCCACTAGTCACAAGTCACAAGTCACTAGTCACTCGCGGCTCCTAATCCCTAGCCACTAGTCCCTAGCTACTAGAATCCAGTCACCAGTCACTGTTTAGGCATGCCTTTCGATAGCCAGAAGGTATTTGCATACATTTGTATTCCTCTATATCATAGAGCCAATGGCCGGTCTTGGCAAGAGGCGGCGCGCTTGCAGGACAGGTTGTCAGGAATGATATAATAAGAAATATATGTAGCAGGCCATCCGGCGGCTTCGGGGCGCAGAGATGATTTCCCTCCCCCCTCGATCGCTACCCTTCGCCTGCTGGGTAAGAGGTATATATGAAAAAAATAGATATGACGCATGGACCGATCGGAAGGAAAACGATCCGTTTTGCGTTGCTCTTGGCACTGACGGGCATGCTGCAGCAGGTGTTCAATACCATCGACACCATCATCATGGGGCAGTTTGTCGGGAAGGAAGCGATGGCGGCTGTCGGGAGCAATACGCCCATCATCGGCTTCATCGTGACATTTTTCATCGGTATTTCGATCGGGGCGAATGTCGTGATTTCCCAAATGACAGGGAATAAAAATCGGGAGGGGATCCATCGGGCGGTCTTTTCGACGCTTGCCTTCGCGCTTGCCGCAGGGATCGTGATGACCTGTCTGAGCGAAGCTGTCGCAGAGTCTCTGCTCTCGCTGCTTCAGGTGCCGGATGCGCTCATGCCGCTCTCGGCAGAGTATCTGCGCATTTTTTTCCTAGCTCTGCCGGGTATCCTGGTCTATAATTTTGCGTCTGCCATCTTCCGAAGTCAGGGAGATACGAAGACGCCCCTCTTCTGTCTGGCGGCGGCGGGGGTCATCAAGGTCATCATCAGCTACACGCTGGTGGCGTTTTTTCATCAGGGCGTGGCAGCGGTGGCGATCTCTACGACATGTGCGACGCTTCTTTCTTCCGCCATGCTGGTGACGATCCTGCTTCGCAGCACGCATGTGATCCATCTGGAATGCAGGGCATCATTCTTTGATCTGTATATTTTACGGGAGATCCTTCGCATCGGCACACCGGCCGGGTTGCAGGCGGCGGTCTTCTGTCTGTCGAACATCGTGATCCAGTCGGCGATCAACAGCCTTGGCGCGGATGTCATGGCGGCAACGGCGGCGGCGTTCAATCTGGATATTCTTTGCTATATCTTTGTCAATGCGTTCGGGCAGGCATGTACGACATTCGTCGGGCAGAACTACGGGGCCGGCGACATGGCGCGCTGCCGCCGCGTCGGGGTCATTACCACCTTGCAGAATCTGGTCGTCTGCGTCATCATTGGAGCGCCCATCCTGTATTTTTCGCCATCACTGCTTGCGCTTTTTACCAGCGATGTGATGGTCATCAGCTATGGCGTCACCCGCATGGGCTATATCATTCTGGCGGAGCCTTTGAATCTGCCATCGAAATGATCTCCGCTTATCTCCGCGGCTTTGGCAATTCACTTTCTCCGGCGCTCATCACGATCGTCGGGATCTGCGGATTCCGTATCCTTTACATGGGGACCGTATTTCCTGCCATCCCCAGCTTTGACTGCCTTATGACGGTATATCCGCTGAGCTGGTTCGTCACGGCCGTCGGACTGTCTGTCTTGCTTTTCAAGACGCGAAAGAAGTATATTTTGGGGTGACTGGATTCTAGTAGCTAGGGACTAGTGGCTAGGGATTAGTGGCTGGTGGCTAGTGACTAGTGACTAGTGACTTAAATGCCACCTTCGGGCATCGCCCCATATATACTCGCGGCGCTTCCCTATTTTTATGTGCTGCACCACCACTCCTCACTCCTCACTAGAGAGCGCGCGAGGCTTTCACCCACAATCAAAGGGCAGCACGTCCCACGGGCTAACCCTGAACCCTGAACCTTAAACCCTAACAAAGGAGACTCTCCTATGATCCATGAAAGCATTCTTCTCAAGCAGAAAATGCTTGAAGCACATTTGAAAACACTTGGCTCGGTCGCCGTCGCTTTTTCCGGCGGTGTGGACTCGACCTTTCTTCTTCACGAAGCCCATAAGGTGCTTGGCGATAAGGCTGTCGCGGTGACGATGAAGCTAAATTCCGTCCCCGCGCGTGAGATCGAAGAGGCGAAGGATTTCTGTACGTCCCGCGGCATCCGGCAGGTGATCGTGGAAAGGGACCAGTTCGCTGCGCCGGGCTTTGCTGACAATCCGAAGGATCGCTGCTACTGGTGCAAGACCTATCTCTTCTCGTCTCTTGGCGAGCTGGCGAAGGAGCATCAGATCACTTATATCATCGACGGGACAAATTTCAGTGATACGAAGGGCTATCGCCCCGGGCTGAAAGCGCTTGCCGAGCTGGGCGTCGTGAGCCCTTTGAAGGAGGCGGCGCTCACGAAGGAGGAGATCCGCATCCTGTCGGAGAAGGAAGGACTTCCCACATGGAATAAGCCATCCTTTGCGTGCCTGGCGACACGTTTCCCCTATGGCGCGAGGATCACGGAGGAGAAGCTCCGCGCGGTCGAAGCGGCTGAGCAGCTGCTGTTCGATCTGGGCTTGTTGCAGTTTCGCGTGCGCTGCCATGGAGATATCGCCCGTATCGAGGTGCTCCCCGCTCAGCTCCCAAAGCTCGTGGCAAATCGTGAGGCAGTCATCGCGCGCTTTCATGCGCTGGGCTTTCGCTACGTGACCATGGACCTAGAAGGGTTCCGCTCAGGATCAATGGATGGGAAATAGGGACTGGTGGCTAGGGACTAGGGACTAGGGATTGGAAGCCTCGAGTAACTAGTGACTGGTGACTTGAATATTACTTTCGGGCATCGCCACTATTTATACTCCGTGGCGCTTCCATATTTTTATGCGACGCACCACCATTTTGCATTTCTCATTTCTAATTTCTCATTCAAGCGAAACTTTCAAACGCAATCAAAGGGCAGCACGCTCCGTGGACTAACCCTGAACCAACAACAAATCAACCAAAGGACACATATATGAGTATTCAAGAAATATTGACCCAAGTGAAGTCCGGCGCGCTGTCGCTCTCTGCGGCAGAGGCGCTCATCCGTGAGAATCCGGCGGAGCGATCCTATGAGGAAATGGGATTTGCCAAGCTCGATACGGATCGGAAGAAGCGTTCCGGCTTTGCAGAAGTGATCTACTGCCAGGGGAAATCTGACGAATTCATCGGACAGATCTTCCGAAGGCTCTATGAGGTGGAGGGGGAAGTCTTCGGCACCCGCGCCTCTCCCCACCAGTATAAGATCGTGAAGGAATTCCTGCCGGAGATCTCCTATGACCCGGTATCGCATATCCTGAAGCTGGAAAAGGAGAAGGAGCACATCGGCTGCGTGGCCATCTGCACGGGCGGCACGGCAGATATTTCTGTCGCAGAGGAAGCGGCACAGACGGCAGAGTACTTCGGGACGCATGTCGAACGTGTCTATGATGTGGGCGTCAGCGGCATCCACCGCATCCTTTCGAAGGAGGCGATCGTGCGCCGCGCGAACTGTGTCATCGCAGTGGCAGGCATGGAAGGGGCGCTCGCCTCGGTCATCGGCGGGCTTGTGAAGAATCCCGTCATCGCGGTGCCGACGTCGGTGGGCTACGGTGCCAGCTTCCACGGCCTTTCGGCGCTCTTGACGATGATCAATTCCTGCGCGAACGGCATCGTCACCGTCAATATCGACAATGGCTTCGGTGCCGGCTATGTGGCGACACAGATCAACCGATTGGCGGAAATGGGACGGATTTGAAAGTAACCATATCGCCTATTTCTTGTTATGATTACGTGCCATAATTAGGAATGAAGGTGGCGGCTTCGCCGAGATCGAGGGCTCAGGTCGCAGCTGTTCTGGCATTCGTTATCTCAAGTGCGACGTTTCTCGCCGCTCAGGATGACGAAACGGGGCGATGCCCGAAAGTCGTATTCAAGTCACCCGTCACTCGAAGCTCCTAATCCCTAGCCACTAGTCCCTAGCTACTAGAATCCAGTCACCAGTCACTCCTGATTCCAACCAATAATCAACAACCAACAAGGAGAAACCATATGGGAAAAACATTATACCTTGAAACTTCCTCCGGCATCAGCGGAGATATGTTCGTCGCAGCGATGATCGACCTCGGTGCAGACCCCGAAGCGCTGGAACGCGCGCTGAATTCCATCCCCGCGGACGGTTTCATGGTGGAGATCTCCAGCGTCAAGAAATCCGGCATTGCGTGCTGTGATTTCAATGTCATTCTGGATGCAGCTCATGAAAATCATGACCATGATATGGCCTACCTCTATGGCCCGGCACCGGTCAGCTCGGCAGCCCCGCAGGAGGAAGCGCACCACTGCCATTGCCATGAGGACGAGGAAGCACATCATTGTCACTGCCATGAGGACGAGGAAGCGCATCACTGCCACTGCCATGAGGACGAGGAAGCACATCATTGCCACTGCCATGAGGACGAGGAAGCACATCATTGCCATTGCCATGAAGAGGAAGAGGCGCATCATTGCCATTGCCACGAAGAAGAGCCTCATCATCACCATGAGCACCACCACCACGGACGCCATCTGGCAGAGATCTTAGACATCATCGACGCGACAGACATGACAGACTCTGCGAAAGCACTGGCGGGCAAGATGTTCCACATCGTAGCGGAAGCAGAGTCTCTCGCCCATCACATGCCGCTGGAAGAGGTGCATTTCCATGAAGTCGGCGCCATCGACTCCATCGTAGATATCATTGCCGCGGCGGTCACCTTTGACAGCCTGGGGATCACGGATGTCATCATCCCTGCCTCACCGAGGCAGAGGCACCGTTCGCTGCCAGCACGGCGTGCTGCCCGTCCCCGTCCCGGCGACCATGAATATCATCGAAGCCTACGATATGCCGCTCACCATCATGGAGGCGAAGGGGGAATACGTCACGCCGACCGGCGCAGCCATTGCGGCGGCCATCTGCACGACGCACCAGCTGCCGAAAGCCTTCCGCATCGTGCGTACAGGCCTTGGTGCAGGCAAGAGAGACTACACCGAGCGCACGAATATCCTTCGCGCATACCTCATCGAGGGGAATGCCATGGAAGAGGGCAAGGATGAGATCGTGAAGCTCGAGACCGACATCGACGACAGCACCGGCGAAGCACTCGGCTATACCATCGACCGCCTCATGCAGGCCGGTGCGCTCGATGTCCATTACAGCCCGGTCTACATGAAGAAGAACCGTCCCGCGTGGGAGCTCACCGTGATCTGCAAGAAGAGCAGGATGGAAGAGCTTGAGGACATCATCTTCAAAGAAACGACGACCATCGGTATCCGCGAATTTCCGAGCGTCATGCGCTCCATCCTTCGACGCAACCAGAAGCAGGTGGAAACGCCCTTCGGCATCGCGGAGGTGAAGGAAGTCGCCCTCCCCGGGGAGAGACGCTTCTACCCCGAGTATGAATCGGTGAAGGCCATCGCAGAAAAAAACCATCTGCCCTTTGCGGAGGTATATCATCTCGTGAAGGCACTGGCGGAACAAAACGAGTAGTGGCTGGGGACTGGTAGCAAGGGATTAGTAGCTAGGGATTAGGTTTGCGATACGAGAAAACCGCTAGTTTTCAAACCTCCGCGGCGCTTCCTCATTTTATGCGCCGTACCTTCACTCCTCACTCCTCACTCCTCACTCCTAACTTGATTTGGATGTTGACTTAAATGCCAGTTGTTTAGAAAACGCAATACTAGGGGGACTCTCGTATCGTCATTTCGAGCGAAGCGAGAAATCTTCCTTGCAGACCTATAAATGATGCATGTGTGAAAGTGGGGATGAGTAGCTAGGGATGAGTGGCTAGGGATTAGGAGCTGCGAGTGACTGGTGACTTGTGACTAGTGGCTTGAATACTACTTCGGGCATCGCCCCGTTTCGTCATCCTGAGCGGCGAGAAACGTCGCACTTGAGATAACGAATGCCAGAACAGTTGCGACCTGAGCCGAAGGATCTCGCGAAGCCGCCACCTTCATTCCTAATTCCTCATTCGAGCAAGGCTTTCATTCAGGGTTAAGGGACAGCACGCCCCAAGGGCGAACCCTGAATTTATTTCATAATATCTTCAAGAATTTTTCGATAGCCCCGCGAAGCGCGTCTTCGCGGGGCTTTTGTCATGCAGGTCAAATTGTTCACTTTTTCAAGTGAAAAATGGTGTATAATAGAATCAAGTAGACATGTCAGATCGTTTGATGAGAAAATCTGTCCGAAAGAACTCTGCGTGTGGATCAGGAGCCCGGGGCATTTGCCGCCGATAAAGTAGATCGGCAGGATGGGTGCAGCGATCGCCTGAGAAATGAGCAGACTCTCTTTCATGAGCTTCGTCTCCGAATTTTTTCGACTGTGAGACGGAGGATCCGGGAGCGTTTTCCCGTGCTTCACAGGGAAGGCCTTTGGGATGCTCTGTCTGTCCTCTCCGGTAAATCTGTCTAGCCGGTGCGGAAGAACGCAAAGGAAAGAAAGAACGAGGGCGGCCTCGCAGCGTGACATGACTCCCAAGGCACCAGAGTCGGGGGCCGTAGAAGTCATAGTGCATCTGCGTTTCCGCGCGCCTTTTACCAAGGCTTGCTCTTCTTTTCTGCATGAGGTCAGTGCTTTCCTTATGTGTTCCTGTATGATTTTCCATCCTGCGCTCCCATCTCTCCTTGCCGGCTGCGGTCCGGCAGAATGAAACCGGCTGTCAACGGTGGATCTCTGAGGAACATATGCTTGTTCCGTTCCGCATTCTCATAGGATCATAGTCCTATGGTCTTATGACTAGACCATTCCGAAGACTCCAAAAATACAGCCCGCACCGGCCGCCATCCGGTGCGGGTATTTAAATGGGAAAAAGGGGCGGGGGGGGGAGAAGGCGCTTTCCCTGTCTCTCATACATTTTCTTTACGATCCTCGGCGTATTTCAACTTTTCTATGGAAATACCGCGTTTTTTAATGAAAGTTTTTCTTCCTCTATACAGAAGCCTGTCATATTTATTGCAGTAATGCCTTACAGTGATTATAAACACAGCAAGAGAAGCGGTGACAGTGGCGCGAGGAAAGCATCAATGGCAGGCATCCTTTCTCTTTGCGATTTTAAAGGAGAAAATAATGAGAAAACATATCATGAAAGCAGCAGTTCTCGGTCTTCTGGCCGGCGGTGCCATTCTGGGGGCGTCTTTCAGGCACAGGCATCGGATATTCGCATTCTTCCGGTAGATACCGCAAAATTCTGGAGCGGCGCACGTTTCGACTTTGATGTCGAAGTTTCCAATGCGAAAAACCTTCAGAATGTCGACGTGACGATCAACGGCGTTCCGGCTGAAAAGTTCTTCGGCAAGAAAGCGGCAGTGAAGGATCTTGGTAATGGCGTCACCTCGTTCCGTATCGATGACGTGACCTTTGCGAAGCCGGGTAAGGTGGAAGTCGCAGCTTCCGCAAAGGACAGTCTCGGCGTTTCCAAGGCGGCTGCTTCCTATCAGGTGGTGCATGAAGTCGCACAGAAGAAAGCAAAGAATGTCATCCTCTTCGTCGGCGACGGCATGTCGCTGCAGGCGCGTGAAGTGGCCCGCATCCTTCCAAGGGCATGACGAATGGCAAGTACAATGACCTGCTCGCGATGGAAAAGCTCGCGCACAATGCAGTCATCACCACGTCCGGCTATGACTCCCTCGTCACCGACAGTGCAAACTCCGCTTCCGCTTATGCAACAGGTCACAAGTCTGTTGTCAATGCCATGGGCGTTTACGAAGACTCCACCAAAGATCCGCTCGATGATCCGAAGGTAGAAAATGTCTCTGAGATCCTGAAACGTACCCGCGGCATGTCCATCGGTCTTGTCACACAGGCGGAATCCACCGATGCGACCCCGGCAGCGATGGTCGGTCACACCAGAAGAAGAGCGGCGCAGGATTTCCTCGCGAAGGACTACCTCGAAGACTACCATAGACCAGATGTCATCCTGGGCGGCGGCTCGGCTCGCTACATCCCTAAGGATGTACCCGGTTCTAAGAGAAAAGACCAGGTGAATGTCATCGAAGAATTCAAAAACAAGGCTATACCTTCGTCGATAACTCTACCGACCTCATGAAGGCGCCGACAGACAAGCCGCTCCTCGGTCTCTTCCATACCAGCACGATGAATGTTTACATCGATCGTGAAATGGAGAAGAATCCGAAGGTGCTGAAGGGCTTCACGGACCAGCCGAACCTGATGAACATGACAAAGAAAACACTGGATATACTCTCCAAGAATCCGAATGGCTTCTTCGCAATGATCGAAGGTGCTTCCATCGATAAGCAGCTCCATGTCATGGACTGGCAGCGTTCGGCTTACGATACTATCGAATTTGATAAATCCATCGAATATGCGGAAAACTGGGCCAAAGAGCATGGCGATGATACCTTGATTATCGTTTTGGCAGATCATGCACACGGCATGTCCATCAGCGGTACCTACCATGAAAGAGATGGCAAGAAGGGTACACAGGCAGTCAGAGTGTATGCCGATTCCATTTTCCCGACCTTCAAGGATGCCAATAAAGATGGCTTCCCGGATAACCCGGATCCGGATGTCACCCTCGCTATCCAGTATGCCAACCATCCGGAATACTATGAAAACTATCATTTCATGAAGACACCGACCCCGCCGGCGCTGGCTACCAAGGAAACCAAGGAAGAAGCTGTGCAGAACGGTGAAAAGGTGGAATACCATCAGGTGACCACGGCTTCCTCCAAGGCAAATCCGGCTCGCATCCATCCGGGGGATCCGGCAGAACTCATGCCGGCCAATACGCCGAAGTCTGATCCGCAGGAATGCCATTCCGCTGACGACATTCTTCTCAATGCCGGCGGCCCCGGCTCCGAATATTTCCACGGCACCATGGATAATACCGAAGTCTTCTTTGGTATCATGAGAGCCTTGGGGATCGATGGAAATAAAAAAGCAAAATAAAGAGGGATGGGGATAGCGTGCTGCCGCTTTCCGGGAGGCGGCACTGAAGGTCCTCATGGATCGCCCATCCGGAATCCTCTTTCTCAGGAGATGTATCCTATTGTTACGATCACTATTTTCCCTCATTCGACATTCCTTTATGGCGCTCGCCCTGGCCGGGGCAGTCACCCTGCCTGCAGCCGCGGAAGATTACTCCTTTGACGAGATCTACTCCGGCTACTCCGCAGAGGGATTGACCTTTTCGGACAAGACGATGAGCCTTGAAGGCGGCGAAGTGACGATCTCGGGCTTCATGGCCCCTCCACTGACACCGACCATACATTTCTTCGTTCTGACGGAAGTCCCGATGTCCGTCTGCCCCTTCTGTTCCAGTGACGCAGACTGGCCCGATAACATCATCGTAGTCAAGGTAGATGACTCCATCACCGCTCTCCCCTACGATACTCCCATCACGGTTACGGGCACTTTGGAGATCGGGAGTGAAACAGATGAAGAAACCGGATTCGTGAGCCAGCTGCGTATTCGAGCCACATCGATTGACAGCTGATTTCTCCAGCCGGAACCTCGTTTACCTATAAAGAGGCACCGAAAGATCGGGGCCTCTTTTTGATTCAGAAGGAGGAATGGCGGTGAGGCGCCAAAGAAAACGTCCTGATCCTTGACCGCTCATTCCTGAAAGGCTCCATCATGATCGAAATCAGAAACCTTATTTGTGAATATCCGGATGGCGCGGGGAGGATCCGTGCGCTGGATCTTCCCTATGCACGTCTTACGAATGCACCATGGGCGCTGATTGGCCCCTCGGGGAGCGGGAAATCGACGCTTTTCCATGCGGTGAGCGGCCTGCTCACGCCGACATCGGGCGAGATCGTGGTAGATGGGAAGGACGTCGCAAAGATGACGGAGAAAGAGAAATGTGATTTCCGTGCGAAAGAGATCGGCTGCATTTTCCAAAAGCCCATGCTCATGCCCTATCTCACCGTCTTCGAGAATCTCCGTCTCTCCGCATCGATTGCGGGAAAGACACTCACCCGGGAAGAGGCCGAGTGCCTGCTTGCCTCTGTCGGACTTTCTGAGTACGCACCACGAAAGGCGGACGCGCTCTCCGGCGGAGAAGCGCAGCGTGTCGCTTTCCTTCGTGCAATCTTCCGGAAGCCTGCCGTCCTTTTGGCCGATGAACCGACTGCGAGCCTGGACCGCGCAAACAGTGAGCTCATCGTAGAAAAGCTCCTGCAGTACCAATACGAGAGCGGCTGCCTGCTCCTCTGCGCCACGCATGACGAGAAGGTGCAGGCACGGTTTGCAAACAGACTGGTGCTGGGGAAATAGTGGCTGGGGACTGGAAACTAGGGATTTAGACTGGGAGATTGGAAGACATCAACGCCTTTGTCTTTCATACCGTCCTTGCCCTATCCGCCCCTACGGGGCACCTTCCCCTCGAGGGGAAGGCTGCGATACAAAAATACCGCTTTCCCCATCCAACCTCCGCCCCTTTGGGGCACCTCCTTCCATAGGAAGGAGGGAGTATCCACGCAAGCCCCTTCCCTTGGAAGGGGCTGCCGAGCGCAGCGAGGCGTGGGGTTGCTTTCTTTTTTTGCG
>ENA-OQEN01000882-OQEN01000882.1-human-gut-metagenome-genome-assembly--contig:-NODE-882-length-12114-cov-4.678986_pt1 | contig 12114 bp, 11 predicted proteins | sample MGYA00242791_ERZ504627 | MGnify/ENA primary metagenome ERZ504627 (study PRJEB26092, sample SAMD00036316) | human gut metagenome | host: Homo sapiens | study: EMG produced TPA metagenomics assembly of... | reverse complement strand
GGAGAGCGCCGCGAGAGCGTATCGGGAGCTTTTGGAGAGTGGTCAGTTCGCCTCCAATGTGGAGCTTGCAGAAGCGGCAGGCTATGAACGCTCCCTCCTCTCGGAAAAGCTCTGGCATCTGTATCACGATTTCAGTGAGGACGCCATAAAAGCCGGATATTTGTCCTGCCTGTCAGAGATCAAAGGCAATGGTTTCCCGGAGGAGACCCGCCGCCTGACGGAGCAGCTGAGTGACCCGGCTTTCCGCCAGACCCTCAAGGAAGAATACGCTGCCTTCTGGACTGCCTATCAGCAGGACCGTGACCTGTTGCGTTTTCACTATCATAGACCGAGGGAGATCTGGGAGAACCTGAAGGACCTTGACCTGCCCCGCAGGACCTTTTCTTCAGAGCTTTCCCAAGTGCCAACCGTCCAGCACTTTATTACCGAGGATGAGATCGACGCCGCCATGACCGGCGGAAGCAGTTTCGCCGGTGGAAAAGGCGTATCTATGCGTTTTTCATGGCAAACCATACGGATAAGGAGAAAGTGAGATTCCTCAAAGACGAGTATGGCATTGGCGGACGCTCTCATGCCTTGTCCGGTGCAACACACAGCGGCGAAGATCACGATGGGAAAGGACTGCACTATAAAAAGCAGGACTGCCCGGATGTTCACTTGAACTGGGAAAAGGTTGCCAAGCGCATTACCTCACTTGTCCAGAAAGACCGCTATCTTACCGAACAGGAACAGGCGCAGTATGACAAAATCCAGTCTGAAAAGGAACTGGCCGAAGAAGATGCCATTCAAACACAGCAGCCGGAGGTGGAGAAAGAAACGCCAAAGCCTATCCTTCGGGAGCAGTTTGAGCAGTATAAGCCTGTGGTGACTGCCGCTATTTCCGAGGATGCCGCATACCGCAATGCCTGCGGGCATTCTGACCGTGAAAATGCTGTCATCGAGGGCAATGCCGCTGTGCGCCGTGCGGTTCTTGGTTCTAAGGATATGGAGCTGATCCGACTCTATTCGGATGTGCCGGAGTTCCGTCAGCGTCTGCACCGGGAAGTGATCGACGAGACTATCCAAAGCTCCATGAGCTTCTGCGCCCTCTTTCTCAGGAAGATATTGATACTGTCCTTTGTGCATGGAACGGCAATATCGAGAGTAAACACGCTGTTGTCCGCTATATGAAAGACCATGCAAGAGAAAAAGATACCGCCGCATGGCTGGCTCAGGAATACGGCGGCAGTAACAGCAACAGCCTGTTCGTTGTCCGTGCCGGCAGCCCGGAGGAAACGCAGCTGCCCTGGCCGAAGGTACAGCGCAGGCTTGCCCAGCTCATTCAGGAGGAACGGTTTTATACCGAAGAAGAACAGGATCGTTTTGACAACATCGACCCAATCGCCATCCGGGAAGCTCTGGAGGAAAGAGGGATTGTCAACGGCCAGGTGGCAGACCCGGAAAAACTGGACAATGATCCGTTTATCCAACAGGTGAGGTCAGATGCAGAGCAGATTGCAGATGCCGAGACAGAGCAGACTTCCGAAGTTTCCATTTCCGATGAGGAATATGACGCAGTTCGCCGCCCAATTCCGCAAAGAACCTCCTATGACCCAGCCGCCCCGGTCTATGCCGTGGGCGATACCGTGTATATCGAGGATGACGCCTATCAGATCACCGAGCTGCGGGAGGACACCGTACAGCTTCTGCCCACCGGGATGGTATATCCCATCTACCGGGCAGAGCGCAAAGAACAGTTCGAGCAGCTGCTTCGGGCAGACCGCCGCAATGCTTACTATACCGAGTTTCTTCCTATTGACCGGACAAGGCAGATCAAGACTTGCGGGATGTATTGGCTCATGGACTGATGGATGAAGCGGATAAAAAGCAGATTTCCACGCTGCTGCAATCCGGCAGGAGCAACAGCGAGATCGCCTACTGGCTGAGCAGAGCCTATTCCGGTGAGATTGAGACACTGAATCTGGAGACCGGCGATATTGTCGATTACCGTACCACGGCACAGGGCATAGAACTGGAAGTCATGGATGCAGAGGAAAAGCGTCTGGCTATGCTGTATTTCCGCTGGGATGAGGTTGCGCCTTTGCTGCGCGGGATGTATGCCCGTCAGCAGGACGGTTTTGGACAGGAACAGCCCCAACCGGCTACCGAATCCCCGACCTTCCATTCCGAGACCATGGCCGTCTATCCGGCGATAAGAACAATCTGCCTTATGATGTGGTGGTGGAACGACTGCATATCGAGGAGCCGGAGCCGCCAGCCCCTGTGACTGAGCCGGAGAAAACCTTTGAGGAAGTGCTGGACGAACACCCGGTTTCCATTCAGGTCAATGGCCAGTGGCAGACCTTTCCCAATGCCAAAGCTGCCGAGGAAGCATCTTATGAGGAATACAAGGCTAACCTGCGCCGCAATGCAAAAAACTTCCGCATTACAGATGAGCATTTGGGTGAGGGCGGTCCGAAAGCCAAGTTCCAGGCAAATGTCAATGCGATTCGTTTGCTGAAAGAGCTGGAAGCTGCCGGACAGCAGGCAAGCCCCGAACAGCAGGAGGTTCTTTCTCGATATGTGGGCTGGGGCGGTCTCTCTGATGCGTTTGACCCGGAGAAACCGGCATGGGCTTTAGAGTATGCCCAGCTAAAAGAACTGCTGACCCCGGAGGAATATGCCGCCGCCAGAGGTTCCACCCTCAACGCGCACTACACCAGTCCCACGGTAATCCGGGCCATCTATGAGACCGTGGGCCGCATGGGTTTTGAGACCGGCAACATCCTGGAGCCGTCCTGCGGTGTGGGCAATTTCTTCGGTATGCTGCCGGAAGAAATGCGAAACAGCCGTCTGTATGGCGTTGAGCTGGATTCCATCAGTGGACGGATTGCAAAGCAGCTCTACCCCAAGGCCGACATCACCGTGGCCGGGTTTGAGACCACCGACAGGCGAGATTTCTATGACCTTGCCATTGGTAATGTGCCTTTTGGCCAGTATCAGGTTCGAGATAAAGCCTATGACAAGCTGAATTTCAGCATCCACAACTACTTTTTTGCCAAAGCACTCGACCAGGTGCGTCCCGGCGGCGTGGTGGCCTTTGTCACCAGCCGCTATACGATGGACGCCAAGGATTCCACCGTGCGCCGGTATCTTGCTCAACGTGCCGAGCTGCTGGGAGTCATCCGTCTGCCTAATGACGCGTTCAAAAAGAATGCCGGTGCCGAGGTGGTATCCGACATCATCTTTCTCCAAAAGCGGGATCGCCCGCTGGACATCGTGCCGGAATGGACCCAGACCGGGCAGACGGAGGACGGGTTTGCCATCAACCGGTATTTTATCGACCACCCGGAAATGGTGCTAGGCAGACAGGAGCCGGTAAGCACTGCACATGGTATGGACTACACCGTGAACCCCATTGAGGGGCTGGAACTGGCCGATCAGCTGCACGATGCCGTGAAGTACATTCGCGGCACCTACCAGGAGGCCGAGCTGCCGGAGCTGGGCGAAGGCGAAGCCATTGACACCTCCATTCCTGCCGACCCCAATGTGAAGAACTATTCCTATGCCATTGTAGACGGGCAGGTGTACTACCGGGAAAACAGCCGTATGGTGCGCCCTGACCTCAACGCCACCGCCGAAGCCCGCGTGAAAGGTCTTGTGGGACTGCGTGATTGTGTGCAGGAACTGATCGACCTTCAGATGGATGCAGCGGTTCCGGACAGCACCATTCGGGAGAAGCAGGCGGAACTGAACAGCCTCTATGACAGCTTTTCTGCCAAATACGGTCTCATCAATGACCGTGCAAACCGTCTGGCCTATGCAGACGATTCTTCCTATTACCTGCTCTGTGCGCTGGAAGTCATCGACGAGGACGGTAAACTGGAACGTAAGGCAGATATGTTCACCAAGCGGACCATCAAGCCCCATCAGGCGGTGGCTGTGGTGGATACGGCAAGTGAAGCACTGGCGGTGTCCATCTCGGAAAAAGCCTGCGTGGATATGAACTATATGAGCCAGCTTACCGGAAAAACAAAAGAAGAACTGGCCGGAGAGCTGCAAGGCGTAATCTTCCGTGTACCGGGACAGTTGGAGCAGGACAGAACGCCCCATTATGTGACTGCTGATGAATACCTCTCTGGCAATGTACGCCGAAAGCTGCGTCAGGCACAGCGGGCAGCACAGCAGGACCCGGTTTATGCAGTCAATGTGGAAGCTCTTACCGCCGCCCAGCCCAAAGACCTAGATGCGTCGGAGATCGAGGTGCGTCTGGGCGCTACCTGGATTGACAAGGAATATATCCAGCAGTTTATGTATGAGACCTTTAATACCCCGTTTTATCTCCAACGCAGTATCGAGGTCAACTATTCGTCCTTTACCGCTGAATGGCAGATCAAGGGAAAATCTTCTGTATCCTACAACGATGTGGCAGCTTATACCACCTATGGGACCAGCCGCGCCAACGCCTACAAGATTCTGGAGGATTCCTTAAACCTGCGGGATGTCCGCATCTATGACACCATAGAGGACGCAGACGGAAAAGAGCGCCGCGTGCTGAATGCCAAGGAGACCACCCTGGCGGCTCAAAAACAGCAGGCGATCCGGGAAGCCTTTAGGGACTGGATCTGGAGAGACCCGGAGCGCCGCCAGACTTTGGTGAGCCAGTACAACGAGGAAATGAACTCTACCCGTCCCCGTGAATATGATGGCAGCCACATCACTTTTGGAGGCATGAACCCGGCCATTACCCTGCGGGAACACCAGAAAAGCGCCATTGCCCATGTGCTGTATGGAGGAAATACCCTGTTGGCACATGAAGTAGGCGCAGGCAAAACTTTTGAAATGGTAGCTGCTTCGATGGAAGCCAAACGCCTGGGACTGTGCCAGAAATCTCTCTTTGTGGTTCCAAACCATCTGACAGAGCAGTGGGCGTCGGAGTTTCTGCGTCTCTATCCTTCCGCCAATATCTTAGTCACCACCAAAAAGGACTTTGAGACCCATAACCGAAAGAAGTTCTGCGCACGTATTGCGACGGGTGATTATGATGCCATCATCATGGGACACAGCCAGTTTGAGCGTATCCCCATCAGCCGGGAGCGTCAGGAACGGCTTCTCTATGAACAGATCGACGAGATCACTGAGGGGATTGCAGAGGTACAGGCCAGTGGCGGCGAGCGTTTTACCGTCAAACAGCTGGAGCGTACCAGAAAGTCTCTGGAAGCCAGACTGGAAAAGCTGCAAGCCGAGGGGCGAAAAGACGATGTGGTAACCTTCGAGCAGCTGGGTGTGGACCGTTTGTTTGTGGACGAGGCCCACAACTATAAAAACCTGTTTCTATACACAAAAATGCGGAATGTGGCTGGTCTTTCCACATCGGACGCGCAGAAATCCTCCGATATGTTTGCCAAGTGCCGCTATATGGATGAGATCACCGGAAACCGTGGCGTGATTTTTGCCACCGGCACCCCGGTCAGCAACTCCATGACCGAGCTTTACACCATGCAGCGTTACCTTCAGTATGAACGCCTGCAAGAACTGAACATGACCCACTTCGACTGCTGGGCTTCCCGATTTGGGGAGACCGTCACAGCATTGGAGCTGGCACCGGAAGGCACCGGCTACCGGGCAAGAACGAGATTCAGCAAGTTCTTTAACCTGCCGGAGCTGATGAACCTGTTCAAAGAAGTGGCCGACATTAAGACTGCCGATCAGTTAAATCTCCCTACCCCGGAAGTGGAGTACCACAACATCGTGGCGCAACCCACCGAACATCAGCAGGAAATGGTCAAGGCTCTTTCGGAGCGCGCATCGCTGGTACACAGCGGAACCGTTGACCCGTCCCAGGACAATATGCTCAAGATTACCTCGGATGGCCGTAAGCTGGGCCTGGACCAGAGAATCGTCAACCAGATGCTGCCGGATGAACCTGGCACAAAGGTCAATCAGTGCGTGGACAACATCATGCAGATCTGGCGGGATGGCAAAGCTGACAAGCTGACCCAGCTGGTGTTCTGCGACATTTCTACACCGCAGGCAAAAGCTCCTGCAAGCAAGGCGGCGAAAACGCTGGATAATCCACTGCTTCACGCATTGGAAGGCGCTGTGCCTCTGCCGGAGCAGGAACCGGTCTTTACGGTATATGACGATATTCGTCAGAAACTCATTGCTCAGGGGATGCCTGCCGACCAGATCGCTTTTATCCATGAAGCCAACACCGAAGTGCGGAAAAAGGAGTTGTTCTCTAAAGTCCGTACCGGTCAGGTGCGTGTCCTTTTGGGCAGCACCGCCAAGATGGGCGCAGGCACCAATGTGCAGGACCGTCTGGTGGCACTTCATGACCTGGACTGTCCGTGGAGACCGGGAGACCTTGCCCAGCGCAAGGGCCGTATCGAGCGCCAGGGTAACCAGAATCCTCTTGTCCATGTGTACCGCTATGTGACCGAAGGAACCTTTGACGCATACCTCTGGCAGACGGTGGAGAATAAGCAAAAATTCATTAGTCAGATCATGACTTCTAAATCGCCGGTACGCTCCTGCGATGATGTGGATGAAACCGCCCTCAGTTTTGCAGAGATCAAGGCTTTGTGTGCCGGAGACCCACGTATCAAAGAGCGCATGGATTTGGATGTGGAGGTATCCCGCCTGAAGCTGATGAAAGCCGACCACCAGAGCAAGCAATATCGTCTGGAGGACCAGCTGCTCAAATACTTCCCGGAGGAGATTGAAAAGCACAAAGGCTTTATCAAGGGCTTTGAATCCGATCTGGAGGTTTTGGCAGCGCACCCGCACCCGGAGGACGGTTTTGCTGGTATGGAAATCCGTGGCGATCTGCTGACCGATAAGGAGAACGCCGGCGCAGCCTTTTGGATGCCTGCAAGGAGGTCAAAACCTCCGATCCGGTGCAGATCGGCAGCTACCGGGGATATGCCATATCCGTGGAATTTTCCGCTTGGAAACAGGAGTATACGCTCCTGCTGAAAGGACAGATGACCCACCGGGCAACCCTTGGTACAGACCCTCGCGGAAATCTTACCCGTATCGACAATTCCCTCGCTCAGATGCCCCAGCGTCTGGAGGCGGCAAAGGCCCAGCTGGATAACCTCTATCAGCAGCAGGCTGCCGCAAAGGAGGAAGTCGGAAAGCCATTCCTTTATGAAGAAGAACTGCGAAGCAAAATGCCCGTCTGGTGGAGCTGGATACTTTGCTGAACATCGACGGAAAGGGACAGGCACACGCCGAGGCTGTTGTTGCCAAAAGCGCACGGCCTTCGGTGCTGGATCATCTGAAACGTCCGGCGACGCCCCGCAGTACAGACAAGAAACCAAAACAGCATGAGGAGGTGCGATAACATGAATACCAATAATCTGAATACGGCCCTTTATGAAAAGATGGCCACTGAGCAGGAAAAATATAGGGACTGGCTGAAAAGCCAGCCCCCGGAAGAAATCCTGCACCACACCTATGAATATACTGTCCGTGAGGATATTGTGATGGCGATGGAGGAGCTGGAGCTGACTGACGCACAGGCCCAGGCGCTTTTGGAATCTCCCTCGCCGCTGGCGGATGTGTACCGTTATTTTGAAAAGCTGGAGACCGGCTATATGGATATGATCCGGGACAGCATTGAGAACCGTGCCGACGATGTGTGCAGAGCTAAAGAGGAACTGCGAACAACACCAATCTATCCCCATTCAGCTGCCTATGCGAGAGAACATGGGGAGCTGGAGCAGTACCGAGCTTCCAACAATGTAAATCTCCAATGCAAGGAGTCCATTGAAGCGGCGGTGCGGGAACACTTCGACGGAATGTATCTCAGCCACGATGCGGCAAAGGGTGTGATCGAGACCTATGGCATGGAGCGTGTATCTATGGTTCTGTCTAACACGATCCAGCTTCAGGACTGGGATGGGCGCTACTCCCGACGCAACAAAGAATGGGCCAAGACCATTCCTAATGATAATCCCGAAACCGTCCGTTGTGGTTATGCCTTAAACAGCCACCCTGCTGTGCTGGATGGTTTTATTGATCTGGTGCGTGAAGAACAGCAGCGCAGCCGTACCCAGAGAGAAAAACTGGAACCGTCCCGTCCCTCAGTACGGGATAAGCTCAAACAGGAGCTGCCCGCCAATAAGTCTGCCGCCCCGAAAAAACGGGAGCTGGAGCGATAACCATGGCAAAGCGCAAGCGGGATGTGCCGGTTCTGTTTTGGGTGTCCGCAGAAGAACTGGAACTGATCCATCAAAAGATGCAGCAATACGGGACAGAGAATTTGAGCGCTTATCTGCGGAAAATGGCGCTGGATGGTTATGTGGTCAAGCTGGAACTGCCAGAGCTGAAGGAGTTGGTCTCCCTGATGCGCCGAAGCAGCAACAACTTGAACCAGCTGACCCGCAAAGTGCATGAGACCGGGCGGGTTTATAATGCTGACTTGGAGGATATATCCCAGCGGCAGGAACAACTGTGGGAGGGTGTGAAGGAAATCCTTACCCAACTCTCCAAACTTTCATAACAGGGATAGATACTCCATTTGCGGAGGGAGGAACGGCGTTTCTTCGCCGCACCTTCCTCCGCTTTTTCTTTTTGTCTGTATCCTTGTCTTTTGCCTGTCCGTACCGGATAATATGAGTAGAATAAGAAGCGTAGCAAAGGAGTGAAAACAGATGCTGACCTTTGAAAAGGTGCTGGAAATTTTTGCGGATTACCTGACCGCAGACGAGACCATAGAAGTTTATATCAGCCGCCATGGATGTGTAAGAGTTGAATTTGACCAAGATTTTCACTATTGCTCTGGCGAGGTGTGCCATACTCCCAAGGAACTGTTCAATCTCTTAGCTGATGATTACCGGACTTATGTGGAGATTGAACTGACCAAAGGCAGACGGGAGTTGACGGAAGATGATGAGAGAGAAGCGGATGCCCTGTGCAAACGGTATCTGGAGCGTTGGAGGGAGGAACTGGAATGAAGATTTTGAAATGCTTGCTGATGATTGTAACTGCACCGGTCATTTTGGTGTTGACGCTTTTTGTCTGGCTCTGCATGGGGCTGATCTACATATCTGGTCTGGTGCTTGGTCTGCTCAGCACGGTAATTGCTCTACTTGGCGTGGCTGTGCTTATTACCTATTCCCCGCAGAATGGTGCAATTTTGCTGATTATGGCATTTTTGATTAGCCGATGGGGCTGCCGCTGGCTGCGATCTGGCTGCTAGGAAAGGTGCAGAGTTTGAAATTTGCGATCCAGGATTGGGTGTATGGGTAAATGATGTGAATATAATTTGGAATGAAAAAGAAGCAGGACAATGGGAGATGAGACCCAATGCCCTGCTTCTCTGTTTATTCGGAACGAACTGTAATATATTTTTGATTGCGACTTTTAGGTTTATCGGGAATAGTCATTTCTAATTGCCCGGATTCTAAAAGCGGATTGATATGCTTCAAGGTGAAGTTTCTTAAATCTTTGAAGCCGCAAAATACTGCAAGCTCTTTCTTGGATTTTGGTGTTGTGCAAAAAGCCAAAATCTGTTTGGATACCGTTGATAGTTCAATAACTTGGTGGGTAACTTGGTGGATAACTTGGTGGGCGTCACCCTCTAAGTTGTAGTTTACATTTTTCAAGATGACTCTGAAATCTGTCGCTGTTGAGGAAAATTCGGGCTTATATGCCTCTGTGTATCCAGGCAGCTTTTCGGTTTCACTGACGATTTTGCGTAGGCCACTTCCACGGCGTTCCATGTACTTCATGCGGTGGAACAGGTCAGCAATCACAGGGTTTCGTCGCATCGAACGGATACTGTAAATATCGTATTCCTGAATTGAGCCGCCGCCAAACATACCGCCCGGAGATGTGATTTCCACCCGATCATCAAACATATCAATATGGATTTCGCTGCCAAGTACAATATAATCACGATGGATAAGCGCATTAACAAGAGCCTCTGTCACAGCTCGTTCAGCATAATCTGGCTTGTCTACACGATACTGTGCCTCTTTGACAAAACGGACTTTGGAATTATTGCGAATAAATTCACTGCCGCTTTTCAGTAGATAAATCAGATTCCCTTCGTATTCTTTATCGTCCAGTGCATCATCAAAGATAGAGCCTTTTTCCAAGCCATTCCACCGGGTACAGAACATACGGGAGTTATAAACTGTGTGCTGATCGGTCATGAGCTTTCCGGCATTGGTCAAGACCCCATTTTTGTCAGCCAAACCGAAGGAAACATAATCGGATGGCTCAAAGCGGAGGCCGGTTCGTTCCAGATAGGTTGCCTCCAGGAGTGTGAAGCTGTAATCCTTTTTCACAGCTTCTGTTGTTAAGGTGTCAAAGGACTGATTGGTTCCCTTTAAGATCAGTTCATTTACAATGTAATCCGGGGCAATTACGCTTTCATTTCCAACACGGATATATGCTTCCATCACTCCGTCTGCCTTGTAATAATATGGGGTGCTGCGGCCGGGAGAAACCTCCAGAGCTAATAGATTTTTACCATCTTCCTGTAATGGTTTTAAGATAAACTGAGGTAATGGTGTGATACGTTCTTTGATTAAGCGGCTGATCGCTTCAGCATCCTTTTGAACATCGGACAAGCCGATAGGCTCCCGGTCATCGGAGACTCCGAAAAACAGAGTGCCGCCGATTCCATTGGAAAAGGCACTGACACTTTTTAACCAGCTTTTTGGCTTTTTTGTTTCGAGAGCAACTTTGAAATCACATTCGGTTGCTTCAGCAATGAGCTGTTCTATCATAGAAATCCCTCCTTTGAGGTTGTAGAATATTCTTTTTTATTATACCCAGCGGAGAAAGTTATTGCAACGATAGAAGCAAAGAGTTCAGCGAAAACAAAAATATTTATGAGAGGAGGACCTTCTATTATGGCAACTACAAGAATCATGCCGCTTCATGTCGCAAAGGCCGCACAGAGAGTCGGGCAATCAGTGACATCATCGACTATGTGGCCAATCCAAAGAAAACAGATAACGGCAGGCTCATTACCGGCTATGCGTGTGACAGCCGGACTGCGGATGCGGAGTTCCTTCTGGCAAAGCGGCAGTACATTGCCGCTACCGGACGAGTGCGTGGTACAGATGATGTGATTGCCTATCATGTGCGCCAGTCCTTCCGCCCTGGTGAGATTACCCAGGAAGAAGCAAACCGGCTGGGCGTAGAATTTGCAAAGCGTTTTACTAAAGGCAATCATGCCTTTGTGGTCTGCACTCACATAGACAAGTCGCACATTCATAATCACATTATCTGGTCATCGGTCAGCTTAGAATATGACTGGAAGTTCCGAAACTTTTGGGGCAGCACCAAGGCGGTTCGTCGGCTAAGTGACACCATCTGTATTGAGAATGGACTGTCCATTGTAGAGAATCCGAAACTTCACGGAAAGAGCTATAACAAATGGCTGGGCGATCAGGCAAATCCATCTCACCGAGAGCTGCTTCGTGTGGCGATTGACAACGCATTATCACAAAGTCCTGCTGACTTTGAAGAACTGCTGAAGCTGTTGCGAGAATATGGTTGTGAAGTCTCAAAGCGCGGAAAATCGTATCGACTGAAACTCTCTGGTTGGGAGAAAGCCGCCCGCATGGACAGTCTGGGCGAAGGATATGGATTGGAAGATTTGCGGGCAGTTCTCTTAGGGAAGAAAGCACATACCCCGCGAAAGAAAACAGTCACACAGGCAGAGCCGCCGAAGGTCAATCTGCTGGTGGACATTCAGGCAAAATTGCAGGCTGGAAAAGGTGCTGGCTATGCGCGATGGGCTAAAGTTTTCAATCTGAAGCAAATGGCGCAGACCATGAATTACCTGTCAGAGAATAACCTGCTGGAGTATGCGGTTTTGGAAGAAAAGGCTGCGGCTGCACGGCACATCACAATGAACTTTCGGCGCAGATCAAAGCGGCTGAAAAGCGCATGGCAGAGATTGCTGTTCTGCGTACTCACATCGTAAATTATGCCAAGACCCGTGAGGTCTATGTGGCATACCGCAAGGCGGGCTACTCTAAGAAATTCCGGGAAGAACATGAGGAAGAAATTCTGCTCCACCAGGCTGCTAAGAATGCCTTTGATGAGATGGGCGTCAAGAAGCTGCCCAAGGTCAAAGAGTTGCAGACAGAGTACGCGAAATTGCTG
>ENA-OQEN01000881-OQEN01000881.1-human-gut-metagenome-genome-assembly--contig:-NODE-881-length-12115-cov-1.620537_pt1 | contig 12115 bp, 20 predicted proteins | sample MGYA00242791_ERZ504627 | MGnify/ENA primary metagenome ERZ504627 (study PRJEB26092, sample SAMD00036316) | human gut metagenome | host: Homo sapiens | study: EMG produced TPA metagenomics assembly of... | reverse complement strand
AGAAACCAGGAGCAGACGCAATTGCGCAGCGTATTAAAAGCGCTGGACCCGGCGAAATTATTCTCATGCATGATGGTGGTGGCGATCGTTCAGAAACCGTTGCCGCCCTCAAACAAGCCTTACCTAAGTTGAAAGAAGAGGGTTATCGCTTTGTGACGGTAAGTGAACTTATCAATAGTTATCCCTACCAAGGATAATTGAGTTACTTACCCCCCATTTAAGACTCCATATAAACCATCTCCCCCATTTTATTTCCACAAAACAAAGAAGGATAGGCATAGTTCATGTCACCTTCTTTGTTTTGTAGTCAAAAAAAGCTGCAGAATAACTAATTTGCCCTACAATAGTAATGTTGCCCTTGAGCGGTTAATTTCAAGCTGTTAGCGGATTAGCAACCCTGCGGTTCTGCCCGTAGGTATTCCATTTCCGCCAATAGCCGAAATTCGCTCCTACTGAAAGGCGAACAGTACTTATGGCAAAACGAACAAAAATTATCTGCACACTGGGTCCCGCAGTTGACTCAGAATCTGCGCTCAAAATCTTCTGCAAGCAGGAATGGACGTAGCGCGATGTAATTTTTCCCACGGCTCGCACGCCGAACATAAAGCACGCATGGATAGGCTCAAAAAGGTTCGACGTGAACTTGATTCTCCCTGCGCGATTATGCTTGACACTAAAGGTCCCAGTATTCGCACGGGGAAAACTAGAAGGCGGCAAGCCTGTTCTTCTTCGTGCTGGAGACAACATTTTTCTTACCGAAGAAGACATCCTAGGAACCTCACGACGTATCCACCAAACGTTTCCCGGTCTTTATAACTATGTTGAGCCTGGAACCATAATCCTGATGGATGATGGCCTGATCGAACTTGCAGTAGACCGTGTGCGCGGCACCGAAATCCAGTGCACCGTTCAAAATTCAGGTATGCTTGGCGAATGCAAGCAGCTTAATCTTCCAGGAACTAATGTTCCTTTACCTGTCATGACCGAACAAGATGAAGCTGATCTTCTCTTTGCTATCGAGCAAAAAGTAGATTTTGTTGCTGCTTCTTTTGTAGGTTGCGCTGAAGATGTTCGAACTATCCGTTCGTTTCTTGTCTCTCACGGCGGTAGTGCCATTCGCGTTGTTGCGAAAATCGAAAATGCTCGCGCAGTAGAACACATCGATGAAATTATTGCAGCTTCTGATGCTGTCATGGTGGCACGAGGCGATCTTGGTGTTGAGGTACCCTCTAATCAGGTGCCGCTTCTACAAAAAACTATTATCAAAGCCTGCAATAAGGCCTATCGCCCCGTGATCACGGCAACCCAAATGCTGGAATCCATGATTCACAATCCGCGTCCCACACGCGCCGAAGTTGCAGACGTTGCAAACGCTATTTACGACGGCACCGACGCGCTCACCCTTTCGGGAGAGACCGCAATTGGCATGTATCCCGTTCCTGCCGTACAAACTATGGCACAAATAGCAGAGGCAACAGAACCGCATCTTTACAAACAGGGTTCCATCCCTAATCGTGCCGCAGAACCCAATGGCATCTCTGCCGTTGTGGGGTTAGCCGCGGTTACTGCTGCCGAACATGTAGGTGCCTCCTGCATTGTTACCCCCACCATGACCGGACGCACCGCACGTCTGGTATCGAATTATCGTCCTCATGCACCAATTTATGCAGTAACACCTACCGAAGAAAACCGACGCTCTTTACAACTTGCTTGGGGCGTTATTCCTCTTCTTGGCAAAGTGGTGGGCGATGCTTCTTTTATTCTTGAACAAGCCCGTTCAGTTGTAATTGAAAAGGGCTATGTCCATAAAGGTGATATTGCCGTATTTACCCTCGGAGACAGAACAACTTCTCCCAACACTGATGATGCCGGGGTGGATCCTTCGCTTCCTTCCCCTCGCCCAACAAACGTGATGCAGATTGTTCAAATCGGTATCGAGGAAGGAGGCAACTAAATGGCTTCAACAACTAATTCGGATTGCTATGCCGCTGTTGACATTGGTGCTTCATCAGGACGTGTCGTGATTGGCACCGTCAACGAAGGCCATATTGAACTCACTGAAATTCACCGCTTCGACAATATTCAAAAGCGTATCAATGGTCATGATTGCTGGGATATCGATATGTTGTTCCGGGAGACCGTAGCAGGCCTAGCAAAATGCAAAGAAGCGGGCTTTACCCCGAAAACCATCGGCATTGATACCTGGGGTGTTGATTTTGTTTACTCGACGAGCAGGACGCCCTTATTGGAGAAGCAGTAGCCTACCGCGATGAACGCACCAATGGTATGTATTCAATCGCAGATCGTATTATGCGCCTGATGCCATATATCGCCGAACAGGCATTCAACGCCAACCTTTCAATACCATCTATCAGCTTCTTGCCCTTAAGCTTGAACATCCTGAACAGCTTGAACAAGCAAAAAGCTTCTTGATGATTCCCGACTATTTGGCTTTCCTTCTTACAGGAACCAAAGTTAACGAATACACCAACGCAACTACCACCTGCCTTTTGAATGCTCGAACCCAACAATGGGATCAGACCATTCTTGATGCATTTGGCATTCCTTCCGAGATGTTTTGTGATGTGGTAATGCCAGGCACCGACCTAGGTCCCGTTTTGCCTCAGATCGAGAAAGCACTTGGCTATTCTCCTCGCATAATCGCACCCGCCACTCACGATACGGGCAGCGCTTATTTAGCGGTTCCTGCACGTGATGACGATGCGGTTTTCCTTTCGTCAGGCACTTGGAGCTTGCTCGGCGTAGAGAACGAGGGGCCTATCACTTCCGATGCATCCCGTTTTCAGAATTTCACCAACGAAGGTGGCTACGATCTGCGTTTCCGCTTTCTGAAAAACATTATGGGCTTGTGGATGATTCAATCTATTCGTCGTGAACTCAACGGGGTTTCCTATGTGGCGGGCAAAGAAGAACATTCTTCTTCAGAAGAACCATCCGCCCAAGAAGTTGAACTTCCCGCATTTAAAGGCGCAACCCATGAGATGGGCTTTGGCGATCTCATCGAAGAAGCAAAAGCAGCGCAGCATTTCGAGGCGCGTGTCAACGTTAATGACGATCGCTTTTTGGCGCCTGATTCGATGATTGATGAAATTCGCCTAGCCTGTTTTGAAACGGGGCAGGATATACCTACCACAATCGGCGAACTGATGCGCTGCATGTACTTAAGCTTATCTACCTGCTATGCCGAATCTATTGAAGAAATGGCTTCGCTTACAGGACGGACCTATACCTCCATCAATATTGTTGGCGGAGGATGCCAGGATTCTTATTTAAACGAGCTAACTACCAAAGCATGCGGTATTCCCGTATTCGCTGGTCCCGTGGAGGCACGAGTCTGGGCAACTTGATCGTCCAAATGATCGCCGACGACCAGATCGAAGACCTACAGGCAGCACGCGATATGATCCGCGTATCCTTCGATATCGACATGGTTAACCCGCAGGAGTAGATGAATACATCGCACGCGACATTAACCGCGTATGTAGTAGATAGAATACAGCAGATAAACAGACAACAGGAGGTTGCCTATGCTAGTAGAGACAAAAGCAAAAGTCGGCGTGTTCTCCATCGCGCTGCAGGCGTACCTGCCCCAGTTCCCGGAGCTGGTACCCGAATTTGAAGAACAGTATGCCGCATTCAAGAAGACGTTGCCTGAAACCGTCGAGCTCATCGATGGTGGCCTGGTTACCACGAAGGAACAGGCACAAGCTGCAGGCGATATGTTCCGTGCAGCGGATGTGGACCTGGTCATCTTGCAGCTACTCACCTACTGCACCAGCTACAACATGCTACCTGCCGTGCGCGATTTGGACGTACCGATCGTGGTGGTGAACCTGCAGAAGCTGCGCTGCCTTGACTTTGACACAGCGGCACTGCTGAATGGCTGGGCACCGGCTATGCGGCGGAGCCGTAGGCGAAATGATTGCCGACCTCAACCGCGCCGGCAAGCGTCACGCCGTGATTACGGGTGTCGTTGAAGGCGGTGACCCTGAGGCCGCTGCCCAGATCGAGGATTGGTGTTTGGCCGCACAGGTGCGCCGCCGCTTCCGCGATACCAACATCGCTCAGATTGGCAGGCCGTACCCCGCATGATGGACCTCTACATTGACGAGACTAACCTCTACAACCGCATGGGCCTCTACACCAAGCAGTTTGACTGGGAGCGCATGTGGGCCATCGCCGATGACGTAAATGACGAAGATGCCATAGCTGCAAAGATTGCCGATATTCACAACACCTTCGAAATCAAAGGCGAATACGAAGAGGAAAGCATCCGCGAAATGGCCCGCTACGTGCTAGCCTTCGAACAGTGGTACGTGACGAGCACCTGGGCCTGGTTGCCAGCCACTACGATGCTTCGCGCAGGGCAAGGCCGGCGTGCTTGACTCCATGCTGATCCCGGCGTTCTCCATGCTCATCAAGCAGGGCACCGTATGTGCAGTAGAAGGCGACATGAAGGTTGCCATGGGCATGAGCATCATGAAGATCATCTCAGGTGCCTGCCAGCTTTCCGAGTTCTACACCTTCGACTTCAATGACGACGTGGTACTCATTGGACACTCTGGTTCAGGCGACGCCTGCTTCTCCACAGCACACAAGGCCTCGATGGAGATCGTTCCGGTGTTCCACGGCAAGACCGGCGGCGGCTTCCTCACGCGCTTCTATCCGAAGCCAGGCCCGGTCACCTACTTGGCCATCACGCAGGATGCCGACGGGCATTTCAAGTTCATCGTAAGCGAAGGCATTATCGAGGACGGCCCCACTCTGCAAAACGGTGACACCACCTTCCGCACGCGCTTCTCCATAGGCGCACGCGAATGGAACAACCGCTGGTGCGAGTGCGGCCCCACACATCATTTCGCTGCGGCGCAAGGCAGCTGGACAGGCACTATCTTGAAGGTCGCTGAGATCTTGAACGTGCCGGTCGAGGTTGTTTGCTAGAAGTATTTTCAGCCGATGAGCGGAGCATACAATACGCCATCGGCATCCCTCTTTCCAAGAGGGATAAATCGAGAGTAAAGAAGAAAGGGACAACATGGGTTTTTCCGATGACGCGCAAGAAACGCATGAGATGGGGGGAGACACCGCGAAGGCCGGCGCTGACGGGATGTCGGTAGAGCAGCAGCCCTTCCTGCGCTCCTTTGTGCGGATGTGTAAAGATGGGTTCGACCAGGGTTGGCATGAAGCAAACGGCGGTAACCTCACCTACCGCTTGACCGATGAAGATGTTGCGGCATGCAAGGGTGAATTTTCCTTCGATCGCCCATGGACGCCGATGGGCGTGCAGGCGGACAATCTTCGCAACGAGTACTTTTTGACCACCGGGTCGGGCAAGTTCATGCGCAATGTACACTGCACCCAGCCGACTGCCTGGCATCGTGGAGATCAACGACGCTGGTGACGCATGGCGTATCGTATGGGGTCTCGAGAACGGCGGCAAGCCCACGAGCGAGTTCCCCACCCACTTCATGAATCACAGCGTGCGTTTAGCGGCCACCGATGGCGCCAGCCGCGTGATCTACCACGCGCACTGCCCCAACATCATAACGTTGTCCACGCTTATCGAACCTGATCCGCGCACGTGGACGCGCATCCTCTGGAAGTCTATGACCGAATGTGTGATCATCTTCCGCAGGGCGTAGGACTTGTGCCTGGATGGTGCCTGGCGGTGCCGAGATCGCCCGTGCCACGGCAGATCTAATGGATCGCTACGACGCAGTGGTATGGACAGCACGGCATGTTTGTGTCGGGCGACACTTTCGATGCGGCGTCGGAATGATGCATACTATCGAAAAGTCCGCGGGGCTCTACTTGGCCGCACGTGCCGCAAACGGAGGTGCCGAGCTGGGTATCTGATCTCCGACGCGCAGCTGCTCCAGGTGTGTCACGACTTCAACGTGAAGCCCAATCTGGCATTTTTGGACGAGAAGTAGAGACGAAACGTTCAACGGGTGCTCGCCGGCTTTCGGACTGGTAGGCTCCTACGACGAATGCTACCGGAACGCTGTGTTCCGGTAGCTCAAGAGAATCCGAAAGAAGGTAAGCATGGCAATTCGCAAAACAGCAGAAGGTCGCGTTATTTCGGGCTTCAAAATGAAACTCTACCAGGGTTTGCCGAAGAATACGAAAAACGTCACAACGAATTATGGCCAGAAATGGCAGATATGATTCACGAATATGGCGGACATAATTACTCGATCTTTATCGACGAAGAAACCAATATCTTATTTGGCTATATCGAACTCGATGATCCTGAACGCTACAACGAATCCGCCAACACCGAAATTTGTAAAAAATGGTGGGATTTCATGGCAAGTGTAATGGAAACGAACGAAGACAATTCTCCTGTTTCTGTTGATTTGCCCTGTGCCTTTCATTTAGATTAACAAAGCGTTTGTCTATCCCATAAACCAACCTTTGTTAATCTCGCTAGTTTTATTCCCGATCAGAAAGAAACGTAATGGCTTTATCTCAAGAACGCAAGGGAACCATGGCGGTTTCCTTAACCAACTTCCTGGATTCAGGCTGTATCGTCGCAAGCAGTACTGCACTTACCGCTTGGGCAGCAGCTTTTGGATTCGGAGCAACCTGGACCGCTATTCTAGGCGCAATCGGCGCAAATGCCTTCGGTGCTGCAGTTGGTGCTTTGATTGGCGGTTTCTTGACCGACAAATTCGGTCGTACCATTATCTACCGCTACAACCTCTTAGTTACGCACTGGGCGTTTTAATTGCTGCCTGTGCAGTAAATCTGCCTATGGTTGTTGTGGGCGTTGTAATTTCAGGTTTGTCGGTAGGCGCAGGTGTTCCTGCTTCATGGAGCTACATCTCAGAAACATCGTCTTCCACAAGCCGCGCTTCCAATATTGGTATTAGCCAGTTCGCTTGGAGCTGCGGTCCTGCTATTGTATTTGCCCTTTCGCTGATTATGAGCTTTATCATTCCCGGCTTTGCTGCCGATGGTAAAACTCTGCTTCCCGCAGGTACCTATGGACCTTTTGACGGCATGCTGGCAACGCGCATTCTCTTTATTGTTCTGTTTGTTGTTGCTCTTGTTGCTTGGAACCTTCAGCGTAAACTCCAGGAATCCCAAGACTGGGCAGACAAGCAGGATACTACCGAGCATGTAAGCTTTGGTCGCATGATAGCAAATGCTTTAAAGAATTCCGTTAACGTAAAGACCATCATCTTCTTGGTAGCAGTGTATTTGACCTGGAACCTGGCTGCAGGTACTAACGATCAGTTCATGCCTTACCTCTATGCTGCTGCTGGCAATATTGACTCTACTGGTCAGAGCCTGCTTGGTATCGTTCAGTGGATTCTTGTTGCTGCATTTTCGCTCATTGTTTTCTCTAAATTGGCGACAAGGTTTCCCATCGCGTATTGTTCGGCATCTCTGCTTTGCTTGCGTTGCTCTCTTGGGTATGCATTGCAATCTTCGGTATTGCTCTTCAGGACGGCACCAGCGCTTCTATGGGCTGGGTTCTTTGGGCATACGTTATTTTGTGGGGCGTTTCCGCTGGTTTCTCAGCACAATGCTTCTACGCTTTGTGGGGCACCGAGTTGTTCCCAACCCAATACCGTGGCGGCGTTCAGGGTATTATGTTCTTCTTGGTTCGTGGCGCGCTAGGCATTTGGTCGCTCGTTGGTGTAGGTGCATCATGGGTGATATCTCTGCAAATCCTGCTGGATTCTTCCCTGCTGCAGTTATCATGTGCGTCGTACTGCTCATCAGCTTGGTAGTAGGTGTTATCTGGTGTCCTAAGACTCAGGGCAAAACGCTCGATCAGATCACCGAGGAGCGCTACGGCAAGCTGGATTAAAGAAGTGGCGCGGTTGCTGGATTAAAGGAGCGTTACAACAAACTGGATTAGTTGGCTTTGCGTTACAGACGGACTAGTCAGCTTCGTGTGACAGACAATATCTCGCTCAATCAGAACCACTCACATAGTGAACCGAATCCCGATAGTGGACTGAAAACAAAAGTTTTCAGTCCCACTTGCTTTTATGGAGTGAAGTATTGAAGCCGGAATAAAGGAACAATGCATTGAAGCGCAGAATATATGTTAGGAGTGAAGCCACTAAGCAACTATGCATGTTAGGAACGAAGCTGTTAAACAGTTATGTCTGTTAGGGATGAAACTGCCAAGCAACTATGTGATCATTGGAACCGCCATTTAAATTTCAAAATTAACCGAAAACAACCACTGCTTTCCCTACTAGATCTGAATTCTCCATAGCACGATGTGCTTTGCCTATTTCCTCAAACGAATAACAGGCAGCTACGCAAGGATGGATGTGGTGATCGTTTACGAACGTAAAATATCTGTTATTGGTTTTGGTCGGGATAATTGCTGAAGGATCCTGAAAGCATACGCCATTTGGAATATCTTTTATGGGATCGAATTAAGCTTAGATTTAACCTGGTGTATTGCCCATAGTAAATTGAAGAAAGCGCATTAACCATGATGATGTATCGACAATGATGCAGTAACCATGATGCATCACGAAGACACAACAGTAAACTTCTAACTAACAACTTCGGAAAAGAGTCGCTATGTTAACTAAAGACGAACTTCCTGCTTGTCCTGTAGCTACTACCATTAGGCTCATTGGTAATAAATGGAAAATTTTTATCTTACAGCGCCTGCTTGATCGTCCCTATGGATTTGGAGAATTGCATCGCTCTATTGAAGGAATCAGTAGGAAAGTTTTTGGGCACTTTTTCCTATAGTCCACACTTTGCATCTTTGAGAATCAGCAGCACAAAAACATCCCCCGTATGGTGTTCGCCATACGGGGGATGCCAGTTTTAAGGGGATATTTGTTTAACAGTCTTTGACGTCGTTACTTACATTATTTCTCTTCTGGAACTTTACCAGCCTTGATGGCTTCGAGACGAGCTGCAAGAGCTTCAAGCTGCTTGTTAGTCTCTTCGTCTTCGATGCGCTGCTGTTCCTTGTTGTAAGCATAGTCGTCGCGGATCTTCTCATTGTCGCACATGAGCAGGTAGAAGATTACACCAACTACGAAGCCGACGCCGCCGCCGCGGGCCATTACGAAGCCGGCGATCATGCCTGCAATACCCTTGTCCATTTCGTCGCGAACAAGGTCGAATGCGATAACTGCGCACAGCCAACCCTGGATGCAGAGTACAACTACGAGCAATGCTGCAGAAGCTGCAAGGGATGCCTCATACAGAGGATAAACAAACAGACCGAGAACGGTGAAGATCAGGTTTGTACCAGAACCATCATAGATGGAGTCCATGCCCTGGCGACCGGACTGCTTATAGCGAGCATACGTTGCAACGCAGTAAGGAGCAGACAGAGGACCAGCGAGAGCAGGATAAGGTGCAAACAGACCGAGGAGTAAGTTACGGATACCGCAGATAACGTTGGTACGGTTAGGATCGAATTCAATGTATTCGTCGTCACGAACAGCCTGAAGACCAAGCTGCTGTACCGTTACGAAGTCGCCGTAAGCAATGATCCATGCCATAACTGCATAAGGCAGAGCGTTAACCCATACCATAGGATCAGCAGCAAAACCGATGAACAGAGGTGATACGGTTGCAAACAGACCCATGAAGTCAGGAACACGGATGATTTCGCCAGAGAAGTTGAACTGGAACTCACCAGCTGCACCACCCAAAACGAGCAGTGCCAAAACGCCCCAGAGGAAGCTGTAGTTACCAAGATAGCTACAAAGCGGTTGGTTTCCATGTACTTACGTACACGACGTGAGAACATGAGCATGAAGATGATAACCAGACCACCAACGCAACCGATGGTTACGGTGTCAACAGCGCCACCAGCACCAAGACGTGCATAGATAGCGTTAACACCAGCACCGAGTACGATACCTGCTTTTACTGCAGGAGGTACCATGGTGTTTAGCTTCTTGGACAAACCGGTGAAGCCCAAGATGATAAACATCGCTGCCAGTTCGAGTTCGATTGCTGTCAGCATCTGAATTCTTGCGACACCAGGTTCTAGCGATTCCAAGAACACAACGATAATGGACATTGCAGGGGTAATCCAACCACAAATGGAAGGTTCACCAAGTACCCAGTTAAGGGTATAACAAGCGGTCTCAAATACAACCAATGCCCAAGCTACTTGTGGGTCAAGACCCAAGGTGGTAATCAAAACTGCCAATGCACCGTATGAAGTACAAGCGTTCATCAAACCGGTAACTACCTCAGGAGGCGAAATCCTGAAGTGAATGAATGGTAAACGAATTCGGAATAAACCAACCCTCCAACAGGCTGAATTCCACCGAACTCGCGCTTTAGCAAAGCCATTTCCACCCTCCTATAAAATTTTTTTAATCCCCCTTATAGTTCTTTTTAAAAAGAACTACTGTAATTTTGTAAAGAGCGGCAGACAAAACCAAGAACGCACTTTTTTATTAGGACGAACATTTTTGTAAGTATTAGCATCTTTTTGCAGAGATTTCGTAACTCTCTTATGACAGATTTGTCGCTTCTGTTTAGTTTTCTTCACATATTTATGCCATTTGTTTCTTTTCGAAGAACATACCTTTTTATTAGTATCCGACCCTTGACATTGGGTGTTAATGTTTTCTTATTTCAATTCTTATGCGGTGAGTTTGAGCTTTTTAAGGCTCAACAGGGAGAACAGGAGTTAATACCAAATTGTGACCTCTAAGGATTTATCATGTTAACGAAGAACGAACTGCCTCAAAATCCCGCTGCTGCAGCTCTATGGCTTTTAGGTAATAAATGGACTCTTTATATTTTGCAGCACCTGTTCGTTCGTTGTCATTCATTTGGTGAATTACGTCGTTCCATAGACGGTATCAGCGACAAGGTATTAAGCGACAATCTAAAACGATTACAAAGTAACGAGATTATTTATAAATCAGTTACTTCTGATAATCCGCCTCGATCCTATTACTCTCTTACTTCATTAGGCAAATCTTTAAAGCCCATAATTGAGAGTTTGGATGTCTGGGGTTGTCGCTATTTAGAAGTTACTCACAATCCAGAAAAGCCCACTACTAATCGCACTCAATCTCGTCAGAGCTCTTAGATTTAATCTTTTGAATATCGACTAGCTCATAGAGCTATGACTAAAAGTCGTATTCGCGACTAGAGGTATTCGGCCTATAGAACCTTGGTGGCTCTATAGGCCTTTATTGCTTTGTGCCCAAAGACGAGACACCTTCTTTGCCGCAGAAAAACACTGCAGTAAATAAAGAAAGCCGAAGATCAACAAGGAGAGAGCGGTGATGCTGATCTTCGGCGCCGCACTTGCCTTTGCCTTCCTTAACGTTAAGCGTGCACCAAAACGCCAACTAAGTAACAACCTTTAGCTTCGTTTTCAATCGAAACCATCTGCTGCAAGCGATTCTGTGCAAATTGCAGCAAACAAGCTAAAAGTTTCTTTTCTAGTTGTAAAAAGCAAAGCAAGAAGGACAACTAAGTTGTTGTCTTTCGCCTTTTCACTAAAAGGCCTTTTTAAATATAGAAAGGATTTTTACTGAAACCAAGAACGCACATTTTTATTAGCGTACAAAACTGACGCATTAATTATGACGTATAAATTATTTACTAGCCGTTTAGCAGATGATTTCTCGTTTCGAACGCTTCGTGTCCTCAACAGATGGAAGCTATTAATCAAAAGATGCGCAGCCGTAAAGACTGCTAAATCCACCACTGCAGAAATCACTATGCCTAGCGCCGCAGTGACCGCTAGATAAACCTTCATAGCAAACGCCAGATTCGTCATTTAAGTAGCCGCTACATCTGCCACATTTTCAGCTTGCGTGCACTTTTGTGTTTGCAAATTGCGAGTTTTGCCACATTTTTAGCTTGCGTGTATAAAATTAATTTAAAAACAATTCTCAAATTCACGAATCTCTAAATATCGCTTCGAGCTCCATGAATTTATACAACATTTTCTATATTAGTGTTTAGTTCTAAATAAAATACTTCACATTTGTGGAATATTATTCCACAAATGGTCAAACACAAACATACACACGAGCCTAAAATGTGTCAAAATCCAGGTTTATAGACCAACACTAAGACTTACAGGTCAAACAAACCGCTCCACACTCCCAAAACG
>ENA-OQEN01000880-OQEN01000880.1-human-gut-metagenome-genome-assembly--contig:-NODE-880-length-12139-cov-2.725191_pt1 | contig 12139 bp, 11 predicted proteins | sample MGYA00242791_ERZ504627 | MGnify/ENA primary metagenome ERZ504627 (study PRJEB26092, sample SAMD00036316) | human gut metagenome | host: Homo sapiens | study: EMG produced TPA metagenomics assembly of... | reverse complement strand
CGCGGGAAAGCCACAAAAGGCTGAAGGGTGGATTGACGAGAGGGCATGCAAGAAAACTGCCTGGACATGCACAAGCATCATGTTAAAGTTTTCTCTCTGCCAAGTTACAGGCCTTTTTATACCATTCTTCAAGCGTGTTGATCGTAAGCATGCCGATTGCAGTCAATTTTTCAGCATCGCCGTCCATGTCTAGGAAAAAGAATCGATCATGAGTGTTGAGTTCAAAGCAGCCGTGTGCAAGAGCGTTTCGAATGTGCCGATACACGGAGTCCACTTCATAATATCTGCGCTTGATGAGTTTTGTAGCCCGTTTGCCGAGCTTGGAGTTCGCTGATGCTGAATACTCATCTAGCTTCTCTACTGATTTGATTAACTGGGTTTTTTCTGATCGGGTGCACAGATAATACTGGTTCGGGCCGAATAAAAGATTGTTACCTTGCAGCTCAATGGCTTTCTCTTCGAGTGAAGCAGCTGATTCATAAAAATGAATGATACTGTGCTCAGGGTCAAGAACCCTGAGCCATTCTTCCGCAAGCGCTGATGTGGTGATGCCAAGATCGCTAATAAAACCAGATGAGCGAGCTGATGCTCCAATTGCTGGACTTGCAAGAAGATACTGTTCATAAAGAGGAACTATTTCAGTTGGTATAGAGCTATTTGAAGAGAAGAGCGCTTTGAAATCAAGCTGCATTTTATACTCCGAAAGGACAAACTAATATGGATTTGCAAGAGAAGGCTTACCCCAGAGCTTCCAGAAGCGGACTTTAGGCTGTTGGATTCGAAGCGATAGTATCTCTCTGCGATATTTCGAGAGATCTTCAGACAGCTTCAATAATTCAGCATATGAATGGCCTTTGCCCGTCAAGCATGCCTGGATTGATCCGAAGCAAAGATCGAGCGAATCAAAGAGTTCGGTGCGTTGATCATTTGGGAACACGAAAGATTGCCGGACGGTGCATTTTCTAATAGATCTTCGATTGTGTAACGGATTGTCTCATCTGGCTGCTTAAATGACTTAAGCATTAAACATAGCCTGCCTAAATAACGTGAGTACTCCTGCTGCTCACGTCTAAACGCTTCGCGCTCTTCGCGTCGTAGCATATACTCGTCAGTTTTGAACCAAACGATATATCCCGTGAGGCAGGCGAGTAAGAAGTCATATATTACGGCCACTAAATCGATGCTAATTTCGTTAATTGGCATGAATGTGATTTCCGCCATAGCGTCTCCTGCCTATATCAATGAGTTGTGCTTGAATTCCCAAGAGGTTTCTTGGGAGTCGTACTCCTTCTTTGAAAGAGATACGCAGTCACGCGCAATGGGTATCGTTGTTTCGATATCTGCGTCTGGATCTGGGATCTCGATGACATCGCCAACTTTGAAGTCAAGTGTTGGCGCCAAGAAAGACAAAAAGGATGACGCGGCGCTTGAGTTAATCAGGCTAAGTGCATATAGGGTTTTTATTTGTGTTTGAGGAGAATCCTTTGGCGCCTTTGCTATCAAAGAGTGAACCTGGAGGTGAATAGCGCAGATGTATCATTCCGGATGAGAGCGATGACCAAGTGATTCCCTCGCGAAAAGCATATTGCCCGTTGTAATTGTGTGAACGAATTCTTCCTGTTTTTGGGTCGACGTTGCCTCTGATTTCTTCTCCATCGTTAAGCCAGTTGACAACGAGCTCGTTGTTCCCGAACCACTTTCTGAAATCACCTCCTTTTTGGTATGGAAACCATTTGGCGCCGCTAGCGGTTGCATTTTCGGAATCGCGGCAGGAAGGTTCAATCGGCTGGTGGAAACTTCCCACCAGCAACGAACAAAGCGATCGTTGTCTGCGGTTGCCATGCCCTCTCTAGTAGTAAGCCATGAACCTAAGGCCTTGCAATGAATAAAGGCATCCATGACGGCTTCGCTAGCCCAATAGGCGATGGGGGAGCCGGGGATGTCGTGGAAGGTTGTGGCGTCGGCTCGGTAGAAGTAGCCGCAGTCGGGGTTTTGGATGGCTTCGAGCGCTTTCGGTGCCTGAACGGACGCGCCGACGAAATCGGAAAGGCGGATGTAGCCACCCATATAGTCATCGATATGCGAGTTATGGAACGTGAAGGTGCAGATCGGAACGGTTGCGCCGGCGAATCCAGAGTATTCGAGCTGGATGAGACTGGTGAGCGTCTTTTCGTCGATGATCTTGTTGCGCAGCTTCTCGTAGCTACCGATGAACATCCACACGAAAGGTGACATGATGCCCACTTCACCGTGGTCGTTCGCGTAGTTCATGATGCGAACGATGAAAGCGGCAAACAGGTCGCTTTTAACATCGGGATAGTGCTTCTTCATCCACTTGCTCATGAACGGGTTGAAGCTGCTGCCACCCATGTACGGCGGGTTGGCGACCACCACGTCGAAGCGGCGTGCGAGCGTGCGGCACATGCCGAGTGCCTGCTTCACGCGCTCGCTCGCGTGCGAGGCGAAGATGGTGTCGCTCGCGCCTTCGGCAAGCGCGCTCTCGAGCGCGGCGATGTCGTCCTTGCCCGGCGCGAGCAAACTGCCGATCTCGCTCAGGTGCGCCAGCCCCTCAAGCAGCCCGCTCCGCTCGCGCAGGGGGCTTTCGGGTGCGAGACCATCGGCATCGATATCCACGCTTTCCAGCACCCGGACATCTGCCTGCACGCCGCGTGTGAAGAAGCGTCGGTCGTGCTCTCGGGCGCACATGGCGAGCGCCAGCTCGGCGATCTGCGCGGCGCGCGGGTCGATCTCCATGCCGGAGAGGTTCTTCTCCAAGATGAGCGATGGGATCTCGCGCTCGCGGTAGCCGCGCTCCTGGTACATGGCGAATAGCAGGCGGAACGCGTACACCAGGATATGCCCCGAGCCGCACGCCGGGTCGCAGAAGGTGATGTCCTCCGGCCCGGATATGCGGATAACGTCCTCGTGCTCCTCGTCCGGCGCGATGTAGTACTCCATGAGGTGCTCGGCGGGGTCTACGGTCTTCGCGCGCTCGGCGAGGTGGCTTTCGGGGAAGTTGAGCATCCACAGCCGCCCGAGCGAGTTGTCCACCATGTAGCGCACGATCCAGTCGGGCGTGAAGAGCTGCGTGGCGGGCGGGATGTCCTCTACGGCCGCCTTGCGCTTGCTATCGAAGTACGCGCGCTTGAGCTCACTGTTGTAGAACTGGTACATCCAGCCCATGACCTCGACGTCGTTCCAGGTTTCCTCTGGAATGTCCTCCATCAGGTGGTAGAGCACGTTGTTTTCGTCTTTGTTAAGCAGGGCGTCGGGCAGCACAAGGGCGTCAGCGTCATCCACATGATCGAATACGCTGGGTAGGGCATCGGCCAGCTGATTGCACTGCGCGATGAGGATGAGGCGGAAGAGCTCCGAGCGGTTACCGGCTATCGCGAGGTCGATCGCCTGGTCGCGGTCGAGACCGGGCAGATCGAGCTCTCCGGCGGCGCGCAGGCACGCGGGGCCGAACGATCCATCGGTATCTGAAAGCACGCGGATACCGCTCGGCAGATAGCCGTGCACCTCCATGTAACGGATGCCCATGAAGCGGTTGAACCAGGTGTAGGCTTTTTCATCCACGAAGGCGTTGTAGCCAACTGCTTCGATGCGCGTGAAGAGGTTGTCGCGCTGCCGGCGTTCAACTGGGCTGAGTACGCGGCCGCCAACAACCTCGGAACCCATACCAGCAGCGGCACGGCCAGCGTCGTCCAGGCCGTTGAGCACGCAGCGGGCGTGGATGGCATCGATGAGCTTTACGCGAGCCCAGGGGCAGAACTTTTCAAGCGGTTTGGTATCCATGCACGCTCCTTCGGTATGCGTGAGGTGCGCGGGCGGCTGCTTCACGGAGGGCCGTCCGCGCGGCGACTAGTTCATTTGGATGGCGTCGTTGCCTTCGAGCGCGCGGAGCAGCCGCTTGCGAGCTCGTTCAAGGTACTGGTCGACTTCCGCCTCATTGCGCAGGCGTTGGGGCTTGAAGACCTCGCTGCGCGAGACGTGCTTAAGCTTGGGTTTAGAAGCGGGCGGGATGGTTGGGGCGGAACCGCCGTCGTGCTCGCGCCTGCCGTGTGGGTGCAACGGGTGACGCTGCATGCCGCGCCTCCAGGCGGTCGCGCTCGGTTTCGATTTCGCTGTACAGTCTGCTTTGGGCTTGTTCCAGGCGCGTGCACAGGGCATCGAGCTGGGCAAGCGAGTCGTAGTCCTTCGCATAGCCCTCGAAGGAAAGGCGCGTCTGCTCAATGCTAGGCAGCTTGACGTCATGTTCGTCCGCATAAGCACGGGTTTCTGCGAAGACGCTCTCGATGCGCATTAGAAGGTCGTCACGCTTCGCTTTAAGTAGCTGCCTGTAGGCATTTTGCACCGTTTGGGAGGCTTCGGGGAGCTCTTTGATGCGCCTATAGGGGCTCGGCAGGTCGAGAATCTCATCTACGAGCTTGAGGGCAGATGTCGCCTCTTCGTTCGTGGCGAGGTAGCTCTGCTCGCTCTTCATGTCTTTCAAGAGCTGACCTGCGCGGTCGAACGTCTCGCGCTGCTGGGTATTGAAGAAGGTGTCCACGTCTTCGAGGTCTTCGGCGGCGTTTAGCAGTTCGTTGTGATCATTCGCGATGGAGTTCAGCAGATCGGCGGAATCCATACCTGTGGCGAGCACGCCTTCGAGCGTCCTGATAGCGTTATCCACATCTGCGCGGCCGGGGTACCTGCCGTTGCGACGGTATTCCACACCTATAAGCTGCTTGAGCCCGGCAAGGCGCTCCTCCAAGAGCTTGCGTGAGGCTTCGGCGAGCGCGTCTTCCTCTACGGGGAGGTTATGCGCGTCGCAGAGTTCCTCCACCACCCGGCGTACGCGCGAACGGGTGCCTTCGGACACAGCGACGCGTGCCTCCACCTGCACCTTGTCGATCATGCTGCGTTGACGCAGGTACGAAACGCACTTGGGGCCGCGCGGATCTACTGCCTTGCCGGCATATGTGAGCTTTGCGCGCTTGCCTTCCAGCAGCAGTGCCACCACACCGGCGACATCCTGTTCACGCCAGCCGTAGGGAGCGGCCTGGTAACGCGTTTGGATATCGCGCATGCTCACGGTGCGGTGGCGGCTTGCCTCGCCCTTGAGCATGCGGTCGACCTCGTCGACGGCCGCCTTGTTGGGCTCGATACCGGGGAGCGCCTGCATGGCGCCGTTCAAGATCTTACGGATGTCGTCGTCGCCGTCGTAGTTCGTGTCGATGAGCGAGAGGTTGGGGTAGACCGCGTTCACCAGGCGCGTGAGGCACTCCTCCATGGCCTTTTTCGCCTGCGACGTTTTAGCGGGCGTGACCTGCTGCCCTTGCACGTAGAACTCACCTTGGCGAATAGCTGCTCCAAGAGGGCGCTTGCCTCGCGTTCCAGGCGCGTCTTCTCCTGCTGTTTTGAGCGGACGATCTCTTGCTGGTTGGCAGGGAGGTTGCCGCGCACGAGCGTGCGGGTGAACTGTTCGATGCGTGCCGCCTCCATGATGGGGCTGAAGAAGTCGATCTCCTGGCTGGGCAGCACGATGGCTTCGTTGCCGCTCGAGCGCATGATGAGCTCTTCGCGCGTGGGGGGCTGCGAACCGTCGATGCACGCTAGCACGCGCAGCGTAAGGCCGCCCGGAGCGCTTGCGCGCGTGGCATCGAGCCATTCCTCCACAGGGAACTGGTTTTTATCTACGGTGAGCTTGGGCATGTCGAAGATTTCTTTGAAGAGGATCTCGCCCGCTTTGCGCACGACCTGCGCGGTATCCACCTTGGTGCGGGCGATCTGGTTGGCGATTTCCTGCTCTTCATCTGTGAGGAACTGGTAGCGGTTGCCGTTCCGTGCGATGTAGTTTTGCTTAAGCAGGCGATCGAGCGATTCCTGCACCTGCTCGCGCAGCTCCATGCGGTTCTCGCGCACGTCGCTCGTCATGAGGGTCACAATGTTATCGATGGTAGGCGCCACATCGCGCTCCACCCAGCGCACCAGGAAGAGCAGCTTGAGCACGTTCACGTCGTAAGGGTCGAGGCCTTGGTGCTTATCTGCCGCTTCGGCTGCGCGGTTGATCACGCGGCGGTGGTAGCTTTCCAAGAACGTTTGAGCTCCGTCGTAGAAGCGCCAGAACGGCACGAGCGCGTTCTCGTCGAGGTTTTCCACAGCTTGCGCCGCCTCTTGGAAGCCGGAGAGCATGGAGCGCTCGCCGCTCGAGAGGTGCTTGCCGGAATGTCCCTGCTTGCGCAGCTCGTTCATGACGTTCTGCATGAGGCCGACTGGTAGTTCACGAAGGGGAACGTCTGCGCGAAGTCCTCGCCGCTGGTGTAGCCGGTGAGGTCCGCGCGGGTATCTCCGCTAAAGGCGAAGAGGTTGCCCAACACGGCGGAGTTTTCCTGGTACTTCATGCTAAGCAGCTGCGTGGCGTCCGGCGTCTTGGCAAGCACGCGGCGCTTGATGACCTCGCTCGCATCCGAGCTGGAGAGCGAGAGACGCGTGTCGAAGCGGCCCTGGATCTTGGAGAAGTCGTCGCTCGCCACAGAGGTGATCTCGTCGATTGCCTCCTGGCCGGTCACGACGACCCACACGCGGCTGGCGCATTTCGAAGCGATGCCCTCCACGATGGACTGCAGGTTGAGCATGAGGCTCGTGTTGCCGCCGATGTACTGGCCTACTTCGTCCACCATGAAGAGCAGGCGGAACTGGCCGTTGTGCTCGCGGGCGCGGCGTTCGGCATAATCGCGGATCTCGTTGGTGAGGGTGTCGATGGAGAGGTCTTCGGGCTCTGTCGCGTTGTACCAGCGTTCGGCCTCCTCGCGGGTTTGGAATCCGCAGGCCGCGAGCGCTTCGATGATGGGCTCGGATTTGGATGTGAACGTGCGGCGCCATTCGAGCCATGGGCGGCCGCTTGCCTGCTCATAGGCGGCGCGGAAGGCTTCCGTCTTGCCTTCTAGCTCGATGAGCGATTCCAGGCGCGCCAGCTTGAGGTTGGCGCCATAGAAGCCTTGGTTTTCGTAGAATACGCGGTAGAACGTGCGCACCACGGCAGACTCGTCCTTGCCGGAGCCTTATTGTCGATGTTGAAGAGGATCGTTTCCGTGGGAACGCTGGCCGCGCGCACGGCCTTCGCGGCGAGCATGGGATCCTCGAAGCGCGGTTCGATGTAGTCGAGCGCGTGCTTGCCGTTGACCACGCGGTTCGAGAGCAGGTAGGAGAGCATCTTCAGGAAGTGCGATTTACCAGAGCCGAAGAAGCCAGAGATCCACACACCGATTTTGTCCGTGGGGACGTCGAGCGCGCGCTCGTAGGCGTCGTAGAACGTGGAGAAGTGCCGGCGCAGCTCGCGCGTGACCACGTACTCCTCGAGCTCCTGTTGGATGATTTCGTCGCTGTTCTGGTCGATTTTGATGACGCCGTTGATGTTTCGGTCGATATCGCGTTCGAACATATCGTGGATACGCATGTCCTCGTTCCTTTCCTGTCGCTCGTCGTTGGCTGGGGACGGGTTCAAGCCAACCCATAACTCTTTAGAGCAGGGTGAAAGCTCGGTAGTAATTGCCATCTGCTATGGAGCCGAACAGTCGTAGGCTCTGACCGTCGTAGACTCCGGGGTAAAAGATCACGAGCGGCACGTCGCTTAGGACAGGCTGCGCGTTTTCCAAGATGTCGTGCGCGCGGGTGAAGGGATAGACCTTACCCACGCCGGTGATGAGCACCACGTCGCGACCAGGCTCCGTGCCGCCATATTCGCTCTCATAGCGGTCTGCCATAACGCTCACGTAGTCTTCCGGCATGGCAAGCTCGCGGATCTGCTGCAGAACCGCATCCGTGCCCTGCCGCTCTTCCAAGCGCGTGAGGTCGTCTAAGATTTCGAAGTGCTCGCATACGGAGCGGAAGATATCCCATAGGTCGAAATGAACGATGCGCGTGGGAATCTCGCCCGCCTGCGACGAGCGGAGCAGTTCCTCTGTGTGTTCGCGTACCTCATTCTCTTTCTTCGCGTCATACGAGAACACGAAGAAGGGGACCTCGTTGCCCAAGCCCTTGCCCTCGCGGAAATCTGGATCGCAGAAGCGCGAGCGTATAAGCTCGAAGCTCATGGCCAACGAGGGGGATTCCGATGCGGTCATGTCGCCTACCCTTCCATACCGAAGGCGCGCAGCGCGGCCTCGTCACCGTTCGCCCGGATGCACATCTCGAGATCGAAATCCAAGAAGAGGGGTACGAGCTGCTCTGTTTTGCGGTTGTACATGCAGCAGTTCGCCAGGCAGGCGGTGAGCACCTGGCGCGCCTTGTTGAGCGTGGCGTCGCTCCAGGTGGCGACCTTCGCGCTTTGCGTGCGCAGATCTTCGAGGAAGTCGGCGATTTCGTAGCGGTGCAGCGTGCTGTCGAGCGCTTCGAATTTGCGTGCCACCAGGCAGAGCATGAAGTCCCACACCACGCGGTTATCGCGCATCATGGCGTAGAGGTTTGTTTGGTTGAGTTGGTCGGGCGTGCCGTGCGCCACGAGGTCGATGGCGCGTTTGCGGGTTTGCGGGTCGTCCGAGAGGGCGCGCAGACGCCGGGCGCAGGCGCGCGTGATAGAGGCCTGTTCGCGCTCGGTGGGTACTGGAAGAGATTCTGGGAGGTGACGCGCTCAATGAGTTCCGCGTCGCTTGTGAGGCCTTCTTCCATCATGAGCCGGGCGATCACGCGGGTCTCGTCGACGAGCCACTGCTCACGGGTGATGGTGCCGCGATAGGTTACCGGCGCGGTCATAGGGCGCCACCTCGCAGGATGGCAGCGGGTGCAGCGGTGAGCATGGGGGTGCGCTCCTCGATGTATGCAGCGGATACAGCATCTCCTACATACATCAGAGGGCGCGCAGAAAGTTGAGCAACAATGTTCGCCGGTAGAGGGATGTGGCGCGAGCGTGTGGCGTGCAGGCGAGCGCCGGTGCGGCGGGCGGTGCGCGAGCGTTTGGCGTGCGGGCAGGCTATTCGGTTATTAGCGCGAGTTGCCTGGGAAGGGCTGCTGGTTTTTGCGACTCCCCCTGCACTCATGGGCAGGGTTGAGCAAGATGGGCTCCCTTTACGATTGGAAACGCTCTCTATTATAGCGGGTCATACGAACAAGGGCTTCGTCCTGCGTTCCGACAAAGCCTCTGCTGCGTATGGGAAAACGGCCGGCAGCAACCTCGCATGATTTTGAGGTCGCCGTCGGTCGCTTCGCTATTCGGTTTTCGACAGACCCTTGTCTTACGACGTCGACCCTGTAGCCAAGACGTGCAACGCAAAAAAGCCGCTTGGACGGCTGGTGCATACCGAGGTACTATCTGCTTGCAGGGGTTTCGAGGGTTCTAGCGCGGCGTTTTTCCAAATACCGTTCTATCGCGTTGCGCCGTTGCAAAGTGCCACGTTAGAGTACTTGTCGCGCTGTGCCGATCTTGTTTTTCAAGACTATGCGGGTTCAAGTGACGGCGGGAAGCACATTGACTGCGCGGCTTAGCCAGCGCAGCGAGTAGGAGGGCGTCCATGGACGATCGCATTCTTATCAACGTCGACCGCCTACGCGCGGCGCTTATCGACGAGACGGGGTCGGCGGTGTTTTCGAGCTCGCCGTGGGCGATCGTAGACGTGACGGCGCTTGAGGATGCCAGCCCGCAGGAGCTCATTCGCGAAGCAGAGCGTCGTGGATGGGACTTGCGCCGCTTCGCCGAGTGACGGTTCTACGTCAGACGCCTGCTGTTGCTTGTCGGAGGCCCTCGAAACGGGATGTTCCGAGTGTCCTGTTTCCCATATTGCGTCAAGTGAACAGTTTTGTGACCACCTGCCAAATTGCCCATCTTTTCTCATTCGGTTGACCTACGAGTTTGTTTTCCAAAAAGTCGCCTATACTCCGGCACCCCTGCAAAAACTGTTCACTTGGCGCAATTCGGGAAATGGTGGGGCTCGAACTGTGAATCTGAGCTCTGAATGGAGGGCGATACTCCATCGTGTCAAAGTGTTTCCTGCGTGTTTCGTGCCCTGCTTGTCGTCCGTGCCGCGTGTGCCCATGCGACACTAATAACACTCAGCAAATGCGATGACAGGGCGAGTACCGGCCGGACGTGCCACAGCGAGCGGGGATGCGTGAGAACCGCGGCGACTGGTTGGGAACACCCCCTCGAGCAGTGCAGCTGAACGCGTGTCTGCGCCGGGCGATCCCCCGCGCGGCAGGCTCGTCAGTATGCCGCGCCGGCGCCCCCGTTACGGGCATCGAGCAGGGTTGGGTAGCAGGCGAGAGCCCCGACGGGCAACCGTCCAAGCGACCGCGCGGAAATCGCCGCAGCAATCGCCGAACCCATGCCATGACCTCGCATTTCCTGAATTTCACCAACCGTTTGGCCGCGCGCCGACGTAAAGGGAAGCGAGGGTGTATGGAACTCAGAAGCGATGCCGTAAAGAAGGGGCTGGCTCGTGCGCCGCACCGGAGCCTGCTCAAGCAGATGGCCTTACCGACGAGGAGCTTGAGCGGCCGCTCGTCGCCGTGGTCTCCGCGCAGAACGAAGTTATCCCAGGGCACCTCCACCTCCAACAGATCGCCGACGCCGTGAAGGCGGGCGTTCGCATGGCCGGCGGTACGCCGCTGCAGATCAACACCATCGGCGTGTGCGACGGCATCGCCATGAACCATGAGGCATGCACTACAGTTTGGTCTCGCGCGAGGTCATCGCAGATTCCGTCGAGTGCGCTATCCAGGGCCACCAGTTCGATGCGATGGTCCTCATCCCCAGTTGCGACAAGATCGTCCCCGGCATGCTCATCGCCGCGGCGCGTCTGAATATCCCCACCATGCTCGTCTCCGGCGGGCCCATGCTCGCCGGGCATGATAAGTGCGGAAAGCAGACGGATCTGAACACGCTTTTCGACGCCGTGGGCCAGGTTACAGCGGGCACCATGACCGAGGAGGAGTGCGCGTGGCTCGAGAATACCGCCTGTCCCACGTGCGGCAGTTGCTCGGGTATGTTCACCGCCAACTCGATCTGCTGCCTGGCCGAGGCCCTCGGCTTGGCGCTTCCCGGCAACGGCACCGTGCCTGCCGTGTATTCCGAGCGCATCCGCCTCGCCAAGCAGACGGGCATGCAGGTGATGGACCTGGTCGAAAAGGGCATCACGGCGCTCGACATCCTCACTCCCGCGGCTATCCACAACGGCATGGTGCTCGACATGGCCTTCGGTGGCTCCACCAACACCATGCTCCATCTCACGGCCATCGCGCAGGCGGCGGGCTGCCCCGTCACCATGGACGACTGGGACCGCATCTCCGACGAGACGCCGAACATCGTGCGCATCGCGCCGGCGGGGCCGCTCCATATCGAGGACCTCAACACCGTGGGCGCATCCCGGCGATTCTGGGCGTGCTCGGGCGAGCGGGGCTGCTCGACGAGACGGCGTGCACCTGCCATGGCTGCATGAAGGATTGGATTGCCCAGTGCCCGCCCGCGGACGGAGAGATCGTTCGCGAGATCGAGAACGCATACAGCCCCATCGGCGGCCTCAAGGTCATGCGCGGCAGCCTTGCGCCGGATTGCGGCGTGGTGAAGCGTTCCGCCTGCTCGCCCGAAATGTACCAGCATTCTGGCCCTGCGCGCGTGTTCAACAGCGAGGAAGAAGCTTGCAAGGCGATCTTCGGCGGGACGATTAACCCGGGCGACGTGGTGGTCATTCGCTACGAGGGCCCGGCCGGCGGTCCCGGCATGCGCGAGATGCTCACGCCCACGAGCGCTATCTGCGGCATGGGGCTCGACAAGTCCGTGGCGCTCATCACCGACGGGCGCTTCTCCGGCGCGAGCAAGGGTCCGTGCATCGGCCATGGTCTCACCTGAGGCCGCGGCAGGCGGTCCCATCGCGCTCGTGGAAGAGGGCGACATCATCGACATCGACATCGAGGCGGGATCGCTTGAGCTGCGGGTGGAAGAGGCGGAGCTCGCTCGTCGCCGCGCCGCGTGGCAGCCTCCCGCGCCCAAGTACACCACCGGCGTGCTGAGCCGGTATGCAAAGCTCGTGACCAGCTCAGATAAGGGGGCGTATCTGTCATGACGAACGCGAACGACCAAAGCGTCTGGACCAGACGGGCAGTATGGTCGCCCCGGAGCCGAGCGGCGCTTCTGGCCAGGTGGGTGGCGATGCGGGGCGCGCGG